>ENA-UOJC01000061-UOJC01000061.1-human-gut-metagenome-genome-assembly--contig:-C104-NODE-61-length-178666-cov-52.038368_pt1 | contig 178666 bp, 144 predicted proteins | sample MGYA00242339_ERZ723886 | MGnify/ENA metagenome assembly ERZ723886 | reverse complement strand
GCTTATTTTCAGCATTTTACGATTTATTAGTACAAAGTGCTGCAAAACTCAGATTTAACCCCCCTTTTTTCACCCGAAATAACAGTCACTCGGAACTGAACCGACCATGCCACAAGCCAAGATCGATGAACGTGAATTGAATTAAGAGTGTTGCCTCTTCGTAGTGAATTTACAAAATGCTTTCAGTCCAAAGTTTGTTGGAAGCTCCAGGAAGGCACATTGACGTGAAAATCTTGCACCTTGGGCCTTGAGTCTTTCAGTCCTATCCAACCTCTGTGGGCATAGACACAATATGTGGCTGAAAGCATTTTGTAAAGTCTTGACCATGCGTAAGAAATTTTTCCTTCCCTTGCCACGAACCAAATGTCCTGACCTTCTTGGTACACCAGAAGTGCATTTCCTGTACCAATGGTGCGTCCCGGTATATTTGGTACACAGAAAGGCCCCCCTCTGTACTTTCCTGATTTAGGTTGACTCGGGTTTATAGATTATTACTGGTATAAGTTGACTTATCGTACATTATCTATCACGGAATACAATTGGAGACTGGCCCAAAATAGAGAAAAAACTTTAAGCCAGCAAGAGTAAGTACGATTTATCATACTTTTTTAGCGGCCGCACTAAATCTCAGATTTCTTTGTGCAGCAGTACTGGGAGAGGACGATGCCGAGGACGGCGATGAAGACGCCGAGCCATTGGAAGAGGGAGAGGTGCTCGCGGCCGATGACTTCGGCGACGAGGGCGGTGGCTACGCACATCATGGCGAGGAAGACGCTGGACTTGCCCACGCCTAACTTCTTGATTGCCATGGCCCACAGAGAGAAGGCAAGGCTGGAGCAGAGGACAGCGAGACAGAGGATAGGTTCCAGGACTTCCCAGGAGACGAGTCTCGCGTCGAAATTCTCGATGCCTCTCGTCAGGAAGAACGGCAGGAAGTACACGGTTCCGATCAGGAACTGGTACATCACGATGACCTGAGGCTTGTAGCCGTCGGCGAGAAGTTTTGTCAAGGAGGCGTGGCCGACCTCTGAGAAGACGGCTATCATCAGGAGCACGACTCCGAGGATGAAATTCTGCGGCACACCTTCATCTCCTCCTTGCTTGAGAAGGACCAGACAGATGCCGGCCAGTGTCACGGCGATTCCGAAGCCGTTCAGGATCGAGATACGCTCTTTGAAGAACAGGGCACCGGCTCCTACTGAGAAGATCGGTACCGAGGCGATGATCATCGCGCTGATGGTCGGCGAGCCGGTCTCTTTTATGCCGTAGGTCTCGCAGAAGAAGTAGATAAGTGGCTCAAAGAGAGCGAGCAGCAAAAATTTCCAGATATCTTTGCGGGCTATCAGGCGGAAGTTCTTTGTGAGGATGTTGAAGAGAAGAAGTATGATTCCGGCGACAAAAATCCTTAACGGGACGAAATATGAAATCGGGACTCCGAGGGCGATCAGTCGGTCGCTCCAGATGTAGGACATTCCCCAAAGCACAATGGCCAATACGGACAGCAGATAAACTACCGCCTTGTTGTCACATATACTTCTTGTCGCGCTCATAATATAATACGGAATATGAGTAATCTGTTAGTTATACTTACATTTCCACAAAGATAATCAAATTTCTCTTTTGAAAAGAAATAATATTCAAATATCCACTAACATTTCGACACCTACCTACCGTTTTTATCCCTTTTCAGTGAAATGCCGTCACGAACCCTCCGCGCTTCGCGCTCCGTCCCTCCCAGCCGGAGGCTGGGTCCCTCCCGCTTATAGCTGCGGGTGGCTAAGGTTCGTGACGGCACATCACTGAACTATGGGGTGCTTCGATGCTTTGACAAGCTCAGCGACCGCAGAATCAGCTAACTAAGTTATTCACTTGGGTGCTTCGATGGTTGGTGAGATTCATCGAACCACAAGCTCAGCGACCGAACGGTTTACTTTCCGGTCAAAAGACGGAGCGAGATGCGTTTGCGGTCGAGATCGACATCGAGGACGCTGACGGTGACTTTTTGGTGGAGTTTCACTTTCTGGCCGCGCATCTGGGAGACGTGGATTAGGCCGTTCTCGTGGATGCCAATGTCAACAAAGGCTCCGAAAGCGGTCACGTTCGTGACGATTCCCGGCAGTTCCATACCTGGTTTGAGGTCATCAATCTCGTGGATATCCTCGGCGAAACTGAATTCCTGGGCGCTCTGGCGAGGGTCACGGCCGGGCTTGGCCAATTCCTTCAGAATATCATTGATCGTTGGAAGGCCGAACTCACCCTCCACGTAGGCCGACGGATCGATCTTCTTGATCAACTCCTCATTTCCGACCAGTTCCTTGGTGCTGACTCCTAGGTCAGAAGCCATCCTGTCAACGATGTGATAGCACTCTGGGTGCACGGCTGAGTTGTCGAGAGGATTCTCGGCGTTCTGGATGCGAAGGAAGCCGGCGCACTGCTCGAAAGCCTTCGGGCCGAGTTTCGGGACCTTACGGAGTTGGGTTCTGGAGGAGAAGCCCTTGATCGAAGAGCGGTACTCCACAATGTTCGATGCCAAAGCCGGACCGATGCCCGAGACATAACTCAAGAGGTAAGGACTGGCGGTGTTGAGATTCACTCCGACGCTGTTCACGCAGATGACCACGGTGTTGTCCAGTTTCTCCCGAAGCAGATTCTGATCCACATCGTGCTGGTACTGCCCCACACCCAATGACTTAGGGTCGATCTTGACGAGCTCCGAAAGCGGATCCATCAGACGTCGGCCGATCGACACCGCTCCCCTGACTGTCACATCCTCATCCGGAAACTCCTGCCTCGCGACCTCGGAGGCCGAATATATCGACGCTCCGTCCTCGCTGACAGTGAACACCTTGACGTTCTCCGGAATCCCGACACGTTTGATGAAGTCCTCCGTCTCACGGGATGCCGTGCCGTTGCCGATGGCGATGACCTCGATGGCATATTCATCAATCATTGAGGAAACGGCCATTATCGACTTGATCTTCTCGCTCTGAGGCGGGTGAGGGAATATGATCTCGTGGTGCAGGAGGTTTCCCTGCTCGTCCAGGCAGACTATCTTACAGCCGTTGCGGAAGCCTGGGTCAATCGCCATTGTCCTCTTCTGGCCTACCGGAGCGGAAAGCAGAAGCTGCGTGAGATTCTCTCCGAAAACGTTAATCGACTCGATGTCAGCCTTTTCCTTGGCCTCTTTGACAATCTCGTTGGTCAACGATGGCTCAAGCAAACGCTTATAAGCGTCATCAACGGCCTGACGGATCTGGTCGGCAAGCTTGGAACCAGGATAACGATGCTCCTGACAAAAATCATAATAAATCTTGTTGCCGCATTTCTCCGGATCCGCATCAAGCCCTACAGACAAAAAGCCCTCATTCTCAGCACGAAGTATCGCCAAAAGGTTATGCGAAGGAATCCTCTGGAGCGGCATCGAGAAATTGAAATAAGTCCTGTACTTCGAAGCCTCGGCATTGCTTGAGGCCGCTTTTGTGGCCTTGGACTCTATCCTGCGGGTTCTGAATATGTGCCTGAGGTTCTCACGGACGGTCTGCGATTCGGAAAGCCGCTCGGCGATGATGTCACGGGCTCCGGCAAGGGCCTCCTCAACCGAACCGACCTTATCCCCGACATATTTCCGGGCCTCAGTCTCCGGGTCAGCCACCTCAACCTTCCACATCTTGTCAGCCAACGGCTCCAGACCTTTCTCCTTCGCCATCGTGGCACGGGTTCTCCTCTTAGGTCTGTACGGCAGATACAGATCCTCCAACTCACTGGCCACCACACAATTCTCAATCTTGGAGCGCAACTCGTCCGTAAGCTTTCCCTGCTCGGAGATCGTGGACAGTATGCCCTCCTTCCTCTTCTCCATCTCCGTGAACACATCGTTCCAGTGCTTGATCTCGGCGACGGCTACATCGTCCAACCCTCCGGTCTTCTCCTTCCTGTAACGGCTGATGAACGGAATCGTGTTGCCCTCCTCGAAAAGATGTACGCAGTTCTCGACCTGCCAATCCTTGACTCCGATGGCACGGGCAATATAATCAATATAGATATTCTTCATATTCAGAGTGTTATCAATTAATCCTGGGAAACAACCTTCAGCTCGTCCCGGTAAGCCGAGAAGATCTTGGACTTGGATACGAACCCGACGTAGGTTCTGTCACGCCTCACCACAGGAAGATTCCACGCCGATGTGACCTCGAACTTTTTCATCACTGAATCCATCTTCTCGTCCTCATAGACATATTCCTCGGCGCTCCGCATGAAGTTGAAGACGTGCAGGGTCTCATATTCATCGGTCCTGAACATATCCTTGCGGATGTCCTCCAAAGAGACGAACCCTTGAAAACGGTCCACCGAGTCCAGAACAGGGAATATGTTTCTGGTGGATTCGGAGACAACCTCGACAAGGCGGCCGAGGGTGTCGTCTATCTTCACCGTGGAGAAGTCTGTCTCAATCACGTCGGAGACCTTAAGCAAGGTCAGCACGGCCTGGTCGCTGTCGTGGGTCAGAAGTTCTCCCCTCTGGGCTATACGTTTGGTGTAGATGGAATATTTCTCGACTATTCTGGTCGTTCCGAAAGCGATGGTCGAGGTAAGGATCAAAGGCAGGAACAGGTCGTAACCTCCTGAGATCTCTGCGATAAGGAAGATCGCCGTCATCGGGGCCTGCATCACGCCGGCCATCAGCCCGGCCATCCCGACCAACACGAAGTTCTGTTCCGGAATCGAGGTCGCAGTCCCGTCAAAAAGCATATTGAGTGTTCTCGCCACAACGAATCCCGCGATCGCGCCGACGAACAGGGTCGGACCGAAAGTTCCTCCCACTCCACCGCCGGCGTTTGTCAAAGTCATTGAGAACACCTTCAACAAAAGGATCAGCATGAAAAAGATCGGCACGGACCACGGGCTGTGTGCCAGAAACGCAAGCGGAGTCTGTCCGTCAAGCGAAAGTTCCTTCCCGTTAAGCAGCACACCAAGAGACTCATAGCCTTCGCCATAGAGCGGAGGGAAAAGGAATATCAGGATTCCGAGCCCGACCGCGCACATTATCCATTTCAGATAGACATTCTCCATCTTGCCGATCCGGTCCTCCAGCTTCAAGGTCGTACGGATGAAATAGATGGAGCACGCCCCGCAGAAAAGTCCAAGAATGATGTAATAAGGAATATTCTTGAGTTCGAACGGGGTAAGGGTGCATTCAAACGGGGTGGAAGATCCAAGAAGAGTATAGGAAACCACTGTGGCTGAGACGGTTGACAGCAGCAGCGGCATCATGGAGGTCATCGAAATGTTGAAAAGCAGAATCTCCAGCACGAAAAGGACTCCGGCGAGAGGAGCCTTGAATATTCCAGCCACGGCGGCCGCGGCACCACAGCCCAGCAGCACAGTCATACTCCTGTAGGACAATCCCATATAGCGGGCGAAGTTGGATCCGATGGCGGCTCCGGTATAGACGATCGGGGCCTCCGCTCCGACGGATCCGCCGAATCCGATGGTGACGGAACTCGCGGCGACGGAAGACCACATATTGTGCGGCTTGATCCTGGACTCGTGCCTTGAGACCGCCTGAAGGGCCTTGGTGACACCGTGGCCGATACTGTCCTTGATCACATACTTGCAGAACAGCATCGCAAGGAGCATTCCGATTCCAGGCAGTGCAAGATAGTACAATGATCCGCCCAGGACTCCTCCGAAAGCGTCACGCAAGCCCTCCTGGAGCACCGAGATCAAGGTCTTGAGCAGCACGGCGGCAAGCCCGACCACGATTCCGACGACGAGGCTGAGCACAAGGAGCTGGTTCCTTTCGGACCAACGCGATATTGGGTTAAACTTTGGCATATTCGTACAAATTTAATTATTTTTGTGATAGTGTAAAACATTAAATATTGATGCGGTAATGAAAAAAGTGATCATTTCGGTAGTCGCGTCCTTGCTGGTCGCCCTATTGGGCATCATCGGACTGAACATATTCAAGGAATCCAGCCCTCGCGAAAGGGTGAAGGCTGAGAACGGAAGCAGGATAATCGTGGAGGAGTTGAGTTTCTACCACAACAGTGACAAGATATTCGGTAAGGTATTCAAGCCCGCTGACGAGAAAGGCTTCTTCCCGGACTCGCTGGGGCCAAGGCCGGTTGTCATATTCTTCCACGAACCGCTGAAAACCGCTTACCCTGAAGGGTTTGTGAAGGCGTTGGTTCCAGAGGGGCTGATCGGCTATGCGACCGCCTTCCACGAAAAAGGGAAGGACGTGGAGTTTATTGTGAAGAAGATCGCGAAAGAGAAGTTCACGGACAAGGACAGGATATACCTTGTCTGTGACACTTTCGCCTCCGAAGCCGTGGTCAAGGCGGCCTACAAGATGAAAAAGGCGGTCAGCGGACTGATTCTCATCGAACCTGAGCTCAGCGACAAGACCGCCGGGCTTGTACCGAGACTCGGCTACGATGTAATGACCATAGACACGGCGGGGAAAGCTTCCGCAAAGACCGCGGCGATTGATTATCTTGAACTTAGAGGAGCGTTGAAATGAAAAAGACAAGATTCGGAATAGTAGGCACCGGTCGCATCAGTGACTGGGTTCTCAAAGGGGCCGTGCTTGAGCCGCGGTTCGAGGCGGCGGCGGTGTGCTCCCGCTCGCAGGAAAGCGGGAAGAACTTTGCCGAGGCGCACGGGATCGGGAAAGTGTACACGGACATTGACGAGATGGCATCCGATCCCGAGATCGACGCGATCTATATCGGGACTCCCAACGACACGCACCACGACATCGCGATCAAGTGCCTGAGGCACCACAAGCACGTGCTGTGCGAGAAGCCGATGGCCTCCAACGCCTGCGAAGTGAGCGAGATGGTCAAAGCAGCAAGGGAGAACGGTGTGATGCTGATGGAAGCGATGATCTCCACGCTGACTCCGAATTTCAGGAACGCCAGACTAAGGCTCAACGAACTGGGGAATGTCCGTCATTTCTTCGCGTCATTCTGCCAGTATTCCTCGAAATACGACCTTGTCAAGAGGATCATCGCCGGGGAGGAGGATTCGCCGGTGCCAAGCTCGCTCAATCCGGAGCGCTCGGGCGGGGCGTTGATGGACATAGGAATATACACGGTCTTCCCGATGGTGGCGCTTTTCGGGAGGCCGAGGGGCATCAAGGCGGAGGTGACAACCTGCGAGGTGCCGGTGCGCCTCGACCGGAAAGAGTGGAAACGCATTGACCTGCAAGGCAGTGTGATTTTTGAATATGACGGGATGAGCGCTTCGGTGATATATTCAAAGATAGCGGACTCCAACCTTCGCACAGAGATTTCCTGCGACAAAGGGATCATCTCGCTGGATCAGATCCACATCTGCCGTCACGCCGGGATGACAAGGCGCGGCGCTCCGACCTCGGGACGCTCCTCCGGGCCGGAGACCATCGACATTTCCGTCCCAATGGACGCGGACGAGTACCTCTGCGAGTTCAGGGAATTCATCGACGTGCTGGAGTCGGGACGGATTGAATCATCGGTCAACAGCCTTGAGACATCACTTGCCACGGCTGAGATCCTTGACGAGATCCGCCGCCAGGCAGGAGTGGTCTTCCCCGCCGACTGAAGACATAAAAACCGGTCTGACCTGACAGGCAGACCGGTTAATCATATTATCCCAACCTATCTTATTCTGAAAGTTTGAACACATCGAACGTTCCGGCTGTGCCATATACAACCTTTCCAGTGGCAGGATCAACAGCGGCTGTGTCGGAAAGATAGAACATCTTCTTGGCAGGATCGTAGCAAGGCTGTGTCAGGCCGGCGTCCTTGTACCAGCCATCCACATAACTCATCCAAGCGGAACTTCCCTCCTTGTGTCCAGGACCACCGAACATACAGGCAAGCACACCTCGGTCGGCGATGTTCCATTGGATCTTGTCGCCGCCCGTTGTACCCATATACTGAAGAGGCACATAGACCTTGTTGGTCTCGGTGTTCCAGTAGAAGACATAGTCCTGTACATCGTAGCCGGCGCCGGTGTCGTGACCCCAACAGTCAGGAAGATAACACTGGAGAATATTCTTGGCATAGTCACGGGCGTACATAACCTTGTCCTCCTGCTCACCCCACCAGCCTTCCTCGATGGTGCCTTTACCATATTCATAGTAAGAGGTAGGGTACTCGATCGTTGCGACGGCCTTGCCATAGCCGAAAAGGGAGGTATAGTCAGAAATTGAGAGGTTCAACTCGTAAGTCTCGTTGAAGGCAAGCTGAGACTTGTCATAGGTCACAACAAGGTTACCGACCCTCTCGCCATCCTTGATGGTAACCTGGGAAGGAACAGTGAACAAGGATGATCCCGTGAATGAGACATTTACGCTGACATCGCCGGATGTTCCGAGACGAACGACCGGAATCTCGACCTCCGGGTTGGAGGTCACGTTAAATGAGAAGGACTCCTGGAAGAAATAACACTCGGAGCTTGAACCGGACGTGCCGCCATCATCCTTGCAGGACACAGCCGAAAATAGGACCGCCAGGACCGAGAGAAATGCGGATATTGTTTTTTCTGATTTCATTGTAAGCGTTTTTTTGTTGGCTCCCGTGACGGGAGCGTTTACATTATTCAAACTTTTCAGCGTCGAAGAACTTGTGACCCTCAACCTCGATAGCCTCACCATAGTGGCTTGCGACTTCGTCGTTGGTGCGGAGCGCGGTCGTGTAGGTACTGTAAGTCGTGTAAGGATTGTTGAAATCGTAAACGGCCCTGTTGCCGTTGAGTTCGGCGTTGTTGAAGCCTGGAGTCCAACCCGGATGGATCCTGTTCATGTCAATGGCATGAGCGGCTCTCTCGACACTTGCCCCTGGATACCAGCGATGGCATCCGGTCTCAAGGCGCTTGTTGTCGAAGTAGTTGATGCCTTCACCCCAGAACTCGATGCCCTTTTGGAACATAAGTTCCTCATAGACATCCTTCTTGGTTGTCGCCACACAGGTGTAAGTGTTGTTGCGGGTCTTAATTAGACCCTCAAGAGTTGCCTTGGCGGCGGCGACACCGGTGGTGTTAAGTTCGGCCTCTGCCTTCAGGAAGTACATCTCCTCCACACGCATAATCGGGAAGTCTGTCGCTCCGCCGACCTCGTAGGTGTTGTAGTTACCCTCGTTAGGACGGAACTTGAGGTTCACGTAGAGCCAAGGCCAAGCCTTGAATCCGTAACTCGTGTTGATGCGTGAGCGGACCCAAGAGGCGGAGTTGCTGAACTGATACTTGCCAGGGTCGTTACTCCAGTCGGCCTGCTCGGTGCTCTTGTTGTTGCCGGCGGTAGCCCACTTGTTGTTGATCAGGTTGCCATTGGCATCTTTCTCGACCAGATAGGCTTCACCTGGTTTCTGGTTCTTGGACTCATAGAAGAACTCTGGCCCAAGCCAGGACTTCTTGCGCCAGTCGTTGTCGGAAAGCCTTTCGTAGGCGGCGCGATCAAGGGCTCGCCCTACACGCCACCCATAGACAGAGAACGTGGTCTCTGTACCCATAATCATAGCATATACGAAAGATCCGTCAGTGGCGGCTGTCGTGTTGTTAGGATCGATGTGGGTGGCAAGCATCCATGAATTTTGAGAGTTGCGGTTGTTGAAACCGGTCTTGGGATCCGTCCACTGAGCCTCGGTGAGAGGCGTGCAGCCGGACTGGGTGATAGCCTTGTCGGCATACTCCCCGGCAAGTTTCCAGTAATCAGCCTTGGCGGTGTACTTCGCGGCACGCTCAGTGCGTGACGCAAGGTTGGTGTAGGCGCGGGCGAAAAGGCCATACACGACGGCGAGGTCAGGCTCAACCTTATCTTTACGGGTGTAGCCGGCGAGATACTTCTCAGCCTCTGCAAGGTCTGAGAGAATCAGGTCATAGACCTCGTCAACCGTCGCGCGAGGATTGTTGGAAGCCTCCTGGGTCGTGGTCTTGTCCGTTACAATCGGAACACCAAGATTGCTGAGGTCACTCTTGGGATCCACATACACGTACCTTGAATCGAGCGGTTTCTTGTACTCCATGATCTGCACGAGATCCATATAGTACAAAGCCCTGTAGGCATAACATATTCCAAGATCGACGAGCATCTCGTCAGTGGCGTTCCCTAGATCGATCATTCCGATCACGTCATTGACAGTCTTGATGTAGCCGTAATAGAGATATGTAGGGTAGATACCACGGTTGGAACCACTGGCGGAAACCGCACCTTGCGTCCATGCGCCCATAGTGTTGAATCCATTGTAGCCAGGGCAGACCATCATTGTGGTGGAATGCTCAAGTTGCACACGCATGCCGCCGTATGAAATGGTCTCGATACCGCCGTCTTCGTTCTTGTAGCCCACCATATTGGTGTAGATGGAGTTGACCATGCCATCAAGGGCGGAAGCGGACTGACCGATCTGGTCAGAGATCACCGACTCGGTAGGCAGAACCTCCTGCATACAGGATGTAAGGCAAACCAATGCCGCAGCTGAAGCTAACGCTATATTGATTTTCATATTTCTTTGTTATTAGAAAGTTAAGGTAATACCGCCAGACAAGGTGCGGATTGGTGAATAAAGTTCGGAGTTGGTGTAGCCACCGATCGCATAACGAGGGTCAAAACCTCTTCTGGCCGAGATGAAGCCAAGGTTCTCTCCCGAGAAGTAAACCCTTATGGAAGCAACATTGAACTTCTGGGTAAGCCTGGCCGGAAGCGTATAGCCGAAATTCACATTCTGGAGGCTGAGATAACTCGTGCTGGTGAGGAACCTGTCCGAGCGAGGAGACTGGCCATAGGTGTTGGAATAGCGGAGAGCAGGAATATCGGAATGATTGGTTTCCGTCCAAGCGTTCAGCATATCCTTGTGCCAGGTCGTTCCGGTCTGTCCGCCGGAATGCATAAGAACCTGATAAACATAGTCATACCCTTTACCGCCAAGCTGGAAGGTTGTCTGGACGGAGAAATCGAAGTTCTTGTACCTGAATGAGGTCGAGAGACCACCCTGGAACTTAGGCAGAGCGTCGCCGCAAAGATATTCAGTGGCGTCGCTTGCGTTTTTGGTCGTCTCCCTGGTGACCGCTCCTGTGGCCTCGTCGGTGACATCCTTGTAGAAGAGAGCCTCACCGGTCTCGGAATCAACTCCGGCATATTTAGGAAGGTACCAGGTGTAGAGGGAAAGGCCCTCTGCCACGAAGTACTTGTACTTGGACACAAAGGATGGGTCGTCGTTCACATAGCCGTTGTAACCTTCTATCTCGGTGGTCTTGATATCGTCAGGCAATGAAAGCACCTTATTCCTGATGTGGGAGATGTTGAAGTCTACGCCCCAGGAGATGTCCTTCATTCTGATGATATCGGCGCTGAGGACAAGTTCAAGACCCGAGTTGCGCATGTCACCCATATTCAGACAATAGCTTGTGTAGCCGACTGAAGGAGGGGTGCTGAGGGTGAATAGCATATCCGTAGTCTTGCGGTAGAAATAATCAAGGCTACCGCTGATGCGGCTGTCAAGCACGCTGAACTCGATACCGGTGTTGACGTTGGTGTTGGTCTCCCAGGTGATGTCCTTGGTTCCCTTCTGAAGCCACTGGTAAGCCACGGAGTTGTTGTTGTTCACAATCGTGTAGTTGTCAGCGTAGAGGAAATTGCCGATGTTGTCATTACCCTGGCTGCCGATGGAGGCCTTGAGCTTGAGCTCGTCAACCCAATCCACATCGAAGAAGTTTTCCTTGGAAATAATCCAGGCCGCTCCAGCCGACCAGAAGTTACCCCAACGGTAATCCTTATGGAAGCGTGAGGAAGCGTCACGACGGAACGAGAGAGAGCCGAAGTATTTATTATCGTAGCTGTACATTCCGCGGAAGAAATATCCTTCGTTGTTGTAAGCGTTTGAATATGAGTACGGGTCACCGTTTTTGTTCAGCACCTGGGCAAGCTCGGTAGCACCGTCGATACCAAAATTGTAGCCTGACGCTCCCATATATTCATAAAGGTAGTTGTAGTACTCGTGGCCGAGCATCACGCTAATGTCATGAGTGTTATCTATCACCTTATGGTAGTTGAGGAGTTGCTGGGCGTTGTAGGTGAACGTGCGGGAAGACGACTTCGAGAGGTAGCCGTTGTTGGAGCCAGACGTGTACTTGTCGGTGTACGGGTCTTCCGTGTAAAGGCCTCTGCGGTCATAGTCATAGGCGTTGCCGTTGATTGTGAGGGTAAGGTCCGGGAAGAGTTTGATGTCGGCGTAACCGCTTGCTATGAATGAGTTTCCGGTGGTTTTTGAGACACGGTACTTGTTGGCGAAGATCGCGTTGCCGCCGGTGCCCCCCGCGCGGCTGAGGTCTCCCAACTGGCTGTTGGCGAAGTCATAGACCTGGCGGCCGGTGTTATCCGTCATGATGTTGCCGTTGGCGTCACGGATATAGACCGGATAGATAGGAGCCTGGCACTTGATGATGCTCCAGATGGTGCCTGTGCCGATCGTGCCTTCGGAGGTCTGGGAATATTCATACCTGGTGTAGTTGAAGTTTCCTCCGATCTTGAGCCACTTCTTCGCCTGATAGTCCGCCTTCAGGCGGGCGGTCAGACGGGTCTGCGATGAACCCTCCTGGATACCTTCCTGATCAAGGTAGCCGAGGGATCCATAGACATTCATCTTTTCAGAGCGGCCTGACGCGCTAAGGTTGTACTCCTGACGGAATCCTGACTGAAGCCCTTCCTTCTCCCAGTCATCGGCCTGGATCCAATAGGTACTGCCGCCGAAATTGTGGAACGCTCCCTCAACAGCGTCAGGATTCATTCTGCCACCAGCAAGGATGAAGTCCTGTCCGGTCGGCATGGTGTAAGGCACATAGCCCGGACCGATACCTGAATCGAAAAGGCCCGCGTTGGCCTTCCTGTGGGCTGACTCGGCTGTCGCCCCCTCCTCCTTAACATAGGTGTTGTAGAGCATATTATAATATGTCTCGAAGAACTCCCGGGCATTTGTGGTCTTGTAGTTCCTAAGCCCTTTTTGGTTAACACCCCACTTGGCATCGAAAGTAATCTTCGCGTCGGAGGAAGTCGCGCGTTTGGTCGTGATCATAATCACACCGTTGGCTCCACGGGCTCCGTAGAGGGCGTTGGAGGCAGCATCCTTCAGGACGGTCATCGTCTCGATGTCATTGGTGTTGACAAGACTGAGGTCGCCGTCAAAAGGCATACCATCGATAACGATAAGAGGCTCGGTACCAGAGGAGATGGAACTGACGCCACGGATCGTAATGCTCGGTGACGAACCCAACTGTGAAGAAGAGTTGTTGATCTGGAGACCGGCGACACGGCCGGCAAGAGCCGAGGCGGCGTTGGTCACCTGTACTTTGGCAAGCTCCTCAGACTTCATTGTCCCGGCGGAACCCGTAAAGGCCTCCTTTTTCATCTGCCCGAAAGCGACGACAACGACATCATTGAGGAGTTCAGAGTTTTCATCAAGAATGATAGTAAGTTGAGTCCTGCCTTCAATGTTCACGATTTTCGTCGTGTAGCCGACACAGGATACTTGGAGAGATGCGGTCTCGGGTACATTCAAAGAGAACGAACCGTCAATGTCACTTACCGTGCCATTGGTGGTGTTTCCGACTTGGACGATACCTGCACCGATGAGGGGCTGATTGGAAGAGTCGACAACCACGCCCTTGACTTTTGTCTGTGCCAACGCATTGACTGCGAAGAACAACGAAACGATCAAGAGAAATACTTTCTTCATCTAGTGATTAAAGTTAAATTAAAAATGTGTGTGTGTATGTAGTATGTCATTATGTGTGTGGATGATACAAAGATAATGATTGTTCTCCACAAATACACAACAATCAGACGAAAAAAACGTGATTTTTATGGTGACTATAGGGCAGTCAAGTGTTGTTAAACTCAGTGTTTAGCAGAATTTTCCGCCCATTGCCCTATCATAGGCAAAAAGGCCGGCACTCTGAACAAAGGCTACAATAGTCAATATGACACAAAGGCCACAAGCTCGGTTACCGCATAAAACTCACTGCCCGCCAAGGCGTTCGAAATAGGTCAGGACATCCTCCCAGGTCTTGAAGGCGTCGGAGCCGAAATGGACCATCGTGCCCATGAAGTCCTTGCCGCCGTTGGTCTCTGGCTCGGCGTCGATCAGGTAGTCGGCCAGTAGAAGATTCTTGTGGTTCGTTATCGTGACACGGTTCCAGACAGGGACACCGAGGTTCTCCTCGCACCATCCAAAGACCTTCTGACACAATTCGGGATTGTTGTACGGCACCCCGGCGACAATGTGGATGTCATAGTCCGCGGCCAGCGTGGCCACAGCCTTGTGGAACCCGCTGGAGTGGTTGATGATCCTGTCGCTCAGCGAGATGAACAGCACCGGCCTCTGAACGCCATTCTGCCTGTCATCTATCCATTGGATCACCGGCAGCAGCGAATGGAGGATCGCCTCGTCGTTAAGATAGTGCTCGCCGTCGAACCTGACTGCCTGCGGATAATGTCCGGAGAACAGATCGAATGTGTGTACCAGGGTGTCGCGCTTTCCGTAAAGCCCGAAAACCTTGTCCTGGTCCTCCGAAGCCCTTTCGAAGCAATGCGAGCTGACCTCCCGGAAATGTTCCAGAAGGGTTTTTGTGACCAGAAACGATGTCTCGCCATCCTGACGAGGGTTATGGAACTCCTGCCGTCCCAGCCCATTGTTTTTCAGCAGCGTGTCCGCCAGCTGAAACGCCGGGTTCACAAGAATCCTGTCCACGCCGTACAGCATTTCCGCATACATCGCCCCCATTGAGGAGCCGACAATCAGATCAGGCTTTTCGGACACGACCATATTCCTCAACAACTCCATCGCGTCGAACGGCTCCACCGGCAGATCCGGCGCCAGCACCTGAGCCCGCGGCATCAGCAGCCTCAGCGTCCTGACACTCCCGTTCTGCCCGCTGGAAGCGAACCCGTGCACATAAAGTATCTTTTTCCCGGCCATCAGCCCCGGACGGGCATATTCATAAAGTTCCATAATGACTAATAAAAAACCTCTCACGCACGAAAGTCATTGCAAAGTCACTTTCCGCAAGCGATGAGGAGTTAACCGCAAAAATAACAATTTTCGTAATCAAATGATTGGCCAAGACTTGAAATTCCTGATTGAAATGGTTATCTTTGAGAGATTGATATTTAAAAATGACACTAACAATGACAGATCTGAAAAAAATAGTTGAACTTTTCGCCATCGAGGGCGAGGTCAAGGAGATAAAGCCTTTAGGCAACGGGCTGATCAACGACACTTACAAGGTTGTCACGGAGGGCGGCGCGCCGGATTACGTGCTGCAGAGGATCAACAACGCGATCTTCACGGACGTGGATCTGCTCCAGGGCAACATCGAGGCCGTGACCAGGCATATTCGTAAAAAATTAGAGGCCGAAGGAGCGGAGGACATCGACCGCAAGGTATTGAGGTTCATTCCGTTGAGGTCTGAAGGTGAGAAGGTTGAAGTGCTGATGAGCGAGAAGCCGAAGACATATTGCCTGGAAGACGGCAAGTTCTGGAGGGTTTCGGTGTTCATCAATGACGCCTACACCTACGAGACCGTCAATCCGGAGTATTCAGAGTACGCCGGCGAGGCTTTCGGCAACTTCGAGGCGATGCTTGCCGACATCCCGGACACGCTCGGAGAGACGATTCCGGACTTCCACAACATGGAGCTGAGGCTCAGGCAGTTGGTCGAGGCTGTCAGAGAGGACAGGGCCGGACGTCTGCATGCAGATGACAAGACAGGAGATCAGGAACTTCACAGGATACTGGAAGACATCGACAAATACGGGGTCCAGATGTGCAAGGCCGAGCAGCTGCACCGTGAGGGAAAGCTTCCTAAAAGAATATGCCACTGCGACACGAAGGTCAACAACATGATGTTCGACAAGGACGGCAAGATCCTCTGCGTCATCGATCTGGACACCGTGATGCCAAGCTATGTGTTCTCCGACTTCGGGGACTTCCTGCGCACCGCCGCCAACCCTGTGGCCGAGGATTCGCCGGAACTGGACAAGGTCGATTTCGACATGGAGATCTTCAAAGCCTTCACAAGAGGCTATCTGAAAGGGACAAAGCCGTTCCTCTCCCCGATCGAGAGGGAGAATCTGCCATACGCCGCCTGTCTGTTCCCATTCATGCAGGCAGTAAGGTTCTTCGCCGACTACATAGGCGGCGACACCTACTACAAGATCAAGTACCCGGAGCACAACCTCGTCCGCACCCGCAACCAGATGAAACTCTTCCACTCCGCCCTCGGCAAGGTTCCTCAGATGATGGAATTCATCACAGATTGTCATTGACTTAGCTACTAAAGAGAATCCAACCCTCCGATTAATAAGATATATGCTCGAACAGGAACTGCAACAATATCTTCTTCGCGAATATCCTCAGGAGAATGCGCGGTGCGAATGGAAAGAGTTCAAGAACTTGAAGAACTCTTTTTGTGGAGATGAGAAAGACGATGTCATCTCGTATGTCTCTGCCATCGCGAATATGGAGGGTGGACATCTTGTGATAGGTGTACAAGACAACTCTTTGAGGATCATCGGAACCGACACTTATAATTATAATCGTCAGAAAGCGACACTGAGATTGACAGAACGCTGTGCCAATCTCTCGACAGAAGGACTTGACGTGGAAGAATTTGTCACCGATGACACTGGCAAGAAAGTATGGGTAATACATATTCCTAAGCACCGCCCCAAACTTCCTGTCTATGCCCACAATAAAGCATGGCAACGAATAGAGGATTCCTTGGTTGAGCTGACTCAAGAAAGGCTGAATGCCATTCTTGAAGAGAACAGTCCGGTTTATGACTGGTCAGCGGAGATTGTGCCAAACGCCACGTTGAACGACCTTGACACCAAAGCATTGGAAAAGGCACGTAATGAATATAAGTCTGTTCATCCTCGTTTGGCCAAAGAAGTTGAGACTTGGGATGATATGGAATTGCTATGCCACGCTGGTGTGGCCATAAAAAGGAAACTGACACGGGCGGCAATCTTACTCTTAGGCAAAGAGACATCCACCCACTTGATCAGCCCTGCCGTGGCTACCATCACCTGGGTGCTTGTTGATGAGCATAACGAGAAAATTGACTACGAACATTTCTCTACACCTTTCATCCTGACTGTCAATGAAGCTCTGTCAAAGATCAGGAATCTTAACCAGCGTATTCTGCCAGGAGGGACTTTGTTTCCTGACATCGTCAAGCAATACGATGACTATAGCATACGCGAAGTTCTCCACAATTGTATCGCTCATCAGGACTACACAATGCAGGAGCGAATAACCATGGTAGAGGAACCCGATTCAATAACATTCGCCAATGGAGGTTTCTTTTTGCCTGGATCAGTCAAAAACGCAATTGAACAAAACGGCCCGCAGAAGTTCTACCGTAACTATGTATTATGCCAAGGTATGGTCAATTTCAATATGATAGACACCATAGGAAGAGGAATACGTAAAGTATTCACGGAACAACAGAAGCGATTCTTTCCTATGCCGGATTATCAGATTGACCAAGCAAAGAAAGAGGTGGTTGTAAAAATCTACGGCAAGATTCTCGATGAGAAGTACTATAGGTTGTTAAGAGCAAATCAAGACCTCTCATTATTTGACTGCATAGCTTTGGATATGGTGCAAAAGCACGAGATAATTGATAAGGAAACCACTTCTCGTTTAAAGAAGCTTCATCTTGTGGAAGGACGCTATCCAAAGTTGTTCCTATCTGAATATGTAGCAAAAACCGCTGATAATGACGAGCTAAAGACAGAATACATCAAGAACAGGAGTTTTAATGACAGCCACTTCAAGGATATGATCATCTCATATCTACGTTCATTTGGCGGAGCCACCAGAGGCGAGTTGAACACACTACTTAGGTCTAAGTTATCCGACATTTTGACTGATGAGCAAAAAAGCCGTAAAATCGGCAACTTACTATCAACCCTAAAGAAAAATGGAGTCATCAGACTAACAGAAGGCAAGAGGTGGATTTTAGTCGAACTTTAGTCGAACTTTAGTCGAAATACAATTAGCACATTCATCAAAACGGCAGGGCAAATCTTTGATTATAAAGCGTTAGCACTCAAACCATAATTTAGTCAAACTTAACAATGTTAAGTCGAACTTTCTCTTGTAAAGGAGAATATGGAGGAACAATTTAAAATCATGATAAATATTAAACACATATAAAATTCACGCACAATGAAACGCAGGGATTTTCTTAGGACGGCGGGGATGGTGACCGCCGGGAGCGGACTGCTCATCGGGACGGGGGGACTCGTCACAGGATGCGCCGGCAAGGAGAGCGGCGGTAATATTCCTAAACCATACAAAGTTGGCGGCTCGGCCAGAATGAAGCTGAGTTTCGAGCCGTATGAGCTCAAGCTGCGGCACACGTTCACCGTGGCGTCATATTCAAGAACCACCACGCCGGATGTGCAGGTGAAGATTGAATATGACGGGTTCACCGGCTATGGCGAGGCTTCGATGCCGCCGTACCTCGGACAGACCGTGGAGAGTGTCTGCAACTTCCTGGGCAAGGTCAACTTGGAGCAGTTCAGCGACCCGTTCCAGATCGATGACATCCTGACTTATGTGGATGGGATCAACGAGGGCGACACCGCCGCGAAGGCTGCCGTGGACATCGCGCTGCACGACCTTGTGGGACAGTTGATGGGCCAGCCGTGGTACCGGATCTGGGGGCTCAACGCCGCCAAGGCTCCTAACACAACCTTCACGATCGGAATCGACACCGCCGACGTGGTGCGCGAGAAGACTAAGGAATGCGCCGAGCAGTTCAATATTCTTAAAGTCAAGGTCGGGCTCGACAATGACAAGGAGATGATCGAGACCATCCGTGAGATCACCGACCTGCCTCTCGCCGTGGACGCCAACCAAGGATGGAAAGACAAGGAGAAGGCCCTTGAGATGATCCATTGGCTTAAGGATCAAGGGGTTGTGATGGTTGAGCAGCCGATGCCGAAGGAGATGCTGGACGAGAACGCCTGGCTGACCGAGCGCAGCCCGCTCCCGACATTCGCCGACGAGGCCATCCAGCGCCTCGCTGATGTCCAGAGGGTTAAGGGAGCCTACACCGGCATCAACATCAAGCTGATGAAGTGCACCGGAATGCGCGAGGCCTGGAAGATGCTGAACTACGCCCGCGCCGAGGGGATGAAGGTGATGGTCGGTTGTATGACCGAGACTTCCTGCGCCGTGACCGCCGCCGCCCAGATCTCCCCTGCCGTGGATTTCGCCGACCTCGACGGCAACCTCCTCATCGCCAACGACCGCTTCGAGGGAATGACCGTCGTTGACGGCAAGATCACCCTCCCTGACCGCCCTGGACTCGGACTCAAACTGTTGTAAGTTATGGCGATGAAAAGAAAAGAGATCGTACTGTGGACGCTGGTGGCGGTCGCGCTGGCCGCGAACATCTGGCTGCCGAGGCAGATGAGGTACAAATATTCGTGGGATAAGGACTTGGCGCAAAGGCTTGCGACGGAGTTCTGCGCCACGCGGGAGGATGTCAAGGAATATATTCAGAAATATGTTCCTGATGTCACTGACGAGCAGATCGACAAGTGGACAGCTTCCGGAGAGCTGGAGGCGATGCGGATCGGGAAGCGCACGATGTACTTCACGGCGGCCGCACGCAACCTGTTCAGGATCAATCCTGAATTAGCCGCGATAAAGGCTGCGGCAGATTCAAAGGACGAGGACTTGTCCAAGAGCGGGACCTCGCTGAGCGGCCACGAAGCCATTGACGCGGTGACGATTCCTGAGATCAAGAGGCAGGTTCTGGAGAACCTCGCCGATGGCAAGGAAAATCCTTACTTCGCCCTGCCGAAGAGAATGAAAGTGACGTTCACCCTGACCGTCCACGCCAACACCTTGCGCCCAGGCCAGACACTCCGCTGCTGGCTGCCGCTTCCTCGCCAGGATGTGGCCCGCCAGACCGACTTCAAATTCATAGAGGCCGGAGCCAACGGCGCGGCGTACCCTGTGGAGCAGCTCACATTCTCGGAACCTTCGCACCCGCACAGCAGCGTCTATATGGAGGCCAAGACCGTAAAGAACAAACCGACCGTCTTCCACGAGATCTTTGAATATACCTCCAGCGGCGAATGGCACCCTATCGATCCGTCCAAAGTTCTGGCCTACAATGTCAATGATCCTGAATATAAGGAATATACCGCAGAACGTGAGCAGCACGTGATCTTCACGGACAGGCTCAAGGCCGCCGCAGATTCAGTCACCGCCGGCATCGAGAACCCTTACCTTCAGGCCAAGGCGATCTACACCTGGATCGACAAGACATTCCCGTGGGCGTCGGCCCGAGACTACTCCACGATTGGGAATATTCCCGAATATGTCCTGACGAACCACCACGGCGACTGCGGCCAGGTGACACTGCTGTTCATCACGATGTGCCGCTACAAAGGGATTCCAGCCAGATGGCAGAGCGGTCTGATGATGCACCCGGGCGCCGGCAACCTCCACGACTGGGGTGAGGTCTATTTCGAAGGCTATGGCTGGGTTCCGGTTGACCAGAGTTTCGGAATAACCTCCTACGGCGGCGATTTCTTCCTCGGCGGCATCGAGCCATACAGAATGGTGATCAACTCCGATTTCGGCGGCAATCTCGATCCCGAGAAGAAATATCCTCGCAGCGATACCGTTGATTTCCAGCGCGGCGAGGTCGAATGGGACAAAGGCAACCTCTACTTCACGCAGTGGGACTACGATTTCAAGATTGAGTATCTGGACTAAGGAACAGTTTTCCTGTATTACATAAGAGAGTGACCCCGAAAGAGGTTTCCGGGTCACTCTTTTCTCATATTCATATCTGTCGAACCTTAGTGAATTTTCACTTTACATTCCGGCCACAATTCTATCCAATCTCTCTGTGACCTTTTTCTTAAGTTCTTGAGACGAGCTGATGTCCATCTCATCCGAAACGCCCAGATAGAAACTGCAGGCGGCATCCAAAGAAAGGGAATTGAACAGAACAGTCTTGACCCTCCAGCCACCGCTTTCCATTTTCTGAATATATCCCACAGCCGACGGATTTTGATCAAGGAACTGGTTCTTCCCCCTGGTCGTCTTCAGCACGATGTCAAACGGGATGTTCTCGTTTCCGGAAAAACCGAAAATGTCAAGCTCGTATGTCTTGTGAAGTTTGGCATATTTCCATCTCTCATCCAAGACCTTGACCACATCCGCACGCCGAAGATGGAACACCTTGTTTTTCCGGTCCTTAGGATCAAACGCCCAAAGAGAGTCACAACGCTTGTTATCTGTGAAAGCGAACGCCTCCACCTTTCTGTCCTTGTCTGATGTGTTGCTGTTCGAAGAGTCATAGCCGACCAGACATATCGTATGTCCCGAGTTTATGGCACGTCTCGCGGCATCGATCTTGTCAGCCATTCCGCTTCGGAGAAGATACTTTCTGTTCCGCAGTTCCTCCTCGATGGTAGCGCTCATGACCTTGCTCTCGGAACCAGACCTATAGTATGCGACACCATTGAGGTACACCACTCCCTCCTTCGCCGGCTGGACGCACAGATCCAGCACTTTGCCGTCATAACAGATTCTCGGAGTGACGTTCTGATATGTGTCAGGGAAACGGTCCCGGATCTTTCCCATCACGATCACCCTCATGTATTCATCCTCGACATCCCCTGCCGCTTTTATCTCCCCTTTTTTAATGAGTTCGTCAATGTCCGCCTGAAAGCCGGAAACGAAACGCCTTTTCTCATCGGTTCCGATATACAAATGGCTCTCGCCTTGCTCCGCGTACCTGTTCATAAAAGCGCAGATTGTCTTCATGCATTTGAAGCTCTGCGACGTCTCGTTGAACAGTCCGGTCTCATTGTCGAAGACCCATGACATCTTATGCTCGATGTTCTCTCCTTCCGGCATAAACGGGAATCTGCCATCATCCTCAACCTTCGCCACAATTGAGTCCGACACACCGAGAATCGTGCAGATTTCCCTATGAAGGTCTATGCGGAGACGTTCCAGAGACGGGGTGCCCATAAACCGGTTGGCGGCCTGGATCAACTTGGCGACAGCTGACATGGATGTACCCGGCAGCTGCCTGATGGTGCGGTCAAACACCTCCGACTCTTCCGGCTTTCCGTATAAGGCAAGGATGTTGGTTATCACTCCCATAGTCAAAATCCTTTCTCCGGAAAGATTCCTCTTGTCAAATGGTTTGATCGAGTCGAACTCCATCCTGGCGAAGGAAACAAGGGTGTCAAGATAGTCAAAGCTTGTCACATAGTATCCGAAATCAGAATCATCACCCAATATGAAAGCCAGTGAGGTGCATGTTCTCATAACATCACGGCGGTTTTCGGTACCGATGACCACACTTTCCGACCTCAGTTCCTCAATCCGGTGGAATTCAGTCAGGAACTCTGAGGATATTCTCTTAATCTCAGGCTTTTTAGGTGCCGGAGACAGGATCTTCTTGTTCAGATAAAGAAGGGAATGTATGAAGTTGTCTCTCGCCTCGCTCTCATCAAACGGTTTGTCGTCAATTTCATCATCAGACACTTCCGCGATGATGAAGTCGTACTTCTTGTCATATTCCACGATGTCCAGACATTTCTGCGTGAAGCGCGGATAAGATTCGTCTCCCTTTGTACGCACAAGAAAGCCTTCCCTTGTCAGCCAAGTGTTTGGAACCTCGCCACATCGTTGGAACAAAAGGGTTCCCACTGTGCTCTCGAATGTCGAGCCGTCATCCTGTGTGGCCCAATAACGATCGTAGATAAAATCAATTACCGTGTCATCAATACTGAAACACTCCTGCTCTTTGAGGTACTCCACATTGATGACATCTCCCACCCTCATGTTCCTTGCGAAGTCCGTCATGTACAAACCTCGGACATTCGACGCTCCGATTATACGGATAGGCCCCGTGACCACCGTGTATGCCGGATCGATACTCTCCGCGAATATGGTGTCATACGTCACGCTCTTCACCTTGACGGTAATCATCTCCCCATCCTCATAAGTCTTCAGGGTAGCCTTATCTTCGTCATCCTCGACTTCGGCACACTCGGCCAGAAACCTATCCATGTCAAAGTCCCCGGACTTTCCCTGCTTCTTAGCCTGCATGACACGCACCTGACCATCCTCTATGACCACGGCAGGGCGAAGAGCTGGCGCTTTCATATTCACAAAAAGACGGCTCATCGAATATATTGAAACACCTTCAGGGTCGATTCTGACCGCGCCATGATTCTGGAACCACCGAATATCCTCGGCCTCATCCATCGAGGCGTTCTCCATCCTCTTCACCAGATCCGGGACATTGAACTCTATGACATCGTCCATGCAATATCCGGCGTCAGTTATCTTTGAAGCCTTGACACACCTCAACACAATCGAGGAGAGTGACCCGGACAATTCCGGCAAGACAAGCGAGAGGAGGTAGCAAAGCATCGACATATAACGGACCGCCTCTTCCTTCTTATCGAACATGCTAAGGTACAGCGTCGTGGCCGCGATGATCTTCGCGTCCCTTTCAAGATCTTTTTTAGCAGAGGACAGGGTGTCAAGCAGTGGACGCGAAACATACATGGCACGTATTTCCTCGCCCCTCTGCACCAACAAAGACGATGTGGTACAGAATGATTTATCTTCATCAAGTTCGGTCTTGTCCTTGAGGAAAGAGTCCCGAAGGTACTTCAAGACATCATTGTAATATTTGTCAATATAGTCCGGCGTCAGCGGAAACCAAGGCAAAGCGTTGTCGATAGCCATAGTCAAAGTGTATTTTCATAAAGGCATGAACCTGATCCATACCTTTACAAAAATACATTTTTTCGCGCCATACACCAAATGTTTAGCCAAGAGAAAATCAACAATCATGCCTTTGCACCTGTGTAGTACAGAGCTGTATGCCATTATGTTTTTTTGAGCCACAAGTGACATCTAGCGGTGTATGTCGCCATACTAACGTATAAGGGCGACTGCAGGAACGGTCTTGACAAATCCTTGCTTGGTTTTGTACCGATATGTGCCAACTTGCCTGAATCGGCTGCCTTCTGGTTTCTTGACGACTTGCTCATCATAATAATGAACATCATCTCCTGCCACAAGAAGAACAACCGCCCCATGATACCAATCATAGTCCTCATTGGACAGCTCGGTCGCCAATGCATTGCCGTTAGGAAGAACTTGCATAACCTTATATTCCTGCACAGACATCACTTGCCCGACTTCCTCAAAATAGTCAACGCCATCCACACGAGAGCCACTCGTTGCCAAACCTAAGATGAAAAAGAAAACGAATGTCAGCACAATACCTGTAATGGCACCGAGAAGAAACACTAACCCTTTTTTCATAATCAAATATTAATTTTAAACATAATAAATTACAACTCTTCCAACTGTTCTTCATCGTTATTACCATCCTGATTCAGAAATGACAGGAAAGTATGAAGGAATGCCGTCTCTTTGAAGAAATAATTCGGATCAACCTCCATTTTTTCCTGCATATAGGAAAAACCGAAATTGGCATATTGTTCCATCTTATCCATAAGCTGATCAACAACTTTCTTGACTGATATCTCACCTTTATCCAAGGCGATCAAGTCGATAGTGACAACGCTTCCGGCACCAACGGTGGAACCTATCATTAAAGAGCCGTGTCTTTCCAAGAGCGTGATTCGCTGAAAATCCCGCCTGTAGAGAGTCCGCGGAACCTCTATAAGCGAAAAAAGCCAACTATTACGCCCGTAGAGTTCTAAACCGGTGATGAATCAACCTTTGACCGCCACGAGCCCCATCTCGACGGCCTTCACCCGCATAAAGGCATCGGCCTCCTCGAAATTGTTGCCGATCTGGCCGTCCAGTATGGCCTCTTTGACATATTCCTTCAGAACACCGATCTCGCGGCACGGGCTCAGGCCATAGACTTCCATTACATATTCGCCGCAGATCGGGTTCTTGAAGTTGCGGATGGCGTCCTTAGCCTCGACTTCGACGAGCTTACGCTTGACAAGCTCGAAATTCTGCCGGATCTTGGCGACCTTGACCGGGTTCTTGGAGGTGATGTCGGCGTTGCAAAGGAGCATCAGGTCATCGATCTCGTTGCCGGCGTCGAACAGGAGACGGCGCACGGCGGAGTCCGTAACCTCCTCATCCACAAGGGCTATAGGACGATGATGGAGACTGACTAGTTTCTGGACATACTTCATCTTCTCGTTCAGAGGCATCTTGAGAGCCTTGAATATTCTCGGAACCATCTTGGAACCGACTACCTCGTGACCGTGGAAGGTCCAGCCCACCAACGGGTCGAAACGCTTGGCGACCGGCTTGCCGATGTCGTGCAGCAAGGCCGCCCAACGAAGCCACACATTCGGCTGGGTCCTCACCGACTCCACAAAACTGTCTCCGCCCTCATCGGGTGTGAAATCCTTCAAAGTACCGGCCGCGATGCCCTCGATCTCAGAGGCCGCCACATTGTCAACGACCTGGAGAGTGTGTGAGAATATTTCCTTATGTCCCTTTCCGTCAACGGATTCCACCCCTTTGAGTTTCAAGAGATCCGGGAGGATATATTCAAGAAGCCCTGTCTCGTCCATCAGTTTGAAACCCATCGAAGGGTGAGGCGTGATGAGGATTTTGTTCAGTTCCTCGACAATGCGCTCCTTTGAGAGGATTGTCATCCGGTCGCGCATATTCCTCATAGCACGCAAGGATTCCAGGACAATGGTGAATTTTTGCTCCGGCGTGCTGAGCTTCGTGGCGAAACGGATCGCGCGGAGCATCCTGAGAGGGTCGTCGCTGTAGGTCTGCTCCGGCTCCAGCGGGGTGCGGATTATGCCCGCCGCAAGGTCGCGGATGCCTCCGAAAGGATCGACAAGCGCGCCGTAGTCCTCCTTTTGCAAGCTGAACGCCATCGCGTTGATAGTGAAATCCCTGCGTTCCTGATCCTCCTCAAGCGTACCGTCCTCGACAATCGGCTTGCGCGAATCGTGGCGGTAGGACTCCTTCCTGGCCCCGACGAACTCAATCTCCGCCCCGTGCCACTTCAGCATCGCGGTGCCGAAAGTCTTGAATATGGACACGTTGCAATGCCGGCGTTCCTTTTCCTCGATCTTCGCGGCCACTGCCTCGGCCAATTGGATCCCGCTCCCCTCCACCACGATGTCGATGTCATCGTTCGGTCTGCCAAGGAAGCAGTCACGCACATAGCCTCCGATCACGAAAGCCCTCACGCCAAGTTCCTCCGCCGCCGCTGACACGATTCCGAAAATCGGTTTGTCAAGATATCCCTGTGTTATTGTCACACCCATATTCCTATTTCTGCATTGTCTCCCAATCCGGGAATTGTTTCATCTGAGAATAAGTCTCACCGTCCCGGACGAAGCCAAAAGTCTTCAACCCGTTTGTTATCACCACATATTTCACATTCAGTACCAGATTGTACCGCAGCGCCTGCTCCAGCACTTCCCTGCTCATCGGCACACCCTCCCGCTTGCATTCCACCACCATCAGCGGAGCCGTGTCCCTGCCGTAAACGAGGATATCCGCCCTGAAATCCTTCCCTCCGAACTTCATCGCCACCTCGCTCATCATCATATATTCAGGCACCTTCATCCGCTCCTTCAGCACTCCGATGAACCACTGCCGCACCTTCTCCTCCGGCGTCAGCGCCACCGCCTTCTTCCTCAACGGGTCCCAAACCTTCTGCTGCTCCATTGTCTTCTGAATCTATGAATATGCCAACCTTTATTCGTGAATATGCCGACCGAAGTTTATGAATATTATCGTCAGACCTCCGGCTTTTTCACAGCTTCCACCGCAGCCTTCAGCACACGACGGTAGATATCATCAATCACAAGCCCGGAAATAGTCATTCCGAATATGGCCGTGACGTGAACCGTCGTACCATTGATCTGCGCCTTCGAGGAACACCACTCGTGGTTCAGCAAGTCCGGATTGCCTGGCCCGTCCTGAGCCTTCGGGCACATACACTTCTCCGTGCCGCAGCTCTGGCAATGCCCTCTGTTCGGCAGCACCTCATCGTCATACACGCAGAGGAACTTCTTGGCCGGCATCGTCTTGGCCCTTTTCATCTTCTTCCTCAGCGCCGCCCCCAACGGGCATCCCCGCACGTTCCAGAACTCCGCCACCTTGATTTTCAGCGGATCCACCTTCAGCGCCGCCCCCAGCGAGCAGAAGAACTTCGCCTTGCTTGACGTGGCGTTTAAGATAAGATGCACTTTATCTTTCAGAGAATCAACAGCATCGATAACGTAGTCATATTCATCAAGATTGAACTGTCCCGCCGTCTCCTCGCAGTAGATCTGCTGGATCGCCGTGACCTCAGCCTTAGGGTTGATCTCCAGAAGATGAGCCTTGAGCGCGTCCACCTTCACCTGGCCAACTGTTTTAGTCGTCGCCATAAGCTGCCGGTTCACATTAGTGATGCAGATCCTGTCCGAGTCCACGATCGTCAGTTTCGTGATCCCGCTGCGCACCAGTCCCTCCGCACACCAGCTCCCGACTCCCCCGACTCCGAATAAGATCACCCTGACAGCCGCCAGAGCCTCCATAACATCATCGCCCAGAAGCAGTTCTGTACGGTTGTATATCGCTTTCTCAATCGTGTTCTTTGCCATAGCCTGCAAAGTTAACAATCCTTAAGGAATATTCTTAAAGCTTTGCCTATCATTTTTTAACAATGAGCCCACTTTCAAATGTTGGAAAGGCTATTTGGAATGCCGCCTGTCATCGCTATCGGGAGCCGTGGAGGATAATCTTTTACAGCTCAGCACATAAGCCATTATCCATCAGTCGTTTTCCACGATAGGTAACAATGATATTATTTGATTATGACTACATTATGCGGCACCAACTCAGAATCAGCCAATGGCGCACAACGCCCTGATTAGCAAAGATATAGTTAACAACCTTCAGTCCAATTCTCCCAAAGGCAACCGCTTATTTTTCAGATTATCAAAAAGTTACCTCCCACATCAAATTTTCTTTATGATTTGAAACAAATCTGGAATATTCATCGTATCTTTGTCACAAATCGCTTGGGGATGTTCTGGTTTTGACAGCAATGATTCCGGGCGGTAAGCACGTCGGGCTCCTGGAGGGCCGGCCCGCCAAACTGGATCTCCAAAAATTTAGTTGCTGATAACAACTACGCACTCGCTGCCTAATCGACCAAGTCGCATTAGCTTAATCCGAGCCGCCTAGGATGCGGTTCCGACGAGTATCCCGCGGACTTTACGCCTTCTCTGTTCCGAGTTCGGGGTATCATTCAAGAAGGACGCACCGGAGGACTCCTTTAAATCCGGCCAAGCCTCAAAGGATAAGCTTCGGTTAGCCCGTCTTCCGGCAGGCCGCGGCCGACAACCAAAGGACGACTAAACGTGTAGAAAGCCTCTTGGCGCGTTGTTTGGACGGCGGTTCGACTCCGCCCATCTCCACAATATTAATTAATTTTCAATTAATTAAGCCAATTAAACGGCTCACCTGCAAACTTCCGTGTGAGTCCTATCCGAAGATTGTGCATAGCCTGAACATGAAGAAGGGCAGGTCAGACACTCCTCTGAGCTGAGCCCGGAAGCCTTTTATTTTTGAGTTGAAGGATTCCGCTCCCGCATTGGTGGAGTGGTCGATGAAGTAGTTCAGGATTTCATCCTCCCGTGATCTCACCGCATCCCTTGCCGCCTTCATTTCACGGAGGGAGCATTTGCTCACATCCTTATACCATTCCCTGAACTTGACTTTTGCCGTTTCCCTATCCAAAGTGGGACTCCGGAAGATGGCCCTGAGCCGGTTCGTGATGTCGTAAGCCTCTTTGAGTTTAGGATAGAGTTGAAACAGGGTGTTCATTCGTGCGTTCTGCCGTTCGCTCCATTTGTCTGGTGTTTGGGTGAGGGCATATCTGCTTCTTTTGAGAAGTTCGTTGCGCGTGTCGCCATTGCTCAGCGCGGGCGGTCTGAACCTCTCGTTCTTCCGCAAGGGCTTGCGGCCACGAGTCTTGCCCTTGTAGTTCTTCGGGTGCTTCTTGCGGTAACATCTGCGTCGTGCGGCATATCGCTTGAGACATCTGCGGTGTTCGAGTTCAAGCCGGCGTTGTTCCGCCTGCGCCTCGCGTCTGTAACGGAGACGTATCTCTTCCACGCCGTCAATGCAGCGCTTCATGATGTGGAAGCAGTCCAATGTCAGAATCGCATTGGGGAAGGCCGTATGCGCAATGACCGCCATAGTGTCGGAAAGATCGGCTGTCACCTCCTTAACCCTCAATCGCTATTTCTCGGGTATTTGGAGCGGGATTGTCAGCACATCCTCCGCCTTTGTGCCTCGCACGGCTGCTATCAGCGAGCCCTGACGGCAATGGCCGTCCTTGTTCGTCAGGAACGTGAACATGTCGTCCTGGAGTGAGGTCTCGTCGATGCCGATGCACGGAAGTTTCCGACCATCAGCAACGATGTGCGTCCCTTTGTCCAGACGAATCCAGAACTTAGGAATATACACGGCGCTGAAATGCAGCACGGTGGTCGAGTCAGTAAGCTCTATCCTATTGACGTCCAGCGTCTCCGTGGTATAGAAATCCACCGCCGGATATTCAACGACATTAGTTTCACGCTTACATCCTGCTGCAATACTCACCAGCAAAAGCGACAGCCCGATTATTCTTTTCATCTCGAAACTTTAATTTGCGGGTTCAATTTAAGGATTACATTTCAGATTGGCAATATCCGATAACGGAATATTCACTACCTTTACGGAAAATTTCGGAATCAGCATACCCACGCTATTTCAAGAGTCACATTCCTCAAAGCGGCACTGCCGCCCAGTGTGCGAGATTCCGGTTTCGATGCACATAGCATAAATAAAGAAGTATGAAAGAAGTGAATCCCAAAGAGACTACCAGAGCCTACGCATTTGAGTTCTGGATGAGGGCTCCGATGCCGATGGTGACGTTTTTCAAGACTATCGATGTCACACGACTGACAAGAATCAGCAGAAGGACAGGACTGAAATTCAATATGTTGATGTGCTACTGCATCGGCAGGGCGGCAAGCGGAGTGAAGGAATTTTACATGCTGCCGGTCGGAGAAAAGCTGATTGAATATGACAGTCTGGCGGTGAACACCATTGTCGCGAACAAAAACGGAGAGGTCAGCTCGTGCGACGTGCCTTTCAGTGACGACATGCGCACCTTCAACGACAATTATCTGAAACTCACCAGGCAAGTGGCCGAAAGCTGCGAAAATCACGACCAGACGGACAGTATGGTCATCGGAACGTCAGCGTTGGCGAAGTATGAGATCGATGGAGCCGTCGGAATGTACAGCGGCATATTCAACAACCCGTTCCTCATCTGGGGAAAGTACAGAAGCCACTGGTTCAGAAAGACTCTGACCGTCTCGTTCCAGTTCCACCACACCCAGATGGACGGAGCGCACGCGGCCATATTCTTAAATAGGTTGCAGGAGGTCATTTATCGCCTGAAAATAAAATGAATCTATATAGAGGCAGACTAGCTTTTGCCTTATAGTACTGATATTCAAACAATTACAAACCATTGACATTCCTGTGCTATAATTTGTATGTAAAGGACTTAATCTCCATTGTGGTCATACACTACTAAGACAAAAGGTGGCGGAGGAGCTCGGGGGTTATGCATTGGGTGAAAAAAGCCACTTTTTTCACCCAATGATAATCCGTAATGACTTTTCGGGTGTCAAACGCGCCTTTTTTCACCCGGAATAATAACCCTTCGCGTCTAAACCAACTTTGCCACACGCGAAGGTTGGTGAACGTGAATCAAAAATATTAGGCCATTTTATACACGTGTATAAGCCTTTCGCCGTACGTTTTTGTCCCACGAGATCCAACTCTTCCTGGTGCGATAAACCAAGCGCACCTGAGGGTTATGGGCATATTGTGGAATAGTCAGTGGAACCTCAGAACCGCACTATATTAGGTCTGGCTATTATATGTCATTAATAAACACAGTTATCTGCTGCTCGCAACCGTCCAGACGTTGGTACGATATGAAGAACGATAGTCAACAGGTATATAATTTCTATTATATGTTCCTATGAGAGATGAAGTGTATTGTCAGTTAAATGAACTAATAATGCACCTTCACAGGCATCTATTTGTGTAAACCACGCTTTTAGGGGGATAATGATCTCTTCACGAGCGTCTTTCAGTCATATTCCCGCTTTTAGAGAATGTGGGGTAAATTTTAAGGCAATTATAAGAGACTCGCCGCCAACTAGGCAATATGTTAAAAATTAATAAATTACAATATTTTGTCATCAACTCGTATATAATTGCCTGGTTTTTTCATTATATTTGAAGAACGATGATTACTGGTAATGAGTACTTTTCATAACATAGATGAACTGACACGTTGTCTTGACAGGGAGAAAAAACTGCTGAATGAATTATTCGCCAAGCGTAACGCACTTTCTTTCAGATATGATTACGCCTTGGAGTTAACCGACTACAAGGAAGAGCGTATTAAATATCTGATTGAGAATGAGGTTATCCGTGAAAGCGGAGACTTTCTGGAGATGGAGGACATCTATGTACAATTCTTCGAAGAGGTTCTTCAGATCAATGAAGAGATTAATGTCTCAAGCGTTCAGGACTACATCACCCACCTCAAGGAAAACATCGGATATTGGATGAGTTCTGGAAGCGAAAAGGATAAGTATAAATATTCCAATGAGGTCAGAAGAGCGTTGAAAAGAATCGCTCTGGCGACAGAGAAGAACGTCATCGATGTAAAAAGGAATATTGACAGAACGTACAAGAATGAACCTGACTACAAAATCAAAAAGAAGAAGCTTGAGAATCTGGATGACAAACGTAAAGGAATATCCTCGCTGATTGACAGTGCCGAGCGGGTCATAGATGAGGAAAACGCTTTCTTTACAGTCGCTCTGGACAACCAGATGAGAAGCGTTGTCAATGATGCGCGTCTCCAGATGAAAGACTCTTACCATAATCTGATTGAGATTGAGCGGCAGATCATCACTTACCTGAATTTGATCGAATACCAGAATAAGCTTCTGGAGAAAGCCCGTCGCCTCAGGTACCTTAAGGACCAACTCATTCTTGAGGACGTGACAAACATCCGGCAGATAGCATCCGAAATGAATCCTGTGATATTCGAGCCAGAAATAAGGACCTTGAACCGCAGGCTCTCTCTGGAGAGGATGCAAAATGACGACGATGTTCAAGAAGTCATACTGAAGGTTGTAAAAGAGATTGGGAACAGGCATTCCACTCGTGGGAGAATGGCTGTCGACATCCCTGAATCATACTTGATGGACGAGCCAAGAATCAATGATTCCTTTAATCTTAAAGGAATATTCAATGCCTTCGCCGCTACGGGACACAACTTGTTCAAGTTCGTTTGGAATTATGAATATCATACACCGGTTTCTGACGACACAAGAATAATACTATTCTGTCAGATCGCTTCAATATTCTCAGACAGCCTCAACTTCACCGATGAATATGAAAGATCCGGAGGCATTGAATATCCAATCGTTAATGTTAGGTAACAGAAAAGATGAGATACACCACAGAAATATTCGAGACTCTCTCAAAAGGGAAATTCATCTCAGCCAACAGTCTGGACAAGACCCAGCAGCATTGGTTCGATGATATTGAAGACAACTTTCAGGAATACTACGACTTCTTCATCCAGATTGGATATTCGCTTGAAGGAGGAAACGGATACTGGTTTTTCACCAGACCTATGTCCAAGGTGGATCTTGAATCCAAGATAAAGTCATTGATGAAATGGATTGACAACCTCTCGTTTCTAAAGTCATTCAATTCCCTGTTTGGTTCTGGGTTCACATTCACGAAAGCCGACATCCTCGTCCAATTTTCGTGTAATGTGGAACTGAAGAATCTGATTTCCAAAATGTTTTCAGGGAAGAGCAGCAATGAGGACAAGATAGACGCTCTCATCAACGACCTTATGCGCGAAGGATTCATTGAAATCGAGAATGAGATCGAGGGGCGCTACAAAGTGCTGAATTCATTCGGCTATATTGAGGAAATAGTTCAAAAGATTGACATAACGGAGGAGGCTGACAATGAGGAATCTAAGTAAAATCATATTCATAAACAGCGCGAATATTCCGTATTCCGAGACAAGACTTGACGGCAATGTGCATTTCATAGGGACCCAAGGCGTAGGGAAAAGCACGATCCTACGCGCTATCCTATTCTTTTACAACGCCTCCCCTATCCATCTAGGAATTCCTAAAGAGAAAAAGAATTTCGATGCTTTCTATTTTCCGTTTTCCAACTCACACATAATCTACGAAGTGGAACGAGAAAACGGGGTCTATTGCATAATCGTCTCTAAATCAATGGGACGTATCTGCTACAGATTCGTTGATGCCCCATACGACAGAAATTGGTTCATCGGTCTTGGCAACAAAGTCTATGAAGATTGGGCTGAAATCAGACATCGAATCAGTGAGTCAAGCGGAACCCAACCGTCAAGGAAAGTGACCACATTCGAACTGTTCCGCGATATCATCTATGGCAACAACAGGCGACCGGAATTGGTTGATTTCCGGAAATATGCCATTGTCGAAAGTTCCAAATATCAAAATATTCCACGAACCATCCAAAACGTGTTTCTTAACACCAAGCTGGACGCCGATTTCATAAAGGACACAATCATCAAGTCAATGACAGACGATAACATAAGCATTGACCTTGATTATTTCAGAAATCAGATTCGTGATTTTGAGAATGAGTACAATGACATCTACCTCTGGCTCAAGAAAGAGGCTAACGGCACGAACAGAAAAACAATTCAGGCTGGAGATGTCTTGAGGAAATACAACGCTATCCTATACTCACGGAAGCATATCCGTGAGCTTCGTGAGGAATTGAATTATGCGCTAAGGCAATGCCTTGAAAGCAAGCCGGAGATAGAAAGACGCATCGAAGAGACCTCATCGGAACTTCAACGTGCGGAGCGGCTCATTTCCGAAGAGACCGGAAAATACAACAAAGAGTTGGACTCTTTGAAAAAGTCCATCAATATTCTTGGCGACAAGATCAACGAAAGCAGAAAGCGGAAGCGCAAATACGAAGATATGCGGATATCCGAGATCATCAGCCGTGTCAAGCAGGAAGATTCATTGATCTCTGAGAAAGTCAACACTGAAGCCATCCTCAGGGAACTCACATCCGGCAGCAAGGACATTTCACTGAAATACAAGCATATCGAAGATTCTCTTCGTTCTGCCACGATCGAAAAAAAGAATATTCTGAACGCAGAACTATCCGATGCCAGAGCATACAAAGCCGAAGAAAAAGAGCGAATCATCGCCGATGGCAGGAAAACAGAGGACAACATAAGGTCCCTGTCGGCGGAAGAGATCAAAGTCTCGGAAGAGTCTGTCTCCGGGATAATGGAACAACTGACAGCGGAAAGAGTTCGTAGGGAGCGTATTGCCAGAACCAAGTATTACGAAAGGGAAATCAGCGATAAAGAAACTGAGATAAAGACACTTGACAAGGTCATCATAGAATCTGATGCTGAGAAAAAATCTTTGCATAGAGAAAAAGAATCCATCAAACGGGAGGGAGAAATGTTGATGAAAGAGTGCGAAATGAAATACAATGCACTCATCTCAGAACTTACCGGCAAATCCGCAGTGACAAAGAAAAACATTGACGAAATCAACAGTGTTCTTGATGGTTACAAAGGCTCCCTATGCGAATGGCTGTCCGAAAATGTTTCTGGCTGGGAGGAGAATATCGGAAAGGTGATAGACGAGCGGAATATCCTTTACAGCAAATCATTGTCCCCTGAAAGAGTGGAATATTCAGAGAATATATTCGGAATAACTTTGGATCTTGCCAATGTTGAGAGGGATATTCTAACTCCTGAGATTCTGAAAGGCAGACTGAACGAGGCTAAACAGAGGAAACAGGAAATAGACAAAGCTCTTGATAATGCGATAAATGAACGTGAGGCAGAGAAAAACGCAATTGTCAACAAAGTCAACCGGAAAGCAAAGGCCCTTGATGTCAGGATTCAGGAAGTCGGCTTGCGTTGCTATGAAAGTAATGAAGCCATCAAGAAGTTGAATGTCGAGATCAATGATCTGAAGAAGGCTGGAAAAGATAAGAAAGACAAAGAGTTAAATGCCGTAGAGAATAGAATCGGAGACTTTAATAATAGGCTTGAACTTGCGAAAGCGGCTCTTGCACAATGTAAAGAGGTGCTGAACAAGAAGCTCGCCACAGCAAAAAAGGCGACTGATGCAAAACTGTCCGTCATAGAATTAGATTTCAAAGAAAAAGAGAATGACATTAAGATGAGGCTGAAGCAGTTAGACAGTGACATTGACATTGCATTGGATCAGAACAACAAAGAAAGACTACTCGAATTGAAGAACGCCGGCGCGGATGTAGATTCTATGAAACGGTATGAAACTATGATCCGTGAGATTGACAATGAGCTTTCTTTTATCAAGAGTCACCGGTCCGATGTCTCTGATTACGAAAAAGACAAACGCGAACTTTTTGACAACGAGGAAGGTTTCTGCAATGAGAGGAAGGAAGTCGAAGCTAAAGTAAAGAATCTTGACGAGAGATTCCGATTGCGCAAGGATAGATTGGAAACGGAAAGGGAAAGGCTCCTGAAAGAAATCAGTGATGAAAAAGAACGACTGAAAACAATCAGTGATAACGTTCTTGAGGCGAACAACTTTCTCGATGATCCTATGCTAAATCCTCATTCGGAACAGACGGACAGAGAAAAGCAAATCTCCGGCAAGTCTTGCCGTGAGATCACAAATGATTTGAGGTCGAGAATCATTTCAAGAGAAAACGATATGAAAGCGTTCAAAAGCGCTGTAACTGTGTTTAAAGATGGATTCTCACCCCGAAACCTTTTCAACTTCAAGACAGGGATGGTTACCGATCAAGAATATATGGACTTTGCGTCAGATTTGGACTCATTCATATCCAATGATATGCTTCAAGAGTTCCAAAAACGCATCAGCGAACGTTATACTGACATTATTCGACGCATTGCAAAAGAGACCTCCGACCTGACGCAAAACAGAAGCGAGATAAACAAGGTTATCAATGAGATAAACGATGATTTCTGCAAAGACAATTTTGTCGGAGCCATCAAGAATATCTCATTGAGGCAATTGGCAAGCGAAAACCGCCTTGTCCAACTTTTGTTGACAATTAAGGAGTTCAACGAGGAGAACCAATACAATATGGGCGAGATAGACTTGTTTTCCCAAGGAGACCGCTCCGAAGTCAACACAAAAGCGGTGGATTATCTGATGCGCTTTATGAAAGCGCTACAGAACGAGCCATCGACCAAGACTCTTGACCTCTCGGATTCGTTCAAACTTGAATTCAGAATTGTAGAAAACGACAATGACACAGGGTGGGTGGAGAAAATATCCAATGTCGGCTCTGACGGAACGGACATTCTTGTCAAAGCTATGATCAACATTATGCTTATCAATGTATTCAAGGAAAGGGCTTCCCGCAAGTTTGGAGATTTCAGGATCCATTGTATGATGGATGAGATCGGCAAACTGCATCCTAACAATGTCAAAGGAATACTAATGTTCGCCAACAAAAGGAATATCCTACTGGTAAACAGTTCTCCGACAACTTTCAACGCGGAGGACTACAAGTACACCTACCTACTTGAAAAAGACAATGATAGCAGGACGCGTGTAATCCCTCTCATAAGCCATTTAGACTGATTGTTATGTCAGAGAACAGACTTACAACCTCACAAGCGCAGAGGCTCAAAAGAATTCTATCCGGGGAGACTTTATCTTGGACAGCGCTTCCTGAATGGATTACAAGACCGCTTCTGGACGAGAATGTCATCTCCATCAGCACAAACGGAATCCGTAAGAAGATCCGTGTTCAGAATCCGGAGCTATGTGATCAACTCATCAGGGATCTGTTCACTTGCGGTGTCCCCATCGACGAATGGATGGAATTGCGTTCCGATAATCTTACCAGACAAGCGTTGGTAAATAAAACAGGTGACTCAAAAACATTAAAGGTTAACACTCTGCGTGGTTTCTTGGTCAATTGTATCGAACCGGTGGAGGTAATCATTGATAGGCAGACAATCTCGCTTACCCCACATAGCGGGATGTCATTTTTCATCTATCATCCTGAAACCTTAAGCATTCCAGAAGATGTAATTGTCGTAGGAATCGAGAACTTAGAGAATTTCAATAGTCTTTCGGAGCTAACGAACTTATTCTCAAGAGGAAAGTACATCTTCGTATGCAGATATCCACAGAACTCCGCACTCTATGAATGGTTGGAACGAATACCCAACAGATATATTCATTTCGGAGATTTTGATCTTGCTGGCATTAACATCTACCAGACAGAGTTTTATTCCAGATTAGGAGACAGAGCTTCTATGCTTATTCCGGACGACATCGAAGACAGAATAAAGCACGGCAATGAATCGTTATTCAACAAGCAGTATAATAAGTTCAAATCTTTGAATATAGCTGATTCTCGTATCAAGCCGTTGTTCGATATGATAATGAGATACCACCGTTGTTATGAACAAGAAGGCTATATTCTGGTCTAAACTTCCGACCACAATCAAAAACAAAACAGTTTAAAAACAACTAAGTCATAATTCGGTTTGCAAATTGCACGGTGAAACTCATTTGATTTTGCGGTAGAAGGTGCCGCTCTGGCCTTTTATGTGGTATTTCTTGCTGGTGTTCCAGGTCTCGTCGCCGCCATAGATGCGGAACTGGGCGGAGGTGCTGATATATTCATTGCCATATCGGTCCACAAAGACATCGCCTTGCGAGGATGCGCTGACGCCGCCTGAAGAGACTCCGCCGACAATGGCGCCAATCACGGCAAGGACTGCAAGGACTGCAAGAACCGCAAAGGCGAGCCACCAGAAATTCTTTATGACGAAAATGCCAAGGCTCAGTGTCGGGACGGCAAGCAACAAGCCAGTCAGGACGCACCCGGCCGCCGGCAACCAACCGCCCGTATTACCCATAAGGCCGTCGATCACCACCATATAGAATGACGCGGCGACCATAAGGGACAATATTCCTGTGTAGGCCAAGGCCAATGAATATTTGAGAATACTTTCGTCCAGCATCTCCCGTGAGCACATCTCCCTCACCGTCGGCATCACCTTATCCACGGACAGCGCCAGTCCGGCGGAGGCGGCCAGCCTCGCGCCAACCTTCCTTTTCATAAAAAACGCTTCCCCACAACGCCAATGAGGCACAGAAGAACGGGATGATGAGAGTGATAACAGTATCAAGCATAAGCGAATGCCTTTTTATAAAGCCAAACTTACATAAAAATTCCGTGATTTCTACTAGTTGCGCATTAATTTAGGGTACTATAATAGGAGTTGACTAACATTTGTTTTGGAAACCATATAGGAGTTGGCCAACATTTCTCTTGTAACACTGATATTTAAACAATTGTGAGTTATTGATATTCCTGCATAAGAATCTGTATGTAAAGGACCTAATCTCCATCGTAGTCATATAATATGACAAGGTGTGGCGGAAGATCCCTGGCTTATGCATCGGGTGAAAAAAGTGGCTTTTCTCACCCGAATCCAATCTGGGATGTCTCTCCGGGGGTCTAACCACTCCTTTTTCACCCAGAATAATAGTTATTTGAATCTGAACCGACAACGTCACGCCCAAGGTTGATGAACGTGAATCAGGAATGTCACCCACTTTTCGGCCACAGTTTTCTTCCCCTAACCAAAACCAGACGTCTTGTACTTTCCTGCACCAATGGTACACCCCTGTATATTCGGTGCATACAAAGGCCTCATCTGTACTTTCCTGATTTAGGTGGTTCTTCCGCAATTTAGTTGAAAGACGGAGTTTGTACTGTTAGCAAAGGAACCTGGTATAGACGCGAAAAATCAATTAGCTAAATATCAAAAAACCGTAGTTTTAGTGCAATTTAACTAATTGATTATTAGGTATTTACATAAATTTTTCGTAACTTTATGCTACCACAGTATAAAGTTATAGATGATGTGTAAAGCACCTGACAAAAGCAAAATTACAACATTTTTACGGCAATGCCTAACATCAGCCTCTGCGAAGGCCGACTTATCGGCCCTTTATTCTCCAAGTGACCTGTCTGTTGAACAAGTGGAGCTCGAAGATATGCGCACCTATCATGTATACGCACGATGTAATCTTCCTCATGGGGTCTGTCCATATTGCGGCCATCTGAGTCGTAGCGTTCATAGCCGTTATCACAGGACTATTGCAGATCTTTCGATTCTTGGTCATCCGGTTATCATCACGTTTGAGGCGCGCAAGTTCTTTTGTCACAATCCGGATTGTCGGAAAAAGACTTTCGCCGAACAACCAGGGGATGAGGTGTTCAGATACCGACGGCGGACGAGGCGTTGTGAGATGGCTGTAACCCAGCATGGCTTGAAATGCTCCTCAGAATCAGCCCGGAAGTTGTTATCGGCAACAGGAGTGCCCCTCAGCGGAGACACCGTACTCCGGGATGTCCACCGTATGTCGGTTCCAGAGCGATGCGAAGTGAAGGAGATTGGCGTGGATGATTGGGCCTTTCGCAAAGGCGTCACATACGGCAGTATTATCGTCAGCCTTGAGACCGGGTCTGTCATAGACCTTCTCGGTGACAGGGATGTAAAAAGCTTTCAGGCATGGTTGGATGAGCATGTCCAAGTGGAGGTCGTCAGCCGCGATAGATCTACAGACTATACCGCAGCCATTGCCGCGACGGGGCGGAATATCACAGAGGTGGCCGACGCTTGACACGGACTATCCGATGGCCGCCTTGAGGATGGCATTGAAGCGTATAGAGGGCAAGGAAGTCAATCTCATACATCACTCTGACCGCAGCTGCCAGTATGCCAGCAGGGAGTATGTGAACATGCTTCGTGAGCATGGCATACAGGTCAGCATGACCGAATCCGGAGATCCTAAGGACAACGCACAATCGGAGCGCATCAACAACACGATGAAGAACGAGCTGCTGAAGGGCAAAGTCTTCAGAAGTGTCGAGGAAGTCATTGCGGCAGTCGCTCTTGCCGTGGATTTCTACAACAACAGAAGGCCTCACATGAGCATCGGAATGATGACTCCGACTGAAGCGTCCGAGTCAACCGGCGACAGGGAAATGAGATGGAAGAGCTACAGGCATCTGGCAATAAAATCCAAGGATAACTTGGATATCTCTGAAAATTCTTTACCTTTGCCGGAGTGTCAGGGGTCTCCTTCCGGCCTACGGCCTCCAGTCAACCCCTGACAGTGATAAGGCTCGGATGGTAAACCCATCTTAGGGATAACGACGATAAGTCAACTTATACCAGTAATAATCTATAAACCCGAGTCAACCTAAATCAGGAAAGTACAAGGATGTACCAAACCACATTAGGAAGGTGTTTGGTACACCAAGAGGTCCGGTACGAAATTATCTTGCGATGACAGTTGGCACACAGGAAGGGCGGTCTGTATACGGACTGTATGTGGGAATGCATTCATCAAACGCATCATTACGAGTAACCTGAGGGTTAGCGGACATATTCAAACAAGCATATTCATTAGAAATTGCGGCGAGCGTTTCATACGGTATTCTTTGATTTCGTACATTTGTCGGGAGGGAGTTGGTGATTATTTGGAAATAATCTGTACATTCGTGGGCGAAACATCTGATGTTGATGGGGAAATATCTTGTCATAGAGACTACGGCCAGCCTTCTGCGGATTCCTTTGGAGAGCCTTGTGTATGTCAAGGCGGAGGGAAACTACAGTCGGATATTCACTGTCCTTGACGTGGTGAAAGGCAGCAAGGGCACGTTGGTGACGTACAAGCTGGGGTGGATCCACAACAGTTTGTCCGATGTGATCGGCGATGTCGAGAGCAAGACTATCGTCAGGGCGGGAAAAAGCCACATCATCAATCTGGATTTTGTCTCTGAGATCAACATCTCACAACAGACGTTGGCCTTGTCAGACTGCGACAGGTTCAATGTGGTGCTTTCCGACGGGCTGTCAAGAGAAGTGCTGAAAGCCTTGAAGTCCGCTCTTGGCAATGACAACAACGACTAAACGAAGACTCAAATGAACAGACAGGACTACGATAATGTACGAGACGACGAAGTCATCTTCATAGGAGGTGACAAAGGTCGGAACACCAGCGGAAACAAGCCTCCCAGGCGGCCGAAGTGGCTGATTCCCGTCATCGCGCTGCTTGTGCTGGCCGCAGTGGCCTTGATCGTGGTCTGCGGGAGAGGCGAAAAGGCCGTGAGCGACGAGCAGACGGGACTGTTCGAGGAAAGCGTGGAGTCGAAAAGCGATTCTTTGATGACGGTCGCCACAGAAGACCCGGACTCCTGCGGGGTGGCATATTCAGAGAAAATAGACACCACGGTCGCGGGCGGCGTCCCGCTGACTTTGTACATCCCGCACTGCGCCGTTCCGGAACTCTCAGTCGGCGCGCCCGAAGCGGACAAGAGTGAATATGTCCTCGCGGCCCAGGCTGCCGACATCCGCGCGGACAACCGCGAGATTCTCGGATCCTTTGTGCTCAAAGGAGAAGTGCTGGCTCAAGGAATATCCAAGAAGGGCTATTGCGCCATCATCGACGGCCGGATCACAATTGGAGTCGCCGAAAACACGGACCTTTTCGACAAGGCCGTCGAGACGGAAGGCTACTTTTTCAGGCAATATCCTCTCGTGGACAACGGCTCACCAGTTGATAACAATCTGAAGAGTTCCACTGTCCGCAAGGCGCTTTGCTCGAAGGCCGGCGAGATATTCATAGCAGTCTCCCGCGAGGAGATGACGATGCAGGATTTCGCCGCCGCTCTCGCCGCATTCGAAGTGGACAACGCGATCTACCTCGTCGGAAGCGCCTCGTCCTACGGCTGGTATATTCCTAAGGAAGAGGAAATTGTGGAATTCGGCATCAACGTACACCGCCGTTCCTACCGGAACGAGTCCTACATCCGCTGGCGGAAGGCGGAATAACCCGGCAATTATAGCCCAAAGGCAGCCGTTCAAATGAACCGGGCGGGGACATCGGTCGCTTCGACAGGCTCAGCGACCATGAAAAACGCATTTTCTGTTCATATTTAAAAGAGAATCGGAAGATTCCCTTCGGTTTTGCAATGAATATTGGGAAAATATTCATAAATTTATAGCCACATATTAAAAACACATAACCACTATGGCAAAGATTATAGAATGCGTGCCCAATTTCAGTGAAGGGCGAGACAAAAATGTTATTGATCAGATCGTTAAGGCCATCGCTTCGGCCAAGGTGACGGTCAACGGCAACGAGGAGGGCGTCAAGGTGCTCGACGTGGATCCGGGCGAGGCGACCAACAGGACTGTCGTGACCTTCGTGGGCAGCCCCGAAGCTGTGCTGGAGGCGGCTTTCCAAGGAGTCAAGTGTTCCGGCGAGGTGATCGACATGAGGCATCACCACGGGGCGCACCCTCGGTCGGGGGCGTGCGATGTGCTGCCGCTCGTACCGGTCGCGGAGACGACTTTGGAAGAGTGCGCGGAACTGGCGCGCGGGCTAGCGAAAAGGATCTACGACGAGCTCGGCATCCCTTGCTACTGCTACGAGGCGGCGGCGTTCAAGCCGGAAAGGAAGAACCTCGCGGTCTGCAGGGCCGGGGAATATGAAGCCCTGCCGGAGAAGATCGCCGATCCTGCCAAGGCACCGGACTTCGGGCCTAAGGAATATAACGAGACTGTGGCGAAGAGCGGGGCTATCAATGTGGGAGCCAGAGACTTCCTTGTGGCCGTCAACTATAATCTCAACACGACCTCAACCCGCCGCGCGATGGCGATCGCGTTCGATGTGCGTGAGAAAGGACGCAAGATGCGCGAGGGCGGAAGCCTGACCGGAAAGGTCCTCAAGGACGAGAACGGCAAGGACCGCTGGCAGCCGGGAACCCTTAAGGGGTGCAAGGCAATTGGTTGGTACATTGATGAATATGGCATCGCTCAGGTCTCGATGAACATCACCGACATCAAGACGACACCTCTGCACGTGGCCTACGAGGAAGTCTCCAGAGCCGCCGCCGCCAGAGGACTCAGGGTCACCGGAGCCGAGATCGTCGGACTGGTACCGAAGCGTGTGCTGATGGAGGCCGGAAAGTTCTACCTTGAGAAGCAGGAGCGCTCGCTCGGAATCTCGGACGAAGAAATAATGAAGATAGCAGTCAAGTCGATGAGCCTTGACGACCTCAAGCCGTTCAACCCGCACGAGAAGGTCATTGAATATCTTATGGAAGATCCTGAGCAGATGGCCATTAAGGAGAGGCTCATCAGAATGACGCTAAAGGGATTCGCCGAGGAGACGGCTTCCGAGTCCCCTGCCCCGGGCGGCGGATCGATCTCCGCCTATATGGGAGCCCTAGGAGCGGCCCTCGGCACAATGGTCGCAAATCTTTCAGCCCACAAGAGAGGCTGGGATGACCGCTGGAAGGAGTTCTCCGACTGGGCCGAGAAGGGACACGCCGTAATGCGGGAGCTGGTAAGCCTCGTCGATGAGGACACCGCGGCGTTCGACAAGATTATGGCCGCGTTCGGGCTTCCTAAGGGAACGGATGAGGAGAAAGCTGCACGTTCTGAGGCAATCGAAAAGGCCACTCTATACGCCACACAGGTGCCTCTGCGCACGATGAAAGCCTCGTTCAAGGCCTTTGAGATCACAAGGGCGATGGCCGAGACCGGAAACCCAAACTCCGTTTCAGACGCCGGAGTGGGAGCTTTGGCGGCACGAAGCGCGGTTCTCGGAGCGCAACTCAACGTGAAGATCAACGCCGCTTCCCTGAGCGACAAGGCAAAGGCCGCCGAACTCGTTGCGGAGGCCGATGAGATCGCGGCGAAGGCAGTTGTGGAAGAGAAAGAGATTCTGGACATCGTAAACTCGAAGATCAATGGATAAGTTTCAGGAAGAGATACTTGCGGGCATCCCGCAGGACAGGCTCCCGGAGCCGAAACCTTACGACAAGACCATAAACCACGCCCCGAAGCGCAAGGACATCCTCACTGCCGAGGAGAAAGTGCTGGCGCTGAAGAACGCGCTGAGATATTTCCCGGCCAAGTTCCACGCCGAACTGGCGCCGGAGTTCGCCAAGGAACTCAAGGACTACGGACGCATCTACATGTACCGTTTCCGTCCGTCCTACGACATGTACGCCAGACCGATCGATGAATATCCTTGCCGGAGCCGCCAGGCCGCGGCCATCATGGCGATGATCCAGAACAACCTGGATCCGAGGGTGGCGCAGCATCCGCACGAGCTGATCATCTACGGAGGCAACGGAGCCATATTCCAGAACTGGGCGCAGTACCGGCTGACGATGAAGTACTTGGCCGAGATGACCGACGAGCAGACACTCTCGATGTACTCCGGCCATCCGATGGGACTCTTCCCGAGCCACAAGGACGCGCCGAGAGTCGTTGTGACCAACGGAATGGTCATCCCGAACTATTCGAAGCAGGATGACTGGGAGAGGTTCAACGCATTGGGAGTGTCACAGTACGGCCAGATGACCGCCGGATCGTACATGTACATCGGACCTCAGGGCATCGTGCACGGAACGACGATCACGGTGATGAACGCCGCCCGCAAACAGCTGAAAGCCAAAGGCATCGCAGGGACAAGGGAGAATATGAAGGGCATGCTCTTCGTGACCGCCGGTCTCGGCGGGATGTCCGGGGCGCAGCCTAAGGCCGGCAACATCGCCGGGGTCGTGAGCGTCACCGCCGAGATCAATCCGCTGGCCGCCCGCAAGCGTTACGACCAAGGCTGGGTCGATGAACTCCACGAGAATCTGAACGAACTCATCCCGCGCGTCCGAAAGGCGATGGAGAACAAGGAGACCGTCTCGCTGGCCTATGTGGGCAACGTCGTGGATCTCTGGGAGAGACTCGCGGCCGAGAATATTCCTGTGGACCTCGGTTCGGACCAGACATCGCTCCACAATCCGTGGGCCGGAGGCTACTATCCTGTCGGACAGACATTTGAGGAGTCCGTCAAGATGATGGCCGAGGAGCCGGAGAGATTCCGTGAGGCGGTACGCGCGTCGTTGAGGAGGCACGTCGCCGCCATCAACGAGCTGGCAGCCAAGGGAATGTACTTTTTTGACTACGGCAACGCCTTCCTCCTTGAATCCTCAAGGGCGGGAGCGGACATATTAAAGGCAGACGGCACCTTCCGCTATCCGTCTTACGTTCAGGACATTATGGGGCCGCTCTACTTCGACTACGGTTTCGGCCCGTTCCGCTGGGTCTGCATGAGCGAGAGGCCGGAAGACCTCGCCAAGTCCGACGAGATCGCCGTGAATATTCTTAAAAAGGAATTGGAAACGGCTCCGGAAGAGATTCAGGGACAGCTGAACGACAATATTCATTGGATAGAGGAAGCCGGCAGGAACAATCTGGTGGTAGGGTCGCAGGCCCGCATCCTCTACGCCGACTGCGAGGGCAGGACCAAGATCGCCCTGGCCTTCAACGAGGCCATCCGCAAGGGTGAGATTTCAGCGCCGATCGTGCTTGGCCGCGACCATCACGACGTTTCCGGCACAGACTCCCCATTCCGCGAGACATCCAACATCTACGACGGATCCCGGTTCACCGCCGACATGGCCATCCAGAACGTCATCGGTGACGGTTTCCGGGGAGCCACCTGGGTTTCCATCCACAACGGAGGCGGAGTCGGCTGGGGCGAGGTCATCAACGGAGGCTTCGGCATGGTGATCGACGGATCGGCTGATTCGGACAGGCACATCACCCGGATGCTGTTCTGGGACGTGAACAACGGAATAGCCCGCCGCAGCTGGGCGCGCAACGAAGGCGCGGAACACGCCATAATAAGGGAAATGGAACGCACACCGGAACTTACGGTGACAGTTGCGAACCACACAGACGAAAACATTGTCAGAAAAGCGATTGAGGAACTATGACACACATCATCTCACACGAACATCTGAGCCTTGGAAGGCTTAAGGAGATAATTGAGAACCACGAGTGGGTCGAACTCGGCCCGAAGGCCGTGGCGGCCATTGAGAAATGCCGTAAGTACCTGGACAGCAAGATGGAGGACATCGGTCGCCCGGTCTATGGAGTCACCACCGGATTCGGTTCCCTGTGCAACGTGACCATCCCTGCCGACCAGCTCTCGCAGCTCCAGCACAACCTGGTGATGTCCCACGCCTGCGGAACCGGCGAGACTGTACGCCCGCAGATCGTGAGGCTGATGCTCCTGCTTAAGGCCCAGTCCCTTTCCTACGGCCATTCCGGAGCGCAGCTGATTACTGTCCAGAGGCTTCTGGACATGTTCAACAACGACATCCTCCCGGTAGTCTACCAGCAGGGATCCCTCGGCGCTTCCGGCGACCTCGCTCCCCTCGCCCACCTCAGCCTACCGCTGATCGGTCTCGGAGAGGTTCTCTACAAGGGTAAGGTCAGACCAAGCAAGGAGGTCTGGGACGAGATGGGCTGGGAACCTATCAGCCTTCAGTCCAAGGAGGGTCTCGCTCTTCTGAACGGAACCCAGTTCATGAGCGCCCACGCCATCTGGTCGCTCATCCAGTGCCACAGGCTTTCCGAATGGGCCGACAGGATCGGCGCGATGTCCCTTGAGGCATATGACGGCCGCGTCGAGCCGTTCCTGCCTCTGACCCACCAGCTTCGTCCGCACAAGGGACAAATCGACACCGCGGCCAGATTCATGACCCTGCTGGATGGCAGCGAACTGATAAGGAACCACAAGGAACATGTTCAGGATCCATATTCATTCCGCTGCATCCCTCAGGTACACGGCGCGGTCAAGGACAGCATCCGCTACGTCGAGTCGGTGATCGAGAACGAGATCAACAGCGCGACGGACAATCCGAACGTCTTCCCTGACGAGGACATGATCATCTCCGCCGGCAACTTCCACGGAGAGCCTATCGCCATCCCGATGGACGCCCTGGCGATCGCCATGTCCGAACTCGCAAACATCTCTGAAAGACGAATATACAGATTGATTTCCGGCCAGCGTGGTCTGCCGAAATTCCTTGTAGCCACTCCTGGTCTCAACAGCGGATTTATGATCCCGCAGTACACGGCAGCCTCGATCGTGAGCCAGAACAAGGGACTCTGCTGGCCGGCGTCAGTGGACTCCATCCCATCCTCACAGGGTCAGGAGGATCACGTCAGCATGGGTTCCAACGCCGCGACAAAGCTCGTCCGCGTCATCGACAACTGCGAGGAAGTGCTTGCCATAGAACTGTTCAACGCCGCACAGGCGCTCGACTTCAGGCACCAGATCGCCGGCAACAAGTCCTCGGAGGCCATCGAAGGCATATTCAGTGACTACCGCAAGGTCGTGCCGTTCATCAGCGATGATGTCTATATGCACCCGCTCATCCAGAAATCTATCGAGTTCATAAGATGACCATAATCACCCACATCGGCGAACTGGTCGGAATCGTTCCTGAAGGCGTTCTGCGCAAGCAAGGCGCCGAGATGGACGAGGTCGGCTCCTTGCGGGACGCTTACCTCACGATCGAGGGCGAACGAATCTCTGGTTTCGGGAATATGTCCGAGTGCCCGGTGCCCGGCCCACAAGATGAAGTAATTGACGCAGAGGGCGGTATGGTGATACCGGCCTTCTGCGACTCCCACACCCACATCTGCTACGCCGGAACCCGTGAGCAGGAGTTCATCGACAAGATCAACGGCCTGAGCTACGAGGAGATAGCCGCCCGCGGAGGCGGGATCCTCAACTCCGCCGATCTGCTCCACCGCACGAGCGAAGAGGAATTATATTCACAGACAATGGCGCGCGTGCGGGAGATGATCGCCAAAGGAACCGGCGCCATCGAGATCAAGAGCGGCTACGGCCTGACCCTTGAGGACGAGCTGAAGATGCTGCGGGTGATCCGCCGCGTCAAAAAGGACTCCCCCGCCACCATCAAGGCGACCTTCCTCGGGGCGCACGCCGTCGGCAGAGCCTTCAAAGGCCGGCAGAATGAATATGTCAACCTCGTCTGCGAGGAGATGATTCCTGCCGTCGCCGCCGAAGGGCTTGCTGAATATGTCGATGTGTTCTGCGACGAGGGATTCTTCACGGTCGCTGAAACGGATCGAATTCTTTCCGCCGGTGAGCGTTACGGTCTCATTCCGAAAATCCACGCCAACGAGCTTGCCTGCTCTGGCGGCGTGCAGGTGGCCGTGAAGCATAACGCTCTTTCGGTCGATCACCTTGAGCGCACGACAGACGCTGAGATTGAAGCGCTTAGAGACTCCCGCACGATGCCGACGATGCTCCCCGGCTCCTCATTCTTCCTCGGCATCCCCTACGGCAGGGCCAAGGAATATGTCAGCGCAGGTCTCGGTCTGGCTCTCGCCTCGGACTACAACCCAGGCTCCTCCCCTTCCGGAGATATGCGTTTCGTGATGGCCTTAGGCTGCATCAGAATGCGCCTCACCCCGGCTCAGGCATTCAACGCCTGCACCCTCAACTCCGCCTACGCGATGGGTGTCGCTGAGGAACTCGGCTCTGTGACCGTCGGCAAACTAGCCAACCTGATCGTCACGAAACCAGTCCCGTCCCTAGCCTTCATCCCGTACTGCCACCAGACCCCGTTCATCTGCAAGGTGCTCCTCCGCGGCAAGCATATTTAATTGAAGTCTCTTAACTTCCACCACAAGAACGGCCGCATTATCTATCGAAAATGCGGCCAAATCTTTGCTAACTTATTAAGTTAACGCCTACTAAATGAATAGCGAATAGTGCCTTCCACCAGCCTCCCTTGAGACTTATCCAATAAAGAGCATTCAGACCTGCACACAAAAGAGCCGTCACCAAAATAATGGACGTTAGCCTTTTTCATCGAATGGACAAGATATGTTCCATCCATAGAAGTCTCCGGCACAAGTTCAAATGTTTCTGTCGAAAGCTTAGTATTCTCCCCGCCACCCCGCCACTGTCCTTCTATGTCAATTCCTTGATAACGGACAGATGACAAGATATATTTGCCATCTATTTCAAGTGTGACATAATCAGGAACCACAATCTTGAAGAGCAACTTTTCATCATCGGGCATTGACACCACCTCCGCCTTCCCAAAAGATTCAACATAGCCTGGAATATTCTTGAACTCCTCCTTCAAATCCCTTCGGCCTATGCCATCCTGATCCAAATCAACAATAACTCCCGTCCAATAAATGTCCGTCAAAGAATATTCTCCACACAGCATATCCTCAAGTCTTTCAAAATCAGTCAGGGCATCACGCTCATTCGAGCAGGACACCAGACTGATTCCAATAACAGACACTGTCAAGATAAACTTTAATACGGTCATATGGTTCATAACAATACATTTTTTTCCAACCGCAAAGTTCGGTAGAGATGTTGATTATACAAAAAAAGTCTCACTTTTGATAGATATAGTTCCCTAATTCTAAGCAAGTTACATATCCGAAGAAATTCACCCCCTCATTCCATCCAAACTAAACAACTGGCCATCAACACCTTAGACCCATCAATAAACCCTAACCATTGTCATTATATATCTATGGGGCTTATAAGATTGCAAAACCAATTGTTTATCTGTTTGCTCCAAGATAAACCAATCACCTCCGACCAATCCATCGACAAAATGGATTATAGAGCCATCAATCCTGTATTTAAAATCAAGAGAATGACTCTCACCATTATCATCTTGATATATTTCCTGACCTTTACTCTCCGTTAAAAACTCCAGAACAGATGTAGAGGAGCCGACGACACGGTCATTATCATCAAACCAAGTTTTGGTAGCGTTCCATATAGTCTGATTAAAATTCAGATGTTGTTCTTCCACCTCGTGGCAGCTAAATAATATCATCAGCATCATCAATGATATTATCTTAGATATTGTCCTCATCACAAACCAATGATTTTATATGAATTTGCAATTGTCGCCTATGAAATTGATTTTGTCGGCAACGACTCCACCCAATCTCTTATTCCATAGTCATCTAAAATCCAGTCTTCGTCAATAGTATCCACTAAATATGAAAATGCGATTTTATTTGTTTTATCATATATGTAGTGAATTCCTGAACGAGGATTTGAGTGCACTAACATTTCAGACTCATCAACATCAGAAACGCCAACGGCCATCGCGCCAACATTGGATGAACGTTTTCTCGCCATCAGATTTTTCAACTTCAACAACTCTTCAGTCTCTTCCAACAGGACCAACTCACCCGAATTCAAAGAATCCAAACTTACAACAGATCGTGTTGTCAAAGGTGTAGGATCGTTATCAGAACACAGATAACGATCCTCCTTTGAACAAGACAACAGCAGCATCGCCACAAGCACAGTCAAGGTGTAAATGTTCTTAGTTAAAGATTTCATAACAATGATATAATATATTAATGATTAAGCATCTAAGACGATAATATGGTTATCATTCATAGTTCTCTGTACTCGTGAAAAATACAGCATAGTAGTTATGACCATTTTCGGTCACAATGTCCATTCGGTATGCGGTATCTGATCCTACTGGAATCAACATCCTTCCAGAAGAGCTGTTCCCAACATAGTCTTGGATTTCTCCTGTAGCCTGATTTTCAAGACACACTGTCACTATTCCTACATTAGACATAAATGACAACTCAAGGTTGTTCAAATAAGAATAATAACAGCACTCAACTTGAATCTTCGCAGGAACGTGATTACCTTTTGTATTCGGCTTCTTTATTTCTATGACCTCAATCGGTATGATGTCTTCCTTTTGCGAATACAACAACACATTGCTGACTGTCAGCAGTGCCAATAATAGTATAACCTTTCTCATAAAAAATGTATTATTTCCGGCTGCAAAGTTCGGGAGAAAGGTTGATAATGCAATGAAAAAAAGTTTTACTCAGCCCAAGTATAACATATTCATTATTAATAATTTGCCAAGCAGTTAGAATTCATTTTCTTACTTTTATCAATTAAATTATTAATTGCCAATACTTTAACTGGCAGCCCATAATTTATAGTAAATACAAACTGACTGACTATCAAACAATTACGCTTATTAAGATATTAATTCAGAGAAAAGTGCCTGATGTACGCTATCCAATCTTAAGATTTTATCTTTGATATTGTGCCGCTTTGTGTAAACCGTGCTAACATTATAGCCCATCATTCTGGCTATCGTCTTAGTGTCGAAACCGAGGATTAAGAAGGTAATAAAACGAAAATCTCTCTCGGTGGTATTAGGCATTTCGGCGCGTAATTTTGTCATTATGCCATCAAGATTATCATCAAGCATAGACTCAAGATCCTTTTGGTTCGGCTCATCCAATATCGCAAGAATCTTTTTAACCTCCGCATAAATCTGATCATCACTTTCTTTTGAGGATTTGCTGGACTCAAAATACCGACGGCACAGGTTATTCAATTGGGAATACTGCTGTTTGTTCACCTGAACAAATTTCGCCCTCAGCCCCATCAACACCTGTTCCTTTTCGGCCGCGCTGGAAAGTTTTTCCGACAATGTTTGTATATTCTTCTCAGCCAATTCATTCGCGGATTTCAGGGAATCTATGGAGCGCAAATGTTCAGCCTCACAAAGGAGTGACTCATTAAGCCTTTGGTTAACTTCATCATTGAGAGTGATCATTTCTTCCAGTCGATGTTGTAACTCGTTCCTGTGTTTCGAATGAATGGACAAGGCAAATATCATAGTAAACAAACCAATAAGGGCGATTATCCATTTCATTTGACGCTGGATTTTTCTATCCCTATCCAACAATAAAGACTTGTCCTCATAATAATCTGACTGTGCCAACGCCACTGATTGGCCAACCGTTTCCAAGACCTCAGAATTTCGATCGCTCAGAGACTGTTCAAGATATGTCAAAGCTGTTTTGTAGTCTGCGCGATGCTTTGATATCCTATACTTCCAGATTTTTAATATGGTCGAACTGCTGTCCACATTCTCCAACTGTCGGATCACATCGTTCGCAGTTCTATGATCTCCTATGATTTCAGAAGCATAGGCATAGACACAATAATCATCTATAGAAGGCATTACGCCAAATTTTCCTGTAGCCCTTTTAAAAAGATCAATAGATTTATGAGCATCAGAGTTTGGTTTGAAGATATTATTCCAAGCAAGGGTCAATAATTGCTCCGCATAAATGGATGTATCACGGATTGGTTGCGAGAAGAAAACAGAATAAAGGCTGTCGGCCTTCGCCCAGTCTTGAATGTTCGAATAAAGGCACGCCAAAGATCCGGTAGTATTCCACAGCCTAAAAGAGTCCATAGCCTGAGCAAAATAATCATAAGCCTCTTTGCTATATGAGATACTCTCCGAATTATTATTGTTCCACAAATAGACATCAGAAATCGAGGAACTGATGATCCCTCTGAACACAAGATTGTCCGAACGGGATGAATATTCCTTCGCACGGATATAACTCGCTATTGCGGATTCCGGATCTCCTGTGTCATACTGCGCTGTCCCAAGATAAAAATACATCTTCATCTTATCATCATTGGAACCGTGGTTTTCATAGTAGCTCGCTGCCGGTTTGATGACACGTAAATCCTGGATTGTGAGGTGATTCCTGTCCAACGCCATAGTGTACAACAGCGAGTATCTCGCACGCTGCGACTTAGTCTTAAGAGCCAACGTGTCAATCGATTCCAACGCAGTTAAAGCGCTGTCTGGCCTTGTCCACATAACATCCTCGGCGGAATCCATAATCCGCTCGGCCTCCCTGTTCCCGCAGGATGTCACCAATGCGGACATCAATAAAAACAAGGCTATATACAATTGTTTCATCTCGTTCATAGATTTGGTCCTGCAAACTTACATTTTTGCCGGATTTTTCGCAAAAGAAATGATCGGCCAATTCAAGGGTTGAGTCTCAATGCTTATGTATGGACATCGCAATCAGGAGTAAGCGGGGCTCCATTGGCCATTGTAAACAAAGAAAGTATCGGTAATTTTTGCAAAATTACCGAGTAAATTTTAGGATGTCATATACCTGTTGACTATCTTCCTCCGTATCACACCAACTTCCAGGTGCGCGAGCATATTCGCACCTAAAAGAGCAATTCTCTGGTTATCAAGCCGCTAAAGTTTTAGGTGCGAGTGTTTTTTCACACCTGGAGGTCAGGGGCACCAACAGAAGGCTCTGTAGCGAGGGTATCGACTTCCAGGTGCGTGAATATATTCGCACCTGGAACGCCAAAACGTTAGTTATCAAGCAGATATTGTTTTAGGTGCGCATAGTTTCTTGTCGGATCTAAAGCTCAGAGACCATTCCATAATATGTCCATAACGCTATTGTGAAAAGAGCGAAGGCGTGTACAATTCGATAAAGCATTGATTATAAAGCGGTGGAGCATCACCTACTGACTATCAATCCGTTGTACAATGCTGACCTTCCGATTTGACTGCCAGCATCTTCTATCGCACTAATAGTAAGTAACTTTTCCACCAGTGCATTTTTTAACAGGCCTCAAAACAATGCGCTGATCAAGTCATGTGATCATATTATGCTTAACCAAATTCACCAGATACAAATAATCCCCTCACCTGGTGCATTGGGAGAGGGGCTGAAACATCGTGGGTTTCGGAGCCAGCAGCGGGCTACAGATCCAGTGTGGCGGATTTCAGGCCTTTGGCCTTGACGGTGAGTCTGGCGGGGCCTTCAACGCCGGCGAGGGAGCGGACTATCACGGTGAGTTTGCCTGAGAACAGGTGCATCTTTGGCAGATGAAACAATTCAAGGGAACACGGGTCACCATTGGCTATGGCGCGGAACTCACCGGCACCGGACACTGTGGCGAAAACCTCACGGGTATCGGTCGGGACAGGGTTCCCTTCCTTGTCAACCACACTCACGGTCACGTAGGCCAGATCCTCACCGTCACGGGCAATTGTCTCACGGTCGCACTCAAGGCGCAAGGTGTAAGGTTTGCCGGCGGTACACACGGACTCTGAGGCAGCCGGATTGCCATCGGCGTCATAGGCCACGACACGGATCTCGCCCTTATGATACACAACATTGTCCCACATCAGGCGGTAGCGTCCCTCGACATTCTCCTCCTGCAATCCTTCGCAAGGGTGATCCGGAACGGCCTTCGAGCGACGGCCCATCGAGACACCGCTCACAAACAGCTCGGCCTCAGGCCAGGAAGTGTACACATAGACCGGAGTGACCTCGCCCTCCCGGCCTGGCCACGTCCAGTGAGGGACAATATGAAGCGTAGGGCTGTCCGTGTTCCAAACGCTTCTGTAAAGCCAATATCTGTCCTTCGGGATAGAGGCTAGGTCTATGATTCCGAACATCGAGCTATGGTTTGGCCACGAGTCTGTGTCATAGGGGCTTGGCTCGCCGAGATAGTCGAAACCGGTCCAGACGAACTGTCCGAGAGTCCACGGATAGTCATCCGCCAAGGCGAAATCCACATCCGGAATATTAGACCATTTGCAGGCCTCAACGTCATAGCCTGACGACTGATGGTCCTTATGAATGGCGCTGAAAGCCTTCTCGACCGGGAAATGATATACTCCTTCTATGTAATTAATTTGACTGGCACGTGATTTTGCAATCGCCCAATACCTATGCGTTTTTTCATAGACACTGATTCTCCGATATACTCCGTTAGCCTTTGCATCATCAAAACTTTTAGAAGCTGTTTTGAATTGTTTGTTTGAAGGTTTGAGAGTGAAAAACTTCAGTTTCGACCGCTTCTTCCAAGGAAGATAGCGGTGCTATCTGACTGAAGAAGCGGGAAGAAAATGAAGATTTTTCACCTCAAAGAACATTTCAAACAATTCAAAACAGCTTCTTATTTAAACTTACTTACAACAATCGGTCATTTGGATTCATCTTGATCTTCCCACAGTCATAAATAGTACGGATTTCATCAACATGCTTAGAAGCTGCTTTGAATTGTTTGTTTGAAGGTTGAGTCCACTTGAAAAAGGGCTCACCAGCAAATATCCGTGTCTGACATGATAAAAAGTCGTTTTTTGAAAAACATGTGCCTCGCAGATACTTCTGTAATGGGTAAAAGTGGCAAATAGCACTATTTCAAGTGGGCTAAAGATTTGAGAGTAAAAAACATCAGGTTTCAGCGGTTCTGTGGGGCTCACAGGGGCTACAAACAGCTGGTTTTTAGCGGTCTGAACCACGGCCTTGCGGCATGAGGATAAATTTTGAAAAAAGTCTCAGCGGGAAGGTGAAAGCCTCGCATCATCCTCGGCTTATGGTCAGGACAGGGGACACCTGAGTAGTTACGTCAGATTTATGAGGATAGATTTCTTTAGGAAGAAGGCGTGTACTGGAGGTAGACGACTGATGAGAAAAGAAATATAGACCATAAAGATATACAAATTGTTCAAGTTATTTTTTTAAGAATTACCATACAGATTTCTGTTTCCGAGGAATAATTCGTAACTTCACAAAGCGAATTATGCAACCGAGAAGCCCTCGGATCACTAAGGCAAATTTTAACACTTAAAATACAATGAAAACAATCAGATTTTGGGTGACATTGGCGGCGATGCTCATTGCAAACGGAAGTTTCGCACATGGAATATCAGGAACCGGCGCTTTGGCAGACTCCGCGACCGGTAGAAAAGAATGCCACGCCATCGAAAAAGGCAAGAGCTTGACTGATGGACAAGTTGTTGACACCACGCATCCGTGGTACGGAGCGAGGGTGGGAATCATCGGGGACTCGATCTCGGATCCGAAGGTGGCGAACGGGCCGGAGAAGTACTACTGGTACATGGCGCGGGAGATCGGAATCATCCCTTGCGTGGTGGCGAGGAACGGACAGCAGTGGAACGAAGTGCTTCCGCAGGCGAACCGGTTGAAGAGCGAGTATGGAGACGACATCGACGCCATCCTTATCCTGATGGGGACCAACGACTTCAACGCCGGAGTACCGATCGGGGAATGGTTCACGGAGGAATATGTCGAGGTGGAGGCCGCCAATGGTGAGCCTAAATCTCTGCAGGTAAGAAGGCATAGGATGCCAAACCTCGACCAAAGCACGTTCAAAGGACGTATCAACGTTGCCTTGGACTCACTTAAGAATATGTACCCGCACAAGCAGATAATCCTGATGACTCCACTTCACAGGGGCTACGCCAAATTCGGCGAGACCAACATCCAGCCGGACGAGAACTACACCAACAGGTGCGGGGAATATATTGACGCTTACATCAATGCCGTGAAGGAGGCGGGTAATGTCTGGGCCGTGCCTGTGATCGACCTTAGCGCCGTCTCAGGAATATTCCCGCTCAACCGTTCGCAGAAGGAATATTTCCCAAGGGACAAAGACAGGCTCCACCCTACCGACGAAGGTCATGCCCGTATGGCACAAGCTATCATGGCCGCCCTCAGAGGATTGGTGCCACGTTTTGAATAAGCATTTTTGATGTAAATCCAGAGAGCCTCTGTTCTGAATTTTTGTAACGTGAAAAATTCAGGTTAGAGGCTCTCTGGATTTTCTACATACTGAAAAAATGCGTAATACCCATGTTGACATCGAATCTCGGTCACTTCGACAGGCTCAGTGACCGAGGGAGGCGATGTTAAATTCTACAACGTAAGACCGCAGAGAAGGGCGACGTACGTCTCGATACCGTCCGCAATCTCGTCAAGACGGATATATTCATCGGCGGAATGGGAGCGTGCGGAGTCGCCTGGACCGATCTTGAGGGTCGGGAAATGGCAGAGGGCCTGATTGCTGGTGGTCGGGGAACCGAAAGGTTCCAGACCGAGGGACAGGCCTCGGACAACGGCCGGGTGATCCATCGGAAGATGCGAGCTGCCGATTCTTGTCGAGCGTTCCTTGACCTCGCACGATACGGAGGACTTGATCATCTCCAGAAGTTCCGGATTGGTGTACATTCCGTTCGGGCGCACATCCACCACGAACGTGCACTTGTCCGGCACGACATTGTGCTGGGTTCCGGCGTTGATCTGCGTGACGGACATCTTGACGGCTCCGAGGAAATCGGACACTCGGTCAAAACTGTGATTTTTGAACCACTGAATATCCTCGATGGCCTTGTATATGGCGTTGACACCCTCATTTCTGGCAGCATGACCACTCTTCCCGTAGGCAGTGCAGTCCAGCACCATCAATCCCCTCTCTGCGACGGCCATCCTCATCCCGGTCGGCTCGCCCATCACCCCGAAATCAATCCGGCCAAGTTCCGGCAGGATCAAGTCAAGGCCACCCTTCCCGCTCACCTCTTCCTCGGCGGTTGCCGAAAAGATCAGCCTGTACGGCTGCTCCTTCTGTATGAGCCTTGAATATGTCTCCAGAAGAGCAATCAGGGATCCGCCGTCATCATTGCTGCCGAGACCGTACAGACATCCGTCCTCAATCTCGGGCGTGAACGGGTCACGGGTGTAGCCAGAGGCCGGTTTCACAGTGTCGATGTGGGCGTTAAGCAATATGGTCGGCCTCCCGTCTGCCGGGCCGGATTCCATCCACAGGTTGTTGCCCAGCCTCCTGGCCGCGAAGCCTTCTGTCAACATCCAACGCTCCAGGAAGTCGGCCACAACCCCTTCATCCCTGCTGAAGGAAGGAATCCGGATCATATTCTTCAAAAGATCTATCGTGTCCATAGCATACAAATGTACGCAAAAACGATGGTTTTTATGTACATTTGTGGATATGGATTTAGGGACACTTAACAGACAGCAGAGAGAGGCGGTGACCTCGACGGAGGGCCGGGTGCGGGTCGTTGCCGGAGCAGGCTCGGGAAAGACCAAGGCTTTAACCTATCGGTATGCGTACATAGTAAACGAACTGGGCGTGGAACCGGCTAACATTCTGTGCCTTACCTTCACGAACAAGGCGGCGCAGGAGATGAGGAGCAGGATCACTCAGCTCGTTCCGCCGGGGTACACGAACGACTTTGTCTGCACGATCCACGGGTTCTGCGTGAGGTTTCTGCGCGAGGAGATCCATCGGCTCGGCTACCCGAAGAACTTCCAGATTCTGGACGAGGAGGATATGAAGTCCCTAGCCAGGCAGGTGCTGACGGAAAACAACACGGAACGAAGCGTGAAGACAGTGCGGCAACTTCTTGAGGCTCTTGCCGGTACCAAGGCGGCTGAGCCTTATGTTCAGCAATATATTGTCCCGACCTCGCCGGTCTCCGGAAGGACTGACCTTCCGCTCAGTGTCCAGCTTCTGTTCAAGCAAAAGGACAAGATGGCGCTCGACTACGATGACCTCATCCAGTTCACCAGACATATTCTTCAGACATATTCAGAGGTAAGGGAGAAGTGGCAGGAGAGGATGAACTATGTGATGTTGGACGAGGCGCAGGACTGCAATGGCGGTGACTGGGAGATTGTTGAGACGTTGTCCGAGAAGTGCGGTAACCTGTTCATAGTCGGGGATCCGGACCAGTCCATTTATGAGTGGAGAGGGGCGAAACCGGAGAGGTTTCTGGCGTTCAAGGCCGACAAGGACATCATTCTGGACGAGAACTACCGTTCGACTCCAGGGATTCTGAACGTAGCCAACTCAATCATAGTCAACAACAAGAACCGGATAGACAAGCGGATGTTCACCCGCCGGGGCGAGGGCGAGAAGATCGTGCACTTCCACGCGACGGACGAGCGGCAGGAGGCGCAGTGGATCTGTCAGGAAATTCTCCGGAGGCTTGACAATGGCGAGGCGGCATATTCAGATTTCGCGGTGCTGTTCCGCGCGGCGCATCTTTCGAGGTTCATCGAGCAGGCGCTCATCCGCGCGAACATTCCTTACGTGATGTGGGGTGGCGTGCGGTTCTTCGAGCGGATGGAAGTCAAGGACTGCATCAGTTACCTTCGGCTGGTAGCATCGGACGACGACATCGCCTTCGAGCGGGTAATCAACACGCCGTCCAGAAAAGTCGGGAAGGTAACCCTCGAACTGATAACGGCTTACGCATCACAGGAGGGGACGACACTTTACCAAGCGCTCAAAAATCATCTGGATGAGCCGAAGCTGAATCGTGACGCAGTCCGTGAGTTCGTGGCGTTGATTGAGGAATGCCGCTCAAGGGCATATTCAATGGGAGTCTGCGCGATGCTTGAATATATCCTCGAAAAGACCGGCCTGAAGCAGGAATATCGTGACGACAATGACGAGCAGCGCCTGGAGAACATCACCGAGTTGGTGGATTCCATAAGGCTTTACGAAAGCGAACACACTGAATGGAAGCAGCTTCCGCTCTACGATTACCTTCAGGACATCGCCCTGTACACGAACGCCGACTACCGGAAGGAGACCAACAAAGTCAAGCTGATGACCATCCATCAGAGCAAGGGATTGGAGTTCCCTTACGTGTTCATCATCGGGCTGAGCGACGGAATATTCCCGAACGCCAGAAGCATCCGGGAACGTAAGAGGACGGCCCTTGAGGAGGAAAGGCGCTTGATGTACGTTGCTGCCACGCGGGCGGAGAAGTGCCTGTTCCTGACCGAGTCCGAAGGCTATGACGTTCAGGCTCAGCAGCAAAAGTTGCCGTCAAGGTTCATCGCCGAGATAAAGCGTGACCTCTTTGTCACGGAAGGAGAGATGGATGAGGCCCTTTGGCGCAGGCTGCAGGAGCAGATCGCCAATGAGAACCTTGACGAGACGACCGAGACTCCCGATGATGCGGGCAGGGCCGACAGCATCACCGTCGGCGACAACGTGTTCCACAAGATCTTCGGCCAAGGCGAGGTCCTTGAGATCAGCGACACCGGCTCCTGCAAGGTACGCTTCGCCGACGGCAAGGTCCGGTTCCTCCGCAGCACGTTTCTAAGCCGTCTCGCATAGGATTCACTCTACCTTAACTTGAATATCACCGGGAAGGTGTAGGTGACTTTCACGGCTCTGTCACGCTGGCGGCCCGGAGTCCATTTCGGGGACATCGAGACCACACGGACGGCTTCATTGTCAAGTGAGGAATCGACTCCTCTGAGGACCTTGACATTGCTGACGGATCCGTCCGGGTTGACCGTGAACTGGAGGGTCACACGGCCTTCGACACCGTTAGCCTGGGCTATGGACGGGTACTTGAGGTTCGAGTTGACCCATTTGGAGAACTCGTTGGCATCCCCACCGTTGAACAACGGCTTTTCCTCAACAGCGAAGAACGGCACAGGAGCCTCGTCAACCTCCTCATCCTGGACACTTTGTGGGATATAATCCATTATAGGAATCTCCATCTGACTGTCATCCAAGGATTTGAACTCCAGATCCTCATCAATCTTTATGTCATCCGGAAGAATTTCGATCAGATCGTTGAGAATCACGGCCGGAGCCGGAGGTGTCGGCGGAGTCTCCATCGTCACCGGGATCTCGATGTCATCGCTGATGAACGCCGCATCGTTACCGGCAAGCGTGGCGACCTTGGTCTCAGGTGTCCCCCACTCGAACGCCATCAGAACTATTCCCATCGCAGCCACCAGCCCGACTTCCGTCAGAAGGGTTCTCTTGTTCTCAAGATTGGCCTTGTAAGTTTTCTTTGTCTCCATAATCGTTGATTTTAATGGTTAAACTTTCTGGTGCAAAGTTACGGCTTCCCGGTCACGCCCACCAAATTTCCGGCCTCTGAAAATCTCTCATAGGTCTAATCTAAAAGATTGCAAATCAATAGATTGTGCAAAGTGGTATCATCCAGATTCTCGCATATACAATCCACATCTCTTAAATCATTATTAATAAATATATTAGCCCTTCTCCTTTGGTAGATTCACGCCAATGGAGATGAGTGACGAGTAACAGACTGAAAATCATTTCAAAAGGCTTTCACCTATAGCGTAACAGCACTAAAGGCGAAAGCCTATCATATTCGTTAACAAGCAGTTAACAGACACACAGACCTCGCTCAGTCGTCGGTCTCGGGGTCGGCCATGATGGTGGTGCCGGCATCCAGGGCGGAGGCGGAGGTGATGACCACACGGGAGACACCGGAGTTGATGGCTTCAAAGGCGTTCTGGAGTTTCGGGATCATTCCCTCGGAGATGGTGCCGTCGGCGACCATCGGGGCGAAATCGGAACTGGTTATGGTCGGAATCACGCTCGACGGGTCGTTCAGGTCCTTCATCACACCCAGAGTGGACGAGCAATATGTCAGGGTCACGTCATAGACTGAGGCGAGAGCCTGGGCGACGGACGAGGCGATCGTGTCGGCGTTGGTGTTCAGCATCGAGCCTTCCTTGTCATGGGTCAGCGGGGCCAGAACAGGCACGGCGCCGGACTCAAGGAGGTTTTCCAAAGCCTTGGCGTTGACGTACTTGATGTCACCTACGTAACCGAAGTTGATTGGCTGGACGGGGCGCTTCACACTCATAATCAGATTGAGATCAGCGCCGGTAAGGCCAACGGCGTTGACACCAAGGGCTTGCAGACGCGCAACCAGATTCTTGTTGACAAGTCCGCCGTAAACCATCGTTACCACCTTCAGCATCTCGGCGCTTGTGATCCTGCGGCCATCGATCATCTGGGTCTCCACGCCCAGTTTGGCCGCCATCTCAGTGGCGATCTTGCCGCCTCCGTGTACGAGAATCTTTCTGCCCTTGAGGCTTGACAGTGACATCAGGAGGGACTGGAGAGACTCCTCGTTCTCCACTATGGCTCCCCCCACCTTAATTATATTCAATGAATCCTTTATCATATTCGTTTTTCTCAAAATTATTTCGGGCTCGTGCACTTTAGGTTTGCCAGTCTAAGCAAGGCAATGTAAATTAGGTGTAAGTCTAAAGTGCATAGCTTCGAATTATTTCCGTACACCAAAGAGGCTTTTCCTGTACCAAACGATGACAAAAGGCCATTTGGTACAGGAGAGGCCCCTTTCCTGTACCGTTTCCGCAACAAAGTCTTATTGCAGATCCTCCAGCATCCTCTTCATCACGACCTGGGCGGAGACGACGCGGTTGGCGGCCTCAGGGATCACGATGCTGCGAGGAGAATCAATCACTTCGTCGGTCACGATCATATTCCTTCGCACAGGAAGGCAGTGCATGAAGTAGGCGTTGTCGGTGACGGCCATCTGGCGCGCTCCGACTGTCCAAGCACGGTCCTGACTGAGGATCTGGCCGTAGTGTGAGACGGAGGACCAGTTCTTGGCATAGATGAAGTCCGCACCCTCAAAGGCCTTCATCTGGTCGTACTCCACACGGGCATCGCCGACGAACTGAGGATCAAGCTCGTAGCCTTCCGGATGGGTGATGACGAAATCCACATCGGCGGCATTCATCCACTCGGCGAACGAGTTAGGCACAGCCTGAGGCAGCGCACGCGGATGCGGAGCCCAGGTCAGGACCACCTTCGGACGCGCCACGCTTTTATATTCATTGATCGTTATGAGGTCGGCGAAGGCCTGGCATGGATGGACCGTGGCAGATTCGAGGCTGATGACAGGTTTGCCGGAATATTCAATGAACTGCCTGAGAATGGTCTCGTTGTAGTCGAAGGACTTGTCCTTCAGGCCGGCGAACGAGCGCACTCCGATGATGTCACAGTAGCTGCCGATGACAGGGATCGCCTCACGCAGATGCTCCGGCTTGTCGCCGTCCATCACCACGCCCATCTCGGTCTCAAGTTTCCAGCTGTCGCCGTTGACATTGAGGACTATCGAGTTCATGCCCAGATTCATGGCCGCCTTCTGGCTGCTCAGGCGGGTGCGCAGGCTGCTGTTGAAGAAAATCAGAATGATCGTCTTGTTCCTGCCCAGATTCTGCCATGCGAACGGGGTCGCCTTGACCTGCTTCGCCTCCTCAAGCGCCTTGCCGAGGTCGCCTATGTCACTTACGTGGAAAAAACTTCTCATAATACTTCCTTCAATGCGTCAATGAATATGTCAACGTCCGCCTTGGTAAGCGTAAGCGGGGCAAGAAGGCGGATCATGTTCTTGCCGGAAACGCCTGTGAATATGTGCTTTTCGTAGAGAAGGCGACCCCTGATCTCGGCGATCGGCTCATTGAATTCTATGCCGACCATGAGTCCGCGGCCACGCACCTCCCTGATTCTCGGAGAGGCCGGAATGGAATTCTTCAGATACTCTCCTACCTCAAATGCGTTCGCAACGAGATTCTCTTCCTTGAATATGTCAGCGACGGCGTTTGCCGCGGCCATCGCGAGGTAATTGCCGCCGAAGGTGGTGCCGAGCATTCCTTTGGTCGCCTCGAACTCCGGCGAGATCAGGACTCCGCCGATCGGGAAACCGTTCGCCATTCCCTTGGCCATCGTGACGATGTCCGGCTTGATTCCGGCCCATTGGTGGGCGAAGAACCTGCCGCTGCGGCCGTAGCCGCTCTGGATTTCGTCCAGAATCAGCACCACGCCGGCTTCCTTGGTGGCCTGACGAAGATCTCTCATGAACCGGTCATCAGGGATGACGATTCCGCCGACCCCCTGGATGCCTTCGATGATCACGCCGGCGACATCGCCCTTGGCAAGTTCTGTTCTCACTGCCTCAATGTCATTCAGCGGCAGGAAAGTGACTTTGTGATGCGAGTTGAACGGCGCTGAATACTTAGGATTGTCAGTGACGGCCACCGCTCCGGAGGTTCTTCCGTGGAAGGCTCCCTTGAACGCGATCATCCTGTCCTTTCCGGTGTGGAAAGAGGCCAGTTTGAGGGCGTTCTCATTGGCCTCCGCTCCTGAGTTGATCAGGAAGAGGGAGTAATCCTGTAGTCCGGATAGTTCACCGATCTTTCCGGCCAGCTCGACCTGAAGCGGATTCTTCACGCTGTTGGAGTAGAAGCCGATCTTGTTCAGCTGGTCGGTTATGGCAGCCACGTATTTCGGGTGACAGTGGCCGACTGAGATGACGGCGTGGCCTCCGTAGAGGTCGAGATATTCCTGACCCTCGTCATCCCAGATTCTGGTGCCTTTGGCTTTGACGGGAGTCACATCAAAGAGGCTATATACATCGAATAAGTTCATAATATGATTCGAATATTAAAAACGAGTGCCTTTCAGGTGAAGACCGGTGCCCTCCGGGAGACCGAAAATGAGGTTCATATTCTCGACCGCCTGACCGGAAGCGCCTTTCACGAGATTGTCGATTATGCTGATCACGTGGAGCTTACGGCCGTGTTTACGTACATTGAGCACACATTTATTCGTGTTCACGACCATCTTCAGATCCGGATTCGTGTCGATCACGTGCACGAAAGGCTCGTCCTTGTAGTAGTCTTTGTAAAGCGCAACTGCTTCTTCCTCGGAGAGGTCGCAATCAAAATAAACCGATGCCAGGATTCCTCTTGTGAAGTCTCCTCTGACCGGAACGAAGTTCAACTCGCCCTCGTAACTTGGAGCGAGAGTGTGGAGGGTCTCCCCTATCTCGCCAAGATGCTGATGGGTAAACGCCTTATAGACAGAGAGGTTATTGGCCCGCCAACTGAAATGCGTGGTCTCGGACGGAGCCTGTCCCGCACCGGTCGATCCGGTGATTCCCGTCACGTGAATCTCAGGCAGTTTGTCAGCCTTCGCCATAGGCAGAAGCGCCAACTGGATAGAGGTCGCGAAGCAGCCAGGATTGGCGATATGCTTAGCCTTCACGATCTTGTCTCTGAATGCCTCTGGAAGTCCATAGACAAAATCCTCCGCATCGGCGGCCAGACGGAAATCGTTGCTGAGATCGATGATAGCACCCTTATAACTCTCTGGCAAAGAATGGACAAAGCCTTTTGATTTTCCGTGACCGGAACAAAGGAATATTACATCGGCCTCTTCCACAGGGGCTTCCGCACTGAACTTCAGATCTGTCTCTCCCAACAAATCCTGATGCGCTGACCACACAGGCTCGCCGGCATGGCTGCCGCTCTGCGCGAAGACAACCTTCACGGCCGGATGATTGGCCAGAATCCGCAGAAGCTCGCCGGCCGTGTAGCCGGCGGCCCCTACGATCCCTACCTTTATATACTCATTTATAATCATTTACAATTCCTTTTCAAGCTGTTCTCCTTCGTCCTTGTGGGCGGTGTAGTAAACACGCAGAGGGGTGGAAGTCACCTTAATGAAGCCCTTGGCGTCCTCACTGGTCCAGCCTTTCTGCATCTCGCCATATTCACCGAACTTGGTCTTGACAAGGTCGCAAGGGGAATCCACACCGACGGTCGAGAACGACCATGGACGAAGCTCCATTGTAACCTTGCCGGTCACGTTCCTCTGGCTGCTCTCCAGCATCGCCTCGATGTCCCTCATCACAGGCTCAAGGTACTGGCTCTCGTGCAGGAACATTCCGTACCAGTTGGAAACCTGATCCTTCCAGTATTGCTGCCATTTGCTGAGGGTGAACTTCTCAAGGAACTTGTGGGCGGCGATGATGAGCATAGGAGCGGCGGCCTCGAAGCCGACACGTCCCTTGATGCCGATGATGGTGTCCCCGACGTGCATGTCGCGCCCGATGCCGTAAGGAGCGGCGATAGACTCAATCTCCTGAATGGCAGTCACTTTGTCAGCGAACTTCTTGCCGTTGACAGCAACGATCTCACCTTTCTCGAACTCGATCTCGATGGTCTCGGAGCCATCCTTTGTGATCTGTTTCAGATACGCCTCCTCCGGAAGTCCCTGGGTGGAGTCCAGAATCTCGCCTCCACAGATGGAAGTGCCCCAAAGGCCGACATTGTAGGAATATTTAAGTTTCTTGAAATCAGCCTTGAAGCCGTGCTCATTAAGGTAATCAACCTCAAACTGGCGGGTCAGAGCCATATCCCTTGTCAAGGTGATGATCTCTATTCCCGGAGCCATCACAAGGAAAGTCATGTCAAAACGGACCTGATCGTTGCCGGCGCCAGTCGAACCGTGGGCGATGGCGTCAGCGCCGATCGCCTTGGCATAACGCGCGATGGCCATAGCCTGGAATATCCTCTCGGAAGAGACCGAGATCGGATATGTACCGTTCCTCAGCACATTGCCGAAGATCATATAACGGAGACTCTTGTCGTAATATTCCTTGGTCACATCAAGGGTGACATATTCCTTCGCACCCAGTTCGTAGGCATGCTTCTCATTGTCTTTCAGCTGCTCAGCGCTGAATCCGCCGGTGTCGGCGCACGCGGCGTAAACCTCATAGCCCTTTTCCTTGGCCAGATACATCACCGTGAAGGATGTGTCCAGACCGCCGCTGAAAGCGACCACTACTTTCTTCTTTTCCATATTCATTAATTTTTGTTGTCATTCTCGGCCTCGTCGATCCTGCGGATCCTTTCGAGGACTTCCTGCGGGATTTTCGCCGGAAGATGCTCCTCCGGATCGAATAGCATTCCCGTGCAGATGCAATATTTTCTGTCGGTGCGCTTGAGCACATCCACATTGACGCACCCCTCGCAGCCTCGCCAAAAAGCCTCGTCGCTGGTGAGCTCGGCGAAAGTCACCGGCTTGTAGCCCAGCTGGGTGTTCATCGTCATCACCGCCGCACCGCTTGTGAGACTGAATATCTTGGCGTGCGGCCAGCGTGTGCGGGCCAGCGAGAATGTCAGATCCTTTATCCTCTTGGCAAGTCCCAAACCACGGAAATCCGGATGCACGATCAGTCCGGATGTAGTCACGTACTGCTTGTGCTCCCATGTCTCGATATAACTGAATCCAGCGAATTTCTCGCCCTGAAGAGCGATCACGGCCTTGGCCTCCTTGATCTTCTGGGCGACATATTCCGGCTTTCTCTTCGCGATGCCGGTGCCCCTTACCTTGGCCGCCTCCTCTATTGTCTTTAGAATCTCATCGACATAAATGAGGTGCTTGTCCGAAGCGACCTCAACAGTCAATTCGTCCTGCGTCATCTTTTGTTTAGTCCGTTAAATTAATTAACCCTTTTGGTCTCGATGCCTTTGAATATCTCAGAAAGAGACGATGTCACATCTTCGTGCCGGAATCCTTCCCTCAGCACAAGCAGGATCGTGTCATCACCGGCCAACGTGCCCATAACCTCCGGAAGATGCCCGTCGTCAATGATAGAGGCGATCATCCCGGCATGGCCAGGCCTCGTCTTGATCACCGCCATCGAGCCGGAAAACTCCAGACTGTCGATGCTATCAGATGACATTGAGGATTCACGGAAGCTGTTACGCAACATTCCAGGCTGGGGAAGACTGTAACTGTAACCGCTTCCGTCATGTATCTTGGTGATTCTCAATTCTCTGATATCCCTTGACAAAGTCGCTTGAGCGACGCTGAGCCCACGCTGTTCCAGCAGCGTGGAAAGTTCCTCCTGATTAGAGACCCTGTTATCCTTGATCACCTCGCGGATTATTCTTTGCCTTTCAAGCTTACCTTTCATATCAAAAGCATATTTATTCAAACGTTCTGCAAATATATGTATATTTTTTCAACATTTTGGCATTATTAACGAATATTTTTCAGGAATGATGAGAATATCATGAGACTTGGAACGAATCGCCCCCAATATGCAACCATATTCATTCCAAGGCGTTGAATATTTCAAGGAGGCTCCAAGCCTGATCGACTTGAAGCCTCCTTGAATATCACTCCCAAAGGTCAACCGGACAAGGACCATGGAAGGCTATGCTCAAAAGCCCTTTGCTATGTTGTCAGCGATGGATTGTATCAGACGTTCACGAGCCTCGATGCTTGCCCAGGCGATGTGAGGAGTCATGCTGAGACGTTCCGGATGTCTGGTATGGAGAAGAGGATGGTTCTCCGGTATCGGTTCGGTCGAATAGACATCCAGGCCCGCTCCCCCAATGACACCCTCGTCAATGACTTTAGCCAAGGCTTCCTCCACGACTATCCCACCTCGTCCCATATTCACGATGATGGCTTTCGGTTTCATCATCCTGAGTTCTTTCTCACCGACAAGGCCGGCTGTGCGCTCATTGTACGGAGCGTGCACGGAAATGACATCGGACTTGCGCATAAGGTGCTCAAGAGAGACCGACGGATACTCTTCGGAATGGTTTGTTCCGGAAGTGGAGTAATAGATGACTTTCATCCCAAACGCGGATCCGATTCTGGCAACTTTTGAGCCTATCGCGCCCAGACCAATGACACCCAACACCTTGCCAGTCATTTCAATGAATGGCCTTGAATAATCAGTGAACAACCCGCTGCGTGAATATGCCCCGGACTTCACGACATTGTCAAAATAGGCCCCGTTGCCCAGAAGGTTAAGAATATGCATGAATGTTTCCTGAACAACGGAATCCGTGGAATAGCCGGCGACATTCCTGACAATCACTCCATGTCTGGCACAGGCATCCACATCAATATTGTTTATGCCGGTGCCGGCCTCACAGACAAGCCGAAGTTTCGGCGCCGCCTCCAGCAGCAGGTCATTCACCTTTATCTTGTTCACAATCAAAACTTCGCAATCACTTACCCTGCCGATGGACTCCTCCGGAGTCGAATTCGGCCAGGCTGTCAATTCCCCTACTCTTTCAATCGGAGCCAACGATGACGTCCCCATCGTCCCGGCATCCAAAAACACTATCTTCATCTCTTCCGAAATTTTCCACTAATATAAGCATTTTTGCGAATCTATGACACGCCCGTCCAAAGCCCTTTAGCCGGACCAATCTGTATAACCGGGAACATTGTCCGCCAGAACCGAGGTGGTTCCGTGAATCCTTTTCCCGTGTTCCTCCGGGGATGTCACAAAGTGACCGATGATTGAATATTATGATTGAGGGTGGCCAAAAAGATACTTTTTAGCCACCCTCGTTCCTGTGCGCGGGATGAGAGTCGAACTCACACGTCGCAATTGACACTAGCTCCTGAAACTAGCGCGTCTACCATTTCGCCACCCGCGCTTGAAATGGACTGCAAATATACGGAATATTTGCGAAATCGCAAACAAAATCAGGCACGGATACATAATTTAGTAACATGAAAAAAATAAGTTGCCTCAGATTAAGAGAATATTTTCGAGGATAGATCTATTTTCGAAGAAGGAGTGTGCCGGTGGCACATGACTGATGAGAAAAGAGATATAGACCGAAAAGATTCCTTAAGATGATGCAGGTTATTTTTTGAAGGTTACTTAAAAACTGTAGCCCAAAGAGAACGCCAAAATATTCAAAGATGAAGCTCTCTGGTAGGCGAAATCCACCCTCACTCCGTGGAATTTGCAACCAAGGCCGGCTGACACTCCGGACGCGATCACATCAGAACCGGACGCTCGATAGCCGACACGCGCGAACACCATGCCGTTGAATCCGTACTGAACTCCTCCGGAAACAGCGAACTTTCCGGCAAAAAAACAATCAGCGTCCATTCCGGCCTCAAGGGAATGTTTTTCCTCGAAAGTCTGGCCATAGCCAGCCGCCAGCCGCACTGACGAAGGTATATGATAAGACGATCCGGAGGCATCCTTGACAGAAGTGCCCACATTGGCAAGTCCGGCGCTGAAGCGAAGCATCCTCCAACGGTACAAAGCATACACATCTGACGCGAACACACCTTGGTTCGAGTCAGAGGCAAGCCTCTCGCCGGCATATTTCAGATTGATGCCAACACTCAGCGCGTCAATCACCTTCAGTCCCAAACCTGCGGAAAACATCATGGAAGATGTCTTGAACATACCGTTGCGGTTGCCAGAGTCGTCTATGACCTCATACTCACCGCATGAATTGTAATTACCGGCGACAGAAAATCCCAGACGTTCTCCTGTCTTCATGCCTACGCCGACATCCAGCCCATCGGTTGTCATGTCACCAACAGCGGGTGAATATGCCGCTGTCACCGCAAAACGACTCTCCGAATATGGAATCACCGCAGGATTCCGGAACGCTGAAAACGAAATGTCTGAAGACGGAGCAAGAGAGACTCCGGCCATGGCCACTGAAACAGGGTCATTCCTCTGACACATCCAACCGAACGCCTCATCCTGGGCTTGCAAGTGGAACGCCGGCAAAAGAGCGGCGAAGGCCACGATCAATACTCTTTTCATTCTACCTCTTGACAATAACATAATCATACTTATCCGCACCCACAGTCAGCCCAAGTTTGTACTCTCCAGGAGCAAAGGCGCTCATGTCTATCCTGGCCGGATCGAACACATTGCACGAAACCTTCTTCTCAAGAATGACAGACCCGGATGTGGAGGCTATCTTCACCATGACATCAACAACCGCGGTGCTGCCTGGACGGACATTCAAGAAATCACGGACAGGGTTCGGATAGTAGTCAACAGCATAACTTTCATCACGTGCGACAATCTTGAAATCGGTTGAGACCTTAGCGCCAAGGCGATCCTTGGCTGTCACGGTGATCACCGCCAAGCCATTTTGCTTTTTGGCGACAACAAGCTTGCCGTCGCCACTGATCGAGACATCAGCGACACCGTCAGGAGAAATCTTCGCGGAATATTCCAGAGGCTCGTCGTCAGGATCCGAGAACACACCGTCCAGATAGGCAGACATCTTTCCGTCGCCGGAAAGGACAACGTCATTGATGGGCTCTGAGACAACCGGCGGATGGTTCTCGATCACCTGATAGGCAAATTCATATTCCGCCGTGCCGCCATAAACGTCAGTCGCTGTGATCTTTGCCTTCTTAGGTGTGAAATCGGAGACCAACTCGCACAGGATCTCAAAGTTGTAGATATCAGGATCCTTGGAACCGCGGACCAGTTTCGCCCTTCCCTCAAAATCTGTAGTGACCTCGACATTGTCGCCATCAGGATCCGACACGGTGAACGGAATCGACACGCTCTCCCACTGGCGGAATTTGAAATCACCCGTATAGGATGTCTCTATGACCGGGGGATTGTTATTCTCTCTCCCGTACTTGGAAAGGCCGTATCTCATCGAGCCCATAACATCGAGGTATGGGCCCATTGCCTTGCCATTGTAGTTTATCAGGCTCGCGTTTGCACCTTCAAGAAGGACTTCCTTCAGATTCTCGTTGGTGAACCCTTCTCCTCCGAATTGAGAGAGCAGCAAAGCCAAAGCTCCCGAGACATGAGGACAGGCCATCGAGGTTCCTTGGTAACGGTCGTAAGATCCTGAAGCCACACAACTGTAGATGCTCTCTCCAGGAGCGCAGATGTCCACCCAACTACCATAGTTGGAGAATGAGGACAGCCTGCCTGTCATTCCGGAAGCGCCAACCGCGATCACCGGCGCGTACGATGCCGGAACACCGTTTGCTATGCCATCATTTCCCGCCGCGAAGACTACCAGACCTCCTTTCATTGGAGAGTCCGGCTTTTGGTTGCCATCCTTGTCACACCCAGCATAAGCGATAAAATAATCAATCGCAGCCGCCATTGAAGAGGAAATCCTGTCCCGCAAGGCATAGTCCTTCTCATAGGCGGAAAGCACATCGTCATGATTGAAGTCATAGTCATTGCCCCAGCTGTTCTGGCTGATGACCGCTCCGTTGTCCGCACCCCAAACTATAGCATTTTGGAAACTTGAGGCAGTACTGTTTCCCTGGAAAACCTGAGCGCTCATCAAAGTCACGCCCTTTTTCCCGGCCGCATAGTCACCTCCAGCTATTCCCGCAAGTCCCTTTCCATTGTTTCTGACCCCTGCGATTGTGCCGGCGACATGACATCCATGGTCTTCAGGGATAATATTTGAGCTGTTTCTCACGAAATTCCAGTTGACACTGCCACAGTTCCAAGCCAGATCCTCATGCTTGAGGTTGATCCCTCCGTCAACGACACAGACAACGACCGAAGGATCTCCGGTTGTGTACTTCCAGGCGTCCTCGACATTGATGCTGTAACGACCTGAATATTCCCAAAGGTAGGCGTAGCCAGGATCGTTGGTGGAAGCGGACCTGCAGATTATGTTACGTTTTTCAGAAGCCTCTACGCCGTCAAGTGATCCGAGAATCTCCTGAGCCTTGGCAAGAGGCAGAGCAGAATCGAAGTCCACGATGTAGTACTGATGGAGGCCACATTTTCTGTGAAGCGGTTCATATTCGCCGGCGTCAGGGAAAAGACGCTCGGCATGCTTGACACCAAGGCTCTCTGAGACAGAAGATAGCAAAGCACTCCCCTTCTCCATCGCATCCGCGGCTTCAGGCGTCAATTTCACGATCATTGATCCAGGAATATAAATTGCCTTATCAATCTCGTCTTGAGTATAGGGGCGTTGCTCTTGAAGACCGGAAGGCTTTGCATTCCCCCCTGTCAGACGACAATGCATGCTCCGATTTGGAACAGGAAAAGAACAAAAATGACAAGGCCGCGAGCAGAGCAGCCGCAGATAAGAGTGAACTTACTTTCATATTTTCGAAAAAAAGGGATCCGAACCGTACAATCCGGATCCCTTGAAAAATCAAAGGTATATAAATTATTTCAATTCAAGAAGCTTGGCGCGGCCGGATTTCGCGGTTCTCGCGTCCACTTTCTTGTCTTGAGCATCGCGTAACTTAGTGTCACGTGCAATGGTCATACTTGACGGAAGCGACTTGGTGTCAAAACGAACACTCTTGCCGGTCTTTGGAGCGGAGAGGCTCTTTACCGACTTGGAGGCGGCTGACGGAGTCAACGTCGCCGGATTTACTATGTAGTCGGCATCTGTGAAAGTGTACCATTCCTTAGTTGATGTGGACAGCCCCAGAACACCCCAGTACTTGGCATAGACCTCCGACCTTTCTTCGGACAGCTTATACACCACGTTCTCGAACTTGATGGTCTTGTCCGCAGACTTGGTGACAGTGGCGATCTCTCTTGTGTCAGGATCACCGGTGCAGACATAATCGTCATTGGTGATTCCAGAGACATAGAAATTGTAGGATGAACTTGAAGAGAAGTTACCATAGACCAGTGAGCACTTGTCGCCTTCCGCATCATAAATGAGAGGAATGCCATCGATTCCTATGCCATCCAAAGCGATCGTCTCGTCAGGAAGGGCTTCCCTAAGGACAACATTGTAGGTTGTGTCATTACCTGTCTTTATAGACTTTGTGCTGAGGGTGTAGCTTCCGAGCCAAGCTTTGTATGCAGACGAGGCCTCCTTGAGCTTTGTCATGTCCGAAATTGTCACCTCTGGCCAGAAATTGCCCTTGCCTGCGTTCTCTCCGGCCTGTATCTGCCAAGTCAGGCAGAATGAGAGGAATTTACCTTTCTCACAAGAACCGGCGTAAACGGTCATACCGCCTCCTTTTTCACGGACGTAACCAGTAAGAATGACTGACGGATCTTCGATGTTCCATCCATAAGCGGCGTAAACCTTATAATTGTAGTTGAACTTTCCGGAAAGATAAATGTCACAGTCACCATATTTCGGATTGTTCCATGCCTCTGAAAGCTTCTGCTCCTTGAGGATGAACTTTCCGTCAGAGAACTCAGCCTCTACAGGCGCCAATCCGTTCTCGTCCTGGTTTGGAAGTCCGGTAACATTGTAAGTGCTGCCATTAACTTTCTCAGAGACGGTCAAGACGTTGTCACCCATTTTCCATCTTCCGATGAAGTCGGCATACGTAGCGACAGAGACAGGTTCCTTCTTTTCGAATTCAAAAGTCTTGTAGTCACCGGTAGGAGTTCCGTCAGCGGCGATTCCCGCGGCCACAGCCACATATTTGCCGAAGTCCTTCTCTCCGAAGCTGTCTGAACCGGTTGAGCCATCGGCGTGGACAAGCATATCATAGATTTCATCACGACCGTAAACATCGCCAAACAGATCGAAATAGTACAGCACGTCATCGCTGAGCCGCAAGGCGGCGTTCACAGGTGATCCGCCAAGTTTCGCATAATCCTCTTCAGAATAGAAGGTTAGGGTGTAAGGTACTGTTGAGCCACTCACAGTGTTGGTGATGACCTCTGGGTACTTCTTGTCTTCAGGATCAGTGCTGTATGAAAGCGTCCATGCGTTGTTCTCCTTGAATTCGATCGCGGAAACGGCGTTAAGGATCATAGAGCAAGTCTCAGCTTTCTCACCCTCCGGATAAACGGATGATGAGACATAGCCATAGACATTCACATATCCTCCTACCTTGGAAGCGAGATCGAACGACGCAAGCGGAGCTTCAAACACCACTTTCTGTCCCATCGGAGCCTTGATGAAATATGTGTCACCTTCCTTCTCAAGTTTGCCGGAAGTGATGACGTACGCAGGGAATTCAGTCACCCAGCCGAGATAGGAAGATGTCGGGGCGGTCACACTGGATGTCTCGGCCGTCACTTCGTATGAAGTGACCTCAACCGAAACGACCTCCGTCTCCTTATCAGTCTCCTTATCAGTCTTCTTCACACCGTTCAGAGTGATCACCTTGCCGACAGGAAGCGCGGAGGTGGCTCCTGTCACGTACAGGCAGCTTGTTCCATCGGAAACAACAGCGGAGTTATCAGAAGTAGCAAGGACGGTCTCCTTGTAAAGGGTGACCGGAGTATTGTCAGCCACATTGGCAAGGGAAGCGATGTCGGTGGCCACAGTCTCGGCAGGGTACTGGATGACATAGAAGACATTAGGAGTCTCACCCGTCACAGTGTTGATGACATCAACCTCCGCGGAACGGAACGAACCCGCCGTGTTTGCCTCGCAAACCAAGGTATAGACATCGACATGGGTTGCCTTTGTCTGAGGAGCCACGCTGATCCACTTCTGGGTTCTGTCAACATACAATTCATAGTCCATGTTGGTGGTCACGGAAACTTTGACCTCACCACCTGCCGCAGGGACAGGCTTGACGTCAGCCTCGGCGGTAAGCACACCGTCCTCAAAGACAAGAGATTTGATGTCGGTCTTTCCTCGGCCGTTGCTGGCATAGACAAAGACTTTTCCTGTTGCGTTCTCACTGTGCTTCACTCCGATGTAGCCAGGCACCTCTCCTTTAGGAAGAGAGATCACCCTAGCCTCCCATCCAGAAGTGCAGTTGAGGATGTCAACCTCTACCTCATCTCCTTCTGAAACACCTTTGAGGGAATATGGGTAAGTATATTCGTCACCACCTACAGGAACACCGAGATCCTTGCGAGCGTCGAATACCAAATAGAAAGGAAGCTCCTTCTGGATGGTATAGGCCTCGCCGTTGATGAAGAAAGTCACGGTTGTGTCTCCATCCTCGATCGAAATAGTGGAGCCACCAGGATTGCCAAGCACATCCACGTCGGCCCATGTCTCACCTTTGTCATAGGAGATCTGCCACTTGCCATCACGGATACGGAGCTGAGGAACAGCCGAATGGACAGGGATCTTGTTGCCGGCAGAGTCAAGAAGCGGCTTGCCGTCAACTGCCCAGTAGAACTCTCCGTCAGCCTCGACAACACCCACAACAGGAGTGTCGCCCTTGTCTCCCTTCTCTCCGTCCACACCGTCTGTGATGACAGCGGTGGTACCGTCAGAGAAAGTGATTGTGTAACCATTGTCACCAGGAGTGACAGAAGTGACGTAGATATTACCCTGGATTGCAGCCACAATCGACTGCATTCCAGGTATAGTTATCTTATTGATCTCGTTGACGGTTTTTTCAAGGGCGTCAACTCTCACAACAAGATCATCAAACTTTTCGTAAAGATCATCGTTGTCAGCGCAACCGCCAGCAAGAGCCAATGTCGCGGTCATGGCGGCAGCCATCAAAGTTTTAATTGCCTTCATATTATGACTGTTTTATGGTTTTACTTTACTACAATTCTTTTTCCCAGCAAGTGAGAAACCTCAGGCAGAGCCTTATATGGGGTGCAGAACTCAAATGGTCCATTAGCGGATATGGTCCTGAAGCTGTTCCTGTCGACCTTGACCCAAGTGCCTTTGGTCTTGTCCAGACTCATAGTCTTGACAGAAGTGGTGCCGGACTTGACACCGGTAAGAGGGAACTCGTCAGGCTTGCTCTTGAAGGTATACACACCTCCGTCTGGATCAGAGATAGGCACAGCGATCAATTCCATACGGTTGTAGGTAAAGTCTCCGCCACCCTGAAGCTGGAATGAGTTTCCGGTGAACTTGACTGAACCATCGCTCTGCAATGTCCCGGTCGCCACATCGTAAGGGCCATTACCACCGGACGTGATGTAATATTCCTTACCGTCAGTGTGGATGAACTTACCTACGTAGTACAGATTGCAGGCACCCTCAGAAGCTCCGATGTCAACATTGCCCGCGATAGGCTCATCATCGTTGCCGTATAGCACGATGCTGCCTGACTCTGAGTCGAATGTAACCTCGGCAGGCTCGAAGAAATCCTGATCCATCTGCCAGCCCTTCATGTTGATGGTCTTGTCAGCAACCTTCTGAGTGAGGGCGATGTCGAACGCCCCGGCGTTTATGCTCCAGTTCCCAAGCCATTTCTTGTAGGCGTCCGAGCCGCCACCGCCAGGATTGTCGCCACTGCCACCCTTCTTGGTGAGAGTCGTAGGCAGAGGTGTCTTGTCCTTACTGATAGTGAGATATTTGCCATCAGCTGTGGCAGCGACGAACTGGACTCTCTCAAGATCATGGCTTGATCCGTCGCTGAAGCTCACATGGCCTGCGGCAAGCTTGGCCGTGCTGCCTGAAATGGTTCCTGTGAAGATCACATACGTTCCTTTGGCGAAGCTGGATTCTCCCCATCCGCCGAAGAGGCCAACGGTGCATTCACCATACTTTTGGGTCGATACGGTGCCGAGTCCATCCTGAGCGCGGACTTCAATACCCTTTGTGGCAGAGTCATAAGTGGCAGTGACAGGGAATGACTGTCCCTCGATGCCGGTGATGGTATAGCTGGTCCCCTTCTCAAGCGTGGAGATCTTCCAAGTGTCAGTCGCCGATCCTCTCGTGACTGTCCAGTCTCCAAGCCAAGCGTCATAGCCCTCTGCGGAGCCACCACCACCGCTGGTAACAGTGAAATCACTGTAGGCATAGTGACCAGTGGCGGCACCATCATCAGTGAATCCGATCGCAAACGCGATGTAGTCGCCGGCATCCATTGGATCGAACACCTCGTAATCGCTATCCTCGTAAAGGAAATTGGAGAACTCCGCCGGGTATCCCATCTGGTTGGAAAGTTCAACAATATACATTATCTCTTTCCTCACGGCATCAGCCACCTCAATTGCGAAATCATCCATTTCCAATCCACTTTCAGTGAATTCAGACTTGCTGACGTAGTAGATGCTGTACTTGCCTGACAGAGCCGGATCAGCCACATCATTGTAAATGTAAGCCGCTTGCTCGCCTTCATAATCCTTGATACCACCATAACGGACAGTCCAGTTGGCGTCAACACTCATGTAGGACAAGTTGTTTTGAACCACGGAAATCACACCGCTGTCATGGCCGAGCTTCCACTCGACATTTCCCGAACGCGACATATCAGCAGGTGTTCCCTTAATGGTGTTCTCTGCGATGGCGACGTTAAGGTTGTTCTCGGTGACAGTCACGGTGATCCAATCCACATCCGCACTCGCAGTAATGGTCTCATCATACTCGTAAGGGAAATCGAATGAGACAGCCTTGTGGGAAGCATTGATGCCAGAAGGATTGAAACCAGTGCTGTAGAAACCGAACTGCTGAACCGTGAAATCAGACTTAGCGTCACCCGACTTCACAGTGACAGTGGCATACCTGGACTCATAACTTTCATTCGCAGGAGCGGTGACAGTGGCCACATTGTCTTTCACAGAAACCTGGCACCAGTCCTTGTCAACCGTCACCTCGATAGGAGACTCGGTAACGAACTCGATTGTACCCTCGCCACCTTTGGCGGGAATCTTAAGATTGTTTTCCTTGACGGATATTGTCTGGGCCTCGCTCCCATCCACCTCCTGCTTGGAGCAGGAAGAGGATGCGATTATAGCCAAGGCCATGAATATTGCTGAAATTATCTTTTTCATGATAAAGCCTTTTCGTTATTTACGGACAAGGGTCTGAAGATAAGGGAACTGGTTGTCACCCCACCCTGTGAATTCACCGGCAGACTTGCCGCTTGCATCGGTCGCCCAAAGGATGAACGAGTCGATTACCATGTCAGTCTTGCCGTTGTCGACAAATATAAACTCTCCTTCTTGGGATCCACGGACAATCTCCATTCCGTATCCAGTGGTTGTGTTCCAAGTAAGGTCTCCGCCGCCGGAAAGGCTCCATGCGGCAAGCCATACAGTATTTGAGCCGTCAGCGCCCAGAGACTGGACATTCATGGTAAGACGGCCGCGCGCCCTATCGTAGCCAAGGTACACATTGTGATCGCCGGACACGAAGCCACTCATGAGAAAGCCGTTGCCTTCCTCGTCAGGCGTGAGTGTCACATCAAGTGTAATCCTTCCGTTGTACATAGAGAGTTTGAAGTCACCGGCGAAGTCACTGTACTGGGTGTAGTCCTCAGGAAGCTTGCCCTGGAAAACAATCGATCCGTTGGTAAGGATGTTATTGTCGGAATGATAATCCATGCTGTTGATCGTGGCTCCTGCAACCTCGACCGGCTCGTAGGTCTTGATACCTTTCGATGTGTACATGAACGGAGCCTCGACAACCACAGTCCCGTCATCCTCGGAAGTCTCGGCTGAGGCGGCCGGATCAACATACTTGAAGGTTATCCTACGGTTGTTGAAATCGACCTCGCCTGTGACATCCGTGTCACCGACCTTGCCGTCGATGATGGCGGCACGCATGCTTGAAGCCACATCAGCTACCTTGGCAAGATACGCGGCCGGGGTCAGATCAGAATCGTAAGGATAGAGGTCATAATGGTTTCCGGAACGCTTGCCACGAAGGCCGATCTTTTCAGGACTTACGCTCACGATGGTGAACTCGAAGTCACCGCCCTTAGCCTGATACTCCGTTGACGATGGAGTAGCAAAGTGATGAAGAGCCTGATTGTAAGAGTCGAACGAAAGCACGGCGCCATTGTCCGTCGTAAGCTTGTAAACACTCTTGTAGGAATTCTCCGGATCGAGCTCGTAGGATGCAGTCACCTCAGCATCTGTGAAGGCAAGATAGTAGGCATAACCACCCTTTGACTGGCCGGAACCCGGATAATACTCCATGATCCATCCTTTTTCATTGGAGGTCAAGATCTCACGGGTCTGTTCAATGTAAGCCTGAAGACGCTCAGAAGACGAAGAGTCAAAGACATCCGCCTGATCCTTGAGACAAGACTGGGCTGAAAGCACCGACACCCCTGCCAGAACGACTGTTAATATTTTATTGAATTTCATAATCTAATCACCAATTATTTTACCGTTAAATCGCTGAGGTCAACCTTGCCTTGCATCACGTCATCCTGACGACGGATGATTACGGAGCGAAGCTCGTCAATATCAATGGACCACACAGACTTCATGTAATCTCTGACAATCTGAAGTTTCGCGCGGATGAAGTCTGCTGATGAACCAGCATCCTTAAGCTGTGAGTCCCAATACTCCTGCGTGTTGGTGACATAGATGGACAGCATCTCCGCGAAGTCCTCACCGTCTGAATGCTGGGCATAGTCACTGATGAAGCCGTTTTTGAGGTACTCTTTGTTGTAAGGTTCCTCGCTCCAGTTGTCAGCCACATAACCGGAACCGGTGACCTGCTTGAAGTCTGTAGGATAATCCTTGATCTGGTTGAGGATATGGGTGAACTCGTGGTGGATCGTCTTGATGTAGTAATGGTTGAGAGCCTCCGGTCCCTTCTTGAGCATGGCGCTCAGATAATTCACACCGGAAAGGAGGATCTTCTTGCCACCTTCAGCTGTTCCAAGAATGAACGTTCCGTTGTTCCTGTACTCAAACTCACCGATAAGGAAGAACATCTTAGGGAAATACTCTCTGGTGAAGTCAACACTGGCGACCTCATCATAGGTGTCAATACAAAGATACTTCACAAGGTGGGCCATGATGACAGCCTCATCATAATCGGCAGGTACAGTGTAATAGTTCATGTCCGACTCGTTCAGTTCGAAGCGGTACTTGAAGTCAATGTTGTAAGGCCTGACATAGTTGTCGTTAAGCCATTTGTCCAATTCAGTCGCAGGAGCCGTCTCAACCTTGATGACACTGTCAGGGTTGAGGTCATCTTTCTGGCAAGCCGAAAACGACAGAACAGAAAGGGCAGCGATTGAGAGATATGTTATAATTTTCTTCATATTCCAGTCAATTTATGAGTTTAGTTTCTCGGGTTCGGTGTATATCCTGCGTCAATAACTTTCCTAGGAACCTGTATGGCGCGCCTTTCGTCATCTACCTTGAGGACATCACCAGCGGTACGAGGGTTGCCGTCAGATCCCATGACACGTCTCTGGATCTCAATGCCGTAACGCTTGACATCAAACCATCTGAGTCCCTGGGCGTAGGTGTCAACCCTCTTAAGAAGCAGACAGAAGTGAATCAGATTCTCCTGAAGCTCGCTAGGGTTCTGAAGGAACGGAGCGTTAAGCTTCTTCTTGACGGTTGAAGCCAATGCCGTTGAGTAAGGAATATCCTTCAGAAGATTGTTGATCTCCTCGGCGCTGAGGTTCCAATCAGTCTTCGAGATGTTGGAGAGCCAGAGGTTCATGTCAGCCACAGCTGAGTCATATTGCTTGAGGAGGAGCTTTGCCTCAGCCCTCTCAAGAAGAACCTCGTCGGAAGTGAAGGCCGGATAGACTGTCCTGTAATAACCGATCTGGGCGACAGGGTCTGAGAATTCGAACAGGTAAGGCAACTTCCAGAAAGTGGTCTTGTCGTGGTTTGTGCCTTGGTAAACCTTCATCGGCACAGCGAAGAACGACTGGTTGTTCTTTCCCAAAAGGGTGGCAAGGGCAATACCGGTCTCATTCGTGGCAAGATAGTTTCCGGCAGCGTATTTTGAATATACTGAATACGGCCCTGTAAAGCAAAGACCCATCTTCGAATACGCCGTGATCAGAAGCAGATTGGCCGACAGTGTGGCATCGATGAAATGGTTGGTCAGAACCTCATCGTCCTGAGTCATCTTTGCCTGTGCGCGCCAGTCGCGGAGCATTGTCGCAGGAGCGCTTCCCAAACAAGCGTCGGCGTACTTGACAGCCTCTTCAGGTTTCTCATAATAGAGATAGAAACGCGTGGCGAAAGCATACGCGGCCTTCTGGTTGAAGTGGTACTTAGGCACAGTGTAGTAATTGTCGCTGACGAGCGGGAGAGCCTTCTGGAGATCCTGATCGATCTTTGCATAGATCTGAGCCACAGACTCCCTTTCGTACTTAGGATTTAGTCCCTGCTCAGGAGCGCTCATGTAAGTGACGCCGAGTTTCTGATCCGCAGTCGCCTCAGTGTAGGCCTGCGAGAACATATTCACAAGCACGAAATGACTGTAGGCACGGCAAAGAAGAGCCTCCGCCATCTCCGGCTCATACCCTTCGGCATCCGGACCGACCATGTTAGTGATGGCCTCTATTGCCTGATTGGCAGCCGCGATTGCCGAATAGGAGGATTGCCAGATGTTCTCCGGGTCCTCGTTGTCGGTGTTGGTGACATCCTTCCACGCGTAAACCTCATCGATAAAAGGATCTGTGTTAGGGTTCTCAGGGCCGAAGTCATCGACATTGTCCGAGGAGAACTCGCTGACAAGCAGATAGTCTGTCTCCGGGTAAGCGGACACCAGCAAGGAGCGGATTTTCTCCTGAGTGTCAAGCTCCGTTCTGTTGTCAGGCATCACATCCAGAAACTTGTCGCATGAGACAAGGCTGAAAGCAACCGCCGCAATGGCTATTATGGAATATTTGTTTTTCATATATCTTTCCCTCCAGATTAAAGACCAATTTTCAAAGTGAATGTGAACTGCTTAGGAACCGGGACAGCCACACCGCCGGTGTTGAAGAACTCAGGATCCTGACCGTTGAGCTTGCTGTCGGCGTAGATAAGGAACAAGTTGGTGGCCTGAGCCTTGAGTGACAGCGAATTAAGTTTAATCTTCTCAATCCACTTCCTCGGGAAGTCGTAAGAAAGCGAGATCTCCTTCATACGGATGAAATCACCTCTGGCGATTCGTTCGGTCGAGTAGTTGTAGGCGTTGTAAGCCTTGCTGAGGTGGGTGTCCTGCCTGTTCTGCCATACACTCGCGATGGCCGGAACGCTGGTGGTGTTCTCGTCTCCAGGGACAGTCCAACGGTTGGCGAACTCCTTAGGCATGGAGTCGAGATCATTGTAGGTGTTGCTGAAGACAGGGTCAAGACGGATAACGTTTCCAAATGAGTATGTCATGAACACATTGAAGCGGAAGCCGTAGAACTCGAAGATGTTGCCGAGAGATCCGACATCGGTAGGATCTGCGTTTCCGGAATACTTGAGCCACTTGGAAAGGCCCTCAGAGTCAGAGTACTGGAAGTCGATGTCGCTCACAGTCGTCTCTCCTGCCTCATTGATGAATGTCGGGAACCCGTCAGAATTAAGACCTTCGAACGGAATGGAGAATATTCCTCGTACCGGATACCCCTCCTGCGCGAATCCGTTGCCCGTGATGAGGTCGATGGCGCGCATGGTCGTCTTCAGATTTGTCACCTCATTGTGAGAATGAGAGTAGATGAAGTTGGTCGTCCAAGTGAAGTTCTTCTTCACAATGTTCTTGGTAGTGAGAGAAATCTCGACACCGTCAGACTTCATGGAAGCGATGTTACCAAGTTTCCCAACCTGACCGCCGAGACCCTGGGTGTTGATGACACCGATAAGGTCATAGTTGTCACGTGTGAACCAATCGAAGGTGAAATTGATGCGGTTGTCAATGAAACCGGCCTCAAGACCAAGGTTCAACTCCTTCTTCTTCTCGTAGGTAAGATCGGAGTTCGCAAGGTCTGCGATGTAAAGCATGGATTCCTTCACTGAAGTAAAAGGTCTCCACGGATTCTTTGAAGAGATCACCACAGCCGAGTTGGTCACTGTCGAAGGACCTCTGTCGGCGGTAAGTGAATAAGAAGCCTTGAGGGAAAGGTGAGAGATCGCGTTGAGCGGTTTCATCCATTCCTCCTCATGAAGGTTCCACGCACCAGAGATGTTCCATGTAGGAAGCCAGCGGGCCTGACGGCTCTTTCCAAGCTTATTGGTACCCTCGTAGCGGATTGTTCCGTTCAGGGTGTAGCGGCCCATATAAGAATATGTACCATTGGCGAAGAACGCGGCGGAGCGGACATGAGTGTTGGTCATGGTGTAGTAGTCACTGTTCTCCTCGTTGCCCTTCTTGAACACTTTGTAATCGTAGTTAGGAGTCTCGCCCATGCTGTACTGGATACCCCACCCGCGGAACCATGTTCCATGACGCTCGGTGCTGTTGACCTCGGTACCGCCGAAAAGATTGACGATGTGTTTTTCGGCGAATGTCTCGCTGTAATTGGCTGTGGCACGGAAATCCCAACCGAGCAACGAGTTGTCAGTCCTCTCGTAGATACCACCCTTAGGCAGAACCGAGATCGGCAACGCGTAAGGGTTGTCCGGATCCTTCTTGTAAAGGAACGGGTTGTTGTCCCTGATGGCGGCGGTGTACATCGCACGGTATGCGAGGGACTGGTTGGAATCGTCAAGAATATTATGCTCCTGAGATGATGCCGTGTATTTGACAGCAGTGAGAGCGCTGAGTTCCAATTGCTTGAAAGGTTTGGCCTTCAATTCTCCCTGAATACGCACGTCAGTCACGCCCAAGTCGATGTAGTTGTTGTCAAGCTCATGCATGATGTTGAACGGAGCGTAGTTTCTCGTGTAGTACTCATTGGCGTCAAGCGCGCGGGAGGTGTTGAGCGCGTACGAGTAAGGGTTGATGTCGAAGTCACGCTTCACCTCACCCGAAACCACATCCATCGTCTGTCCAAGGGTTCCCGGCGCACGCTGCTTACGGAATGAAGCGTTGCTGATGAGGTTGAAAGTGAATATGTCACTGAACTTGAAAGTCGTGTTGAGGTTGCCGGTGTAACGAGAAACGGAACTCTGTTTTGTCCAACCCGGATCCTGCATAACAGAAAGAGACGCGTAATAGGTGGCGTTCTCTGAACCACCGGAAGCGCTCAAGGAATGGTTGCTCTGCAGACCGTTGCTGAAGAGAGTGTCGAACCAGTCAGTGTTCCTGTACTCGGCAGCCCTGAGGTATTCAGCCCTGGCAGCCGCCGTGTTCGCGAGACCGAACTGTCCGGATGTCTTGTCATACTGACCGATCAACTGGTACATCTTACCATAGACTCCGCTGTCTGAGGCGTTTGCCAAAGAAGCATAATTAAGGTAACCCTTCTGCTGGAGTTCCTGGTAGATTTCCATCTGATCCTGCGAGTTCATTATGTTGAACGTGCGGTAAGACGGTTTGAGCCTTGTTGTGAACTCGCCTGTGTAGTTGAGTCTGAACGATCCCGCACGGCCCTTCTTGGTCGTGACGACAATCACACCGGCCATAGCCCTCGCGCCATAGATAGAGGTGGCGGAGCCATCCTTGAGGATATCGAACGACTCTATGTCATCGGAGTTGAGTCCTGCGATCGCCGAAGAGATAAGAGTGGAGGCGTCACCAGAAGAAAGCTGGTCTGCGCTGACATCCACAACATCCTCCATGATCACGCCATCGACAACCCAAAGCGGCTTTGATGAGCCGTAGATGGAAGTGGCGCCACGGACACGGATCTTAGGAGCTGTTCCGAACGTTCCCGACACATTCTGCACGGACACACCGGCGACACGTCCCTCAAGGGAGCGGCTGACATCGGTGAGACCATCGATCTTCGCCGATTCCGCATCCAGCTTGGCCGTGGAACCCGTGAAAAGACGGCGGTCCATTTTCTGCATACCAGTGACGACTACCCCCTCAAGAAGCTGAGAGTCCGGGGTCAATGCCACATTGATTGTGGTTTTACCTTTGACGGCCACCTCTTTCTGCTCATATCCCATGGATGAGAAGATGATAGTACCATCACTTGGCACGGGGATTGAATAACGCCCATCGGCGTCACTGCTGCTTCCCTTGGTGGTGCCTTTTACCTGACAGAACGCGAAAGGTATCGGCTCACCTGTAGAAGCATCAGTAACGACACCGGTCACAGAAATGTTCTGTGCCGATGAAGTGATCGCCACGAAAAGTGAAATCACCGCGAGAAAAAATCTGCTTTTTTTCATCGATACTTGTTTTATATACATTACTATACACTATTCAAATTAGTGAACAAGAGACTGCTGTCGTCTGCAAATAGTCTCTTTCTCACAAGTAAAAGTTCGATCCTTGGAACGCTTTTGGAGACATTCTAGAAAGAATGCCTGAGAGTTTGAACCACTAACCAACTCAATAATCGCCAGGCTAAAGTCATTACGGATCCACCTTACCGCATCTTAAATGCTTTGCTGACAAATTTTGACCGCAAATATTGCAATTTATTTTTTCTATTACAAATTTCACTTTTTATCCGCGAATTAATCATTTCTCCGATTTCCACGCCCATATCTTACGAATCTAAATCACTGCCCATGATATTCAATAAATCTCTGCCGAAATGAATCGGCATATAATTAAAATACTAATTAAAATACTTTTTTAAAAAAACATAAGAAACCCTAAAAAGAGGAATGACAGGTCATTTTTCTGTCATCCCTCTCTGAAATCAGGCTATTAAAACAAAGATCAGGCTACCTTCCATATTTCTTGAAAACCTTGTCGATCAAGGCTGCCTTGTCCGCACGGTTTTCCAGAAGGACTGATTTCAGAATCTTTATGTCATTCGTGTAGTATCCCATGCAGTCCAGGATGTCCGAGCGGCTGATTCCTCCTGCTTCAAGTTCGGATAAAATCTGAGATTTGAACCAATATTCATTGCCAAAGCCAGGATTTCTCCCGTAACGTTCCTTGTACAATGCGTTTTCCATGTAATATGCCCACATCTCGCCGATCTCGCAATAGCCTGCGTTCTCTCCATTGCCGGTGCCATAGCAGTCACCGGTTGAAATGTACGAGGTAAGAATGTAGGTAGCATACTTACGCCAATAGTCCGTCCCCACCTTGTTGAAATGACTGGCATGTGCCATCTCATGCATTGTGGTTGAGTACAATGCCGCGTAGTCCCCGTTCTTGTCCTTGGAGCCGATCGTGATGTCCGGAGCGAAAATCCTCACGATGGACGTGTATTTACCGATATACTTGCTGACCAGTTTGTTGTCAAGCAACGCTCCGTGATGCATCATCAGAGTGCTGGATGGCCTGAGAATATTCAGAATCCAGAACCTCAGGTTCTTGGGAGGCATGGTGACGCCTGTTGCCTGACACTTCTTGAAGTAGTCGTATGCGGCGTTGTTGACCACACACCTGCGGAACAAGGTGGCGTCTGAATTTTTGTCGATAGTGAGATCAATCCCTGTCGATGGTCCTTTGCCGATTGCCGAGATCGAGGCCGGAATCAAAATCAGATTCAGTCCGATCGAGAATCCGACCCTGTTCTTGAAGCAGATCCTGTAACGAGGTTTGGCGGAAAACTTGCGGGAAAACTCGTAGTTGCCGTTCTCGTCCGTGTAAGTCGTGGCGATCTTCACAAAGACATTAGCCACCATCTTGACACCGGCGACACCAACTGTCTTCTTGCTCCTAAGTTTGTCATCGACAATCGTGATCCTTCCGGAAGGCCTGGCCTTAGCCCTTGTCTCAGGCTCAAGCAGGCCACTGTTGCCTGTAACCTCGAAGGCCATCCTCTCCACCGCGTTCCAGTCAAAGTCACCAGGACTTCTGGTCTCCACTTCCTCATCCGGGATAAAACATTCCTCCAGAATCTCATAACGGATTCCTTGCGGGAAATCGAAATCCGGCGGAACCACAGCGTACTGCCACGTGATCTCTCCCTCCGGAACAGACGGATCATGGTAGTAGTCACCATCCCTTAGGATCTCACAATCCATAGGATGATCCAGCATCTCCACACCAAGATCCGAGAGAAGATTGAACTGCACCGTGTCCTTGGGGAGGAAACGGACATAGTAATCAGTGACCGGGACACTCACCTCCCCTCTTGTAGGATACAAAGCCGCAAGAGCCTTGCCGACATTGGTCACAGAATAAGGGTTTTCAAGCTTCCGTCCCAGCTCGATCACATCATGAGCCACGACCTCGACATTCTCCTTTGTGCTGACAGGGCTGACCTCCACCGGAGACCCTCCCTCTTTGCTGCAGGACACCAGCACCAGAGCCGGCAGCATCATTTTGAAGAACCATTTCATTGTTCAGTTGGTTTTTAGTTACGATGCAAAGGTAGAGACGACTATCCGTGGGTTGAAATATTCAACGGTTAATTGAAGAATCGGCATTCCTTGGCAATTCAAGGGCTATTTTTTATCTTTGCAGACAACATTTTTTCAGGAAAATATGGGAATATTCAGAAATTCCGCGGTTTATGCGGCATCCATAGCACTGATCATCAGTGGATTCAGCTTTTCTGCCAAGGCGCAGACGTATAGGGACAAGATCGAGGAGAATCCGGAAAGAGCCGGAGGAGTCTATCATTATTATGAATATGCTCCTTCCGCCTTGACGAAAGCGCCAAAAGGCTACAAGCCATTCTATATCAGCCACTACGGAAGGCACGGATCACGCTATCACACCAGCGCGAACCTTTTCAAGGGGGCTGTCGAGACCCTTTCCTCCGCAGAAAAGGCTGGATTGCTTACCGAAGAGGGCAAGCTGCTGAAGATGCAGATCGACTCAATCAACATGGAGCATCAAGGGATGTTCGGGATGTTGACCGAGAGAGGCGCCGCCGAGCATCGTGGAATCGCGGAAAGGATGTCAGCTGATTATCCGGAGGTGTTCAACGGCAAACGCGGCGAGGTGGAGTGCGTCTCCAGTTACTGGCCAAGATGTCTGGTCAGCATGGCCAACTTCACTTCAGCGATAAAGGAAAGGAACGGAGCTCTGAAATTTCATTACCTGACAGGGCCTAAGTACCTGGATTACATCAGCATGGACCTCGACACGAAAAATGTCACGAAAGAGTCCAACGTCCTCAGGCGACATCTTCTTGACAGCCTGGTCTCCTATGACAGGTTCTTCAGCGCGATGTTCACTGATCCAGCCAAGGCGACCGAGTTCATCCCCAAGCCCAAAGAGTTCATGGACAACGTGTTCCTTGCGGGCAGCATCAGCCCTAACACTTTGACACATCCTGACATATTCAGCCACTTCACCACTGATGAATTGATCGGGCTTGGGATATCAAGGAACAACAAGCTTTACTTCAGCTTCGGTATATCAGCCGAGGAGGGTGAATATGTCTCCTCCATCGCAAAACCGCTCATCGAAGACATTGTCGCCAAGGCTGACGAAGCCGTCAAACCGGAAAGCGGAAGAGCCGCGGATCTAAGGTTCGGCCATGACGTGGGACTTCTCCCGCTTATCGGCACAATCGGCATCGCCGGGATGGAGGAGAGATGGAAGTCTCTGGACGTGCACCGGCACTGGTTCGATTTCGAAATGATGCCTATGGCATCCAACCTTCAGATGATCTTCTTCAGGAACAGGAAGGGTGATGTGCTCGTGAAGCTTGTGTACAACGACAAAGAGACTTATATTCCCGCCGTACAGACTTACAACGGTGTATTCCACAAATGGAATGATCTTCGCGAATATCTTGTAAAAACGGCCGCCGCCATCTCTGACGAGCATATCGTCAAGGACAACGACGGCAAGGAGCGTACAGGAGTAGCCGGAATGTAGTCTAGAAATAGACCACCGTCTTCTGTTCGATCGAAGACATAAGCGAGTTGGCCAGGCGGCTCACTCCGAAACGGAACAAGTCCTTGTTCATCCACTCGTTTCCAAGGATGGATTTCACTATTGAATGATAGCATACCGCATCTTTCGATGTGGAGATTCCGCCTGCGGCCTTGAAGCCGACTTTCCTGCCGGTCTTATCGTAGAAAGCCTTGATGCTCTCGCACATTACATAGGCGGCCATAGGTGTGGCGTTCACGCTCACCTTGCCTGTGGAAGTCTTGATGAAGTCCGCGCCTTCTTCCATGGCAAGGAACGAGGCGTTGGCAATGTTTTCCGGAGTGACCAGAAGACCTGTCTCCAGAATCACCTTCAATGTGACTTTTCGGCCGGCTTTCGCGGCAGCCTCGTCAATGGCCGCCCTGATTGCACGGATTTCTTTCCTTGCGGACTCCTCGTCACCGGCCATAAAGGAGTTAAGAGCCAAGACAATGTCGATCTCGTCAGCGCCGGCCTCCACAGCCATCTCACATTCCTTGACCTTCACCTCGATGAAACTTTGGGATGTCGGGAAGCAGCCAGCCACAGCGGTGACATGAACCTCATGGCTGGCGAGACTCTCCCTTACAACGGAGGCGAAATTCGGGAACACGCAGACCGAAGCCGGAAGAGGGTATTCCGGGAAATCCTTCATGAAGGAATTGACCTTGCCTACCAATTTCTTCACGGACGCTGGGGTATCCTCTGTACGGAGGGTCGTCAAATCCATGAATGACAAGCAATTGCGGAGGACTTCAGGAGAAGTCACATTGTCGATGTTGGCCGCGATGGCGTCCAACCTTTTGCTGATCCGTTCCTTATCCGGAGCGTAACCATACTTTGCGAACAAAGATTCCATATTATCAACTTAATTTTTTAATATTCTGTGTGGAAGTGCTGTCTAACCCCTTATCTGAATCGTGTACCCCTCTTCAATCAAAGGCTTTACCAGTCCCCGCATCTCATCCGCCGAAAACTTCTCAAGCCCTTCGGCCGGTGTCTCCCGGTCAAGGGTATAGACCATCACTTCTCTCGGTTTAAGTTTTCTTACTATATTCATCCATCCTTCAAGGACTTCCGGAGAGGAAGAATCAAAGAATGGGGATCTGAGGAACATTGTCTGAAGAACAAATTCCCCGCCAAACCTCATCAAATCCGCAACAACATCCTCGACATGATATTCCCCCTGCGGCTGATTGATCCGGCCCGCAAGTTCATCGGTCGGAGCGTCAATCTTAAGAATCGGATTGTCCACCTTCCTCAAAGCCTCGAAGACATCCTCTCTGAATATCCTTGTGGCGTTCGACAGAACCGACACTTTCGCCTGCGGGAAATATTTGTCTCTCAGCGCGATGGTAATGTCAATAATTTCAGCGAAATCAGGATTCAGAGTCGGCTCTCCATCTCCGGAAAACGTTATGGAGTCAATCGGAGTACCCGCACCGCTGCATTCCTTCAGTTTCGCCTCCAAAGTCTCGTGAAGTTCTCCGGCAGTCGGAAGCTTACGGTCTCCCCTGCCATCCTTGTTCCAGCCACACTCGCAATAAACGCAATCGAAATTGCACAGTTTTCCTTTCGTCGGAAGCAGATTGATTCCGAGCGAAGAGCCCAACCTTCTGGAGTGTATCGGCCCGAACACAAGTTCCTCTCGCATCATGGCTAAATAATTCTACGTGACCGGCTTTCGGAAGTGAGGCGGTCACCGTCAAGATTCTCGACAGCCACCAGACCAGGCTTCATTCCGACAGCGATGCGGCCATATTCATTCTCTTTCGACAGGAACTCAGCTCCGTTGCGGCAGGCCCATGTAAGCAGTTCATTCAAGCCCACCTCAGGGAAAGCGTCCTGAAGACAAGACAACTCGGCGACAATGTCAAGGTCGTCATTGCTGGAAAGCGAATCCGTGCCTACAGTGATTTTCAAGCCATTGCGACGCATCAGCGGCACAGGAGGCAAAGCGTTGTGAATGAATATATTCGACAACGGGCAAAGAGCCACGAACGGGTGATTCATCACTTTCTTCACGGCATCGATTCCCTCCTGGTCCATGCAGACCTCGTGGACAAGCAGGATATGCTCGTCAAAAGGAGCCGGATGCGCTTTCTCCAGTCGGTCTATGAAATAGAGCAGGGATGACTTGCCTGTCACAGGTGGCACACTCATCCCGGCGGCCTTTCGGTTATCCCACATGGCTCCACGGCCGTATTTCAGCATATCCTCCTCTTCCTCTGTCTCTTCCGAGTGGAATGACAGGAAGCCGGACTTCAAGCCTTCGGCCGAGACTGCTGTGACAAGCTCCGGGCTCATCGTGTAGCAAGCGTGCGGGATAGGAGCGGCGTCAAGTCCATATCCATCAGCCACTGCCTTGAGTCTCAAGACATTCTCCATCACGGAAGCACAGTCCTGAGGTTCCGTCCCGAATACCTCCAGAAAGGTTCTGGTGTACATGGGAGATGCCTTCTTGATGGCGAATGTGTCGGCACAGTTGCTGATGTCCGCCATAGCGGACACTCCACGGTCCCACATCACTTTCATCCAATGAGATATGTCGTGAAGTTTCTCGTCCAAACTTTTGTTGTCTCGCATCTCATTGATCTGGTCGATGAATCCGGCCATGCCGGTTCCCTTGCGGAACGATTTCCAGAGATAGGAAAGTTCCAGATGGCAATGAGTGTTGACAAATCCAGGCACGACAGCCCCCCTTACAAAGGCATTTTCACGCCCCGGATCCGAACATTCGCCTACCGATGTCACGGTGCCGTCGCTGTCAAACTCAACGAATCCGTTCCTGATAGGCTTGTCCTCATTCAACGTGAAGACATATTCAGCTGCTATTCTATTCATTCTTAATCAATAAATCTTTCACCGGAGCCAACTCCAACCTTCTGATGGATTTCTCAGGATTGATGTCATGAAGCGGTTCTGACTTCATGGCGGCTGCCTGACCCGCCGTCTTTGTCATAGGAATTGTATCCTTCTCCGGCACTATTGCCGTCGTGTCTCTTATGACAAGGCGCGGACCATGGAAAACCGTGTCCTCGACAACAGGGACAGGACGATAGACTCCAAGGGAATCCTTCTCGATCCCTACACGGTCTGTCATGGCATCAACATCGAACACATCAAGAAATGAATTGAAGGTTTTCGCCTTGACTGACTTCCAAACCTTGGCCAGCGAATCCGCCTCATGCTGAAGCCTGTCCTCCGACTCAATCTCCGCGTTGATCGCGTTCAGTTCCTTCCTCAGATCCTTCTCCACGCGTCCCAACATCTCGGCATAGCGTTTAGGATCATTGAGATAGCGGTCCACACTCTTCTGGTAGTCCTTGAGCGTGAAACCATATTTCTCAAATATAGGCTCATAGAACCATGTGGTGTCCGCCATCCCGTTCTTGTCTGGATTCTCGGCGAGCCATTGGTCGGCAAGAAGCATCTCACGATAGATCCTCTCCATCTTGCGCACGGGTATCACACGCCCCTCACGACTGCAGGAGACTACAGCCGACACCAGAACCATCAATGGAAGAACTATCCTGAGAACCTTTTTCATAAGCTTACCTCAATGTCGCTCCGTACTCGTTCTGGAAAGTAGAGAGAAGCTTCTTCATTATCCTCTCCACATCCTCGTCCGTCAATGTCTTCTCCAGATCCTGAAGCACGAATCCGAGGGCGTACTGCTTCTTGCCGGCCGGAATCTTGTCCCCACGATAGACATCGAACAGGGTCACCTGTTTGAGAAGTTTCTTGCCAGCCTTGAACGAACTCTTGTAAAGGTCAGCGTAGCTTACGCTCTCGTCAAGCAGCAAAGCGAAATCCCTTCTGACCTCAGGGAACTTAGGCATCTCCTTGAAGGCGACCTTGTCCCTCTTCACAAGTTGGAACAAGGTGTTCCAGTTGATCTCTGCGGCGAACACAGGCTGGCGCACACCGAACTTCTTCGCGATGGCCGGAGACACTGTGCCAAGTACCGCGAGCGGCAGATGCTGTCCCGGAAGGGCATAAGCGACACCTTCACTGAATATGTCAGCGGGAGCCGCGGTGGCCTCCATCTGGTAAAGATTCGCTCCGAAGCGCCTCAGAAGCAGATCCACATAGCCTTTCAGTTCAAAGAAACTGCTCTTGCCCGGCTGGCTGTTCCAGGATTTCTCAGGAGTTCCGGTGACGAACATCGAGAACGCAGGATGCTCCTCGTAGGAAGCCAGCGTCTTGCCGTCCATCTCAGGATTACGGCTGTAAACGGAGCCATATTCAAAGAGTTTCATCGACGAGATCTGACGGTTCAGGTTGTATGCCACAACCTCAAGGCCGCTGAATATGAGGGTCTGCCTCATCACGTTCAAGTCTGAGCTCAGAGGGTTGACGATTGTCACGCTCTTCTCCTCCGGGAATGTGGTAAGTCCCTTATAGTAAGCCCCCTTGGTGAGGGAATTGTTCATTATCTCGACAAAGCCGTTGGCGGCCAGGAAGTTGGATATTCCGTTGCGGATAGCCTCCGGCTCAGGTGAAGGGGTTGCGTTGACGGACATCTTCATGTGCTGAGGCAGGTCGATGTTGTTGTAGCCGTAGATTCGGAGAATCTCTTCGACCACGTCACACTCTCTTGTGACATCGATCATATAGGTCGGCGCGGCGACCTTGGCTCCACCCTCTCTCCTCTCGATGAACTCGTAGGTGAGGGCTGTAAGTATCTTCTCAATCGTGTCGTGGCCGATCTTCTTGCCGATGAACCTTTCGATGCGGTCGTAATCAAGGTCGATGACCTTCTTCTCGATCTTCTCAGGATAAAACTCCTCGATTCCTCCGACAATCTCTCCGCCGGCCACTTCCTGAATCAGCAGTGCGGCGCGCTTGGCGGCATATTCATTGATTCCAGGATCGGCTCCTCTCTCGTAGCGGAATGAGGCGTCGGTCTGGAGAGTATGTCTCTTTGAGGTCTTGCGGATAGAGCCAGGATCGAAGTAGGCGCTCTCCACGAATACATTCACAGTCTCGGACTTAACGCCGGAATCGATGCCGCCGAACACTCCGGCGATGCACATCGGACCGTCAGCGTTGGCGATAACGATGTCCTCGGCCGAGAGTTTTCTCTCAGTCTCGTCCAGGGTGACAATCTTCTCTCCCTCGGCGGCCCTTCTCACGATAACCTTTCCTCCGGTGATCTTGTCGGCGTCGAAAGTATGCAGAGGCTGGCCAAGCTCGAAAAGGATGAAGTTGGACACATCCACCACATTGTCGATAGGCCTGAGTCCGATTGACATCAGCTTCTTCTGAAGCCATTCAGGTGAAGGGCCGACCTTCACGCCCTTGATCGTGATCCCGCAATAGCGAGGAGCGGCTGTCGCATCCTGCACTTCCACTGGAATGCCTTTGCCCTCACCAGGTTTCCAAGCGTCAACAGAAGGGTACTTGAATGAGCAAGGAATATTATTGAGCGTCATCCAGGCATAGAGGTCGCGGGCCACACCGATGTGTGAGGCGGCGTCCACCCTGTTGGCTGTGATCTCATATTCAATGACGGCCTCGGTCTTGAGATGGAGATAGTCCTTCGCAGAGGTTCCGACCGGCGCGTCGGCAGGGAGAACCTTGATGCCGGCATGGTCGTTGCCGATTCCGAGCTCGTCCTCGGCGCAGATCATTCCGAAAGACTCTACGCCACGAATCTTGGACTTCTTGATCTTGAAGTCTCCCGGGAGCACGGCTCCGATGCGGGCGAAGAGAACTTTCTGGCCAGCGGCCACGTTAGGAGCGCCGCAGACAACGGTCAGAGGCTCGCCGGTGCCATCGTTGACTTTCGTGACATGAAGATGGTCAGAGTCAGGATGCGCCTCGCACTCAAGCACCTCGGCGACAACGACTCCGGCAAGTCCACCAGGGACCTCTTCCTGTTCCTCGACACCATCGACCTCGATTCCTATAGCTGTCATAGCGTCCGCGATCTGCTGCGGAGTAAGATCGGATTCAAGATAATCCTTTAGCCAATTGTAAGAAAGCTTCATATTTCTGATGTTTTATTTGTCAATATCCTCTCTGGAGAACAGTGAGCCCACGAACTCCTTCTTGTCAAACACTTTCAGGTCATCAATGCCCTCGCCGATCCCGATGAACTTGACCGGAACCTTCAACTGGTCAACGATTCCGATGACGACCCCGCCTTTCGCCGTGCCGTCCAGCTTGGTGATAGCCAGTGATGTTATGTCTGTAGCCCGTGAGAATTCCTTGGCCTGCTGGTAGGCGTTCTGACCTGTCGAGGCATCCAGCACGAGAAGCACCTCATGCGGGGCGTCCGGGATGACCTTACGCATCACGTTACGGATTTTTGTCAGCTCGTTCATCAAGTCGATTCTGTTGTGGAGCCTTCCGGCGGTGTCGATCAGTACAACGTCAGCACCCTTGGCCACCGCAGACTTTACAGTGTCGAAAGCCACAGAGGCCGGATCAGCGCCCATGCCCTGCTTTACAATCTCCACGTCTGCCCTTTCGGCCCAAATCTGGAGCTGGTCAACGGCGGCAGCCCTGAACGTGTCGGCGGCTCCGATCATCACTTTCTTGCCCATGGCCTTGTAGCGGGCGGCAAGTTTTCCGATGGTCGTGGTCTTGCCCACACCGTTCACTCCGACAACCATCACGACAAGAGGTTTCTTCGTCAAGTCGAACGGTTCCTTAGGAGATTCCTCTCCATCAATATCCAGAAGCGTTCCAATCTCGTCACGAAGCATGTCCACCAGTTCGTCAAAGGACATGTACCTGTCCTTGCTGACCCTTTCCTCAAGGCTGTCAACGATCTTGAGCGTGGTGTCCACGCCCATATCCGACGCGACCAGCGCTTCCTCGATGGCATCGAGAACGCTGTCGTCCACCTTGGACTTGCCGATTATCGACCTTGAAAGCCTCTGGAAGAAGCCTTCCTTCGTCTTCTTCACTCCTCTGTCAAACAATCCCATAACGTTATCATTTGTAAACTTACAAATTTAGTGAAAACCGAGCGCAATGTGAAATTTATTTCAACATTGCCGAGGTGCATCCTAAATTCGCCGTCAGGCAAATTAGTGAAAACCGAGCGCAATGTGAAATTTATTTCAAACATTGCCGAAAAAGGCGCAGACGGAATCCGCCTGCGCCTTCGCTATCATATTCACGGAAACTATTTTTTGTCCGCGAAGAAATCTTTTGTCTTATCAGCCTCAACGAGGAGTTCAGTGAAGACGTAAGCTCCGGTCTTTGGTGACTTGTCCATACGGATGCACTTCACCATGCTCTTTGCGCCAGCCTTGGCGGCGAATGTAGCGACTGCTTTCTTTGCCATAGTCTATATCTCCAAATTTACTTGATTTCACGATGAACAGTCACCTTGTGGAGGTAAGGATTGTACTTCTTACGCTCGATACGCTCAGGAGTGTTCTTCTTGTTCTTGGTTGTGATGTACCTTGAGATTCCCGGCACACCGCTTGCTTTCTGCTCAGTGCATTCGAGGATGACCTGCACCCTGTTTCCTTTTGCTTTCTTTGCCATAACTCAATAGATTTTAAACAAGGCCGACATATCCTTTAGCCTGTGCCTCTCTGAGAGCGGCGTCAAGGCCTTTCTTCTCGATGGTTCTCATTCCTTTGCAGGAAACCTTCAGTGTGATGTACCTCTGCTCAGCCTCTGACCAGAACTTCTTGGTCTTGAGGTTGAGGGCGAACTCGCGCTTGGTGCGAAGCTTTGAGTGAGCGACATTGTTGCCGATCATTCTCTTTCGTCCTGTGATTTGACAAACTTTTGCCATAATATTTTACTTTTTTATTGATTCAAAATAAATTGCGGGGCTGCAAATTTCGCTCTAAATTTTCAGAATCGCAAATAAATCAGACAATTTTGAAGAATCTGCGCCACCGTATGTTGTTAGGGAACTTCCGACCGGCATCAGTTGAGAGCCAAACCATGGCTGGCCTTCCAACTATGTGATCTTCAGGGACGAAACCCCAGTACCTTGAGTCCAGGGAATTATGCCTGTTGTCCCCCATCATGAAATAGTAGTCCATCTCGAAAGTGTAGCTTGAAGCCTCCTTCCCGTCAATGAATATCTTACCGTCAGCCGTCGTCCTCAACTCATGCCCTTCGTAGGCAGAGATGATCCTCTCGTAAAGAGGAAGGTTCTCAAGTGTGAGAGCCACAGTCGCACCCTTCTCAGGGATCCAGAGCGGACCGTAATAGTCACGGGTCCATCCGGAGTTCTCGGTGAACGGGAACAGACTGAGGTAGGAATCCGGATAATCCGGCGGATAAACGTCCAGATTGGGCTCGACACTCACAACTGAGGAAATCCTGCCGACCTCGTCAAGCATGGCTTGCGTAAGAGGCATGGCCGGATAGCCAGGCAGACTGCCATCGAAATATAGTTCCTCAAGATTGAGGCCCAGTTTCTCAAGAGTCCTTGAATTGATCCTTCCGCCCGAAGTCACTACAGTGTAGGACAACTGGATTCCAGGATACACCTCCTGCTTCTCCCCATTGGTATAAACCAGACCATCGACCACCGAAAGCGTGTCTCCCGGAAGAGCCACACATCTCTTGACATAATGGTCTCTCTTATCGACAGGACGGACCTTTATCGGGCCTCCGCTTGCAATGGTGTAAGCCTTACCCGCGTTTCTGACCCATGCGTGGTAATCCTCGGACGGGAAGCGGGACAGTACCGTGTCGCCGTCAGGGAAATTGAACACCACATAATCCCCTCTTCTGACGTTCCGGAAGCCTTTCAGACGGCGGTAGTCATTCTGGATTAAAGTCGAATATGACTCTTTTCCGAATATGACGTTGTGCGTGAAAGGAACCGAAAGCGGCGTCTGCGGAACCTTAGGGCCGAAAGCCACCTTGCTGACGAAAAGGTGATCCCCCGTGAAGAGGGAGCTTTCCATCGACGATGAAGGAATCTTGAAGGCCTGGAAGAAGAATATATTGATGAACGTCACGACGATGACAGCGAATATTATGGCGTCAAGCCAATCGAGCCAGACGTTTCGTTTCTCCCCTTCCTTGTACTCCTTCTTCCAGAACATCCATTTCACCTTGTGGGTGATGTGATGGTCAAAGATGACGGCAAGGCCGAAGAGCCACCAATAATTCCCGAGCCAGATCACCCACAGCACATAGAGAACGGACCAGAAGCCCATCCTTACCCATTTGTTGTGGTATGTTTCCCTCAAGCTCACTTTTCAGACACTATTTTACAGAATTGACGATTGCTTCGAACGCCTGTGGGTTGTTCATGGCGAGGTCAGCGAGAACCTTGCGGTTGAGACCGATGTTCTGCTTCGCGAGCTTGCCCATGAACTGAGAGTAAGAGATGCCGTACTGACGGGCAGCGGCGTTGATTCTCTGGATCCAGAGGGCACGGAAATTACGCTTCTTGGCCTTGCGGTCACGATAAGCGTAGGTGAGACCTTTCTCGTAGGTGTTCTTCGCTACAGTCCAGACATTCTTTCTGGAGAGGAAATTACCGCGGGTTCTCTTGAGAATCTTCTTGCGGCGAGCCCTTGAGGCTACTGAATTTACTGATCTTGGCATAAATTGATCTTTTTCCGGAGGCAGTGACCGCCCTTCGGCGATGCTTTTCTACTGCGTTCCAAGTTAAACATAAAAACTTACAGGACCAGAAGCTCTTTTACTCTCTTCACGTCATCCTTGTGGAGGATAGCGAAGTGATCAAGATTTCTCTTACGCTTCTTGGTCTTCTTGGTGAGGATGTGGCTGTGGTAAGCGTGCTTCCTCTTGATTTTTCCCGATCCGGTAAGCGTGAAGCGCTTTTTGGCACCGGAGTTGGTCTTAAGCTTTGCCATTGTTTTAATAAATTAAACGTTAATATTGTTCTCCGCACCCAGCGGATTACTTTTTCTTTACAGGGGCGATCATCATCGTCATCCTCTTTCCCTCAAGGGTCGGCATGTTCTCCGCGCGGCCATATTCCTCCAGCTCCACGGCGAAGCGCAGAAGCTGCTTCTCTCCCTGCTCGGCGAACATGATGGAACGTCCGCGGAAGAATATTGTCGCCTTGACCTTTGAGCCTTCCTCCAGAAACTCCTGCGCGTGCTTTAGCTTGAACTGGAAGTCGTGCTCGTCGGTGTTAGGCCCGAAGCGGATCTCTTTGATGACAATCTTGGAGGCGTTCTGCTTCATCTCCTTGGCCTTCTTCCTCTGCTGGTAGAGGTACTTCTGGTAGTCAAGGATCTTGCAGACAGGCGGGTCAGCCTTGGCGCTGATCTCAACAAGATCGAGCTCAAGCTCGTCCGCCATCTTCAAGGCTTTGGAGGTCGGGTAGATTCCCGGCTCCGCGATGTTGTCACCGACCAGACGGACCTGTGAGGCGGTGATCTCCTCGTTGATGTTCAGCTCGTCATCCGCCTTCTGACGGACGAACGGACGCGGGCCGCGTCCCCCTGCGGGTCTCGGGCCTGTGCTTGGTCTGGATGCGGAGGCTGGTTTAGGGCCACCGTAGTGTGGTTTCGGCTTGTAAGGCATTCTGCTCTGTTTAAAACTCTCCTTTTAAATTATACATTAATCGCGGACACTCCATTACTCAAGTTCCTTGGCCACCTCGGCCTTGAACCATTTGACGAAATCGTCCAACTTCATTGTGCCGGCATCGGCGCCCTCTCTTCTTACAGAGACTGTGCCGTCCGCCACTTCCTTTTCTCCCACGATGACGAGTACAGGGACTCTGAGCAGGGAAATCTCACGGATTCTCTTTCCGAGAGTCTCGTTCCTGTCATCCAAAGAAGTGCGAATATCGGAATTATTCAGCAAACCGCAAACTTTTTTTGCATATTCAGCGTATTTCTCGCTGACAGGAAGCACTTTGATCTGATCCGGGCTGAGCCAGAGAGGGAGATGTCCGCTGGTGTGCTCAAGCAGCACGGCGGTGAATCTCTCGATGGATCCGAACGGAGCGCGGTGGATCATGATCGGACGCTTCTTGCTGCCGTCAGCGTCGGTATATTCAAGCTGGAACCTCTCAGGCAGGTTGTAGTCCACCTGGATGGTGCCGAGCTGCCACTTTCTTCCGATGGCGTCCTTGACCATAAAGTCGAGCTTAGGGCCGTAGAAGGCGGCCTCGCCATATTCAACAACGGTCTTCAGGCCCTTTTCCTTAGCGGCTTCGATGATGGCGTTCTCAGCCTTCTCCCAGTTCTCGTCGCTTCCGATGTACTTGGCCTTGTTGTTTGGATCCCTGAGGGAAACCTGGGCCGTGTACTTGTCGAACTTGAAGATCCTGAACACATAGAGGATCAGGTCGATGACCTTCTCGAACTCACCCTTGAGCTGGTCAGGGGTCACGAACATGTGGGCGTCATCCTGGGTGAAGGAACGTACCCTGGTAAGTCCGTGGAGCTCTCCGCTCTGCTCGTAACGGTAAACGGTTCCGAACTCCGCCAGTCTCAAAGGAAGATCCTTGTAAGACCTTGGAGAAGAGCGGAATATCTCGCAGTGATGAGGGCAGTTCATCGGTTTGAGCATATATTCCTCACCCTCCTGAGGAGTGTGGATCGGCTGGAAGGAGTCCTTGCCGTACTTGGCGTAGTGGCCTGAGGTCACGTAAAGGTCCTTGCTTCCGATGTGAGGGGTGACAACCGGCAGGTAGCCATATTCATTCTGCTTCTTGCGGAGGAATTTCTCAAGCTCGAATCTCATTACGGAGCCTCTCGGCAGCCAGAGCGGCAGTCCGAGACCCACACGTGAAGAGAAGGTGAAAAGTTCCATCTCCTTGCCGATCTTGCGGTGGTCGCGCTTCTTCGCCTCCTCGAGGAGGACGAGATATTCATCAAGCATCGACTTCTTAGGGAAGGTGATGCCGTAGATTCTGGTGAGTTGCTCGCGCTTCTCATCGCCGCGCCAGTAGGCACCTGCGATGGCGGTCAGCTTGACGGCCTTGATCACCTCGGTGTTGCGCAGGTGAGGTCCGCGGCAGAGGTCGGTGAAATGGCCGTTGGTGTAGTAGGTGATGGTGCCGTCGGCGAGTTCGCTGATGAGCTCGCACTTGTACTTGTCACCAGTCTCCTCGAAGTGCTTGAGAGCGTCGGCCTTGGACACGTCCTGACGGACAAAATCCTGCTTCTCGCGGGCCAGCTCAAGCATTCTCTTCTCGACCTTGGCGAAATCAGCGTCGGTGATCTGACGGCCACCCAGATCCACATCATAGTAGAATCCGTTCTCGATGGCAGGTCCGATTCCGAACTTAACGCCAGGGAATATGTCCTCAAGGGCCTCCGCCATCAAGTGTGATGAGGAGTGCCAGAAAACTCTCTTTCCTTCGTCGTCGTCCCACTTCAAAAGGACGATCGAGCTGTCCTCTTCGATAGGACGGTTGAGGTCGTAGGTGACTCCCTTGCCGACAGTCGTGTCGGTCGCAGGCTTCACGGCCACCGCCAAAACTTCCTCCGCAAGCCTCGGGCTGATGCTCTTGGCTATCTCATAACCTGTAACGCCTTTCTCGAAGGCCCTGACACTACCGTCAGGAAATGTAATGTTAATCATACAAAAAACTAAAATAAATTGGTCTGACCAGTATTTACAGACCAAGTACTTGAACTTGGCCAGCCATATTATTAGCCAAGGGGCAAAGATACGAAATATTTTGCTATTTTTGCATAAATATTAAAGAGATAGAACGATGAAGAAAGAGTTTTCGTCCAGTGTTTCCTGGAACAGCGCCGCTTTGGCCGGCCTTGTGATGGGTGTGTTCACGATAGCGGTGGATTATCTGCCGTCACTGCCACTGCTGTTAGGTGGCACAGGTGTCTTCGTGGGCATATTGAACTTCATCTTAAAGGTTGTCAAGATCGTGGCGTGCGTGATCGCTTTCAAGTACCTTTTGGAACGATTCCACAACAACGTCAAGGTCGGTTACCCGGAACTCCAGCGCTATGGACAGAAAATAGCTTTGTTTTCTTCGATTCTGGTGTCAGGATTCACCATGCTGCAGCTTCTTGTAATAAACCCCGACATGATAGCGCAGATGGTGAAAAGCACTCAGGAAGCCTATCAAGGCATGATGGATTCAAACACGGCCACAGCCATGGAAAAGATGATGAATATGATTCCCGCGTTCACGTTTGTCTTCACATTGCTCTATTGCTACCTTTGGGGATGGATGCTCTCAACCGCATTCGCCAGAAGACTGTTCCCTGTCAACGCTTTCGGAGAGCGCACTCCGGATGACCAGAACACAGACAACGACCAATAATCATGGAATATTCAAAAGACCTTTCGATAATAGTTCCTCTCCTGAACGAGGAGGAGTCACTTCCGGAGCTTCTGGCGTGGATCAGAAGCGTGATGAACGCCAATGGCTATGAATATGAAGTCCTCTTCATCGACGACGGCAGCACCGACGGCTCGTGGGCGAAGATCCAGGAACTCGCAAAAGGCGACGAGCGGATCAAAGGAATATCCTTCCGCCGCAACTACGGCAAGTCCGCCGCCCTTTACGAAGGTTTCGCCAAGGCCGAGGGACGTGTGGTCGTCACGATGGACGCGGACCTGCAGGACTCCCCGGAAGAGATCCCGGAGATGTACCGGATGGTCACCGAGGAGGGTTATGATGTGGTCTCCGGCTGGAAACAGCACCGCCAGGACAACAAACTGACCAAGAACCTGCCTTCCAAGCTTTACAACGCCACTGCCCGCTGGATCACCGGCATCAAGCTCCACGATATGAACTGCGGCCTGAAGGCCTACAAGAACGAGGTGGTCAAGAACATAGAGGTGTACGGCGAGATGCACAGGTATATTCCTTACCTCGCGAAGAACGCCGGCTTCGGCAAAATCACCGAGAAGCCGGTCCACCATCAGAAAAGGAAGTACGGCAAGAGCAAGTTCGGCCTTGAGAGGTTCGTCAACGGATTCCTCGACCTTCTCTCATTGTGGTTCCTTAGCACATTCGGCAAGAAGCCGATGCATTTCTTCGGCTTCTCCGGCCTGCTGATGTTCCTGATAGGCTTCGTGATGACGATCTGGGTGATCGTCGCGAAACTTGTCCACCAGGCCCAGGGCGTCCATTTCAGAGCCGTCACCGACCAGCCTCTGTTCTACCTCGCCATCCTTGCCGTGATCATCGGTGTGATGCTCTTCCTCGCCGGTTTCATCTGCGAGATGGTCTCCCGCAATGCTCCGGAAAGGAACAAATACAACGTCAAAGACGAAATAGAGTAAAGAGAAAGAAGGTGGCCTCAAAGTCACCTTCTTTCTCTTTTATTCTAAGAAGTTGTTTTGAATTGTTTGTTTGAAGGTTTGAGAGTGAAAAACTTCAGGTTCGACCGCTTCTTCCAAGGAAGATAGCGGTGCTATCTGACTGAAGAAGCGGGAAGAAAATGAAGAATTTTTCACCTCAAAGAACATTTCAAACAATTCAAAACAACTTCTAATACTCCAGACGCATGTCATCTATCCACAAGATGGAATCCGGACTGCCTGTGAAATAGTCACCCAGCATGCTGGCCGCGCAGGAGACGATTATGTGTGTCGGGCGGCGTGATGTGGACACATATTCAAGAGGAATCTCCACCTTGGTCCATTCCATGTCATGATCAGTGACGAATCTTCCATAGGCGATGACATCCTGGCCGGCAGGATCGAAGAACGAGGACTTGTCCGTCGTGTTGACTTCAACAGGACAGCTCTCGGTTCCGCCATATTTACGGCAATCCCATGTGCCCAAAGCGACCCACACTATTCCGCGGTCATTGTCCCCGACCTTGACGACATCATCGTCAGGGTAACCGCCAAGAGTCTTCTGCTGGATCTTGCCGCTCTTGTACTTCAGCCAGACGGTCAGTTTCCGAGGGCGCAGGGTGAACGGACGTCCCATGCGGACCTTTCCGCCCGCAGTGCCGACATTCCCGCCATATTCACCGGAAAAGATGTTGCCGGCGGCGAACTTGATGACCACATACTGCGACTCCATCTTCAATGAATATTTTCCTTCAACCTTTTCGGTGTCATCCGGTTTGGTGATGGCGAATTTTGATCCGACGGTTGTCGATCCCTTGTTGCCGCTCCCCCACCATTCGGTCTGGAGCACAGGGACCGGAGACGCGGGATCATAGAACGAATAATATTTGTCAGACTCTGCGTTAGAGAACGTCTCGAAACCCGAATTAGGCAACTGGACAGCAGCCTCGGTTGTGAACCTCACGATCTCGGAAGTCTCATCGCCACTGTAGGCGACACACTCATATTCAGTCAAAGGTGCAAGGCCCTCGGCGGCAGCCGAAAAAGATCCGCCGTCAGAGGAGACTCCACCGACCTCATTCCATTCGGAATCACCGGCCTTTCTGATGCGGAAGCCGTTGTCACGACCTTCGATTCCGCTGGCACGGAGCCATGCGACACCTGTCCAAACATCCGGTTTAGAGATCGAGACAGCAGCCTCTACCTCCTCCACGAACAGTGTCCAAACCTCATTGACATCCCTATAGGAGACGTTAAGCTCGACAGGATCCTCAAAGTTTCTCAACGAGGAGATTGCCGGAGAATATGTTGTCTGTCCCTCAGGCCCCAGTTTTATGGAAGACACACTCATGCCGGTAAGATCGATTCCGGATGGCACCTGAGCCACGACACGCCTGTTCGTGGCATCAATCACCGCGCCACCGATCTGGCCGGAAAGGGAAAAGTAACGTTCTATCGGCTGTTCAGCCTTGATCGCCCAAGAGCGCTCGTTCTCGTAGGCGGAAAGTGTCACCGTAAGCGGTTTGGACAGATCTTTCGTGCCGACAATCGGATCGGAAGCGGCGACCGCCTCATCATTGAACGAAACCTTGCGGATATTGACCTTGCTGATGTCCACGGTCTCCTCAAGCGTAAGCACCACCTCATGGATATCGGTGCTGATACTCACCGACTTGGCGCCGTCCGCGTCCAGACTTGTGATGGCGGCGTCTATCTCCGGGTAAGGGATGTCGTTCCGGATGCACGAGACAACCGGCAAAGAGACTATCGTCAATATTATCAAGAAAAATCTGTTCATAGCCTAAATATGGAAACTTAGTCCGAAAGAAATATCAAGCACGTCAAGCATGAAACGAACCTTGGAGAAATCCCTCGTGCCCACAATCTCTCCGTTCTTGTAGTAGTCGATGTGGTTGTAGGTAGCTCCGCCGATGCCGATCGCCACGTGCGTGCTTATGCTGTTGGTCACGAAGATCATCAGACCCGGATGGACAGCGATCTTTACCCTGTTCGCCGCGGCGTAACTGTCGAGGCTCTCCTCGTTGTAGGAGAATGAGGTGCGGGTGTAGGAATATCCCAGAGACACATCGGTGAACACTCCTATCCTGCCACGCTTGTCCAAAGAGGCGAAGGCTCTATGAAAGACCTCGGCCTGGACCGTACGAGAATCCGCCTGTATGTCATTCAAAGAGACCGCCAGATCATCGCTGAGCATCGAGAGATCAGCGTTGGAGACACCTCCTTTCGCAGATGAATATTTCGCCCTCACCCCGACTGACCTATTGTCCTTATAAGTGTAGTCGAGGAAAGGCGACAACGTCATCATAGTGCCGTTGGCATCCAAATGCTGAAGCAGCATAAGATATTCACTGTCAGTGCTGGACAAGTCCGCATAGAAGAACTGCACACCAGCGGAAAAGTCTCCCTTAGGCATGAACAACCTGTCCGGGCCGCGCTTTTCCACGACGGAAAGACTGTCTCTCTCCGCTGCCCGAATTCCAGACACGGAAAGAAAAATGAAGAGTATTATCGCTAACTTTTTCACCGCCTACAGGTAATAATAGAGGCTGAATCCCACAGCAAGCAGGTTCACCTTGAAATTGATGAATGTAAAACTTCTGTCCCCCTCCGCCACTCGGTTGTGGCTTTGGTCCGTCCAATCAAAATGGAGTCCCATCATGTTCACACTCACGTCTATGGCGAGCTTATCGGTGACAAATGCCATGAATCCGGGACACACATTGATTCCCAAAGCGTTGGACGTCTCATACGTTGCGTTCACCTTGTCGCCGTGTCCGTCCAGCACCTTTCCCTGGCCGTATGAATATGACAGCTGCAACTCGTTGAACAATCCGAGCCGCTTCAACGATCCCACAGGAATATAATATCGTCCTATTCCCTGAATCTCAAACGCATGGCTGATCTTGTGGAAATCAGCCATCTCCATGTCGATGTCCTTGAAATTCAACTTCGCGGAATCCAGCTGGAACATATTCCTTCTGTACCCGACCCTGACTCCGACTCCCATATTGTCCTTGAACATGTAGCAGAACGCCGGGCTGACAGAAAGGGTGTAGCCTGTGGATTTTATGCCGTTGACCACCAACAGACGGGAGTTATCGTTGTTGTGAAGCATATAACTGGCTCCACCGCCCACCATCCATGTACCTTTTTTAATGAAGCAAGGCTGCGATGACAGGTCAATACCCCGATCCATCCTCTGTCCCTCGGCATTGAACGAGCCAAGGGCCATGAGGAGGACTGAAAGTATTATGAATGAATATCTTGTCATTATTCGTAGAGGAGTTCCATTCCGTCAAGCCAGAGTTTGCTGTTGTCATACCCGGTGAAGTAGTCTCCGTACATGCTGGCCGCGCAGCTGATGATGATGTGCGTCGGGTATGTCGTCAGGCTGCTGTACTCGAGAGGAATCGTCATCTGGATCCAGTCCTTGGCCGGATTGGAATCGTCTGATGTGATGAGCCTCTCACCGAAAGCGATTGTGGATTTGTCCGTGGAGAAATCCACGAATGTGCTCACGTCAGTGGTGTTTATCATTACCGGACTGTCCGCGTCTCCGCCATAACGCTTGTAATCCCATGTGCCCAAAGCGATTCTTATGGATGCCTTGTCATAGTTACCCTTCTTTCCGTCAGAAGGGACATTGCCGGACTCACGGTTGATGACACCTCCGGAATATTTCACCCATAACCTCAACGCTGTAGGCCTTGCGGTGAACGGCCTTCCGAAATAAACAGTTCCTCCAGTGGTTCCGATAAGGTCTCCAAAATGCCCGCTGAAAAGGTTTCCAGCGGCGAACTTAACGACAACCCAACGTGACTGGAGACACACGGACTGCGTCCCTTCCTTGTAGTCAGAAGCGTCAGGATAACAGATCACGGAACCAGAACCGACAAGGGTCGCGCCCTTGTTACCATTACCCCACCATTGTTTTTGCAGAGTAGGATCCGATGAGGAAGGATCGTAGAAAGACTTGTACTTGCCGCTTTCATCATTGGATGTCGTCTCGAACCCTCCGTTAGGCACAGGCACCGCATTCTCGGTTGTCACATCCGACGGTGCGGCAAGAATCTCCTCCTCACCTGACTCAAGGGATGTGAGCACGAGACGATACTCGTAAACCGTGGAAGGAGCCAAACCTTTGATCTCCGCGCTGAATGTGCCTTCAGAATCCCTTACGGCTGTCACCGGAGTCCAGTCCTGAGTACCCTTCTCACGTACCTCAAAGCGAACCTTATCCTTGTCGTACTGAGCCTCATCGACATCGGCATGGGCCGTGAAGTGTCCGGCCCAGATCTCATATCTGGATGACTGGGCGATTCCCGTCGAGGTCCCCTCGAAGATGATGTCATCGTAAATGTTGTTCGTAGAATCATCCACCAGAAGGTCGAAGGCCAGAAGACCGTCTTTCTCCGTATATTTAAGGTTCAGCCTATACCTCTTGCCTTCCTCGACAGACTTGATCTCACCCGACTTTGTGAATGTGCTCCCATCCTTCTTCAACGTCCCGGAGAAATTCCAGTAAAGCGAAGGCTCGAAACCGGAAGGAATGAAAAAACCGTCCGAGCCGCTGTTGGAAGCGTCATAGACCAACCGTCCGTCAGTATCGGCAAGGCTGACCTCACAAGTGTAGCCACTTTGAAAAGCATCCGCGACAGTCTGGTCGAAAGCAACCTTGGAGATGACATTGGAAACCTTCGCTGTAACGGTCACGCTGCTGGATGTTCCGGCCTTGACAGTCACATCGGAAGATCCCTTGTAACTTTTCTGCTCCCAAGACGCCGCCGCAGGATTCTCCTTGACAGCCTCTCCGGCGATAACGTCAACGCGATAATCATCAGCCGGCAGATAGATGGCCTGTGGCATCTGTGAATATTCATATTCACGGACCTTGCCGGAGAAGTCACCCTTATAGATGCTTACCTTCGCGGAGGAAAGAAGTTCCTCCTGGCTCATGACGGCCCTGGACACAGGCTCACCCATCCTTACATCAAGACTGAACACTCCCTTGGCGGCCGGAGTCTCACCATAGTTGGCACAGGCTCCAAACGCGAGCGCCGAAAGAGACAATGTTATGATTGTGAGTTTATTTCTCATATTCATTCCTCCTAAAGTACCTCAAGACTGATCGGGATGCTCTTGCGGCAGCCCTTGTTGTCAATAACATTCATCGTGAATGTGTGCGTGCCCTTGAACGCCAGAAGCGGAGCCTGCGCGTCGGAAAGGTCAAATTCAATCTCCGTCTTGCCCGACAATTCCGCGCCGTGAGGGAACGGAACGATGTCGAAAACACCCATCGCCGCCTCAGAAGGATTGATCAGATCAAGTGTGGTTCCACCGACCGAGTTAACGGAATTGATGAAGTCAGCGTTGGTGGAAGCGATGTCAACTGTGAACTTACGCACGCCGTTAGGAATCTTGGCTGTCATCGTGAGCGGGAATGCCCCGGTCTCCGGCACAGTGACAGTCTTTGTTATGTCGTAAACGCTTGTACTGATAAGTTCGATTCCTCCGTCCCCGATCGGAGCGTTAGGATCGTTGCCGTCACCAGGCTCTTCAGCGGTCACGTCACCATTCAATTCGGCATCCTCGACCAAGCCATCGATCTCAACAGTGAAAGAAGCGTTGCCGGAGGCATCGACTTTCTTTATGATGGTGACCACGTGCCAGTCCTGAGCTTTCACATTGGTGATGGTCGCGCGCATCCTTTGGGTCTTGCCGTCAATGGAGCCTTTGAATACCAAAGCGATAGTGGCATCATTGCCATTCACCGCGAAATAACCCATGCTGTGGTCGTATGTCGGATTGCCGTTTGAATATTCCAGTTTATACTCCAAAGGATAACCTGCCGCCAACTCCACGGTAGCGGCCCCGTCACCAGTGACCGACTTCAGGAAATCCTCGTTGTATCCAACGCTGACAACAGCCTGAAGAAGCTTGCAGGTGATTGAACCGAGCGTCGTGGTCACTCCAGCCTTGATCGCGAAGTCCTTTGTGGCGCCATAGACCGGAGCGTTGAACTTGGCGTTTGGAACATCAGCGCTGGTCGAGCGGGCTTCCAGGCTATAGTCACCCTCCGGAAGAGAGACATCGCCACCGCCGCGCACCTCCTGATAGGTCTTCTGCCAGACAAGTTTGCCGGCATTGTCATAAAGGAACAGCGTGTAGTCATCACCGGCGGCCTCAGCCTTGGTCGTGACCTTGTGAACCTCGTCAGAGACCTCTATGGAAAGGCCGTCAAACGAAAGCGTGCCGGTCCTGTCCCCTTTGCCGTAATTGAAATTGTCCTTCTTGCAGGACACCGCCAAAACCATGACGGCGGCCAGAAATATGTAAAAAATCTTTTTCATCTTGTCAGCCGTTAAGTTCAACTTCCGTCAGTTCAACATCTTCAATCGTATCATCAAAGGAGATGGTAATAGAGTTTCCTCCCACATTGGACACATCGAACTTGATAGTGTAGCAGGTTTTCGGAGAAAGGGATCTGTACTCCTTGGAAAATTCCTGGGTCTTGCCACTCTGACTTGTCAACGTACCTGACACAGAGATCATGTAGGCATCGACAAACGCGGCTCTTGTCTCACCCTTAGGAAAATCTATCACGGTTCCGCCACCTGTCTTCACCGAGAAGGAATAATCCGTATAATACGCATCGAAGGTCTCTGTGCACTCGACCTTCACGATAGCATTCGTCAGAGAGACCGGGATAGTCACCGAAGCGGTGCCGCCGCCGACAATCGAGAACGATGTCTCTCCTGAGAAGCAAGGCTTTCCAAAGCCCTCGTCAGCGACTGAGCCATAATTCGCCTTCACCGAATAGTTTCCTGTCTTCAGGGCCGTGGAAGCGTCATAGCCTTCAAGTGTTCCGGCATAGATCTCGTCACCGTTGCTGTTTGTAAGGGCGATCGTGAACTTCCCGGCATCAGGAAGTGTTGTGTAGTCGGACACGTTGCTCCTTGACACCACGGCCACCTGACCGTCAGGGTTCAAGGAAAACGAGACATGTCCGCCCTGACTTGCCTGTTGCTCGGAGCAGGACACCGACATAAGGGCCAGAGTCAATATTCCAAGAGCGATTCTGTCAATTTTCATATCATTAATTATTTTGCGATCTTAACTTTTATGTTGTCTATGTAGAGCCAGCAGGTGTTGTTGTTAAGCCCCGCCTTATTCTCCGGTGTGGTTCTCCAGCTCAACCGCAGCGGCGCGCTTACGTTGTCCAGCGTGACACTATATTGCTTGTTGACATTCAGGTATGACCCGCCTGTCTCGTCAGACGTGTAACTTGCCGGATAGACACCGGTGTCGTCTCCGCTCTTCAGACTCTCTTCCGTAGTGATGTAACCGATATGCATAGTCTGAGAGACATCAACAGGTCCTATACCTCCATTTTGCCTATCCATAGAATAGTCAAACGCGACTTCAAGGCTGACAGTATGATTCTTTTTGAGGCATGACAGGAACGGAGAGTCCGCCCTCGCCGGATAGTTCGCCGAAGTTTCCCGGCGACATGCTATCCTGATTGATTTTCCAGCCATGGCCCCCACTCTGGCGGCACTCCATCCATTCAGGAATGTCTCCGGTTTTCTCGACCCCGGATTGGATGTTCCGTATTTATCGTATGAACTAATGTCCCCGACCCCGCTGAAATCCTCGAAGAACAGATAAGGACAATTCAGAGAGCAAGCCGCGCTTGAGACCGAAGTCAAGTCCCCGAGAGCAAGACTTTCCGTCACCAACGCGCTTTCCGACTCGTAACTTACAGTCAACGGCTGGGAGGACAACGCCCTGAACTCCGCCTCATCCTTAGTCTCGACGATAAATGTGTCACCAGTCTTTATCAGTCCGTTATGAGTTCCGTCAAGCCCCAGCACGTTGGACGCGCTCCCAGGCCAGTTCACGCCGGCCGGCAGAGCGATCCTTATGTTATACGGATCCTCGCCAAGATTGTTGGACGCCAGTGTGAACCTCAGCTTATAAAGCCGCTTGACCTCGGCCGGTCTCAGCGGCACCGGGGTCAGATGCCCAGCGGCGAAAGTCCTGCCTTCCAAAGACATAGGGCTCAACGAGGCCCATTTGTTCTCCGAATATATCGACACCGTCATCAAATCTCCCGCCGAATAAGCGGTCTGGGAAGGGAATATACCGGCGACAGCCGATTCCATCCCGTCAGCCGACGCGTCGATAGGTTTCGTTAATTCCAATGTCATCCCGTTCACGCCATCGCCAAGACTGGCGGTGGAAGCGTCCGTGACATCCACTGAAACCTTGCCCGCCACCGCCCGCGGCATCGTGAACTCGATTCTCTTCACCGGCTCCCCCAGCAAGTTATTCCCTTCAGGAATATAGAACCTCAGGAAATGCAGCAGATGTCTCATTCTGACATTCAGCACATCATCAGACACGATAGGTGCCGCCTCCTTAACCGGCTCCAAGGCCGGTCCGGAGATCGGTTCCGCCACTATTATGTCCACTCCATCCGAAGCCGTGCCATCCTGAACAGACGGAACAGTGAATGTGGCGGTCATGCCACCCATCGATTCCGGAAGAGGGTAAGTCATGTAGTATGAATATGTTCCTTCAGCCATCGGGGACTGAAGGGTGGCCGTGAAATAGGCCTCGGACTTGTCAGAGGCAACCGCCATCAAACGGAACGCCTGATTATCCAAAGCGTATGATCCGTCCGGGGATTTTGCCCAGACAGCAATCTTGTCGCCATCATTCCACACAAAGCGTTTGGTCTCCACATCGTATTCCGTTCTCGTCCTCGGGGTGTTCCCGACAGCGAAAACGACATTCACCGAGGATGGAATCACCTCAGATTCAGTGGATTCAAAGTCACCGCAACCACATAGCGCGACTCCAGCGGAGACAAGAATGATTCTTAATATAGTCTTCAAATACACTACTTTTCAATTTCCGCGAACAGGCACATGCCATCGCACTTATATTCACAAATGTAATGTTTTTAAGTCATATACAAAAATTCATCAGATAATGTCACGCATCATCTGACTGATTCTCTGATCATCCGCTCTATCTCTGACAAGTCAGCGCGAGCGAGTATTGTTCCGTCAGGAGCGAGCAGCAGGTACGTAGGCACAAAGGTCACGCCATAGAGTTCCGCGGCCGATTCCTCCGTACCAAGGATATTCTTCCAAGTCAAGCTTTTTTCCCTGACCGTCTCCTTCGACTGAGCTGCCTCCTCCCAGAGGGGGACACCAATGACATCAAACCTATTTCCTCCAAACTCCTCGTACAATTCCATGATATGCGGGAACGCACGGCGGCAAGGACCGCAACTGGTCGACCAGAAATCCAACAGAATATATTTTCCTTTGCCGGCATAATCTGAAAGCCGAACCGTGTTTCCAGCCATGTCAATTCCCTCAAAGTCTTGGAACCTCATTCCTACAGAAGTATTATAGACCGCCTCTATGTCCCTTTTCAGTTTGGCTGTTCTTGGCTCCGCCAGCATATTCGGGGCCAATGTCCCCGCAAGCTCAAACCGCGTCTTAGGATCCGTGTTACCGAAATTCGTCAAGAAGAACAATGCCATGTAACCCACAGCGTTGTCACGATTGGCATGGATAACCCTTTTATATTCATTGATCATCAATGTGCTGTCCTTATAGTTTCTCCGGCGGAACGACATAAGAGAGTCCAGCGCCACGGTCAATGAATTAACCTTGTCGCTGCTGACCGTACAACGTCCGTCAGGCCGCCTGCTGATGGTCAAGGTGCCGCCTTCAGGCACGATGGTCACCTTGACATGGCGCCCCATGCCTACATCGTATGACCTGGTAACGTCAGTCGGTAGTTCCACACGGAAACGTCCGTTCTCAACCGGAACACTCACACTCTCACCGCTCCGGTAAAAGAAGTCCACTTCCTTAGGCGCACCTTCCGGTCCTAACTCTCCCTTGACCACCGTCTTGTCCTGCGCGGTCATTACAGCGCAGGAAAACGCGAATACAGTCAAAATCACTACTGTTCCTCTCATAATTATCCAATGAATATGTCCGTTCACGCTCCTGCAAAAACCATACGATTAGAAGTACAGCATTGATAGCCATGGTATGCCAAGCACGCCCAAAGCCTTATACAATTCTGTCGCCAGGCGTTCTGTCTTAAGATTGCCACGGGCCTCAGGCGCATTCTTGAAGACTTGTGCGACCACCTCGCAAGCGTCGATCTCCGCACAGTCTGCGCATGTGTCGTAACCTTTTTCACTCACGCACTTGCGGACCGGACAAAGATCGCTGCAATAGAGATACTTCACGCCCTCCGTCCGGCATCCCATACAGTTGATATGCTCGGGCTTGATAGGGGCGTCATTCGCCTCGGCCCATCGCTTGGCAGTCTTTTTCCTAAGCGCGTCATCATTGTTCAACGTGGCCTTGCGTGCATCGCAATTCTCACAGTCCAATCCGCAGCATGCAATCAAATCCTTCATATTCCTTAATATTTTGTTTATGCAAAATTAGATGGAATATCTCGGATTCCCGCAACGCATCCATAGACAAAGCATTTAACCAAACAACTGTTTTTCAGCACATTGTGATTCCACGAAGTGGACAAATGAACATTCAGAAGGAGATACTGCCACATCAATGGCATCTCTTTCCTTGCCCTCAAAAGGCTATCACTCAGCGACCGGGCAGGAAGATAAATGAAAAAAAGCTGACCTTTTGAGTCAGCCTCTTCATGTTATTTCTGGCGGAGAGGGAGGGATTGCCACCTTGGTCTGTATTAATTTCATATAGTAACGCAAATAATTGATTTACACAAAAATAGACATAGCATAGTTTCTATCAATTTATTTGGATATATCAAAAAGTGGGCGTAAATTTGGGCGTAAAAATTAAGGGAAACTGATTATGCCTGTAATCTATTATCTGGAAAGCCGAGCCAACAAGAAAGGAGAACATCCCATCCGTCTGTCGGCTATTGTGAAGGGAGCAAGGATTCAATCGACCACCGGTTTCAGCATCAGCGATGAAGTCTGGGACAAAGACAAAATGCGCGTCAAACCGCATCAGACCAACTCCAAGAAACAAACCTCCGCATTCATCAACCGTTATCTCAGCGGCATTGAAGGCGCAGTCCTCGAATTTGAGAACACCTGCCGTGTACGCCCGTCAGTTGATAAGCTCAAGGAAATCATTAACACCTATAATCCTGATGCCACACCGGAAGATGTTGACTTCGACGAGAACGGCGAACCGATTGACACCACGCCCAAGCGTCCATCCGCTATCCAGTATTTCGACGAGTTCCGCCGCGAACAAAGCATCTCGAATCAGTGGACTTCCGGCACCATGGAATGCTGGGCAGCATTCCGCAAGCACCTCCTCGCAGTGGCGAAGGGCAATTCTTTCGACTTTTTCAACGATGACGGCATAAATGCCTTCGTCCGCTATCTCCGCGTCCACGCCAAAATGGAAGAAAAAACCGTACAGAAACACTACCTCAACCTGCGCTGGTTCCTCAACTGGGCAATCAGAAAAGGCTATGCCGCCAACCGGGAGATAGGACTGGTTCAACCGAAGTTCAAGGTGATCGAGAAGCCAGTCATTTTCCTGACAAAGGATGAACTGATGAAAGTGTATAGATATGAAATCCCCGCCAACGGCACGAAAGTAAAACTGCATAGTTACGAGGGTGACGAATATGAAAAGGTAGTCCACGATGCCACGGCACTTGCCAAAACCAGAGATATGTTCTGCTTTTGCGCGTTCACCAGTCTTCGCTATTCTGATATGGCCGCGCTCAAACGCACCGACATTAGCGGAGATTATATCTATGTCACCACTCAGAAAACCAATGACCGCCTCCCTATCAACCTCAATTCATTCGCGAAAGAGATTCTTGACAAGTATAAAGATTGCAGATTTCCGAACGGAACAGCTCTCCCAGTGATTTCCAACCAGAAGATGAACGATTATTTGAAAGACATCTGTGAATTGTGCGAGATCAACGACCCGATAACCAGAGTGTGTTTCCGGGCAGGTCAGAGAGAAGAAACCACCCAGGCAAAATACGAACTTATCGGGACACACGCCGGACGGCGCACCTTCATCTGTTTCGCCCTGTCGTCTGGCATTCCTCCGCAGGTCGTGATGAAATGGACCGGACATTGCGACTACAAGGCAATGAAACCATATATTGACATAGCGGAGAAGGTGAAAGCGGAACAGATGGCGATTTTTGAGAACGGGCTGAAGGAATAAATTGGAGCATCGCGAGAAAAATCATAACTTTGTCTTTATTATGGAATTGTACTCATATATCCGCAGCCTCTGCGACAAGGGCGAAAACACCGAGGTCGAATTCAAAAGCGCACTCGGAGGCTTCCCCGGTAGTTTCTGGGAAACATACTCCGCCTTCGGCAACACCGCTGGCGGCATCATCGTACTCGGCATCAAGGAGAAGAATCACAAGTTCACTCCGGATCATCTGACAACAGAACAGGTTGCGAAGTACAAGAAGCAGTATTGGGATGATGTCCACAATAAGAGCAAGGTCAATATCTGCCTGACTGTGGATGAGGATGTATCCGAAGAAGACTTCGAAGGCTCCGCAATACTCGTCTTCAGAATTCCTCGTGCCATATATTCCAAGAGGCCGATATACTTGACTCAAAATCCGTTCGGACACACATACGTTCGCCGTCACGAAGGCGACTATCTGATTGATGACGATGAGGTTCGGAGGATGTTTGCCGACTCCAACATCAAAGATTATCCGCTTGATGCCAAGGTTTTCTCGCATTTTACTCTTGAAAAGGATTTTGATGACACGACGATTCGTCAGTACAGGCAGCTTTATAACAACCGCCACGAAGGACATCCTTGGACGGAACTTTCCGACTTTGAATTCTTTAAGAAAATTGGAGGCTATGTGTCAAATTCAGAGACAGGCGAAAAAGGATTCACTTTGGCGGCAGTGCTGATGTTTGGTCTTGAAGAGACAATACTCAGCGTCCTGCCACATTACTACGTGGATTTTCGTGAGAAACTCAGCAATGACCCTGATATCCGTTGGACGGACAGAATTCATCCTGACGGCAACTGGGTGGCAAATCTTTATCAGTTCCATCGTCGCGTATATATGAAAATGGCGCAGTCTCTTCCAGTTCCTTTTAAACTCGAGGGGCTGAACCGTGTTGATGACACCCCAGCTCACAAAGCTTTGAGGGAAGCCATAGTCAACACTATTATCCACGCCCGTCTTACCGCGATGCACTGCATTGTGATTGAGCACTACCCAGACAGGTTTGTATTCCGCAACCCAGGGACTCTTCTGGTATCTGTCGAGCAGTATTACGAAGGTGGCACAAGCATCTGTAGAAACAGCATTCTCCAGAAGATGTTTGAATTCATAGGAGAGGGAGAACGAGCCGGAAGTGGTGTGGACACCATCAAAAAAGGCTGGGCATACAACAAGTGGCCGAAACCTGTCATCCGTGAACTATATGACCCAGAGCAGGTGGAATTGACGTTGTATCTTGGTAGTACTACTACAAAAACTACTACAACTACCATAAAAACTACTACAAAAGAGCAGATTCTTCATCTCATTGAAGCGAATCCTTCCATATCAATAAGCGATATTGCCGAAAAAATCGGATTAAGCAAAGATGGAGTATATTATCACATCAAACAAATGCTTGGGAAGAAGCTTAATCACATTGGCCCAACCAACGGAGGACATTGGGAAATCTTGAAAGAGCTTTAGCCTATGACCATCCACGAACTCCTCAATATCCGACTCGACGCCACAGGTGTCACAGATATGCTCAAGTGGTTGAAGGAAAATGACAACAAAGGCAAAAAGACCGGCGTGTACAAGACCCACTCGCTCATATCCATCAGAGACCTCATAAGCACCTGCGCCATCAAGATTGACAAGCCGAAGGTACACATCGATAAGATGAGGGCTCTTACCAAAAGCCGAAACTTGTACAATATGAAAGAACTCTCCGAGCGTCTCGGCATCTCGCGCCAGACGCTTTACAACTGGAGGGACGAAGGCTGGCTCGTGATGGAAGGAGGCAAGGTTCATCTGCCACGCACCATTGAACTTTGGGAACTTTTCATCAGAATCATTTGACATAAATTAAGGTTTCCCGGACTATTTTATAACCAAACACAACTAAACAGATAATCCATTGGACACTATTATAAAAAAGTGTCCAATGGATTTTATCGTTTAATATCATTTGATTCTCATTTATTCCATTCTATCAAGTTCTCGCAAGAAACCTGTAAAGCGTTATTTATTACACCATTGTAACCTCAAAGTAATTTCTTTCCTTTGCTGTCGATATATCAAAGTCCACTATGGACACAACCGGTTGTGCCAGATGTTAAATGTAAAATTAAAAAATTATGCTATACGATGACACAACTCCTATCGCAGCCCTTACGGTTGCAGATCTCAGGCAGCTGATACGTGAGACAACAGCCGCCTCCGTAACCAACGACACCCGTATTCCCGTCCGCTATGTTTACGGACTCCGCGGCATCCAGCAGCTCTTCGGTGTAAGCCACAAGACTGCGCAAGAATACAAAGACGGTCTCATCAAGGATGCCGTCCGCCAAAACGGACGCAAGATCATCGTTGATGGCGACTACGCAGTGGAGCTTTTCGGAAGGAGGAAGAATAATGGAAAGTAACACACAGCCCCCGACCGACTTCATCGGTAACCTCCTTGACGGTCAGGACATAATGCAGATCCTGCACATCAGCCAACGCACCCTCCAGACCCTGCGGAGCAACGGAACAATGCCCTACACACGTATCGGCAACAAAATCTACTACCTCCGCAGCGACCTCGAAAAGCTCCTCCACGACAACTACACGATGTTCAAAATCCGAGAACGCTATGACGACAGAAACAAATAAAGGCCCGGCATTCTCCCTGTTCAATGCCCCCATAACCAACAAATACCCCTCAGCCGAAGTCCACCTGAAAGACATCTTCGACTACATCACCTCCTGTCAGGCCGCCGGAGCGACAGAAACCCTCCGAACCATTACCGACAGGACAATGGCAAGAGCCTACAAGTCCACACATTTCAGCTACGCCACCTTTTCCGGAATATTCAGAAGCCGTGCTGACCGCGAACTCGTCCGGCACTCAGGACTGATCTGCATAGATTTCGACCACCTCCCTTGTCCAGAGACCACTCGCGCCCGACTACTTGATGACCCATATTTCGAGACACAACTACTCTTCACCAGCCCTTCCGGTGACGGACTCAAGTGGATAATCCCGATAGACTTCACAACGGCATCGCACGCGGATTACTTCCGTGCCATATCCAACTATGTCCGCCATACCTACGGCATCGAAGCAGACAAATCCGGCAAAGACATAAGCCGGGCCTGCTTCCTTCCGCACGATCCCAATGCATACCTCGATCCCAAATACCTCTGACAATATGAACAAAAAGATATTCAATCCTCAGGAATGGCTCCAGCCTGTGCCAAATCATAGCACAGCCGTTCCGTCAAGAACACCATCCGATGACATCGAGACCATAACCACACGCATAGAAAACAACTCCGTTGACATCGCCCCGACATACGCCCAATGGCGTGACCTCGGCTTCGCCCTCTCCGACCAGCTCGGAGAGGCTGGCCGAAGCTACTACCACCGCATCAGCCGCTTCCATCCGGACTACACTCCGGAAACGACTGACACCCAATACGACCGCTGTCTCCACGCCCACGGCACCGGCATCTCCATAAAGACATTCTTCCAGCTCGCCAAAGAAGCCGGAATCCAAGTCTCCACCCATCCGGACATTATCAGATTATCAAAATTATCAACATCATCACCTGATAAACTTGATAAAACTGATAATGTGATAATCCCTGAACCCGAAGAAGAGCTCCCGACCTTCTCCGACAAAATCCGTGACCATCTTCCTGAATACCTGAAGAAAATCGTTGCCGTGGCCGACAACGACAAAGATGCCGACATCCTCCTTCTCGGCTCCCTGACCGCCCTCTCCGCCTGTCTCACCAAGATCACCGGCATCTACGACAAGCGCATAATCCATCCGAACCTCTTCACGTTCATCACCGCCAGAGCATCCGCCGGCAAAGGCCGCCTAACCCTTTGCCGAAACCTCATCGATCCCATCCACGACGAGCTGCGCCGACTCAATGAAGCCGAACGCGAAGAGTACAAGTCCAAGCTCAATGAATATAACGCCTCCAAGAACAAGAAATCCCTCGAAAAGCCGGAAGAACCGCCTCTCCGTCTCCTGCTTATTCCTGCCAACTCCTCAGCCACGGCCGTCTATCAGACCCTGAACGAGAACGACGGCATCGGCCTGATGTTCGAGACCGAGGGCGACACCCTCGCCAATACCTTCGACTCCGACTACGGCAACTACTCCGACGGCTTCCGCAAAGCCTTCCACCACGAAGCCATCTCCTACATCCGCCGAAAAGACAAGGAATATGTCAGCATCAAGTCTCCTTGCCTCTCCACACTCCTAACAGGCACGCCCCAGCAGGTGCGCTCACTCATCAAGGATGCCGAGAACGGTCTTTTCAGCCGTTTCCTCTTCTATTACCTCAATGCCAAGAGCGACTGGCACGACGTGTTCGACAGCGGCTCCGGCATCGCCCTTGACGACTACTTCAAGCAGCTCGGCGAAGAGTTCCATTCCCTTCACAAACTCCTCCAGCCGATGCAACCCATCCGTGTGGAACTCACATCATCCCAGATGTCCAGATTCAACTCCTACTTCTCCACCATCCAGACCAGTCAGCTCGACAGCTACGGCGAGTTCATCGTGGCCTCCGTCCGTCGCCTCGGTCTCTCCACATTCCGGATAATCCTGATTCTCACCGCCCTGCGAATCCTCGAAACCGGCGACCTCTCGTCACCCTTGACCTGTATGGAACCAGATTTCCGCACCGCCCTGACCATCTGCGATGTCCTCATAGTCCACATCGACAAGGTTTTCAGCACCCTCCCGCAAGTCGAAGAACCTACGTCAGTCGCATCCGCACCCAACACCCGTCAGCAGACCTTCCTCGACACCCTCCCGGAAACCTTTGACCGCCAGACCTATCAGAAACTCGCCACCACCCTCGGCATCCCGGCCCCCTCCGCCGACCGCTATATCAAGAAATGGATCGAGACCGGCAAGATCGAGAAAATTGAGTATGGGAGGTACAGGAAGTCATAATGTCTATTAGTGATTTGGCTGTTGACAATAGTCGCTGATTTATGCTTTAAGTGTTATATAATCAATTGTTTTTAGAAATTTTAATATATGAATGTTTTTTTAGTAAATTTGTGTGCTCTACCAAATAGCATTAGTAGTATGTCAGGAAAAAATCTACATAGTGAACCCTTCTCAGAGGAGACAATTACTAAACTTGAAATCTTTGAGGCTTATGCTCGTGAATGGTTGCCAACCTTCATCATGTCCGGCGTAAAGATGGTATATATTTTTGATTTCTTTGCAGGAACAGGATATGATAAAACTGGTGTAGCGGGAAGTACAATTAGAATTCTGACTGAAGTTAAAAATCAGATAGGGCGTGTTTTCCAAAAGAAAACCAAAGTTCATATTTGCATAAACGAGTACGATAAGAAAAAGTTTACACAACTTAAAGAAGCCTGTGAGACATTTCTTGCTGAGAATCCTGAATTAGGTAGAGCTGGTGTTGAACTTCATTACTACAACGAAGATTTTGAAGCACTATATGACAAATTGGAGTCATATATTGGTAAGGTTCCGTCTTTGGTATATCTCGATCAAAATGGAGTCAAGTTCACCTCGGATAAATATTTCTTGGGAATAGCCCAGAAACCTACGACAGACTTTCTTTATTATATATCATCTTCATATATAACTCGTTTCGGAGATACTCCTGAATTTCGGAAAGTTCTTCAAGTCGATATGAAAGAAGTCCGTAAACAACCCTATAAATATGTCCATCAAACAATATTGAAGTATCTTCGTCATAAACTTCCTCCGGATAGTAAGGTGAAACTTTACCCTTTCACCATAAAGAAACACACAAATGTTTATGGCATTGTTTTTGGCGCTTCACATGTGCGTGCTGTAGATAAATTTCTTAAGACGGCATGGGCTGTGAATGATGTTAATGGACTGGCAAACTTTGATATAGATGATGACGCAAGCAAGTCTCAAGGTGTTCTTTTCGGAGAACAGCCTTTGACAAAAATTGAGGCTTTTAAACAGAATTTAAAACGAAAAATTCTTTCTGGAGAGATAAAGACAAACCTTGCTGCGTATCTGTACACTATTGAAGAAGGACATATTGGCACACACGCTTTGGATGCGATTAAAGAAATGAAAAAAGAAAGTTTGATTACTTATGATGCCAAATCTCCTAAAGTCAACTATGAGTCCGCAATTCAAAAAGGAGAAGTCGTGACATTTCATATACTAAACAGGCAATGAGTTCTTCAAAAATAGAATGGACGGATTCGACGTGGAATCCTGTTACCGGATGCACAAAAGCATCGGCCGGATGTATTCATTGTTATGCAGAGACTATGGCGCGTCGACTTAAGGCTATGGGGATTGTGAAGTATTCTCACGGATTTGACATCGCACTTCATGAGGACTCCCTTGGTGAACCCTTGAAATGGAGAAAGCCAAGAAATATATTTGTCTGCTCAATGAGTGATCTATTTCATAAAGATGTCCCTTTTTATTTTATAGAGAGAGTGATGTCTGTAATAGAGAAAACGCCACAGCATAGATATCAGATACTTACGAAGCGAGCCGAACGAATGGAAGAATTCTTTCAAACACATATTGTACCGCCTAATGTCTGGCTTGGAGTTACTGTTGATGTGGCATGTCGCAAAGATCGGATTGATTCTCTAAGGCGCATCCCCAAAGTTTCTGTTCGTTTTCTATCCTGCGAGCCACTTATAGAAGACTTGGGAAGATTAAATCTTGAAGGAATTGACTGGATTATAGTTGGTGGTGAAAGTGGCAATCAAGCTCGCCCCATGAAAAAAGAGTGGGCGATTTCCATCAAAGAACAGTGTGATGCTGATGGCAAGTCATTCTTCTTTAAACAATGGGGCACTTGGGGTGCAGATGGTGTAAAGAGGAGTAAGGGAAAGAATGGGAAAAATCTAGATGGGAAAATATTTCATTCGATGCCAAATACTGACAAATAATCTCTATTCCTTGTCCGTGGTTCTTGGCAAAGAGATAGCTTAACGGGAGTCGGTTTTTCTTGTAAGTCAGCCATTGCCAGACCTATGCGTTTTTGCGAATTTCCGCCTTGGCGATTGACCTGTTGTCGGGATATTCGTTATACACATCTTTCGCCTTTGCGTTTGTATCACAATAGGATACAAACGCAAAGATACTCTCTCGGATGTTCTTCACTGCGGTATCTGTTTCCGCCAACTGATTGAACCCCTCATAGTCAAGTTTGAGGAGACTCTCCAATAAGGCATCATCAATTGACAGGGATCGCCATGCGTTGAGAGCATCCTGTGTCTTAACGAAATAAAATTCCCTCGCTGACGCAATGTCATTGTTGTAGTTTTGTTGAAATAATTGTTTGAAATCTGTCATAGGATTCTAATCATAGAAACTTCTCAGCCTCATAATCGGAATTATCAAGGCGTGCTTCAATTATAGGGATATACTTATCGTTTATTTCAAATCCAATAAAGTCGCGATTATTAATTTTAGCAGCAACACACTCCGAACCGGAACCCGCGAAGGGGACAACCACTAAATCGCCTTCGTTACTAAAATGCTTTACAATACGATTACTAATACTAAGAGGTTTCTGTGTCGGGTGGTCCACTTTTTCATCTGCAAACCTTCTACCGGCAAGCACGGGGAAATGCCATACATCTCCTGCGATTCTGCCCTCGGGATTTGGCTCCCATATTGTTCCGTCTTTCTTTGTGATTTTGTGCTTTAGTCTTTCTTGACTCTTGTATGGTTCTCGTATCTGATGGAACGTAAAGTTTTTCCCTTTGCTACACCATAGAAGTGGTTCATAAAAGGCAGCGGGCATCTTAGTAAAGCCAGCAAACCCATTCTCGTAATACCAAATGAACTGACGGCGATAATACACACCTTTCTTCATCAAATAGACCTGAAGGAAGCAGATGTAGTTATGGATCCCATATATGAAAATGGAGCCCGTTGGCTTGAGTTTTTGAATGCATAAATCTAACCACTCGCGGCACCACTCGTACCATCTATCTAAGTCGTGCCAGACCTTGCTCTTTGGCCCGAAATTTTTCCCTATGTTGTAAGGCGGATCGGCGATTATTAAGTCTACAGAGTTATCATCCAGTTGCTTGAGTAACTCGATGCAGTCGCCTAAATAAACCTTATTTCTTTCCATTCTTTTCGTTTCTGAGGATTAGAATATACTGGTGATGTACATTTGGCACGAACGAGAAAGGATAGCCGTATGGGTATATGCTTTTGTGTCTTTGGTATAGAATTTTTATTCCCTTTAGCACAAAAGACGAGCGTTCCTCAAGCATTGCAGCCAGGTCGGAGTGGAACATGTAGTATTTCTCCGATTTCCTGAAATCACTGACGACAATCGCTATGTACTTTCCATTCTTCAGTACTCGACCACACTCAATAAAGACATCTGTGAGTTTTCCAAGGAATGTATTGTAGTCAGAGATGTTGGCCAGGTCATTCTCGCTTTCACTATATTTCGTGTCTAACTCAGCCTCTTCTCGTTGTTTTGCCTTGCTGTCAACGGTATCAAGAATATTCCAGTATGGCGGACTTGTCATCACGAAATCGAAAGTGTCATCCTGCAAGGTTTTCAAAACAGTCAAAGAGTCGCCACAGATGGTTTCCTGTTGGTTTTTATATTCCATCAATAAAGGAAGCTCAGTCTCTATTCGTAACTTACTTAATTCCGCATATTTGGGATTGAGTTCAATTCCCAGACCTCGACGGCCTTCAACACAAGCAGCCTTTAATGTAGAGCCAACCCCAACAAATGGATCAAGGACATAATCACCTTCTTTAGTGAAGAACCGTATATGTCTGGCAACATCTTGATACGAATAGGGAGCTGGATGCAATTTTTCTATTTGCGCTTCCGAGCTACAAGCGCCAAGGCCCTTCTGCGCAAATACGGTAACGGTTTCTGGTAACCATTCTTTGGAGGTAAGATCGTTAAGTGTATTCCCCATATCATAGACGCACTCTTTATCCGCTATGTATAGGGCGTTCGCTTTAGCCAAATTACCTTTTGACTGGAACAATGCAATCTCTTTGCAACTTAGAATCCATGATGGGATATTGTGTTCCTTAGGCGACTTAAGAAGTTCTTCTACTTTGGCTTTAGCTTCCGAGTTAACTTGTTCATCAACAACAGGAACGATATCCTTCTTCTCCTTTTTGTAAAAGTAATACTTCATAACTAACTTCTCTTGTTAAGATACTCTTTCAGCGCCTCATCCAGCACGTCTTTTATTTTCTTCCCAGTTGACGCAGCATATACTTTCATGCGACGATGTAACACCTCATCAATCACAAAGGAGGCGACTGTAGTCTTTGCCTGTTTATTATCTTCGTTGGTATCCATACACATAATCTTTTCGCAAAGATACTCAATATTTTTTTATTGGTAATAATAAAAAAATAAGTTTTCGGTGAGTTTTCGGGCTCTATACATACGGCTGTCTGGAAATTTTATTGTAAATTTGTAATTTACAAGCAAGAGTATAATGGCAGGAGTATTCCGTTTTTCAAATGCGGTGTCAGATATTACAAAGTTTATCCAGACGTATCGCAGTATTTATGAGCATTTTTACCCGCTGACAGAGCAGGGACATTTTTTTGGTCACAAAGAGGCATACGAGTTCCTTGCGTCCAATGGTTTAGCATCTTCGTTAGGAGCCATAGGCCAAGAGGCAATCCGTCGTTCTGAAAGGGATGACACAAGCAGAGACCCATTGTACAACCAACATAAAATGTACAGTGAGATTTATCGGATGCTCGGTTGGTATGAACCCGGTTCAATGAAAACCAATTTTAATCTTCCTGAATATGGAGATTACATCGCTCATTCCGACCCTGCAACAGTTGCCAAATTATTTGCATTGAATGTATTACATATAGTTAGCCCTAATCCTTTGACTAACGTAAAGGGCGGCAATATTCTTCGACCCTTTCCTATGATTTTAAAGATGATGGGCAGTCTTGATGGCTATTTAACAAGAGATGAGATGATACTTACGGTTCTTGCTTGCCCTGATGATAGAGAGAAAGACTATGTGCCTAAAGCATCTGAAAGAATCCAAAGAATTAGAAAGAATGGGTTGAAAGCTCTTCAGTCTGAGATTGAAACCTTAAAAGCTAGAGTCGGGATTAATAGCAAGGATGCGTTACCAAATTACACTCGATTCCCTATTGCGGCCATGAAATGGACTGGCTGGGCAGAAGGTATCTATACAAAGGACTTGTACCAAGGGGCTTCTGTTGCGACTTTGAAGATGACGGACATAGGGCGGCGTGAGCTTCAGCGCATTTCTGGAGCAATCGATATCCGATTTGAGGACATGATGAAGTATTCTCGTGATTCTCAAGCTGCATTCTCGGTATGGTCAAATCTCAAACAATTGCAGCATGTCGGGTTTGACATCTCTGCATATTCGGACATTATCCCTCTGCTAAAATCGACTGCTGCTCCCATCTTTGCAGAGTATGGTATCGATGATGAACGTGGTCTGCTCTTCTTTGGTTATCAGGAAGCTCCCCGTGAGATACTGAAGAGAGGGAACCAACTAATTGGAGAATAAAAATGAAGCGGCTACCTTTAGTAGATGGTCCTGTCAGATACCAAGAGGACTATATTCAACAAACACTCGACTTCTCCCATACCAAAGGGGAATTTTTGGAAGTTTCAAAACAAGCGCTGGAACTCATGAACTTTGAGTTCTACGATATTATCGGCCTCATACTTAAGCATATTGGCTTTAAAAATGCTTATGTATCGCGTGGAGGGGATGTAAATAATCGGATGGATGCTGTCATTATTGACGAAGAGAACTCCATCCCGATTGAGATAAAGTCACCTGGTGAGAGCAAAGAGATAAATATTAAATCCATTAGGCAAGCCTGTGAGAACAAGGTTATTATCCTCTCACGTAAGTTCTATAATACGACGGATGAGACAACAAGTTTGGCTATTGCGTTCCGATATCCACCCGAAAGATCAGATGTTTATGAACTTATTGAAGATATGAAAAGAGCATACAAATTCAATATTGGCATCATCGATATAGATGACCTATTATCTCTGGTATGGGATATCGACGAAGGTTCGGGCACAATTAATTTTGATTACTTCAATACATTCTGCGGCAAGTTTGATTATGAGAAGGCTTTCCATAAATTCTAGCAAAGAGAGCCAGAGGGTATTCCGGCTGAATATCATCCCTAAGGCACTTGTTTTTGGCAATTCAGGTAGCTTTATGGAAAATTATGATGGTACCAAGTATAGGGGTTCTTGCATAGGGTGCGACAATGCTCCCTGCATGGAATATGCCGACGAAGAATTATTTACGCCAATCTTTCAGGCGTTTCCTCACAATACGAGTAAACGAGTTTGCCCAACTCACGCAATAATAAATGATTCGGAGTCTAGATACGTGACGATTACCCCGGACGCATGCATAGCTTGTGGACTTTGTATTCAGAGATGCCCAACCGCTGCAATCCAGTTTGACTTTGCCTTGGGAAAGTGCATCGTTAATAATAACACGGCAATAATCCAAACCTGCACAAAATCAGAGCAAAAGGCATTTATAGAACAGGCGAAATCAAGCCCTCGGATATTCTCATTTTCAATGATACCAGCGAATTTCTCTGAACGCTACCAAGAGTCTATTCGTAATGCGTCTAAAAAGATTGCTGACATCAGTGAAATTATTGTACGTAATACCCTTGTAAACATGGGAATTCCTTGCAACATCAATGCCTCCGGTAACAATCATAATCGAACAGAGTTCTTTGGTCAGGAAGGCGATTTTGTCATTATCGGAGAGTCAAATAGTTCCGAAAGCGATACTCTCTCTGTTTCTCGAAGAATCTTGGATGATGTGGCCGTCATGGTTAGTAGATATGGCATTGATATACAGAAAATATTACCCTTATCTGTCATTAATGGATTCCCTAATAAAAGGACCGACTACTATGAGGTAGTACACGATATTCATAGTATCCTAGGAATTCGAATCTGCACTGTCACATTTCATATTTTATTCATTCTCAATTTATTCGGAATTAGACTATGTGTCGAAGATTTCGCCGAGTTTTATATAGATAACACCCATCAGGACTTACTACCAGCGGTAAACAAGATTATACCTAACATTGGGACGATAGATAAGAATAGCGAGGGGATCAGTTATCATCCCATAAAGTAAGAGATTGAACTTGATTTCTTATTATTCTCTTGCATCGATGTGGTTAACTTCCTACGGTGGAAAATCGTAGCACGTAGGCTCAACCGTCATCTGACCGGATGCGACCTCTTTTGCGGAATGCCTGACTAGCTAACTCGCTCCTCGAATAACCGAAGCGGTGTCGGGCGGCAGTCGGTTGTTCCGTTTCTCTCCATAATCGCCAGCTCACCGACCCTTATGATTCCGCTCCAGTCGGAAAGCAAGTCTGTGCCTTGGATTCAGATTCGGAAACGTGTGCAAGCAAAATAAGGACTGCTGCGGAGACTGAAGTCCGCAAGTGGTCGCCAGACTCCTTGCAGTGTCAAAAGTCTCCTCTCTGCCGGTTGTGCCGCCAAGAAAAGACACGGCAGCTTCCGCCGCCAGATTAAAGAGGAATAGGTGTCGAGACTGAGTCCTCCGTCACCTGCGTTCGTTCCTCACTCCGGCACTACGACCGCAGACTCGACCTTTCTTTGCCCCACCGCCCCACAGGGGCCATAACCGACTCCGCTCCCAAAGTGCAGTGCGAGCCTCATCCCTCGAATCCGAAAGTTAGACATAATCGAAGCTTAGTTGTGTAACAGTCGGCTCACGCCGCCAGATTACACAACCCCGATTATGTTAACTATCTCAGTCAGTGCGAGTTCTACCGTCCTACCTCCGATACCGCTCCGTCGAGGTGGTTGGCGACATTGAACTCCCTTCAAGGGCCAACGGCCTCCAGGCCCGTCAGGGAGTTCAGGACTTCCGGCGTAAAATACGGTGGCTTTCTCCCAACATCAACCTTTTCCGTCAAAATCCGTTTGTCTCATTAATTGACGGCCGGAAGTCCGAGAGAGTCGCCAGCCTTAGCAGCACAGCTGCGGGCCTTCTCCGTGATTTCTTCAAGTCTTCGAGCAGAGCTCTCAACTTCAAGAAATCACTCCGTCGGCAAGGTATCGGCTTTCGCCGATGAGTTGATTGACCGTTCGCATCCGCTCACTGTATATCAGCGGTATTGCGGAAGACGACGGCTCCTGCGTCACCGTCCACTTCCGCAATGTCTGTCTGGGAGAGGCTCGTCCATCCACGCTTCACAGGCCTTGCGGCCAGAGAAGCGCGGCTCGCCACACCCTATAGGCAGGACAGGCACGGACTCCATTACGCTTCCGCTCCATTGCGTCCGCACCAGACCTGCCAGAAAAGGGGTAAGGCTTTGCCTTATGTTGTTTAACGCTCGCTTCATCCTCTCCGGAAGTGTCGTCCACTTCGTTACCGACACATCCTCCGGGGGCGAGCGGAGACGCGAGACTGTGACAGCCGGTGTTCCGCTGCTCTGCACATCGTCTCTCACAGACTCGCAGAGCGGAATCGCTCCGTTGTCACTCCGCTCACTGTTTTGCCGGGCCTATACGCTCCAGGGGCTTCAGTTCCTCCGTTGCGGCTGCGGGATTTACGCCGAGTCTGCCGATACCTGTAACCAGTCTCGTCATCCTTTCCTGCTCCAATCCCTCCGCCTACACTCCGTCGCTCAAGCCCCATTCCGCCGGCCCGGCTCACACGTCCGAAGGTTGTTGCCGCTGTACCTTCATTCGACTGTCAGTGCCAGAGCCGGAAAGACCGCCATCTCTCGCCTCGACCGTCTTACCGTCCGGCTCCTGCCGCGCCTGTCGGCTTGCCTGCCCACTCTCCGGAAGACAGAAAGAACGATGCTTCCGCATCGCCCTTCCCGACTTCCTACGAGTCGAGCTGTGGGATGAACCTCACGCTCCAAGCTCAGTGCATAATAGAACCGCATCACACGCCTGGAGCGATGATAATGAATATATTCACATAAAGATTTGTCCCTCGTTTTAGGTCTATAGGCAAAGCAAGGTATCGCAAGGCTATAGGTTCCACTTCTTTAGCCTATGTATTCAGGCCATTTATATTGAAGCCATATGGCAGTATGCTATGAGTTACCTATGTGTTTAAGACTTGTGGCGGCCGCTGTCGCTGGTCAATACCCGTTACGGAGGGACAAAGGAATTCGTTACTGATTTTGCAAACTACATAAAGGATGAAGATATGCCACGATTTTACTCCAATACAAACTTTTCTGATTGCTGGTCATCGGCCGGAAACATCACCTATTATCACCGGAACGGCATCTGCTATTTCCGGAGCAAGGCTTATTCGGAGTTCAAAGGTACTGTTGGACAATTAGAACAGAAACAAGTCCATCACAGGGCGATTCTTGCGTGGCAGGGATTATCCCATATGCAACAACTGAAATGGAGGAAGCTTGCCGTTGGAGTCGCCTCACATCGCCCTCCGTCCGGCATCCCATACAGTTGATATGCTCGGGCTTGATAGGGGCGTCATTCGCCTCGGCCCATCGCTTGGCAGTCTTTTTCCTAAGCGCGTCATCATTGTTCAACGTGGCCTTGCGTGCATCGCAATTCTCACAGTCCAATCCGCAGCATGCAATCAAATCCTTCATATTCCTTAATATTTTGTTTATGCAAAATTAGATGGAATATCTCGGATTCCCGCAACGCATCCATAGACAAAGCATTTAACCAAACAACTGTTTTTCAGCACATTGTGATTCCACGAAGTGGACAAATGAACATTCAGAAGGAGATACTGCCACATCAATGGCATCTCTTTCCTTGCCCTCAAAAGGCTATCACTCAGCGACCGGGCAGGAAGATAAATGAAAAAAAGCTGACCTTTTGAGTCAGCCTCTTTCATGTTATTTCTTGCGGAGAGGGAGGGATTCGAACCCCCGGAGCCTCGCAGCTCAACAGTTTTCAAGACTGCCGTAATCGACCACTCTACCACCTCTCCAGACTTATTCCCTCAATTGAGGGAATGCAAAGGTAAATAAAATTTTCCGTTCAGCAAAATATGCTGGAACAATTTTGCAAAAAACTCAATTATGATATTGTTCCGGGCATATTCAGTCATCGGAGACATACCGCTCGGCACTTGACAGACTCAATGTGCCGCGGGAGTCAGCGACCGGCAGAATCATTTTTTCTCATCCGGTTTCTCCTCCGCACGGGTGAAGAAACGGTTCTGGAAAAAAATCAGATAGAAAGCGCCAACCGTGACGCAGCTGTCGGCGAAATTGAAGACAGGAGCGAAGAACAAAAGGCGGTCTCCTCCCACAAATGGTACCCAAGACGGCCAGATTGTGTCGATGAGCGGGAAGTAGAACATATCCACCACGCGGCCGAACATCAGCGGGGCATAGTCAAAGATCACTCCGTAGAAAAGGCTGTCGATGATGTTGCCGAAAGCGCCGGCGGTGATCAACGTCAGGCCGACAAGGACTCCGGTCGGAACCACGGGCTTGCCATCCGGCAGAAGTGCCAACTTCCCTTCAGAATCCACCGATTTACGCACAAGCGAAGCTATCCACCAGCAGAGAGCGCCAGAAAGAGCGATCCTGAAGAATGACAGCAGGAACTTGCCGACGGCGCCGCCGAACTTCATTCCGAAAGCCATTCCCTCGTTCTCGATGAAGAAAATCTGGAACCAGTTTCCGATGACGCTGAAATGCTCACCTATCTGCATGTTCATCTTGACCAGGATCTTGATGACCTGGTCAATGACGACAAGTATGACTCCCAGAATCAGGAGTTTCTTACCCTTGGAAACCTTCACTAGTTCTGTCCTTTTTTAGCAAGCATCTCCTTGGCTTCTACAGTAAGCGTGGCATGAGGCACCAAACGCAGCCTCTCCTTCGGAATAAGCTTTCCTGTCTCACGGCATATTCCATAAGTCTTGTTCTCGATGCGCACAAGTGCGGCCTCGAGGTTCTGGATGAACTTGTACTGCCTCTGCGCGAGCTGGCTGGCCTCCTCCTTGGAAAGCTGGTAGGCGCCATCGTCCTCGACCGTCTTGAACGACGGTGTGGTGTCCTCGATGTCGTTGCTGCCGTTGTGCATAATCACCCTTCGCAGGGTGTTATACTCTTTCCGGGCCTTGTCAAGCATATCATTGATGATAGTGCGGAACTCTTCAAGTTCCTCATCACTGTAACGCACCTTCGTCGTCTCGGCGGAAACCGCGTTGTCTTTGATTAACTCTGACATAGTGTAAATTGTATTTAGGTCTAAAACTATCGCGACAGCACCATCTTGACCGAACCCTCGTCCCACTCGACATCAGCCGCTCCTTCCGGAGCATCCTTGCCAAGTGTGACAGAAAGTGCGAGTGTCTGGGCGGCGATATAATCCTTGTAGCCTTCAAGAGCGGCGGCGATGTCGTCATAGGCGGCACCATCGGCGAATATAGCCACACCGATCTTGTCGGTCACCTCGAATCCGCTGTCCTTCCTGAGGTTCTGGATCCTGTTGATAAGCTCGCGGGCCACGCCTTCCCTCTTCAAATCTTCAGAGATCTGAATATCAAGGGCGATGGTCAGCTGACCTTCAGTGGCGACGAGCCAGCCTGGCATGTCCTCGGACGAGATCTCATAGTCGCCAGGCCTAAGCTCAACGACTCCCGAAGGAAGTTCCACTGAATATGCCAACCCGGCTGCCTCGGCGTTCTGAATGGCCGAGATTGTCGCCTGATCGAATCCGCCGAAAGCTCCGGCGATCTCTTTCATCTGCTTGCCGTAAACCTTTCCGAGGGTCTTGAAGTTCGGCTTGATCTTCTTGGTGATGATGCCGGTTGTGTCCGAGATGAACTCGGCCTCCTTGACATTCACCTCATTCAGGATGATGGACTTGACCTGTTCAAGTTGCTCCCTGACCTTTGCAGAGATCACAGGGATGATGAGCTTCTGAAGCGGCTGACGAACCTTGATGGAAACCTTGCGGCGAAGCGCAAGCACCATTGAGGTGGCCTTCTGGGCCAGATTCATTCGTTCCTCCAGATCCGTGTCGATGACAGCCTCATCGCAAGCCGGCATATTCACATAATGAACCGACTCAGAGCCGTCCGGAACGAGGTCCAGATAGAGACGGTCCATATAGAACGGAGCGATCGGAGCGCCGAGCACAGCGACATCCACCAGCACCTCGTAAAGGGTCTGGTAAGCGGCGAGCTTGTCCTCGTCCATCTTGCCTCCCCAAAAACGCTTCCTGTTCAGACGCACATACCAGTTGCTAAGGTCATCGCACACGAAGTCCTGGATCAGACGCCCTGCGGTTGTGATGTCATAATCCTCATAAGCCGCCACAACCTTCTTCTTCAAGGTATTGAGCAGCGAGATGATCCAACGGTCGATCTCCGGCCTCTTTGAATATTCCACCTTCGCGGCCTTAGGGTCGAAGCCGTCCACATTGGCATAGAGGGCGAAGAATGAATATGTGTTGTAAAGCGTTCCAAAGAATTTCCTGCGGACCTCGTCCACTCCGGCCTCGTCAAACTTCAGGTTGTCCCAAGGCTGGGCGTTGGTCAGCATATACCACCTGAGGGCATCGGCACCGTACTTGTCCAGTTCCTCGAACGGATCCACGGCGTTGCCGAGGCGCTTGCTCATCTTGTTGCCGTTCTTGTCCAGAACCAAACCGTTGGAGATCACGGTCTTGTAGGCAGGAGTCCCGCTGATCATGGTGTGGATGGCATGAAGCGTGTAAAACCAGCCTCTGGTCTGGTCAACGCCCTCGGCGATGAAGTCTGCCGTGCAGCCAAACTTCGGAGAATCCAGTCCACGGAGACCTTCCTGAGCGTAAGGCATTGCGCCGGAGTCGAACCAAACATCGATAAGGTCTGTCTCACGGGTCATCTTCTTTCCGGAAGGACTGACAAGGAATATGTTATCGACATAAGGCCTGTGGAGATCAATCCTGTCGTAGTTCTCCTTGCTCATGTCCTCAGGATCAAAACCATTGTCCTTAAACGGATTGCTCGTCATGAATCCGGCTTCCACAGCCTTGTCGATCTCGGTGTAGAGCTGTGCGATCGTGCCGATGCAGATCTCCTCCTTTCCGTCCTCGGTGCGCCAGATCGGAAGCGGTGTGCCCCAGAAACGGCTGCGGCTGAGGTTCCAGTCCTGGATATTCTCAAGCCACTGGCCGAAACGTCCCGTACCGGTGGACTCCGGCTTCCAGGTGATCGTCTTGTTCAGAGCCACCATCTCGTCCTTGACAGCCGTGGTCTTGATGAACCAGGCGTCGAGAGGATAATAGAGGACAGGCTTGTCGGTCCTCCAACTGTGAGGATAGCTGTGGGTCTGCTTCTGGATCCTGAACGCCCTGCCGTCCATCTTCATCATCATGCAAAGGTCGATGTCGAGGGTCGGAGCGTCAGCCGGAAGAGAGTCATCAAAAGCATTCTTCACATAGCGGCCGGAATATTCCTTATAAGAAGGGTCCACGTGTGTGCGGACATATTCAGGATCAAGGTCTTCGATCGGGTAGAAGCGTCCGTCGTGGTCCACCTGGGCCTGCCGTTTGCCGTCCTTGTCAAGAACCATCATTCCCGGCACACCGTAGTTGGCGGCGACTTTCTTGTCATCCGCACCGAAGGTAGGAGCGATGTGAACGACTCCGGTACCGTCCTCGGTCGTGACATAGTCTCCGGAGATCACCCTGAATGGCTCCCCTTCCTCGATCGGCCGGAACCAAGGAATCAGCTGCTTGTAGCGGATTCCGACAAGGTCAATGCCCTTGAACGAACCGTCAAGCACCTTGTAAGGAACGAGTTTGTCACCTGGCTTGTAGTTCTCAAGCGGAATGTCGGCGGCCTTAGGATTGAACCAGGCGCCCACCAAATCCTTGGCCAGCACGTAAATGGCCTCCTTTCCCGTGTATGGGTTGAAAGAAAGGACACGGACATATTCATACTTCGGTCCCACGCAGAGCGCCGTGTTTGAAGGAAGGGTCCACGGGGTTGTCGTCCATGCGAGGAAATATACCGGGAAGGCCTCCGTCCCGAAGAGCGGCTGCGACTTTCCGTCCTTGATGACCTCGAACTGCACCGTGGCCGTCGTGTCGGTCACGTCCTTGTAGCAGCCCGGCTGGTTCAGTTCGTGTGAGCTGAGGCCTGTGCCGTCGGAAGGCGAATATGGCTGGATGGAGTACCCTTTGTAGAGCAGCCCCTTGTCGTAAATCTTCTTCAAAAGGTACCACAAGGTCTCGATGTAGCGGTTGTCATAGGTGATGTACGGATCGTTCATATCGACCCAGTAGCCGACACGCTCGGTCATATTCACCCATTCCGCCGTGTACTTCATCACCTCGCTGCGGCAGGTCTTGTTGTATTCCTCAACGGAAATCTTCGTTCCGATGTCATCCTTGTGTATTCCAAGCTTCTTCTCCACGCCGATCTCCACAGGGAGTCCGTGGGTGTCCCATCCGGCGCGGCGGTTCACCTTGTACCCGGACTGGGTCTTGAAGCGGCAGATGGCATCCTTGATGGAGCGCGCCATTACGTGGTGGATTCCCGGCTTGCCGTTGGCGGAAGGCGGACCCTCGAAGAATATGAACTCAGGTGCCCCTTCCCTGACCTCAAGGGATTTCTCGAACGCGTGATTCTTTTTCCATCTGTCGAGAACCTCATTCCCGACAGAAACCAGATCAAGGCCTTTGTACTCTTTGAATGTCATAATTTTCTTTCTATTTTTGCATCGGAAAAACCATCGGTTCGCTTCCTATGCAATTAAGTCTGCAAAGATAGTGATTTCCGCGTTTTTTATCAAATAGGTGATTAATGAATATAATAGACATCATAATTCTTCTGTGCTGTGTTCCAGCCATATTCCGTGGCTTGTCCAAGGGGTTCATCGCCCAGATGGCCGCCCTGGTGGCTCTGGTGCTGGGGGCATGGATGTCATTCCATTTCTCCAATGTGGTGGTCGAGTGGCTCAAGCCGGTGATGGATGTCTCCCCTGCCGTGCTTCAGGCGATCGCCTTCACGATCATCCTGCTGGGAGTTTTCTTCGCCCTCACCTTAGCCGGAAAAATGCTGGAGGGCATAGTGAAGATCGTGATGCTCGGGTGGCTGAACAAACTTCTCGGGGTGGTATTCGCCCTGCTGAAAGTGGTTCTTGCCATAGGGCTTTTCATCCTCCTTTTCGACTCCGTCACCACGGCGCTGGAGATCGACTGTTCGAAGACGATCAGCGAGTCGCTTTTCTACACACCGATCAAGGATTTCGCCGATGTCTTTTTTCCTTATATGAAAGAATTGATATTCAATAAATAATGAGCAGAATCATTCTAATAGAGACTTCCACTTCCCTTTGCTCCACCGCCCTTGTGGAGGACGGGAAGGTCGTCTGTGAAAGGATCAGCGACGAGCCAAGGGCGCACGCCTCAAAGACAGCGCTGTTCGTCAGCGAGATGCTTTCCGAAAAAGGTCTGAAAGTGTCCGACTGTGACGCTGTGGCCGTCAGCAAGGGACCGGGTTCCTACACCGGGCTGCGCGTCGGGGTCTCAACAGCCAAAGGCCTCTGCTTCGGGGCCGGCATCCCGATGATCTCCGTCGGCACTCTCGACACACTCGTCTGGCAGGCTTTGGACGGGAATATGCTCCCGGAGGGCTGCCGCTACATCATCCCGATGATCGACGCCCGCAGGATGGAGGTTTACACGGGAATATTCACGCCTGACGGGAAACAAATCTCTCCGACCGTGGCTCAGATAATCGATGCGGATTCATTCAAGGATCAGCTCGCCGAAGGCCCGGTGCTGTTCATCGGTGATGGTGCCGACAAATGCAAGGACACCCTGACCAGCCCGAACGCCCGCTTCATCCAATGCTGCCCGAAAGCCGCCTCGATGATGCATCCGGCCATTGATGCATTGGAGGCCAAGAGGTTCGAGGATGTGGCCTATTTCGAGCCGTTCTACCTCAAGGAGTTCATCACGACGGTGAGCAAGAAGAAAATAATTTAATTCAGGAATATATTATGAAAATCGGTGTTGCCAGCGACCACGCTGGATTCGAGTACAAGGGAAAGATCTCGGCTCTGCTCAGGAAGAAGGGCTACGAGGTCATCGATTATGGAACACATTCAGCGGAGAGCTGCGACTACTCCGACTTCGCTCATCCGCTCGGCACCGCCATAGACAATGGCGAGGTAGATCTCGGAGTGGCTTTCTGCGGTTCAGGCAATGGCATGGCGATCACTCTGAACAAGCATCAGAAAGTGCGCGCCGCCCTTTGCTGGGGCACTGAGATCGCGCGACTTGCGAAGGCTCACAACAAGGCTAACGTGATTGTGATGCCGGCCCGGTTCATCTCTTACCAGATGGTCACGTCAATCGTCAACAAGTGGTTGGAGACCGAGTTCGAGGGAGGCAGACACGAGCGCCGCATCGAGAAGATTCCTATTTGCCAATAAGGAATGCCGCAGGACAAACCATTGGAAATAAAAGCGTTGATAGCGGACAAACAGTTCCTTTCGGGCAACTCCAGACTCTCTGAGAGCATTGAGGATTACCCGGAAGGAATCATCATTCCCATCGACAAGCCCTACAGATGGACTTCCGCCGATGTCATCCGCAAGGTCAAATGGGCGGCGTGCAGACACTTCCACAAGAAGAACCTGAAGGTCGGCCACGCCGGCACCCTCGACCCGCTTGCGACCGGAGTGCTTCTCGTCTGCATCGGCAAGGCCACCAAACTGGCCGAGACCCTTCAAAAGGAGGGCAAGGAATATCTCGCTGGAGTCTCGTTCGGTGCCACCACACCTTCCTACGACCTGGAGAAGGACATTGATCAGGAATATCCCGTTGAAGGTGTCACGGAAGAATCTGTCAGAGAAGTTCTGCCTCGGTTTCTTGGCGAACAGGAGCAGATCGCTCCCCTCTTCTCAGCCAAGTCCGTTGACGGGGTCAGAGCCTACGAGCTGGCAAGGAAGCAGTACCGCGAGGCTCACAAGGAGAAGACTGACGTGATGACGGATTTCGACCACACTGTGGCAGAGACTCTTAACAAACAGATCATCAACATCTCCGGAATGGAATTAATCTTCTTCTTCCCGAACGGGAAAGAAAGCGGGCCGGAATTATCGGATGAAGGGCTGAGACCAAATCCACGGATAAACGTTGTGGACACATCCGCCCTGCACCTTCCGTTGGCGATGATCCGGATCAAATGCAGCAAGGGAACCTACATCAGGGCACTGGCCAGAGACCTCGGAGAGGCGCTCGGTTCAGGAGCGCACCTCAACTCATTGGAGCGGACAAAATCAGGCGGGTTCACAGTCGGGAACTGCCTATCAGTCAATGAGGTAATTAGCGTTCTTTGAGACCTCTACCACACCTTTCACCTTCCTGAAATACTTTGTGGCCTCCTCAAGGGTCTTCCCTTCAGGAATGCGGATTGTCAGCGCGTTGATGATGCCGTAGTCATAGACGACATCGGCACCGTACTTAACTGCCGCCTTTTTGAGCGGTCCCTTTCCGACACCCTCGTCATAATAAATGATCAGAGTGTTCGGGGAATATGCCAGACCGGTCTGACGAGGCCGCAGAGGAGGACGCTCCCCTATCGCCGGGATGTCCGGAGAATCAAACGAATCAACCTTGGACAATTGCTTCTCGGTCCTGCTGATGGTACTACAGCCAGTGACCACCGTGATCGCGGCGGCCATGACAAACGATGAATCTTTGAACAGTCTAGTCATTCCACAAAAATCTATCGGCTATCCCTTACAAGATTGAAGCCAGAAGACGCCCATTCCGACATTGAATCTCCGTCGGCATAGACCAGATAGCCCTCCAATCCATCTGAAGACTCAATGAATATCTTAGCCTCGTCCAAACCGATCACCATACAATATGTGGCATAGGCATCGGCCAGGGTCGCGTCCGGGGCCACAATCGTGGCGCTAAGCAGAGTATGGTTCACGGGATACCCTGTTCTCGGATCTATGGTGTGTGAATATTTCCGTCCATCCTTCACATAGAACTTACGGTAATTACCGGAGGTGACCACACCGCGGCCGCTTCCGTCTCCCCGCCATATTCCCACAAGACCTTTGCCGCCAAGCTCCATATTCCCGTCCTCAGGTCTGTCAACTCCGATTGTCCAAGGCTTGCCGGAAGGGTTCAGGCCCTCGCTGTAGATCTCTCCGATGTTCACAAGCATATCCCTGACCCCTAGCGAGTGAAGATAATCTGCGATCTTGTCACAGGTGTAGCCTTGCGCGATGGCGTTGAAATTCAATTTCGGGCATATTCCTGGAATCAACGGGAACATATTCCCGTCAAATTTATCCATCCCGCAGACAGCCTTGAGACTGTCCACGACTGCGGCAGACGGCAGCGAATCGTTCGTGAAGCCGAATCCCCAGGCATCATAGAGCGGCCCGGAAGCCATATCCAGCGCTCCGCCGGTCTCATCATAGAGCCTTTTCGAGATGGTGAATATCTCCCTGAACATCTCATTGGGGACCACCGGCACGCCGGCGTTGAAGCGGCTCAGCTGCGATCCTTTGTTGTAACCGGACAAGGTGGTGTCAACCAGCGTCAGGATGGAATCCACCGACTTTCTTATCTCGCTTATGCCGGTCTTGACGCCGCTGTGGTTGAATTTCACTGAATATGTCCCTCCTTGGGCATAGCCCGTCAATTCCTGATAATCCGCCTTACGGCCACAGGAAACCACGGCCATAAGCACAACGAAGCACAGAGCTAAGCTTCTGAATATTCCTATAATTACTTTCATTTCTGCAATTATAGGCATTTCGATTCAATTTTGGGACATCATTGGACTAGTTTTTGCTCAATGCATACCGTTTTTGCGTTTTTTATGCGATATTTGTATTTTCAATCGAGAAAGATGAAGATCAGGAACATTATTTTAATAGGATTGTCCGCGGCGATGCTCGCCCTGCCTTCCTGCAAAAAGGATAAAGACAGCACATCCACGAAAGACTACGTCAGCGGAACGCTGACCTTCTCCTCATCCGTGCCGACCTATGTCCGTAAGGGCGATGCCTTCAGCCTGACCCCAAGCGGAATCACTCATCCAGGCACAGGATTGGCCGAGGATGTAGGTTACTATTGGACTGTATCGTGGGATTCAGCGAAGGACACGACCAAGACAGAAACCGACAAGACTGGCGACGGAACTTTCAAGTTCACCGTTCCGTCCAAGGTCGGTACATTCACGGTTTACTGCGTGGCGTTCGCGGACGGTTACTATACAAAGACGAACACGACCTCGTTCAGCGTGGTTGATGCTGCGCTTGACTCGACTGTGGCCGGGGCATATTCCAGCAAGGATCCGATATTCGTTGACCCAAGGGACGAGGGTACCTACTACACAACCACTTTCAACGGTAAGACGTGGATGAAGAACAACCTCTATTATTCCGGTTCAGGCGTTCCTTACGAAAACAGTGAGGCCATGGATGCGATATTCGGTCGCTTCTATTCTTGGAACGAAGCGGTAGCTGCATGTCCGGAAGGATGGCATCTGCCTTCTGACGCAGAGTTTGTGGAAATGGCTGAGGCGCTTGCCACAAAGGGGACAAAATTCTCAGAGAAAGAGACTTTCAGCGGAGTGGCAGGTGGAATGATGGTTGACGCGAAATTCCTTGGTACGAGGATGTGGGAATATTGGCCACAGGTAAAAATCAACAACAAGGCAGGATTCTCGGCCTTGCCTGTCGGCTATGCCGTTGACTCGGGGAGTTCCGCCAAATTCACAGGAATTGACAACTACGCCGCATTCTGGGTGTCCGATCCGGATTCCGACTTTGGACACTACAGGTACATATTCGTAAAACAGAATGACGTCCAGTTCGGCTCCGGCGACAAGGAATCATTCCGCGCCTCCGTCAGATGCGTAAAGGATTAGTGATGAATCGGATCGCTCAGCGCAGATCCGTGACGACATAGGAAGAGTCAAGAGTCTTTTCGTTGAAACGGAAAGACTCTTTTGATTTTCCCGCCCCTTCGAACTTGAGATTCGTTATCGTGAATTCTGACACCGAGCCATCATTAAGAGTGACTTCGGCTCCAATGAGAATTGTTGTACCGCTCTTGAAAAAGAGTTTCAGTCCGGCGATGTCCATTGAACCTTTCCCTTTATTGGCCGGAGTGAGGACAGACGTGTCCACGACCTTTCCTCCGAACTTTGAACTTCCGAAAGATTCCTCCCTGAAAGCGTTGTCTATCGAGGCTATCATCAAGGCCGGATTTGTGGCATAGCTATCGTACGAATCGTCAACAGACTCAACCAAAGCTTCTTCAGAGATTCTGTCTATCGTCCAACGGGTCTTCCCGTCACACCAGATCTCAAGCCCGTTTCCGTCCACTATGAATGAGGTTCCCTGAACCTTCACACTTCCGTTCCCGGTCATCTTGGCTTTCTTGGTCGGCATCGTGAACGAATAGTCAAACGAAACCTGCGAGGAGGAGACCTTGCTGACAAAAGTGTCCAACGTCTTGCTCTTGGCGAACGAAACTTCCGGCAGCACAAGAAGCGCGGCCATGAGTGTGATGAGTATTCTTGTGATTGTCTTCATGATTTTTCCTGCGTATGCACAAGTCATGCCTTTCGGTGGATTACTGATTCTTGTAGGCGGCTATGATCTGATCCAGCTCATCAAGACTCGAGACAAGAACCTGACGTGGCTTGGAGCCTTCCTGAGGGCCTACAATCCCGGCGGCCTCCAACTGATCCATGACACGGCCGGCCTTGGCGTATCCCATCCCGAGACGTCTCTGAAGGTCGGAAGTGGAGCCTCTCTGGCTCATAACAACCAACTTGGCGGCCTCCTCAAAACGTTCGTCTAGTTTTGTCATGTCAACCATGCCACCAGATCCTTCTTCCGTGTCGTCATCGACAGGAGGCAGGTAAAACGGAGTGTTGAAGCTCTCATTGTGGCCTTCCTGCGAACCGATGTATTCATTGAGCCTGTTGATCTCCTCGCTGTCAATGTAGGCGCACTGGACGCGTTCCATCTCGACTCCGGCATAATAGAGCATATCTCCCTTTCCAATCAATTTCTCGGCTCCCGGAGAGTCAAGGATGGTAGAAGAGTCTGTTCTGGACACAACCCTGAAAGCGATTCTGGTCGGGAAGTTCGTCTTGATGAGTCCCGTGATTACATCCACGGACGGCCTCTGTGTGGCAAGCACGACGTGCAGACCGGCGGCACGCCCCTTCTGGGCAAGCCTGATGATGGACGTGGTGATGCTGCGGGCCACAACCTTGGCGTCACCGCTGCCACCCACCGACATCGTAAGGTCGGCATATTCATCGATGATTGTGACGATGTACGGCAGAAAACGGTGTCCCTCGTCCGGACGGAGCTTCCGGTTACGGTACTTCTCGTTGTAAGTCTTTATGTTAGGCACAGAGGCCTTGCTCAAAAGCTCATACCTCTGATCCATCTCGATGCACAGCGAGCGGAGTATCTTGTCAGCCTTGTCGGCCTTCTTCACTATGGCGTTGTCCCTCTCCTCCCGCTCGTCATTGCAAGGAAGGACAGCCAGATAATGCTTCAGAAGATGTGCGTAGGCCGAGAACTCGACCATCTTAGGGTCGATGAACACCAGTTTCAGTTCGGACGGATGCTTCGCGTACAGCAACGATGTCACTATGACGTTGAGTCCCACAGACTTACCCTGTTTGGTCGCTCCAGCCACCAAAAGGTGCGGGGCATCAGCCAGATCGAAGACCTTGACCTTCTGCTGGATGGTGTAGCCGATGGCGACCGGAAGCTCAGCCTTGCTGGAACGGAAGGTCTCGTCGTTGAGCACGGCGCGCATCGGGACGATCGAAGGGTGGTCGTTGGCGACCTCAATGCCGACAGAGTCCGTCAGAGTCACGACACGGACTCCCCTGGCATGAAGATGCATGCCGAGATCCTCCTGAATCCTCTTGAATTCAGCGATCTTGACACCCGGCGCAGGATAGACTTTATAGAGCGTGACGGTCGGGCCGACAATGGCTTTCACATCGTTGATCTGAATCTTGTAATTCTCAAGTGCGTTGCGGATCCTGTTGTTGTTTCTGACAAGTTCCTCGTCGGAGACTTCATTCCTATTTGATGAATATGAGTCCAGCAATTCCAGCGAAGGAAACTGGTAATCAGGCAGTTCGTCACGGACATTGATTCTCGGGAGTTCCTTCTTGATTTCAGTGGACAATTTGCTGCCTTTGACCACTTCCATGGATTTTTCAGCAGGCTCAGCCACCGGTTGTGGTGTTTCCCTTTCCGCTCCCTGAGCTTGTCTAAGAGTCGAATCCTGAGCACGCAAAGCCGAGGCCTCCGCCACGCCAGTTGTGCCTGTTACCGATGAACCCGTCCTAACCGCCGGATCGGTGGCTTCGACGGTTGGTGAGCCCTGTCGAACCACAGGCTCAGCCACCGGTTTCTTTCCCAGAGACATCAGCCAATCCGAGAACTTTCTGGAAGCCAGAACAAGCCAGACAATCACCAGAAAAGCCAGAATGAAACCTGTAAGAATATTCCCGAAAACCACCGAGGCCCACTTCACGACAGACTCTCCGCACTCTCCTCCGAGTCCTCCGCCGAAAGCGTTGCCAAGTCCCGACAAATCTGAGACAAATGCCAGAATGAAAGACGATAGCATCGCCCCCGTGACAGTCAGAAGTGTTGTCTTGACCATCGAATAACGCCACCTATGCAGCAGCAAACGGACGGAAACGGCGAAAAGGATCACCACAAAAGCCAGGCTGCCAAGTCCGAACCATCTACGGACAAGCAGGTCGGCCCACCGGTATCCCATCTTTCCGGCCATGTTGCTCACCTCGACCGAAATGTCACCGACTGCGGAAGACAATGAACTCTGATCCGCTTTCCAGGTGAAGAAATAGGAAACGGTCGCCAGCAATGTGAACACTGCCAGCAACGCGACAAGGATTCCGGTCATCTTCGTCAGCCGTACCTTGTCCCCGTCATCCATATTCCTCCAGAACCCGAGCATTATTTTCTGTTCTTACGATTGCCTTTCTTGTTGTTCCTGCGGTTCTGTCCCATGCCCAGATTCAGCCCCGGACGCGAGAAATTGGAATCAAATGAAATCTTTGTAAGTTCCAGATCGGCGGGAACCTGAATCCTATAGCCGGAAAGTTTCTCAATGTCAGCGAATATGGTCTCATCGGCCACGCTGTCTTTGTTCCAGATCAAGTACTGCTGCCTCATGTAGATGGCCAGCGAGCGCAGCATGGAGCGTTTGACCTCTCCTTCCGGCTCTCCGGCGATCAAGTCAATGATGCTCTCGATATTACGCCCATAATGGCTGGCCCGCACAGGAGTCTTGTCAATCGGGATATTCATCGGAGGCACGTCCATCGCCTCAGGATGTGGAGCCGGATACGGGGAATCGATGTCCAGATCATATCCCGCGATCATGTAAAGGTGATCCCAGAGCTTCTGTTCGTAGTTCTCCTGCGTGTGGACCTGAGGGTTCAGGGTCTCCATCACCCTGACTACCACACGGGACTGCTCGCTTCGTTTCGCCCTGTCCGGAATTGCCTTGACCTGCTCGACCATATTCAAGACGATGCGGCCATATTCAGGCATCTGAAGTTTCTCCCTCTCCGTGTTGTAGTAGAGTTTTATAGAGTTGTCGTTCGCTTCCATAATAATTTTCATTTTGTGTCAAAAGGCAAATATACGAAAATTATTCCACCTCATCGGTAAGTACATACCAGATTATAGGAGTAATCTCCGAATATCCCATCCGGCGGTAGATGTCAGCGTAACGGGCGACCTGCCGGTGGTACCGACGGTTTTTCTCGCCGAACTTATAGTCGATGACCGTCACCTTCCCGTCCTTGATCAGCACCCTGTCCGGGCGGTGGACCTGACCGTCAGTGTCAATCAGCTGTGTCTCGTTCAGGACTTCCGTGTCCTCCGATGGGAACCACTCCGGATGCGCGGAGGTTCTTTGTGTAAGAATATCCAGATACTCTTCTTCCTGTCCGGCATCAATCTCACCGGCATCGAAGGCATGCCGGACGGCATCGGGCAAATCAGACAATGTGACAACCTCTGAAAGGATACCGTGTAGCACAGTGCCATTGAGTCTGGCCTCGTTTCTGGCTTCATCGCAGAAAAAATCGATGGAGTCGGCGCTGTACTTTAGCCTTCCGCGCTCGCGGACGTCAGTGTCATCGTCTTCGGCAGACGGGTTAAGAGGGTATGACGGGTAACCGGGCATCAGTTCGGAGATGGTGTCCGCCTTCCGTTCCAGGGTGGAGTAGTCGTAAATGTCGCCTTTCGAGAAGACGATCTTGCTTTCGGACTCTTCTTTGACATAGCCCAATGGCTCCCCGTAAGCGTACAGATAGGCATATAGAATCTGTGAGAAATCCGTGAAGTCGCATGGCGGGACCACTTCGGTCGCTGAGCCTGTCGAAGCGACCGGCACGATGGCTCCAGTGATCTTCTCCGGCGGATTGGATGCGATGACAGTCAATCCCTTGACCGGCCTCGTCAAAGCCACATAGAACGTGTTGATGTTGTCCACAAGCTGGAACTGCATCTCTTTCTGACTCCCTTCCCGGAACAGTGAATCCTCGTTCGACGGCTTCCTCAACGACACGTTATAGACCCCGTCGGTGATTCCCTCAAGCTCGGTTCCCTCCACCGAAGGCCGTGTCCAATGCTTCTCGCTGCGGAAAAGCCCGATCTCCTCGGCGAACGGAAATATCACATGCTGGAACTCAAGCCCTTTCGACTTGTGGATCGTCATGACCCTGACAGATTCCGGATCCGAAGGCGAACTGATCTTAGGATCTGCCTCCTGCCAGGCTTTCAGGAATCCATCTATGGCGTTCCCGTTTACTGACACATAATCCTGCACGAAGTCCATCAAAGCCTGAACATACTGGGTCTCAGACTCAAACAGTTCTGGATCCCTGGCCTTGAGAATGCGCAGAAGCTGCTCGCAGAGGTCGGCCAAAGACAGGCACGACAACTCGGCGACATTGATGTCCAGTTCCCCCGCAAGGAAAGAACCGATGGTGTCGTCCTCATTCCCTACCGAAGACAGAAGCGACACGACCTGACGGGCCACAGCGGAGGATTTCAAATGCAGCGAATCATCGGAAATCACACTGATCCCGTTGTCCATCAGGAACATGGCCACTTCAGAGCCATGCCTGTTGCTCCTGACCAGAACAGTGATCTCGCCGTATCTCGCCCCGGCCTCATGCACTTTGTTCACAGCATCGAGAATCTCCTGCATCTCATCCTCCTTGTCGCAGAAAACGACCTCGACACTTCCGCCAGCGACATCCTTCGACTTCACAAGCTGCCCCGCGTCCGAATATATGTCATGGACCTTGAAGTCCGATTCCTCACCCGACATCCCATCGAGAACCGAGGAAGCATATTCAAAGAATCCATTGTTGAATTCGACTATATTCCTGAGGCTTCGGTAGTTGCTGTCAAGTGTTTCCACACCGCACTGAGTAAATTCTCCCTGAACCTCGCGCGCCATCATCCGCCAGTCGGAACCGCGCCAGCGGTAGATGCTCTGCTTCACATCGCCGACAAGCAGATTCTCCTTCCCCTGCGCGACACTATTCTCGATGAGCGGTCTGAAATTGTCCCACTGAATCCGGGAGGTGTCCTGGAACTCATCCAAGAGGAAATGCTCGAAACGCACTCCCAGCTTCTCGTAGATGAACGGAGCGTCCGTGCCGTCGATTATATTCCTCAGAATCACATTGGAATCGTCCAGACTCAGCACGTTCTTCTCCTTCATCAGAGCACGGAACTCCCGATCAAGGTCTCCGGCGATACCCAATTCATTCAGAATCAAAGAGATTTTGGAGGCCGTTGAATATACCTTATACTTTTCCGTAAATATCCCGCAGTACCTCTGAAGCAGCGGCATCAACCGTCCCTCCAACGGCTCATACCTCTTAAAATCCGCCTTTCTGAACCACTTGCTGAAATCCTCGCTGTTCTTGAATATGGTCGCAGACGGGTAAGCCGGCACTTCCTTAGGGTCCGACGCGGCGCAGACATAGACAGAATTGAAGCACTTCCTTGAAAAATCCTCGTTTGCCAGGCCCTCTTCTCCGGCCGCGCTGACAAACGCCTTGGCGGCTTCCTTCACCTCCTTGACGAACGAAGCCATCACACCTGCAAGCGCCTTCTTCATCCTCGCCAGATTCTCCTTTGAATATTCCTTCTCCTCGTCAATGCCATATTCCTCGACAGCAGCCCTGTGCTCATCCGATTTCAGAGTCATCGCGACAGTCTTAAGATTTTTCTCCAGATTGTAACGCTTGCCTTTCTCCAGATCATCCATCACGCTCTGTGTCAACCATTCGAGAAGATCTTTGTTGTCATCCGAAAGGGAGTCCAGAACCCTGTCAACGCTCTCGGAGACAAGCGACTCCCGGTCCAGTTCAACCTGATAGGTGGCGAACTGCCCGATTTCCCGGGAGAAGGCCTTGAGGGTCTGCTGGAAAAAGCGGTCGATCGTGCTGACGGCAAACGCGCCGTAGTCGTGCAGGATATCACACAATACAGTCTGAGCCCTTTGACGGAGTCCGTCCTCCGACTCAAACGCCAGGACAAGTTCCTCATAATAAGGCGAATCCTTAGGAGACACCGCAAGCAGATGCAATTCTTTCAGAATCCTGCTTTTCATCTCGTCGGTCGCCTTGTTGGTGAATGTCACCGCTAGAATATGTCTGTAGGAATATCTTTCCTCGTCCGTCAGCAACAGTCTTATGTATGTCTTGGCCAGATTGAAGGTCTTACCCGAACCGGCCGAAGCTTTCATTATCCGTATCATCTTCTTATCCTCCTTATTCTCATCTTCATCATTACAATGCTTACCTCCCGCAAATCATTCTGAAATCACAAATCGCGCATGTGTCCTCATCATCCGTTCGCCTGAACGGCACATCAACCGAAGCGATCTCTGAAAGGAGGCCGTGGAGCTTTTCCTCGGTGAGCCTCATGAACGTCTCACTGACAGGGACTTCCTTGACCGGCTCCGTGAACAGGTTAGCCGGGGGGTAGATGACATTGACCATCCTCTGCCCGTTATAATTCTTGGACTCCCTGCAGAAAACATCATAGAGGTAAAGCTGGAAAGCGATCTTAGGACGTCCCGCGTTACCTGGTCCGAACAGAGCCTCCACAATCCCTTCGGCGTTGTCATCGGTGATGTTGACATCCTTGTCCTCAACCTTTCCGGTCTTGTAGTCAATAATCCTGATCTCTCCCGGGCGCAGGCTGTCCATCCTGTCAACATAGCCCACGAAATGGAAACCGTCTATGTCATGAAGGAATTCCTTTTCCAGTCCCAGAATCTCAAACCCGTCATATCCGGATGTTTTAAGAAGTTCCCGATCCCTGTCAAGTGTTTTTATGACATATTCCACAATCACATCCTGCACAACCAGATCGCGCCCCGTAACTTCCAGGGAATGAAGCTGTTCAAGAATCAACCCCCTCACTATCTCCTTTATCGCGGAACGTTTGCGCAGAAGTCCGGCAAGATATTCGTCAGTCACTTTTTTTCCTCCGGCCATTTCCGGTGAATAGAGCCTCTGCATCGTGCCGTGATAGACATCGCCCAGCATTCCGGCGTCCAGATCCTCGGAGACCTCGTTCTGCCTGCGGAGTCTCTTGACCGTGGCATAATAGAATTTCGCCGGACAGTCAAGGTAATTCTTCAGCGCCGAGGCCGAAAGTCTGGCATGCCTTACGGCCTCTACATCGGCCTCAGTCTTAACTATCTCCTTAGGAGAGAAATCTCCGGCGGCGTTCGCCTTGACAAAACCGCGTTTTATCGGCACTCCGAAATGATACTCAAGCTGTTTGATGTAACGGCTTTCCTCCCCGTTCTTCATGCCTTCGGTCCTGGAATCATAAACCAACGTCACCTTCTCCGCCCTTTGGATGAGACGGTAGAAATAGTACGCCCAGACAGCGTCCTGAAACTCGTAAGTCGGCAGACCGAAGCCCTTGCGGAGCTCCGGCGGGATGAATGACGAGCTGACGCTCCGCCTCGGAAACATGCCCTCGTTGCAGGACAGGATCATAACTTGCTTGAAGTCCAATGCTCTGGTCTCCAACGGCCCCATGATCTGGAGACCTTTCAGAGGCTCCCCGTTGAACGGAATGGACACCGGGCCGAGAAGCTGGTCGAGAAGCCGCACATAAGTCATCGGAAGGACCTCAAGACCGGCCGTCTGCAATTGGCTGATAGCATTGTATGTGGCCTTCGCGAACTCGAGCTCGATTGCCATGGAAGAATCCGCGGCCAGCTTTGGAGCAAGTCCTTTGATCAAGGTCTTCTGGTAGTCAGCGAAAGCCGAAATCTGTTCCTTGGATGCAGCTTTCGGATCAGTCACCGCCGGCCTGAACAACAGATCAAAGACCGGAACCCCGGAAAGATCCTCCTGGGGGATGTAGTACTTCATGCCATCCTTGATCGCCTTGATTCTGTTCCTCACAGCCGCGTCCCCTTGAGTCACCTTTCTGAATATGCTTGAAGAGAACAATGACCAGACCTGATTGTGGTAATAGAACCATTTCCCGTCTTTCTTCCTCAGATGCATCTGCATGGCCGAGACCAAAGTCATGAAATCAAAGAACGCGCTGTTCCTCATCGGATAGCCCATAGTGACGTTTATGTCCTTGATCTCCTCCGGGATGGAGTTCAACACAGGAATCAGCAAGGCCTCGTCCGGAAGCACGACCGCGCATCTCTCATCCTTGACAACAGACGGGATCAGTTTTGCCTGGCCTACCGAGGACGGGACGCTTATCACCTCAATCTCAGGGATTTTCAGTCCTTCCAAATCCATCTCGAAAGCCTGCGGGAAATCCTGGACATTCCTGGACATGAAGAAGGAGGACTTGTTAAGCGGATTTCTCACCATCTCTCCTGAATAGTCCCAGCAGAACTCCGCGATTCCGGCGTCCCGCATCCGCCTCATGACCTTTTTCTCGCACTCGTTCAAGGCGTTGAGACCCACGAAGACATATTCATCCACATCTCCGAACGCGGCTTTCAGCACATCCACCGCCGACTCCGAGTCAAGCCGCGCCGCCAGGCTTCGGTAAACCATTCCCTCGTACGCCAGCCCTTTGCCGGAAAGTCTCTTCCGGAAATCATTGTAAAGCGGCAGAAGAATATTCCAGATCTGCAGGAAGCGCTCCTTCACATTCGGATTGTCCGAGTTCAGGTTCACCGTCAGCCGCCCATCGCTGCTGAAATGGCTGATGAAGCTCTCGATCGCCTTTCGCTGGTTCTCAGTGAGGTATGAATATGAATCCTGAATCTCCTTGAACTCAGCTATGTTGGCGAACAGCTTCGCCGGATCGACCAGATATTTGTCAACATCATCGAAATCCCCCAAGATCACGTCTCCCCAGAAGATGAACTCGTCCAGAGTCTCATGCTTAGGGTTAAGATCCTTGTAGCATTCGTACAGATCCAACAGCAGGTTCACCCTGTCCGCCGGCTTGTCCCCCGATATTCTAAAAAAGAAATCATTGATCGTCAGCATCTTCGGAGCCACAATCGGGGTCCCGACCTCCTTCACGGCCTCGCCGAGGTACTTAGTGAAGAATACCTGGCTGCGCCTGTTCGGAAATATGAAGCACAGGCCGGAAATCCCGCCCCGCGCTATATAATGATCCGCAACTTGTCTAAGGAATGGTATCATATCGGTTATAGTTTATATTCTTCTGTAAACAATTCAATCGTCGTCAATACGCTCCATGCTCCTGATGGCTAATTAATCCGTCAAAAGCCGACGCGGTTTTCTTTCTAACGAATATAACAAATATATTTTTCCCTGCAAAGATAAACCTCGTTTGTGCCAAAACTCTTCACAAGCGGGAATTTTTCAAAGTTTTTTCAAATATTTTCTAATTTTTAATAATTCTATTTTGTAAATTCAAATATTGGCATTAACTTTGTGACATCAAACGATGCTTTATCGTTTTATTTCATTTTGTTTGACTTTAAAAGATTTTGTTATGAAAAAGAAATTCAGATGTTTGGTTTGCGGTTATGTTTACGAAGGCGAGAACCCTCCTGCAGAGTGCCCGCAGTGCCACGCTCCTGCGAGCAAGTTCGTAGAGATCAAGGATGAGGGCGGCAAGCCTCAGTGGGCCTGCGAGCACCACATCGGTGACGGCCGTGTAGAGGACAAGGAAGTTGTCCAGGGTCTCAAGGATCATTTCAACGGAGAGTGCACGGAGGTCGGAATGTATCTCGCGATGAGCCGTCAGGCCGAGCGTGAGGGCTATCCGGAGATCGCCGAGGCGTTCAAAAGGTACGCTTTCGAAGAGGCGGAGCACGCCGCCAAGTTCGCCGAGCTTCTCGGTGACGTTGTCTGGGACACCAAGACCAACCTTGAGAAGCGTTATCAGGCCGAGGCCGGCGCCTGCGAAGGCAAGCTCGCCATCGCCACAAGGGCAAAACAGCTCGGCTACGACGCCATCCACGACACCGTTCACGAGATGGCCAAGGACGAAGCCCGTCACGGAGCCGGTTTCTACGGCCTCCTCACCCGTTACTTCGGCAAGTAGCTCCCGAAACTGGTGGAGGGTAATCCACTGACATCAAGCATATTAAAGAATCGTCTTCAGTTGGAAACAGCTAAAGACGATTCTTTATTTTATTCTAAATCAACTATTTACGCAGCACTGGTTACAAATCCTCGTCGGTGAGGCCGAAGCGTTCGGCTATGTCATCGGGAATGTCTCCAAGGTCGTTACTGTAGTCGATCTCGTCCCAGGCTTCCTCCATAGCACGGCGGTCTTTCTTGGTCGGGCGGCCGGCACCCGGATCACGGCGGAGGAAGAAGGTCTCGACGGGAGCCTTGAGTTTGTCGATTTCGGATTGCGGGGTAAGGTTCTCCGCATAGTCCGGGACCAGTTTCGCGCCGAGGCGATGGTCGGTCAGCTGCTTGATTCTGTACGAATACTGCACGGCTCCCTTGCGGATTTCAACAATCTCTCCGACCTTCAACATTCTGGAAGGCTTGGCATTCACTCCACCGATTTTGACCTTGCCTCCTTTGCAGGCATCCGTGGCCTCGGTGCGGGTCTTGAACACTCTTATGGCCCAAAGGACCTTGTCTATTCTTTCTGTGTCTGCCATAACCTAACTATTCCATTCACGAATATGCGGATCCGGGGCCTCGGCCTCGACAAAGGAGCTTGGTTCGACTTCCTGATCCGTGTACGAATCCTTAACAAGACGCTTTTCCACAAGAGCTTCCAGTAGAACCGTCCCACGGGCTGCCGGGATGAGGAAGAAGTCGTTAACCTCAGACGGGACAAGAATCGAATGTCCTGACTTCAATGAATATGACTCCACACTCTTGGAGCCTCGGTCATTCTCGACTTGAATCTGCACCGAAGCCTCCCCGGAAGCGCAATAATAGACTGCGAAACCGCCTGGCTGCTCCGAGAATATGTGCAGTCCGTCCTTCAAGTCGAGTTTCGTCACAACGAATTCCGGACATACGGCCAGCTTGTCTCCAGTGACAGATTCAGGAATATATTTCTTGAAATCAATGAGATCGAAGGCCTCCTCAAGCAGCAATTCCTCTGAGTCTGGTAGCTCTACACCCCAATTATGGAGATTGAACACGAGTTCGGAACTCTCGGCGATCTCGACAATCTTGAGTCCCGGTCCGGCGGCGAAGACGGTTCCCGGCTTGATCAAGAAAGCCTCACCCTTGCGCGGCTTGACGATGTTCAGGACATCCTTTACCGTCCCGTCCTGACATCTTGCGTAAAACTCGGCCAGATCAATGTCCCGATTGAAACCCAAAAGCAATTCAGCTCCCGGAGCGGCCTCCTGAACGTACCAAAGGGCAGTCTTGCCGAACGAGTCATAACGTTCAGCCGCAATGTCATCAGCGGCGTTCATCTGAAGGGGCTGCCAAGCGGTCACATCCATAACCTTCACCATCACAGGGAACTGCAGTCCATAGAACTCGAACACATCATCCCCGACTACCCTTTCCAGATAGGTTCCCATCAGCTCGCTCAGAGTGTTGCCACCGAACCAGCCGTTATCGATCATCGAATCCTTGAACCCGAGGTCGGCGATCTGATAGCTGACGTGTCCCCAAGGCACATCCGCACCTTCATCCACAAACCTTAACGGGTATAGTTTTCTATTGTTGTCTTCCATATTCTTGAATATAATCACTATTCCACACCAACCTGCGCCTTGACCTTGGCGACAAAATCAGCCGGGATATTCTCATAATTGGCAAAATCAGCGATAAGCGCCGCAGTGTCAATCTTTTCAAAATATTCACCTACGTTCTGAGGATCCTCGTTGATGAAACTGGCGCACTGCGCAAGGGCGAGGAACGGATCAGGAAGCATCATATAGGCATCGACATATTTCCCGAAGATGAGTTTGGTCTCCGGCGTGATGTCCATCATCCTGTGCATCAAGCCCTTCTTGCCGTTCAGAAGATCTCGGTGCGAGGCGGCATATTCATTAAACGAGCATTCGATGACAAGTTCCTCGGAGGCAAGTGTCTCAGGAAGGAATATGACCGCCGAGAGATCGGCTCCCTCATAGCCCCACACGGCATCTTTTCCGGAGACTTCAGCATCGTGGGCGGCGAAGCGGGAATATGGAACCTCCACTCCGTTCACAGTCACCTTCTCCGGTGCGAAAACACCTGCGAGGACAACCTGCACGTGACGTTCAGGGGCGATTCCACGATAATTTCCCTGACGAGGAGCAATGGTGAGCCTCAACGAAGATGCATCCGAAACCTTGGTGACCTTAGTGGTGGCATATTCAGTGCTATAGGCCTGTGTGGCGCCATCGTCCTCATAGACAGAGGCAGTGTTTTCGCCATCGCCCGGAGCCACAAAAAGTTTCAACGTGTTGTCCTTCTCCTGAAGTGATTTGATCTTGTCCGAGGCCATCGGAATGACGGCACCGGCCTTGATGTAGTAAGGGTTCTCGTTGATGGTATATCTCAAAGTATCCACCTGACCTCCTTTGAACAGCGTTCCTGTGGCCACATCGTACCAGTCACTTCCCTCCGGGAACCACATCACACGTTCGGCGAGTCCCGTCACGGAATCCGCAGGCTCGCAGACAACTGTCGCAAGTATGTCATTACCAAAGAGATATTCCTGAGTAAAATCGTAGGCCTGGGAGTCTTCAGGATATTCATAATAAAGCGGACGGCACATCGAGATGCCGGTGTCGTAGGCCTCACGGGCGGCACCGTAAATGTACGGTGAAAGGTCGTAACGGAGTCTGACAGCGGCGCGCATCGCGTCAAAATGATCCGGGAACACCCAGAACCGCTTCTCCATCGTCAGATCCTTCGTCGAATGAGTCTTAAATATAGGGGTGAACACTCCTGACTGGAGCCATCTGGTGTAAAGCTCCGGATCGGTCGCCTTGACTCCCTTAGGCTGGAGATGCCCTCCGATGTCGTGTCCCCAATAGCCGTAGCCCACATTGGATGCGGTAGAGGTGAAATATGGCAGATAGCCGAGCACCTGCCACGAAGCCAGACAGTCTCCGGAGAAGCCGATCTGGTAGCGGTGGCTGCCGATACCTCCCCAGCGATGGTATATCATCGGACGGCGGGCATATATTCCTTGATCAGCAGACTGGCGGACCATATCGTTGAAGAAGGTATAGTTGAGCCAGAATGTGTTGTTGAGTCCGGGAACATACTTGCTGAACTTCCATTGCTGCCAGTCGAGCCACCAGAAATCGACTCCCTGACGCTCGAACGGGCGTATCACGGAATTGAAATAAGCGTTCGCCCAGTTAATGTCGTCCATCCGGAACGGCACGGGGGCCTTGCTTCCGTCCGGATTGACGTACCCCTTCGGGCCGTCATATTCATCAGTCCTTGAAAGATAGTCCTTCACGAAGCGGTCGTAAGGTTCCTCGTAAGGTTGGATTCCCGAGGCAGGATGGAGGTTCAGAGTGGTTTTAAGCCCAAGATTGTGAAGATCCTGCAGGCAGTTTTCCGGGTTAGGGAAAAGTTTCTTCTGCCAGGTGTAGCCAGTCCAACCGATCCTCTGGCCAAACTCGTCCTTAGGAGCCTTGTACCTCCGAAGCGACCAGGTCTCGTGCCAATCCATATCCAGAACCATCACATCGATCGGGATGTCCAGCGAGCGGATCTCCTTTCCAAGCCCCACGAACTCGAAGTCCGAATACTGCCAGAAACGGCACCACCAGTAGCCAAGGGCATATTTCGGCGGCATAGGAATACGACCTCCGATTCTGGTGAAGTCTGAGACGGCGGCCTTGTAGTCGTGACCGTAGGCGAACAGGTAAAGGTCTTGCCTGTCAGTGGAGTCTCGATCCGCGACCCAATGTCTCCAATCCGAGTCAACCGGCACAAACACCTGTCTGTCAGACTCATCCATGACGGCCCAGCCGTCCCGCGAGATGACTCCCTTGTCGTAAGGTTCCTTGGTCTTGACACCGTCGCAACCGTCCAGCGTCCTCGTCGTTCCGAGCAAATTGCCGCTGTCATCCATCCCCGGATGCCAAGTCACTGTCCTAAAGCCTTTTCTGGCAGCAGGATCCACCATTCGGAATGTCACATTCAAATTATTCTCATCGAATTTGTCATTTCCCGAATATGTCAGCGTGATGTCCTGAGTTTTGATTGTCAGCTTCTTGCCGGACCTTTTCACTGTGTAAACCGGAACAGGCAGTTTTCTGTTGACCACACCAAGGGTAGCCCTGTCCTCGAACTTTCCGTCAGCAGCCCACTCCATACGCACCAGCCGGCTCTCCAGCACCGTGAACCTTGCGTTGCCCGAAACGACAACCGCCTTTGAATCAGCCACCGGATCATCCCCGGCACTCTGCGCCGAAGCCGAAAACGCCGTCACAACGCACAACGCGCAGACAGCCAAATCTTTCATTATGACACTTCTCATAGCCTGTATGAATATTACAGTACAAATATATTCAAAAAAAACGGGCACTGATTACTCAATGTCCGTGTTAGTAGCGGGGGAAGGACTCGAACCTCCGGCCTCCGGGTTATGAGCCCGACGAGCTACCAACTGCTCTACCCCGCGATGTTGGACTACAAAGGTAGGAATATTTTTCTGAAATGCAAAACATATTTCAAAAAAATGTTCGGATCTGAATCACTCTGTAGGAAGTCTCCTTCTGAAATTTTGCACGTTACCAAAATTTCAGAAGGAGACTTCCTACAGATATATGTTCTACAGATTTCTTATCCTTATATATTCATAAACACCTTCATTCCGGCGATGTCGGTCTTGGCGAAGGATTTCTGCTCGCCGGTGGTGAGGTTCTTGAGCTGGATGACGCCGGCCTCGACCTCGTTGCCACCGTTGATGGAAAGGAACGGAATGGACTTCTTCTCGGCGTAGTCAAACTGCTTCTTGAGTTTTGACGGCTCCGGATAAACCTCAACGGAGACACCTTCTGAGCGCAACGCGGCGGCGACAGGAAGGACGTAGCGAAGCTCTTCGACACCCATACAAGCGAACAGAAGCGTGGTGCTGGAAGCCAATGACTTAGGGAACTTATCCAAGCCTTTCAAGACATCATAGATCCTGTCGGCGCCGAAGCTGATGCCCACTCCTGACATATCCGGAAGACCGAATATTCCGGTAAGATTGTCGTAACGACCGCCTCCGCAGATGCTTCCGATCTGGAAATCAAGGGCTTTCACCTCAAAGATGGCACCTGTGTAGTAATTCAGGCCACGGGCAAGGGAAAGATCGATCTCTACCGGGCATTTTACACCGGCAGCATCGATCAGGCCGAAAAGTTCCTCAAGCTCGTCAAGACCTTTGAGGCCTGTCTCGGAAACGAGTCCGGAAGCGGAGCCGCCGTTCATCAGCGAGCGCATCGAAGCCAGTTTCCCGGAAGTGGAACCGGACAGTTTCAGAATCTGCTCGATCACGGCGATCGCACCGTCGGTCAGACCTTTCTCACGCATCTCCTCCTCAACGCTCTCAAGGCCGATCTTGTCAAGTTTGTCAATGGCCACAGTGATGTCAACCACCTTGTCCGGGAATCCGCAGATCTCGGCGAAACCCGTCAGGACCTTCCTGTTGTTGATCTTCACGAGCACATTCACGTCCAGAAGGCTGAACACCTTGTCCACAATCTGCACGAGTTCAAGCTCATTGACCTGAGATTTGCTGCCGATCACGTCCACGTCGCACTGGTAGAACTCACGGTAACGTCCCTTCTGCGGCCTGTCTGCCCTCCAGACCGGCTGGATCTGGAAACGCTTGAACGGGAAGGAGATCTCGTTCTGGTGCTGGACCACGAAACGGGCAAAAGGCACGGTCAGGTCGTAGCGAAGACCTTTCTCACAAATCTCTTTGGAAAGAGCGACACTGTTCACTCCCCCTTCCTCATTGCGGTAATCCTCAAAGTTGACCTTTGAGAAACAGTCACCGGAGTTCAGGACTCTGAACAGAAGCTTGTCCCCTTCCTCGCCATATTTTCCGAGCAAGGTTGACAGATTCTCCATAGCCGGAGTCTCGATCTGGGCATAGCCGAAAGTCCTGAAGACCTTCTTGATGGTGTCGAAGATATAATTCCTTTCGGCCATATTCTGCTGACCGAAATCACGTGTCCCCTTAGGGATTGACGGTTTCTGACTCATAATCGTTATTTTTCCACTTTATCGGCCTTGTAGCCAAGTTTTTTGATAGCGTCCGCAAGGGTCTTCTCATCGGTCTTACGGCGGTCGTACTTGATCTTGATTGTCTGATCCTTGAGAGAGACCTTCAAGTCCTTGACTCCCTTGAGGAACGCCAGATTCTCATTGAGTTTGTTCACGCATTTGTCACAATGCATATTCGTCGCGAAAACAACCTCGCCGACATTCTTGTCGGCGGGTGCCTCCGTCGCAAAACCCTCGAAAGGAGCAGCCTGAGCCGCGGCAAAAGGCGCAGCCAACATCACGGCCGCGACCGCTATCAATAATATTCTTTTCATAATCTACAACCTTATGGCAGCAGCGTGGTTATCCGCGCCAAGATTCATCCTGCAAAGATAGTGATTTAATCGTTCTTTGTCGCCCTCCAGAGCGTCAATCTCACGCCAAGATTGATCCGCCGTCCCATAATAGGCCCCCAGACACAGCTGGCATCGAAGCCCGGAGTCCAAGGAGTCCATTCCCCGGCGGCGTTCCTATCCCCCACCAGCACGTGCATCTGGGTGAAATTCGTGATGTTCTCAACCCCAGCATAGATGTCGAACCCACGGAAGCGCCTGGTTATCTGCGCATAGAGCAATGGATAAACCGGCGTGCGGCCATCAGGATAAAGCAGTTCCCCACCATCATCCTTCAGATCTTTCATAAAGTCATACACCCTCGCCGAACCGTTCACGGAAGCGGTGAAATCGAATATCCATCGGCTCAGATTTGTCTTATACTGAAGGTTCAGCACTCCCTTGAAGCAGCTGAGCATCGGCTTCTCCACCAATTCGCCACCATAATTCTCCTGCCGGGCGTTGGTGTAGCGCCCGGTCAAAGCCACGGTGAAGCGGTCAAATGGCTCGACATTGAAATCCACCTGCCAGTTATCTGAATATGAGCGTCTTCCATCGGAATCAAAGAACCAGATGTCACGTCCGCCGTTCACATCTGTGCCCGGCACCTCATAATCCACCATCAACTGACGCGCGAACTGGGTTCTGAAATAATCAAAGCTGACATAAGTCTTGGAAGGATCGACCCCGAGCGGCATATAAAAAGTAAGGTTTCCTCCGAATGTCCACGAATCCTCAAGCAGCCGCTCCATACAATTCCCTTGGAGCCTGCTGTGGGTGGACATCACACCGATATTGTCTGCGACCGGATCCGCGTACCTCAGTCCCCTGCCGCCGTTCGCTCTGGCCACGAACCATTCCGCCGGTGAATATTTCAAAGTCACCCTCGGAGCCAACTTGAACCCGCTCCCCTTGTACCAATCAGCGCTGACTCCGACAATTGACGTGAATATGTCCCCGGCATGGAAGGTATATTCCCCGTAAGCACCGCCGAAGAAATGATCCGCAATTCCGGAATATGGACGCTGCCCATTCCAATTCTCACCACTCCACAGGCCGTAGTCCAATTTTGCGACAGCCTCGTCAATGTGGTCGAACGTGCCGGAAAGGCCGACAGTGAAGTCGTGCGACTCATTCAACATATTCCTGTAGAGGAGGTTGATGAAGCCCGACTGTTGGCTCGCAAGGTAGGATGACGCGCCGAACCAGGAGTCGCTTTTCTGCCACGACCAGTCCGCTATGGCGGCTATGCTGGAGGAGCCGTCCTCGCGAAGAGGCTTGCCGACTTTCAGGTAGGCGTTCAGGAGACTGTTCGTGATGTCGGTGCCCCAAGGGGATTCCGAGAGATATTTTGCGAAAGAGTTCCCTTCTGTTGGTTCCAGGATAAACTCATCTGAAGCCCAACGAGGTTCCATCCCGCTTTTGTCATAGCCGTCCATTCCGCCCTGCCGATGGTCCCGGACAGCTTTCACGCCCCAGCGTACCTGAAGTTCGGGAGTATAGTAAAGCCACCTGTTGGCCACATTAAACTGCAACATCTTAGGATCATCACGGAAGCCATCATCGTTCATATCGTAGGTCTTGAAGTTCCCGCTGACGTGTCCTAACAGAATCGTATAGACCGTCGGGCTGAGTTGCCAGGCCGATGTCGCGTTGAAATCCGCCTTGGTGTCGCTCATCATCGAAGCCTGGATGAAAAGCGGTTTCTCCTCGGTAGGCTTCTTGTGCTCAAGATTGATCTGTCCGGTCATTGATTCCAAGCCGTTGATCACGGACGGGGAGCCTTTCGCGATCTGGATGCTCTCCAGCCATGGCCCTGGAACATAAGACAGTCCATATGGAGCGGTTATCCCCCTCATCACCGGACGGTTCTCGTCCAGCATCTGCGTATATGTCCCGGAAAGGCCCAGAAGCCTTATCTGACGCGCTCCCGTGACAGCGTCCGAATAGCCGACTGTCACGCTGGCCGAGTTCTCAAAGCTTTCCGCGAGGTTGCAACAGGCCATCTTCTGAAGTCCCGAGGCCGAGATAAGTTCCGTCCTCAAGGTCTTTCCTCTTGAGATGCTATTCTCCTGATGACCGACAAAAACCGTCGCGTTGAGACTGTCTTTCCTATCCTTATATATAGAGGTAGTGTCAACCGACTGGGCTGACATGCCAACGGACAACACCGTGGCCATAATAGAAGCGATGATAGTCTTTCTCATAATTCACATCATAAGCCAAGCGCGTCGTGCGCCGTTCCTTCAAATAAAGTTATTCGCTGGATGCAAATATAATAATTGATTATTAAGAAAATGATTAAATTTGTACAAAATCTCGCAACCAGAGAAACCAAAACGTTTTCAGGCTATATGAACACAAAAGAATTCGTCAAATGGGTGCTGGCCGTGCTGTGCGGCCTGTTCATCTGGGGCATCGTGAAGTTCTTCATGTTCTTTATGATGCTCGGCTCAATGATTGCCTCTGCGGCTTCATTCTCCGGAGGCTCCGGCGCCGTTATTCCCAAGGAGGGTGTCCTGCTGATGGACATGTCTAAATTCGAGATCACTGAACAGACTCAGGAAAGCAACCCGCTCACCTCCATCCAAGGCAGAGAGATCGCTTTGGTCGGACTTAACGATGCCGTCAAGGCAATCCACAAAGCCGCCGAGGATCCGGGTGTGCAGTACATCCTCGTAAAGACAGACGGCGCCTCCACCAGCCTTACCAAACTGGAGGAACTCCGCAAGACCCTCACAGATTTCAGGAAGAGCGGCAAGGCAGTGATAGCATATGGCGAGGCGTTCACTTCCGGAAGCTACTACCTCGCGTCAGTGGCCGACAAGATCTACACGACGAGGCATCACGGCGGCAACAACTTTATGTTGGGAATAAGCGGGAGGATGTTGTTTCTCAAGGATCTGCTCGACAAGCTCGGTGTAAACTACCAGCTCATCCGCCACGGCAAGTACAAGAGTGCCGGCGAAATGTACGTCAAGAACGCGCCAAGCCCTGAGAATATGGAGCAGAACCAGGCGATGATCGACTCCATGTGGGAAACGGTGGCCGCGGAGACCGCAGGGAGCAGGGGTGTGAGCGTGGACTCACTCAACTACTTCATCGATCACCTTTCCATAGCCCTTCCTGAAGATATGGTGAGCCACAACCTCGCCGACGAGGCTCTCTCCGTTGAGGAATATAAAGGGAAACTCGCCGACCTGGCCGGCAAGGACAGTTACAAGGATGTGAAATTCATCCCGTTCTGCGACTATGCCGCCGCCAAGGCAACGCCGAACCTGACCGCCAAGAAAAACATCGCCGTCATCTATGCCAACGGGAATATCCTTGAGCAGGACGACCCGAACAACATCAGCGGCGACCGTTTCGCCGGCATCATCGCCAAGGTAAGGGCGGACTCAACCGTCAAGGCTGTCGTGTTCAGGGTCAACTCTCCTGGCGGTACAGTGCTGGCTGCCAGCAAGATCAAGGAAGAGATCGACCTCACCAGAGCAGTCAAGCCGGTCATCGCCTCTTACGGTGACTATGCTGCTTCCGGCGGTTACTGGATCTCCAACAGCTGCGACCACATATTCTCAAACGCGACGACTCTCACCGGTTCGATCGGTGTGTTCTCCGCCATCCCTGAGTTCGGGAAGACTCTAAAGGACATAGCGCACGTGAATATGGTGCCGGTCAAGTCCCACAAGCATTCCGATATGCTTTCGCTGACCCGTCCGTTTGACGCCGGGGAGACAGCCTGGATGCAGGTCTATGTTGACGACATCTACAACAGTTTTGTGAGCATAGTCGCGCAGGGACGTGATATGACTTTCGAGGCGGTGGACGAGATCGCTCAGGGACGTGTCTGGACCGGAGCCGACGCACTTAAGATCGGTCTCGTGGACGAGATCGGAACGTTGGAGGATGCGATAAAGTACGCGGCGTCGATGGCCGGGGACGCCGATATTGAGAACTGGGGTATAGCAAGTTACCCTAAACCTTTGACGATTATGGAGCAGTTGCTGCAGCAGTTTGGCAAGACCACTAACCCGGAGGAGGCCATGGCCAACGCACTGGCCGGAACTCCGCTGGAGGGCGTGGCGAAGAATCTGCTTGACTGGCAGAGGAGCTGGGCGAAAGGCCAGGGAGACCTTGTCTTCGCGAGAATGCCGTTCGAGATAGAGATCAGATAAGACGGATCACTGTGACGGTGGCTGTGGCCTTCGTCACCTTCACGGAGTCATCGATGCGATGACCTACCAATGCGAGAATATGGAAGCCTTCGTCAGCGATGACGAGGGCTTTTTTCTTTTCAAGAATATCAAGTTTAAGGTCCACGAACATATCACTGAGCTTCTTGCGGCCACGCATTCCAAGCGGGCGCATCCAGTCGCCTGGTTGCCAATGTCTTATTGTGAAAGGGAACGGGAGATCCAGTTTAGTCTCTCCTACGCTTGTCTTCACGTCCTTCACATCGTCCGACAGCGAGACGGAAAACTTTATTCCGTTCAATGAATATGTTCCTGGGCCATTGATGGTTAGGTCAGTCGCTTCGGCAAGCTCTGCGACCGGAGATATAACAACCTCCCGAGCCGAAGTCACGGCAAGATATTCATCAGCAACGAACGTCCTGCCACTGACGGTACCGTCACTTTTCAGGACAGAGGCAAGGTCCGCGACTACGGAGGAAGTGAACCCGAAAGGTTCCAAAAGACGGAAAAGGACATATTCCCAATTCTTTTTAGCCGTAAGCTTCTGATGGTCAATAACAGGAAGGCCATTACCATCAAGCCGTACAATCTCCGCCGAAACCGAACGGACATATTCATCAGCGATGGATTGAACCTGCGCGAACCGCTCCATATCCTCGTTCAACGTTGTCAGGAACGATGGATTCAACCTTCCAAAAAGCGGGAATATCTCATTGCGGATGCAGTTGCGCTTGTAGGCGGAATCAGCGTTGGTGCTGTCCTCGTGCCAACACAGCCCGTGCGATACGGCATATTCATAAATATCCCCGCGTGAGAAATCGAGAAGCGGCCGGATAAGTCGGGCGTCCGAACCCAGAAGGGACGAACTGCGGCGCATTCCGGTCATTCCTTTCACCCCGGTGCCACGCAACATATTCAGTATCATAGTCTCAGCATTGTCGTTGGCATTGTGAGCGACAGCCAAAGCGGCAAATCCTCGCTCCCGACAGACCTCCGCGAACCAGGCGTAACGCAGCTCCCTCGCCGCCATCTCGATGCTTACACCATTCGAGGCGGCATATTCCTCTGTGTAAAAATCTGTTTTTATGAATATGACGCCGTGGCTTTCGGCCCATTCCCTGACAAGAGTCTCGTCCGAGTCACTCTCCTCTCCCCTCAGGTGGAAATTGCAGTGAGCCAGCGCGAAACACCTCCTGACCGAGGAATTGAGAAACAGCTCCGCCATACACATCGAGTCAACCCCGCCGCTGACAGCCAAAAGAACCGCCTCTCCATCAGGAAGCAGCCCTTTCAGGATTCTGTCAAAACGTTCCTGCATATTCAGGAATTTTATTTCTTGCTTGCGAACGTGTACGTGAAGCCGAACTGGAGAGCCTGCGCGAACTGCACCCTCCTGCCGGTGTTGCCGTCCTTGTCCGTGACGAGGACAGTGTCGTCGTAGATGAGGTTGGTCGTGATGTTCAGCGAGAAGAACCTGCTGAGCTTCCACATCATACGGGTGTCCCAGTTCACACGGATGTTCTTCGGATTCTTCAGATAGTTTGAGAACAGGAGCAGATGCGTCGAGCCCTCGAAATTGTCATTGACCTTGACCTTGGCATCGGCGGTCAGCTGGGCACCGAACTCGAAACGGGCGGGCTTGTAATAGTTTCCAGTCTTGTAGTAGATGTTCTTGTCATCCTTGGCGTCCGGATAGACCTCGGTATCCTCGTACTTCTTCTTCCTCCCCATACCATAGTTCTTTCGCAGCTTCTCGCTTCCGACGATTGTGAAGCCTCCTGTGATAGGCGCCATATTGACCGTCAGCCATTTGCTCGGCACCCAGTCAATACCAAGACCCAGATTGACAGTTCCCGGAGAAAGAATGCTGGACTTGAGCACACGGGCGTTTCTCCAATCCTTGCTGGATGGCTCCTTGTCCTCCTCCACGGCCGGAGTCGGGTAGTTGTAACCGTTGGCGAACTGGCTGAGGAACGTGAACTTGGCGGAGTAGTTCAAAGTCTTTGTTGCCTTGTAGCCCCAAGTGCTCTCGAACAGGATCCGGTCCTTGTTCTTCTGGATGATCGGCTTGTCGGCGGAATAAAGGAATCCGTAGTCCAGCTGGATACGGTTGTTCCAGTACTTCTCACCTTTCTTCCACTTCGCGTTGCCATCAATGTAGGCGCTCAACGCATAGTTGTTGTAACCTCCCTTCGCCCAGTTCGTGAAACTACTCTGGACAAAGTTCAGGTTCGTCATCAACGACTTGTTCCAATAGTCCGGTTTCGGAGCCACGACCTTTGTCTCCTCTGTCTGTGTCAGAAGCTTTGCGGCGGCGGCCGCGGCTGACTGGGCGTTTCTCCATGTCGTGTCCGTCTGCGCCGGCGCAGCGAACGTAACGAGCGCAAGAGCCACGGACAGCATTGTTCGTTTAATCGCTTTCACGTTCATAGTCAGTTTATTATATTCCCAATTAATAAGAGATCGCGAACACGACCCTCTGCTTTGAAGGTTTGCCGGAGTAGATGTCCTTGCCCTCCTCCTCGCAGACAAAGCTGTCCACAGGGATGCAACGGATCGTGGCCTTTGTCTCGTCCTTGATCTTCTGCTCGGTCTCGGCCGTGCCGTCCCAATGACAGAGCAGGAACTTGCCTGTGCCGATCTTGGCCTTGAACTCCTCCCAGTCGTCGCACTTCTCAACGTGTGACGCGCGGAAGTCGAACGCCTTCTGGTAGATGGTCTTCTGGATGTCGTCCAGAAGGGCGGCGATTGACTTGTCAAGCCCCTCAAGGGCGACAGTCTGCTTCTCCAGGGTGTCTCTTCTGTGAACCTCTACAGTGCCGTTCTCCAGGTCACGAGGTCCCATAGCCAGACGTACAGGGACTCCCTTGAGCTCCCACTCGGCGAACTTGAATCCAGGACGCAGGGTGTCACGGTCATCAATCTTGACAGTATGTCCTTCGGCCTCAAGGGCTTTCTTCAACTGAGCCATCTTGTCCAAGATCTTCGTGTGATCCTCTTCGGTCTTGTAGATCGGAACCATAACGACCTGGATAGGGGCCAGAGCCGGCGGAAGGACAAGTCCGTTGTCATCGCCGTGAGCCATCACGAGGGCTCCCATAAGCCTCGTGGAAACGCCCCAGGATGTGGCCCACACGTACTGCTGCAGGCCTTCCTTGTCTGTATATTTCACATCGAACGACTTGGCGAAGTTCTGGCCGAGGAAATGAGATGTTCCGGCCTGGAGAGCCTTCCCGTCCTGCATCATCGCCTCGATGGTAAGGGTGTCGAGCGCGCCGGCGAATCTCTCGTTAGGACTCTTGTGTCCCACGATCACAGGCAGAGCCATAAACTCACGGGCGAACTTCGCGTACACCTGAACCATTCTCTGTGCCTCTTCCTGAGCCTCCTGCGAGGTCGCGTGGGCCGTGTGGCCCTCCTGCCAAAGGAATTCGGCGGTGCGGAGGAAAAGCCTTGTGCGCATCTCCCAGCGGACAACGTTAGCCCACTGGTTGCACATGATAGGGAGATCCCTCCATGATGTGATCCAGTTCTTATATGTACTCCAGATGATGGTTTCGGAGGTAGGTCTTACGATAAGCTCTTCCTCAAGCTTCGCGGACGGATCCACGACAACGCCCTTTCCGTCAGGGTCGTTCATAAGCCTGTGATGGGTGACGACGGCGCACTCCTTGGCGAATCCCGCCACGTGCTCGGCCTCCTTGCTGAAGAAGGACTTAGGAATGAAGAGCGGGAAATAGGCGTTCACAGCGCCGGTCTCCTTGAACATTGTGTCCAAAGCGTGCTGCATCTTCTCCCAGATCGCATAGCCATAAGGCTTTATCACCATACATCCCCTGACGGCGGACTGCTCTGCCAAGTCTGCCTTAACAACCAGATCGTTGTACCACTGAGAATAGTTCTCAGACCTTTTTGTCACTTCCTTTGCCATATATTCTTTGCTGTTTTTGTCAATTATTCTTATTATTGTGCAATATTCCGAAAGGTATGGATTTTGTTCACTAGAGAACATTTGTGTGGCCGACACCTTTGGATACGGCCACGAAGTTACGAATTAATTGTCAAATATAGGAGATTCAGAAATGAAAACACGCACAATCCTCTTTATCTCGGCGCTTCTGGCACTGACTTCGTGCGGTTCAGCGGCGCGGTTTGCCAGTGATGCTTCCAGGCAGAAGTATCAGGATGGAATCTACTATACATCCAATGCCAAGGTCCATCAAGCCGAGGAGGCAGCCACCTCCGCAAATGACGAGGAGACCGACCTTCTTGTGGCAAAGACAAAGAACTCCCCGATCTTCATGAAGAGCGGAGAGAAGGTTGACACTCTGTTCATCCCTGAGAACAAAGCGGCGAGAATAGATTTCAACAACACTGACAACACCACATCCGTTTACCTCTACGACAACGGTTTCGACACCTGGGCCGCCTACCAACCTTGGTACGCGACATCCTGGTATTCCTGGAACCGTCCTTTCTACACCTCGATCTACTGGGGCGCGAATCCTTGGTACTATGGTGGCTGGTACTCACCGTGGCACTATGACCCTTGGTATTATGGATATTCCTGGGGGTGGGGCAATCCGTGGTATTACAGCGGATGGTACGACCCTTGGTACTGGGATCCTTGGTACTATAGCGGATGGTACGGTGGCTGGTATGGAGGCTGGTACGGCGGCTGGTACGATCCGTGGTATTACGGAGGCTGGGGCTACGGCCATCATCACCACCACGACCGTGACTTCTTCGGTCCTGGCAGCGGACGGGTTTACACTCCACGTCTTAGCACAACCGGCTCAAGCAGAAGAAGCGGAATCGGGTCCTCTTCAAGGAGCGCCGGAGTGAGAAGTTCCTCAATGACCAGATCAAGAAGCGGCATCGGATCAACAAGATCCTCAATGTCAGCGACTACCACAAGGTCTTCAAGCCTTGGCGGACGCACAAGCGGCACAAGGTCATCAATATCCTCGGTCAACAGGCCGGCATCCTCATCCGTAAGATCCTCATCAGCAAGATCATCCTCGGTAATGTCTTCGTCTGACAGGTCCTCATCCGTCAGGTCATCGGTCGGCGGCACTGTCAGATCCAGCGGATCATCCTCATTCGGGACCTCTACCGGCTCATCTTCAGTCAGGTCATCCTACGGCAGCAGCCGTTCGTCATCCTCTTCATCCTCGACGATGTACTCAAGACCGGCAAGCGGTAGCAGAAGCTCAAGCGGAACGACATCCAGCGTATTCTCTACAGGATCAAGCAGAAGTTCCTCAACAGGCAGCTATAGGTCTTCGGGATCTTCCTACAGGTCTTCGTCAAGCAATGATTATTCTTCCGGCTCGACGAGGAGCTCAAGCAGCTACTCCACAGGCAGGAGCTCAAGTTCATATTCTTCCGGCAGCTCAAGCCGTAGCAGCGGCTACTCAGGTGGCGGTTTCTCCGGCGGCGGATCATCCAGAAGCTCAGGAGGTTCGTACGGCGGTGGCGGCAGCTCCAGAAGCAGTGGCGGAAGAAGGTAACCATTAATAACAATTGAAATGAGAAAGGCAATATTCACTGCGCTTTTGTCATTGACCGCTGTAGCGGCCGGGGCGCAGACAATGTACGACGGGCTGACATTCAGCCAGAACAACTACTACGGAACGGCAAGGTCGATCGGTATGGGCAACGCGATGACGGCTGTCGGCGGCGACCTCGGGTCAATCGGTATCAATCCTGCGGGATCGGCAGTGGCGGGATACTCCCAGTTCACAATCACGCCGAATCTCACGCTCAGTTCGATGAACTCATCCTACAGCGCCTACCCTGTCGGAGGAGTTGACAACTTCTCCAATGAGAGACGCGAGAGTCTCACCAGATTCTCGATGCCGAACATCGGTGCGACATTCAACTGGAAAACCGGCAGCGGGAGCGGTCTGACCGCCATCACTTATGGATTTGTCGTCAACGGGACGAACAATTTCACCGGCAAGATGATGGCAGGCGGCAGGAACGACAAGACAAGTTACATCAGCTCCATGGCTGTGGCGGCCGAAGGTTATGACATGGATTTCCTTAACGGATACTCCATCAACAGCAACAACGAGAGAGTAGACAGAGGTTGGGACTACCCCTACTACTACCCTGATGATTACACCAATGACCCTAACAAAGGCTCATACGCGCCATGGAATGTGATCGCGAACGTCCAGGCAGGAGCGCTTTCCAATTTCGGAGACTCTAACGATCCGGCCTATTACTGGCGCTACATAGGTGCGACAGAAATCTATGAGAAGACTGGAGAGAAGGATGCCGACGGCAACTACATCTACAACATTTCCCTTCCAGGAGCGTTGAGCCAGGCATACGGCAGGAACGTAACAGGAAGCAAATACGACGCGTTGCTCAATGTCGGGTTCAATTTTGGAGAGACGTTCTTCCTCGGAGCGAATCTCGGAATAACCTCCCTCAACTACAACTATGATGAATATTTCAAGGAAGCCGCGGAGAACCCGTCGGCATTCGAGATGGACTTCGGAGAGAAAGGCAAGACCTACTTCAGCGACTATCGCACCCGTTACTCCTACACGGCGGACGGAAGCGGAGTTTACGGCAAGTTCGGATTTCTTTGGAGACCTGTGGACGGGATACGCATAGGTGGAGCCGTTCAGACACCGACAATCATGGAAATCAACGAACGTTGGAGACAAGACGTCAATGTCAACTACACCGACGCCTCATTCAACGGGTCGGCCAAGACGCCTGAGGGGGACTATTCCTACAGACTACGCTCGCCTTACAGACTCAACGCCGGAGCGGCGTTCACCTTCGCCGGGATGGCTCTCATCAGCGCCGACTACGAGATGACCGACTACAGCACGATGAAGTTCACGAGCAAGGAAGGCGGATGGAATGACGACAGTTTCAGAAATCTGAATGACGAGATACGTGACTGCATGGGAGTGTCGCACATGGTCAGGATCGGTACGGAATTTAAGCCGGTACCGGAATTTGCGGTGCGCGCCGGCTACAATTTCACCACCACTCCTGAATATGTATATAACGGAAATGAGAAGACGAAGTTGAACGACAGAATCAACGCATTCTCCGTAGGCCTCGGATATTCATCAAACGGATCGTTCTTCGCGGACATCGCGGCAAGGCTGACTATGCTGTCGGATGAATATATCTCACCTTACGCCGACTACCTTAAAGATCTGGCTTCTCCGATGATCCTCAACAAGAGGGACCTCTACAGCATCACGGCGACCTTCGGGTGGAGATTCTAAAGGTTTTTCAGATAGGAGATTGAATCCGGACCTTCGTTGAAAAGGAGGTCCATGATGGAAAGATTCGGAACGAAACCGTACTTTCGGGCAAAGACCTGGAAGTACGGTTTTTCCAGATTCAGGTCTTTCAATATGTTGTCCGGACGTTTCGGGTGGATGAGTTCCCGGTAATCCATTCCGTAGCGGCCGGAATCCAACGGAATCTCACGGGAACGGACGGGGACATATTCATCGGTCATCCTCAGGTCCACCGAGACGCCGGTCTTCCGGAGGAAGAACCTGATCAGTTGTAAATCAAGGTCGAACAACGTCTCTGGTTGTGAATTCAGGATTCCGAACAGTTCGTCCTTGTAATATTCAAAATAAGCGGAGGACTCGTAGGCGGACGCAATCGCCCGTTCGGTACGGATCAGCCAAGGAGTCGAGTAATCCACCTTGATCTCCGTTATCGGCAGCTCATGGGTTCCGCTTTCGTGAATGATCGGGAAATTAAGGCTCTGAGGGCCGTCGGCGGCATAGTAACGGAAGCGGTTCCTCCAGGATTGCTTCTGGTAATGCTCGCAGGCCTCAAGATAAACGACAGAAGGCTTCACCCTGTCCGGAGACAAGATGAAGTCTTTAGCCATCAATGCGAAATAGCTGATCGGCGGGAACCAGGCCACACTCAGCAGCACCGCCGCCTCTTCTTCAGACCTATTCGAATTCTCCCTTCTCGTGGGAGTCGTTTGCCCTGATGATTCCACGCTTCGAGCTTCTGATGAAATTCAGGATCGTGTCACGCTCCTCGCTCTGAGGGAATCCGGCCTCGACCTTGGCGCAGCCGTCGGTGATGTTGTAGCCGGAGAAGTAAATCGTGTCGTAGATGTCCTTGATGTTGCGGATCACCTCCGAAGAGAACCCGCGGCGGCGGAGTCCCACGATGTTCACACCTGAATAGCAGATCGGATCGCGGCCGCAGAGGACGTAAGGAGGGATATCCTTGTTGATCTTGGACATTCCGCCGACCATCGCGTGACATCCGATCTTGGAGAACTGGTGAGCCTTCGCTCCGCCTCCGACAATCGCCCAGTCATCAACCACGGTCTCGCCGGCGATGCCGACGAAGCTGACAAGGATGCAGTGATTTCCTACCACGCAGTCGTGGGCCACATGAACGTAGGACATCAGCAGAGTGTTGCTGCCGATCTTCGTCACGCACTTGCCGCTGGCCTTGGTGCCACGGTTGATCGTCACACACTCGCGGATGGTGACATTGTCGCCGATCTCCACGTATGTGACCTCACCCTCATATTTAAGATCCTGAGGGATGGCGCCTACCACAGCACCTGGGAATACCTGGCAATTCTTTCCCATCTTGACGTATGAATATATCATCGCATGCGGATGGATCTTGCATCCGTCTCCGATCTCCACATCGTCATCGATGAAGGCGAAAGGACCGATCTCAATGTTGTCGCCAAGTTTCGCCTTAGGGCTCACTGACGCTAATGGTGAAATTGTGTTCATATTCTAAGTGTTTTATCAGCAAGATTTCTCACGGATGGCCTTGGCTGTCCGTGTGTTGATTGTGTGCCCCGGCTTGAAAGCGGTGACCTTGGCCTTGAGCCAGCCTCCGGCGAGCCTCAGATCTCCGATCAGATCAAGAAGCTTATGCCTTCCGCACTCGTTCGTGAAATGAAGTTTGAGATTGTTGAGGTAACCGTTGTCGTTTATGGCAAGCTCAGGCACGTTGAAAAGCGCGGAGAGCCTCTCGACCTGCTCCGGCTGGACCGGATGTTCAACTATCACGATGGCGTTATCGACATCCCCACCCTTGACCAGATTGTTCTGGAACAAGTACTCTATCTCGTGGAAGAACACGAAAGTACGGCACGGGCCGATCTCCTTGGCATAGTCCGTGGACTCATCCCAATGCGCGGTCTGCACACCAAGTACCCTGGAGCCGAAGTCCACGGTGATGTCCATCGAAGGCGCGTCGGCCGGAGTGATTCTCACGAATGAGCCGGTCTTTTCGTCACGGATCTCAATCTCCTCTGGAATAGTGACATATTTCCTGTCAGCCTTCTGTTCTTTCAGGCCGTCCTTGGCGATTGCCTCCACATAATAACGGGCGCTGCCGTCCAGAATCGGAACTTCGACATTGTCAATCTCTATGAGAGCGTTATCCACTCCCATACCTGTAAGAGCCGACATTATATGCTCGATTGTGGCGACCGTGGCCTCTCCTTTGGAGATAGTGGTACTTCTGGCCGTCGATGACACATTCTCAGCCAAAGCCTCGACGAACGCGTTTTCACCGAGGTCCACTCTGTGGAACACTATCCCAGTGTCCTCGGGAGCCGGTTTGAGAATCATCTTTGAGATCTTGCCGGTGTGAAGCCCCTTACCATGGAACTCATATTCACCCGCAAGGGTCTTTTGCTTATTCAAAGTCATAATCTATCTTTTGCAGGCTGCGTAAAATACATCAGTCTGCAAAGATAGCATGAAATATTTGAATATTCAAGGATTACCCTGCCACTTCGTAGCTATTGGCTACTATTCTTCGCCCTGACGCTTGAAGACGGCGTAGCTGCGGAGGTAGTTCTTGAGCGGAAGGGCTGGCGAGCCAAGGAACACCTGGCCTGACTTGCGGATATTTCCGATCACGCCACACTGGGCGCCGATGGTCGTGTTGTCGGCGATGTTCAGATGGCCCGCTATGCCGACCTGGCCGGCAAGAATACAGTTCTTGCCGATCTTCGTGGAGCCGGCGATTCCGCACTGGGCGGCCATCACGGTGTTGTCTCCGATCTGGACATTGTGGGCTATCTGGCAAAGATTGTCGATCTTGACCCCGTTGCCGATGATCGTGGATTCCATCTCGGACTTGTCGATCGTCGTGCCGGCGCCGATCTCGACATTGTCGCCGATGATGACATTGCCGATGTGCTCGATCTTCTCCCAAGTCCCGTCAGGGAGCGGCGCGTTGCCGAAACCGTCGGAGCCGATGACGGCGTTGGCATGGATGATCACGTTGTCACCGATGACCATTCCCGGATAGATGACGACTCCCGGGTAGATGATGCAGTGCGAGCCGATCACGGTGTTGTCGCCGACATAGACATTCTCGTAGATCTTCGTGTAGTCCCCCACCTTGGCGTGATGCCCGACATACGAATGGCTTCCGAGATAGACCTTCTTGCCGAACTTGGTGGTCAGGAACCATGATGAACGGAAGCCTCTGTGCCTCTTGTCCGTACGTCTCTGGGTGGAGACATATTTCAAGAGATCGGCCAAAGACTTGTAGGCGTCATCGACCCGGACCATCGTCGAGGTCACGGCCTCCTTAGGAGTGAAATCCTTGTTGACCAGCAGGACACTTGCCCTGCATGTGTAAACGTATTTCTCGTACTTAGGGTTGGCGAAAAAACACAGCTGCCCCGGTTTGCCATGCTCGATCTTGGCGAACGATGTGACCGTTGCCTGGGGATCGCCTTCCACGGTTCCCCTGAGCACCTGAGCCAATTGCTTTGCGGTAAATTCCATCTTCTTTATGGCGATTAAATCTACAATTTCCAATTACGGAATACAAAGAAAGCAATTTATTTTCATATTCACTAAAATATTCTTATCTTTGCATCGTTGTGAGAGATAGGGGACGAAAGCGTCTCCTATCTTTCGCTTTGTAAAACCAGACTTTATGCGGAAAGAACAGATCATAAGCAGCATTGAGGAGGCCGTGCGCGCCCGCGGATGCTTCATAGTCGATGTCTCGGTCAGCAATGACAACGACATAGTGCTCACCATCGAGAAAGAGGTCGGCGACATGGACCTTGAGGATTGCGTTAGCGTCAATGACGCTTTCCTGGCCGCTTTCGACAAGGACGCGGAGGACTATTCCCTGACCGTCACATCCGCCGGACTCGACCAGCCGTTCAAGGTTCTCAAGCAATATGAAAAGGCGGTTGGCTCCGCTGTGGAGGCAAGGCTTAAAGGCGGGAAGAAGATCATCGGGGTGCTCACCGGAGTGGACGAGGCAGGAATATGCCTGAGATATTCACAGAAAGAAACGGTGGAAGGCAAGAAGAAAAAGGAACTCGTGGAGCACGAGGACCGCATCGGGTTCGCGGAGATCAACTCCGTTGTGCCGCACATAGTGTTCAAGAAATAAGAATATCAAGAATATAAATATGGAAAAGAAAGAAGAAATCACTCTTATTGACGCCTTCAAGGACTTCAAGGAAGAGAAGAACATCGACAGACCGGTGATGATGGGTGTGCTCAAGGACGTGTTCCTCACCCAGATCGCCAAGACCTATGGCTCGGCCGACAATTTCGATGTCATCATCAACGTTGACAAGGGAGACTGCGAGATCTACCAGAACTTCGATGTGGTCGAGGAGGTGGAGAATCCTAACACACAGATCACTCTTGATCAGATCAAGGCCGAGACCGGTGATGACGACTACGAGATCGGGGATGTCTACACCAAGAAACTCTCCCTCGCGTCTTTCGGTAGAAGAGGAATCCTGAACATCAGGCAGAACCTTCAGGGCCGCATCATGGACATCGACAAGGCGAATGTATTCAAGGCATATTCCGACAAGATCGGCGAGATATTCACGGGTGAGATCTACCAGACTTGGTCGAAGGAGGTCATCATCCTTGACGATGACAACAACGAGCTTCATCTGCCTAAGGCCGAGCAGATTCCAGGAGAGAGATTCAAGAAGGGAGACACCCTCCGCGCCATCATCAAGAGCGTGGAGATGAAGAACAACACCACCCCTTACATCACTCTTTCCAGAACATCCAACGAGTTCCTTGAGAAACTCTTCGAGCATGAGGTTCCGGAGATATTCGATGGCCTCATCACCATCAAGAAGGTTGTCCGTGTACCTGGCGAGCGCGCCAAGGTGGCTGTCGAGTCCTACGACGAGAGGATAGACCCGATCGGAGCGTGCATCGGCGTGAAGGGATCAAGAATCATCGGAATCGTGCGCGAGCTCCGCAACGAGAATATCGACGTGCTCCAGTGGACTAACAACACGCAGCTTCTCATCCAAAGAGCCCTCAATCCTGCAAGAGTGTCATCAATCGACCTCGGCAACTCGGAAGAGGACAAGATCAAGGTTTACATGCAGCCTGACGAGGTCAAGAAAGGTATCGGTCGCGGAGGATGCAACATCAAGCTGGCAGGCATGCTTGTCGGCAGGGAGATCGAGGTCTGGAGAGAGCTTCCTAAGGACGAGGCTCAGGAAGAGGAGGACGTTCTCCTCAGCGAATTCAGCAACGAGATAGACCAGTGGGTGATCGACAGACTGGAGGCCATCGGATGCGACACGGCCAAGAGCGTGCTCGCGTTCACACCTGAGGACATCGCCAAGAGGGCCGACCTTGAGGACGAGACCGTGGCCGAAGTGTTCAGGATCCTGAGGGCCGAATTTGAAGAATAGTCCAGGCCGAATAGCGGACAATATTAATTTAAAGGGGTTGAATATGGCAGAAATCAGACTAAATAAAATCATCAAGACTTACAACATCGGGCTTCAGAAACTTGTGGACTTTTTGGCCAGCAAGGGAGTTGAGGTCGAAGCCAATCCTAACGTGAAGATTTCGGAGGATCTTCTTCCGGCGATTGACAAGCAATTCGAGAAGGACAAGGCCAACAAGCAGGCTGCGGAAAAGATTGACATCAAACTCAACGAGATTCTGGAAAAGACATCCAGAAAGCAGCAGGAAAGCGCCAAAGAGGAAGAGGATGAACCGGTAAGGGAAACTGTCATCAAGACAACCATCTTCACTCCTGTCGAGCCTAAACCGGAACCTCAAGCCGCTGTTCATGAAGAGACGGAACCTAAGCGCGAAGAGGAAGTGGAGCCGATGGCTGAGCCAGAGCCACAGCCGGAACCACAACCTGAGCCACAGCCTGAGACCCAGGCGCCGGTCGAGGAGCAGGTAAAGGAACCGGAAACGAAACCCGAGGCAGAGCATGTCAAGGAGAGTCCGGTGATCGAGGAGCCTAAGCAGGAAGTCGTGGCCGAATCCAAGCCGGAGAAAAAGGTGGATAAACCCGTCAAGAACGTTACCCCTGAGCCGACAACCCCTGCTCCAGGGAAGGATGTCCGTGGCGGCGAGAGACCGCTGAGCAAGCACGAGAGGAAACTTGCGGCCAGACAGAGGGAGGAACAGGCGAAAGCCAGACACCAGCAGCAGGCACAACCTCAGGCTCAGGCACAACCTCAACAGCCTCAGGCCAAGGAGGAAAAGCCAGCGGAGCAAAGTTCCACCCCTGGGCTCAAAGTCTTGGGGAAGATTGACTTGTCCCAGTTCGAGCCTAAGAAGGGTAACAAGAAGAGAGAGAGAATAGCCAAGGGAAGCCAGAAGGTTGACGTGGCGAAGGAAGGCAAGCAGGCTGACAACAGTTCCCGCAAGGATAAGAACAAGAATGCCAAGCAGGCTCAGGAGCAGGGCAAGGGCGGCAAGAAGCGCAACCGTGGGACGGACCGCTTCAAGCCGGCAATGACCGAGGAGGAGCAGGAGGCGATGCAGAAGGAGATCCAGAAGCAGGTCAAGGAGACCTACGCCAGGATGAACGACAACAAGAAGAACAACTTCGGAGCCAAGTACAGAAAGGAGAAGAGGGAGCAGGCCGCGGCCAAGTCCCAGGAGGAGATGGCACAGGAGATAGCCGAGAAGAAGGTCCTCAAGGTCACCGAGTTCGTGACCGTGAACGACCTCGCCACCCTTATGAACAACACTCCAGTCAACGAGGTCATCAAGGCTTGCATGGATCTGGGTCTTATGGTTTCCATCAACCAAAGGCTTGACGCAGAGGCGCTTGTGCTTGTCGCCGAGCAGTTCGGCTACAAGGTAGAGTTTGTGACCGCCGACCTCACCGAAGAGATCGAGGGAAGCAGCGAACAGGCTGACCGCGAGGAAGACCTTGTTCCGAGACCACCGATCATCACTGTGATGGGACACGTTGACCATGGTAAGACATCGTTGCTCGACTATATTCGTAAGTCAAACGTCATCGCCGGAGAGGCGGGAGGTATCACCCAGCACATCGGTGCCTACAACGTGAAGCTTCCAGACGGCAGGAGGATCACCTTCCTTGACACCCCTGGACACGAGGCGTTCACCGCTATGCGTGCCCGTGGAGCCCAGCTCACCGACCTTGCGATCATCATCATCGCGGCCGATGACGCTGTGATGCCTCAGACAGTCGAGGCCATCAACCACGCCCAGGCGGCCGGTGTACCGATGGTGTTCGCCATCAACAAGATAGACAAGCCAGGCGCCCAGCCGGAAAGGATCTACCAGCAACTGGCACAAATGAATATCCTCACTGAGGCATGGGGTGGGAAATACCAGTGTCAGGAAATCTCCGCGAAGAAGGGACTCAACGTCGACAAGCTTCTTGAGAAGGTTCTCCTTGAGACCGACCTTCTTGACCTCAAGGCCAACCCGAACAAGAACGGCGTCGGAGCGGTCATCGAGTCATCCCTTGACAAGGGACGTGGATATCTCGCCACGGTACTCGTGCAGGACGGAACACTCAAGACCGGAGACATGGTGCTGAGCGGCAGTTACTACGGCCGTGTGAAGGCCATGTTCAACGAACGTGGACAGAAAGTGAAAGAGGCCGGTCCTTCGACCCCTGTTTCAATCCTCGGTCTGAACGGAGCGCCGAGCGCCGGTGACAAGTTCAATGTGATGAGCGACGAGAAGGAGGCCAAGGCAATCGCCAACAAGCGTGAGCAGCTCCTGCGAATCCAGGGCATCAAGACTCAGAAGCACATGACCCTTGAGGAGATCGGACGACGGATCGCCATCGGCAACTTCAAGGAACTCAACGTCATCGTGAAGGGTGACGTGGACGGATCGGTGGAGGCTCTCTCAGATTCCCTCATCAAGCTCTCAACCGAGCAGGTTCGTGTCAATGTGATCCACAAGGCTGTGGGAGCGATCTCCGAGTCCGATGTGATCCTGGCCGAGGCTTCGGATGCGGTCATCATCGGATTCCAGGTACGTCCTTCCACGGACGCAAGGAAACTGGCCGACGAGCAGGGAATCGAAATCCGTCTCTACTCCGTCATCTACGACGCCATCAACGATGTGAAGGACGGTATCGAAGGTATGCTTGAGCCTATCAAGAAGGAGGAGATCACCGGAACGGCGGAGGTCAAGCAGACCTTCAAGATCTCGAAGGTCGGAACGATCGCCGGCTGTCTTGTCAGGGACGGTAAGATCGCTAAGACGGCGCAGTGCAGGCTTATCCGTGACGGTATCGTGGTTTACACCGGCGAGCTCGCCTCGCTCAAGAGGGGCAAGGACGACGTGAAGGAGGTTTCCGCCGGAATGGAGTGTGGTATCGGCATCGACAAGTTCAACGACCTGAAGGTCGGGGACAATATCGAGGCGTTCGTGATCACAGAAATCAAGCAGACGCTTGATTAAAAAGACGATAAAGTTTTACAGTGCGGACAGCCTCGGCGACATCATGGACGCGGAGGATGTCCGCACCGTTTTGTAGGGCGATGAAGTCGGCGACCTGTGTGGCAGGCAATGCGTCAGCCGGAGTGATGCCCAGAGGCCTGAAGAGGAAGCTCTTGCGAGAAAGGCCCACGAGAATATCCTTGCCGAACTCCTGAAGCACAGACATCTCGCGAAGGAGTTGCCAGTTCTGCTCCACGGTCTTGGCGAAACCGAAACCGGGATCCAGAATCCAATCCTCCACACCGTGCCTGTCCGCCTCTGCGGCGATCCCGACGAAGAACTCACGGACAGCCTCGGTGACATTATCATAGTCCGTGAGGTTCTGCATATTCTTAGGCGTCCCCCGAGTGTGCATCGCTATGTACGGCAGATGAAGCCGGCCAAGCAGCGACCACATCTCCTCACTTCCGCCGCTGACATCGTTCACTACGAAAGGGCCGACGATGTCGCCCTCGCGGGACAAAGATAATAAATTTCCCATATTGTCGTAGCTGTAGATTGCGCCGTAGCACGTGATGGCACAAATATCACGGGGTGGTAGTAATTGTTTCAGTGCCATCATGTGGAAAACAAGCCTATAAAAGAGACCAGCCTTTCTAAAAGCCGGTCTCTCGGTTGCTTACTTGCCGGGCTTGGCCAGGCAGAAGGCGATATACGTGTCAATTATCTAAGGATATGAGCTGAGCATAAATTCTTCAACATTTAGCCCACTCGACATTCAACTCTGCTTTATTTAACAATGACTTCACATTTTTCGCACGTACAGACTCGTATTAGTTCCCTGACTCGAGGAACATATACTGAGCAGAATTCCAAATCTATCTCTCTATGTTTTTCGGCGTTGGTTATAACTTCCATGATAAGTATTTCACCTCTTGAGTTGACAATAATTATTTTTTTTACAAACGCCCATTCAATGCTAAACTCCCCTGCCTTGTCATTGCAATAAATGCCAGTTTGATCAAAAACGACTTTCCAATCAGGAAAAGATAACACCTCTTTAACGTCCCGTAAAAAAAATATCATGACTATAGTTATCCCGATAAGGAGTAGAATAGAGCCAATGATGGCTTTATCTAAATGCACGCTAATGCCTTGAACTAGATAATAAACCAAAAGAAACAAAATTATGGCTCCTGTGATAAGATTAAAAACTATCGTTTTTATTCTATCCTTTTGTGACAGAGATATTAATTTGTAATCTGATTTCATGATCCTACTTTTTATTGTCAGTACAACTTTGCATAAAATTACCAACGATTATTTGGGATGTAGTATTGGCTGCATTATAACCGGAATCAATCAATAGAACATCAATTTTATACAAGTTGTCAGCTCTATCTGAAACTTCTTTTCGTAGTTCTGTTCTTGCAGCCTGCCCGCTTAACCCCTTTCCTGAAGATCTCCATTCTTTCTTGACTTCTTTTCTCGCCGTCTCAACATAATTAGATGGGCTAAGATTACTTGTTGCTTTTTTGTTCGCATTTTCTAGGGTATTAAATGGAAAGACCCGTGAGGCACCTC
>ENA-UOJC01000060-UOJC01000060.1-human-gut-metagenome-genome-assembly--contig:-C104-NODE-60-length-180325-cov-82.599834_pt1 | contig 180325 bp, 135 predicted proteins | sample MGYA00242339_ERZ723886 | MGnify/ENA metagenome assembly ERZ723886 | reverse complement strand
GCGACAGACGGGACTGCGGATGTTCATCCGCCTGACGGACCTGATTATCGACGCGTTGCTCGAGTGCCGCTCGCGCGCAGTGCTCACCGGCGCTTCGGGCGCGGCGCCTAAGATTTCCGGACCGGCGCCGAAGGTCTCTCCCGCGCCTCGGAAGGCGGCGGACGCGGCGGCGGTGCGGCGCGGGGCCGTGGCCGACGGGCAGCGCCGCCTCGAGCAGTTCGTGACGGGCCGCTACGACCTGCGCTTCAACCTGCTCGACGGCTGCGCCGAGCTGCGGCCGAAGGCGGAGGTGGGGGACGACGCCGCGGCCGACGCGCCCTTCATGCCCGCCGACCGCCGGCGCATCAACTCCGTGGTGATGGCCGCGCGCCGCGAGGGCATCAACTGCTGGGACAAGGACGTGGCGCGCATCCTCTGCTCCGACCTCGCGCGCGACCATCATCCCCTGCGCCACTTCATGCGCTCGCTGCCGCAGTGGGACGGCCGCGACCGCGTCTCGGAACTGGCCCGCCGCGTGTCCGGCAGTCCGCTCTGGGTCAATGGCTTCCACCGCTGGATGCTCGCCATGGCCGCCGCGTGGGAGGGGCGCCCCGCGCGCGCCGCCAACGCCGTGGCGCCGCTGCTCGTGAGCCGACGCCAGGGGCTGGGCAAGTCCACCTTCTGCCGCCTGCTCGTGCCGCCCTCTCTCGCGGCGCACTACGTGGACCGCTTCGACCTGGCCGCCGCCGCGCGCTGCGAACAGAAGCTGGCCTACTACGGCCTCATCTGCCTCGACGAGTTCGACCGCTACGCCGGCCGTCAGCACGCCGTGCTCAAGAACCTCCTGCAGATGGCCGGGGTGAGCGCCCGCCGCCCCTACGGCGCGCGCTACGAGCGGATGGAGCGCACGGCCTCGTTCATCGGCACGAGCAACGCCTTCGACCTGCTCTCCGACCCCTCGGGCAGCCGCCGCTTCCTCTGCGTGGAGGTGCGCCGCGAGATCGACTGCTCGCCGGTGGACCACCGGCAGCTCTACGCCCAGCTGCACGCCGAGCTGGAGGCGGGCGCGCGCACGTGGTTCACCAAGGACGAGGAGGCGGCCGTGGAGCGCGCCAACCGCCGCTTCCGCCGCACCGACGCGGCGCTGGAGGCCTTCGCCCGCCACTACCGCACGGCGCGGCCCGGCGAGCGCGACGGCGTGATGCGCCGCACGGCCACGGACCTCTTCCTCGAGCTTGCAAGGCGGCAGCCGGCGGCCATGCGCGGCGTCACGCCGGCGCGCTTCGCGCGCTCGCTGGCGGCGGCCGGAGCCGAGAGGGTGCACACGCAGGAGGGGAATGTGTACAGGGTGGTCAGGAGGTGAAGAGGGTTGATTTATCGCGTCTTCTATCAAAACCTTTAGTCGGTCGGTTCGCTTGTTGCGATATTGCTGGCGCAGCAGTCGGCCGCATCAGATTGTGGTGCGTCAGCCAGCGACGGCGAAAAACCGATTTCAGCCTCAACTGACTTGACTCTCTTGGATATGTTGCTGGTAGATTGTCCGAAAAGAATGGCAATATCCCTCTGCTTCAAGCCGATGCGAAGCATATAGCACAGACATAACTTATCTGGAACAATGGAAGGAGCAGCCTTCATAATCTGATCGTAGAAATCGGGATAAGCATTATCGACTGCTTCAAAAAGCGCCTGCACCAATTCTTTCTGAAGCCGGCTATGCCGACCGGCCGACTCCACGAACCGCCGGCGAACCTCTATAAGGGTAGAAATAGACATGGACGAATCATTGTTCTTTCTCTGCGGAACATCTTTCTCACGCAAGGCCACTGCACGGAATATGGTCTGAACCTCTTGATGTATCTTACGGCTACGACGATAATATACATAACCGAAAAAGAAAGCGATAGATGCGAGCGACAGAACTATGACCAGATAATTCCTATTGGCCATATATTTATCTTCCCGTTCACACTCTTGCTGAAAATCCTGATAATAACGAAACTCATTGTCCAAAAGCGAAAACTTGTCTTCTTGTCGGGTCGCTATGGAAGAATCGGTATAGGCGAAAACTTTCTTTGCAAACTTAAAGGCATTTGCTTGATCACCCTTGGACTCATAGAGCTCGCACAAATGGCGGGCTGCGGCACTTTTGTCTTTGTATGAATCAAAATCACTCAGAGCCTTTAGATTATAAATGATGGCGGAATCCGTTTGCCCCTCAATTTCAAATACATCGGCTTTGACCGAACAGGCATTGACCGGCAATTGTGCCGGCCCGTAATTTTTCATGAATTCTCGGCACCAGTCAAATTCCCGCTTAAAAGATATTTTTTCCTTATGTCTGCAATAAAAATTCAAGGAACCGGCCACGCAACCCAGAATTTCCCCATCCGGCTTTGACTTATTTCCCCTTATCAGATGATTAGAAAGTTTATAATAGATATGCGCGCTGTCAAGTTTATTACAGCTCCAATATAGTGCGGCTAAATTTTGCATGGAAGCAGCATTCAGACCGCCATGCTCCTTTTCTATTGCGTAAGCAAGTTTACCGACCTCTAAGGCCTTTTTATAGTCTCTTTGCAAAGTGTACAAAGTTGCCAACTGAGAATAAATCCGCCGAAGTGTCTTAAAATCGTTTTCCGATGTAATGCCATCAGCGGCCTTATGAGCCTTCAGATACCACTCCAGTGCACGCGGAATATCACGCAGGTCGCGATAGACACTCCCCATATAATAACAAGCCTCATCCTTTCTCCCTGTGTGCCGTGCTTCTCATAATAATCCGCCACCTCTTGCATGGGATGAACGGAGGTATGAGGAAGATAGGCCAGGTCGGCCGCTTTGGTCTTGAGCAGTGCATGGCGTATACGTACCGCCTCATCGGCGGAGACACATTCGCGGTCGCATTGCTCCAAAATATACAACGCCTCATCGGGCGCGCACTCCATCAGACTGTCTACAATATGTTCATTCCACGGTATGGTCTGCCGGCGGGTACAGGCAAGCAGACACAACACATTTAAAATGAAGCTAATGAAGTAGATATTTAATTTCATCTATTAAAGAAACAATATATTCACATCCTACAATAGTTTGCCGCAAAGGTATATTATTATTTAAAATTAAGAAAGGAAAAGCATCTCTATTTTGAGTAGACCTAAATTCTTTATCATTTGTAGAAATTTGTTTCATTCCGCACCTCAACCTTTATTTATCACAAAAAAAATAAATCACAATAAACTGATAGAAAATGTTTTGATATTCAAAAGGAAACGAATGGAAACAAAAGTAAACTTTTTTGAAACTCAAATACTTGCAAAAATATTTGGACGAGATGAAAAAACGATATACTTTTGTCCGCAAACCACAACAAAATGGACTTCTCGGTATGGGCTGGTGCATAGAATATCTACTACAGAGAAATCTCGTTTCTGGCGCAGGTAATGAGGTGCTCGATGAAGTCGACAAGAGAGTGACATGTATAAATATAGGATACTTGTATGATTATAGCTTCTCCACTGGGCGAGAAGGAATACTACTTTACGTATTGTGCAGACTAAAAGGAAGTATTCTCAGAAAAGAGCCTTTCCCCTTCAACCAATCTTTCTTATCGGATATTCAAGAAGTCATCATTAATGATTTGCAAGAAAGAAGAATCCTAAACATAGCAGCAATTCTTGAATTATTGAAGATACTTACACCTCACTCGGTCCAGGAACTTGAAATCATCCCATGCAGCTTTAAAGATTTTAACCCACAAGTTATAGATGAACACCTTGATCCCATACTTATACAACTTGAAGAACTTATCTGAATTTCAAATGAAATCTCTGACGACTGTTCTATTCATCTTCTGCAGTCTCCAATTTTTTGCTCAGGAACAACCCCCGAAACACTATTTTTATGGAGGTGTTTTTGACGCGCTGACACGAGAAATTGTAGATAGCGTAAAGGTTAGTCTACTCGACGATCAAGACCAGATAACGCGAACAATGACTACAAGTAAAGATGTAATTGTGGGGTACGGACAAGCAACGTGGTACTTTTACTGCCAAAGTCATACCCCAAAACAGAGAATCCGATTTGAGGCTAATGGATACGAAATCGAAGAACGTGAAATTGCAAGCATGAGGTTCATGAAACGTGAATTCAGCAAGCAACTCTTCAACGTATATTTAAAGCGGAAACCCAAGGAACGGACGCTTGGTGAGGCAGTAGTCACAGCGACAAAAGTAAAGTTTTACAGTAAGGGGGACACACTCGTCTATAATGCAGATGCATTTCAGTTGACCGAAGGTTCAATGCTTGACGCGCTTATACGTCAATTACCGGGCGTGGAACTTAAAAAGGACGGACGCATACTGGTGAACGGGCGGCAGATTGAAAGTATGCTGCTCAATGGTGAAGATTTCTTTGACCGGAACGGACAAATTATGCTTCAGAACCTGCCGGCCTACATGGTAAAACAGGTGCAAACTTTCGAAAAGCAGACCGAACTTAGCGAAAAAATGGGTAAAGATGCAGAAAAGCGTTTGTTTGTGATGAACATAAAGTTGAAGAAGCAATACTCCATAGGATGGATGGGGCAAGCATTAGGTGGATATGGCACCGACAATCATTACCTTGCTCGGCTTTTTGCCATGCGTTTCACTCCACACTCCCGCATATCGGTCTATGGTAATGCCAACGACCTAAGCGACCTGCGCCAGCCTGGCCAGGATGAAGACTGGGCCCCCGAAGATATATCGGAAAATAAAACAATTTCCCAGCAGGCTGGTATTGATGTATTGGTACACGACAAGGATGACCATTTTAAGTTGCAAAGCAATACGAAGTTCCAGCACACGTTAACCAATGGGAATACATTTACAAACAAAGTGGATTACCTTGCAGGTGGAAACATATATAAAGGTAACTGGCTGTTGAATCATGCCAATTCTTTTGGATTCAGCAGCAATAATCAACTGGAGCTTCATCCACATAGCCAAACATGGTGGAACATTCTACTTAATGCCAACCACGGCAATTATCGGGGCCGAATGCAATCTACCGACGCCACATTCTCACAAAACACCGGAGGAAGCATCAACCTGCGCGATAGCCTGCGATTACTCACATTGCCTCGGATATTAAAGGAGCAAATACTAAACACATATTTGCAGAACGGATATAGTAATAATTCAGGTTCGCAATTGTCAGGTGGTGTTACCTGGCAGAAACGAGTATTTGCGAACGATATGATTTACATGAGCGCAGGAGCAGGATATTCCGATAATCATTCGAAAGCAGACGAGAAAGCCGTATTCCGGGTCGATGACATCTTGCAACAATACATACGGAACGACCGTCAGCGCCCTCAACGCGTATCGCAAGCCAATTTCACAGGCTTCTACTTCTTCTGGATCAATTCCAAGGTGGTACTGATACCTCACTACAGTTTCGACTATGTCCGCTCCAAATCATGCCGCACACTCACCAACAACGAATTATTAGACACACAAAACTCCTATACTCGCAAACAACAAGATATTAGCAGCACAATTAAACTATCTCTTAAATGGCAAACAGACAACTGGTTCGCCCAGATTGAAGCACCGTTTAAAATAAAACAACAGCAGATGGATTATAAGAGAGCCTCGTTTGGCGACAATATCAAAAAAACTTCTATTTTTTTGAACCGATAGCCGACATCTTCTATCAATGGAATAAACGAGCAAGGCAGAAGCTGGAACTGAAATATAGCATAACACACAATCAGCCGGATATGGCAGACTATGTAGAAGAGGCAAGAACAGACAATCCGCTCTACATTTATAATGGTAACTCTATGCTGCAACCAGAGAAGGAACACACACTTGAAATAACTTACGAACGGCAGCAGCCTGAAAACGGGTGGAACATGACGACAAGTTTAGGAACGATCTTCACGCCTTCAGGGATTGGTCTGCTAACCGGTTATAATCCGGAAAATGGCATAACAAGCTACAAGAGCATAAACGAATATGGCAGCAAAATTGTCAACCATACCTTATCCTTTAACGTTCCTCTTGGTCAAAATGGCAACGCCGCCTCATGGAGTCTTCATAATAATTGGTTAGCGCAATACGCGCATGGTGTGAATTATGCTACCGAACAGGAAACGGGGAAAAACATACGAAACGTTATTCACACCACATGGCTGACCGACGAGTTAGCGATTGATTTTCATACTAAAGACTGGAATGTTACAGCTTCAGCCAGTTGCGGGTGGAACAATGCATATAGTCGTATGGAAGGGTTTAATAATGTCAATGTATGGGCTTTTGACTATGGACTGGCACTAATCACCCCTAAGATTTGGAATTTCCAGTTCAGTACAGATTGTAAAATGTATAGCCGCCGCGGATATGCCAGCCGCTCAAGCAATACGAACAACCTCGTATGGAATCTTCGCATCACTCGTAATTTCGGTGACAGATGGTTTGTCTGTCTGGATGGCTTTGACATACTACATAATTTGTCGAATACGACACAGACTCTTAATGCTACAGGAAGAATAGAAACAATCCGCACAATTATCACGCAATATGCCATGATTAGCTTTGGCTATAAATTCAATAAATAGGAATATGAAACAAGCCATATTAATTACAGCATATACCGATTGGTCTCAACTGGAACTATTAGTTTCCCAATTCAGTAATAAATTCAATATTTATATCCATATAGATAAAAAGGTTCAAGTTCCCCGATACATAGAAGAAAAACTTCGCGAGAATCCAAATGTCAAGTTTATTGGACAACTGTATATTGTCAATTGGGGAGGTATGCATCATGTTGATGCCATTATTGCCCTTAGTAAAATAGCGTTGGACGATAAAGAAAATGCCTTTTTTCATTTAATTAGTGGCAATGATATGCGTACTGCCACAGAAGAAACTTTCTTCGGGATAGATATGAGCTATTGCTATATGGAAACATTTATGCTTCCCAATGACCAATGGCAACAACAAGGTATGGATAGGTTCCTTTTGTTCCACCCATTAGATAGGCTTGACATTCATAGTCAGCGTCAAAATGAAATTTATTATAGGTATATCAAATGGCAAACATTTCATAAAGTTCATAGACAGCTCCCCAAATCTCAATTATATGGAGGATCTACATGGTGGAGTATGAACCGATTGCACTTAACTTATATCATTAATAATATTAATAAGGATGGGCTTTACAATGCACTACAGAATACGTTTGTCCCTGAAGAAAGCTTATTCCCAAGTATAATAATGAACTCCCGATATTCTTATTTCGTGTATAAAAACAACCTAAGATATATTGACTGGAACTATAGAAATAATAATATACCCGCTATCTTGGACGAAAGTGATTTTGAAAAGATAGAACAGAGTCGATGCCTGTTTGCAAGAAAAATCAATTCAGAATATTCCAGTAAATTAATCAGACGCATAATCTCCAAATACATGGCATAAACAATCCTTATCTTTATGTAATCATTAAGATAGAAATAGTCTGTAATTTAAGAAACTGAAGTTAAACAAAAATGACGAGAAGACATTTCCCATTCTATATGCAATTAGATATGATGGATTGTGGCCCCGCCTGCCTGCGTATGGTTGCGAAATATTATGGTCGGCACTATTCCTTGCAAACCCTCCGCGAGAGGTCATTTATCACTCGTGAAGGTGTATCTATGCTGGGTATTAGTGATGCGGCAGAAAGCATTGGACTACGCAGCATCGGTGCCCGATTGTCATTGCTGCAATTGGCTCATGAAGCACAAATGCCTTGCATATTGCATTGGAATCAAAATCATTTTGTGGTATGCTATAAGATTAAGAAAAACAGAAAGAAGGGATATACATTCTATATCGCTGACCCTGCGTGTCAGTTAATTAAATATCAGCAGGAATCCTTTGAGAAGTGTTGGTTCTCCACTAAAGAGAACGGAGTGGATAAGGGAACTGCTCTGCTTCTTGCCCCCGGTCCGGATTTCAATGATTGGGAGGATGAACCGGAGAAATCGTCCAAACGCGATCTGCTTTATTTTACACGTTATTTGCTCCCCTACAAAAGTCAGTTGTTACAGCTGATAATAGGCATGATTATAGGCAGCATGCTTCAAATGTCATTCCCGTTTCTGACGCAAGCGTTGGTAGATATTGGTATCAGGGATGGCAACTTCGGATTCATCACGCTCGTTCTCATTGCACAGTTGGTTTTATTCATAGCACAATTGTCAGTGGGCTTTATACGAAACTGGATTATATTGCATATCAATTCGCGTATTGATATAGCCTTAATTTCTGACTTTCTGATGAAGCTGATGCATTTGCCACTCCATTACTTCGATACAAAAATGACTGGTGACATCATGCAACGTATCGGTGACCACGCACGCATCAAGTCCTTCTTGATGAGTAATGCCATCGGCATTATTTTCTCTGCTGCCAATTTCTTTATATTCGCCATTATATTAGGGTACTACAATGGAATGATTCTTGGAATCTTTCTTGTCGGCAATACTTTATATATAGTCTGGATATTGTCGTTCATGAGGTTCAGAAGGGAACTTGACTTTCGATATTTCAATCAGGCCTCAAGGGAACAGAGCAAACTGATTCAGCTGATACAGGGTATGCAGGAGATTAAATTAAACAACTGTGAAAAACAAAAACGTTGGGAGTGGGAACATATTCAGATAAAATTGTTCAAGATCAGTGTCAGGGGATTGTCTTTGGGACAAATACAGCAGGCTGGTTCAGTATTGTTTACCCAGACTACAAATATCATTATCTCCTTTATAGCGGCAAAATCTGTGGTAGACGGTAACATGACTTTAGGAATGATGATGTCGCTGACTTACATCATCGGACAAATTTCTGCTCCCATTGGTGAATTCATCGGCTTCGCACAATCCTTTCAAGATGCAAAAATCAGTCTGGAACGTTTAAATGAAGTACACGATAGGAAGGACGAGGAAACGGATATCACAAACAAACTGACCAATCTGCCTGAGCATCAAGATATACATATAGAGAATGTTTCGTTTAGTTACAGCGGGGCAGACCGAGACTATGCTCTTGACGAAGTGACATTAACAATCCCAGCTCATAAGGTAACAGCCATAGTTGGTGCAAGCGGAAGCGGTAAGACTACTATTATAAAACTGCTACAAGGATTCTACGAACCCAATAAGGGACAGATAAAAATAGGCAATACGCCACTAAATATGATTAACCCACATCTTTGGCGCAGCAAAACAGGTTCGGTAATGCAGGAGAGTTTTATCTTTTCCGACAGCATAGCCAGAAATATAGCTATCAGTACCGATGACATAGATATTTATCGATTGCATAATGCAGCCCATATAGCGAATATAGAGGATTTAATCGAATCCTTACCTTTGGGTTATAACACAAAAATAGGAATGGAAGGAAACGGAGTGAGTGCCGGACAGCGACAACGTATTCTTATAGCCCGTGCTGTATATAAGAATCCGGATTTTATTTTCTTTGATGAAGCAACCAATTCACTGGACGCCAATAATGAAAAAGTCATCATGGGAAACCTGCAAGAATTTTACAAAGGCAAAACTGTTCTGATTGTCGCACATAGACTGAGTACGGTCTGTAATGCGGACAATATCATCGTATTAGAAAAGGGAAGAGTGATAGAGCAAGGCACACATAAGGAGCTGACAGATCAGAAAGGCGCATATTATACATTAGTGAAGAATCAACTGGAATTAGGACAATGAGACAATGAACAATTTGAACAAGTCTGAATATTTAAACGTTCGAAGCGATGAGGTTCAGGAAGTTATGGGAAATGTTCCTCATTGGATATTAAGATGGGGAATCTCTCTTGTGGCTGTCGTATGCCTATTGTTGATAGCAGGTAGCTGCTTTTTTCGTTATCCGGAAAAAATAAGTACAGAAATACACCTGAAAACCTCACCTCCTGCTGTTTATATTTCTTCTTTGTTTTCCGGAACTTTGCGTGATATTCATGTGGAAAATGGAGATATAGTCAATGAAGGGCAGGTATTGGCAACCCTAAACTGTCATTTAAACACTAATGAAAGTATAATAGCAAGTCCCATCAATGGAATCGTGAATTTTATTTCGGACTACTCGATTGGCTGTAATGTTTTAGAGGGTTGTCTGCTTTTTGGCATTGTCCCGCTTAATGCTACTTGCTTCATGGGGACCGTATATGTTGATTCCAGCGAGATAGGGAAAATAGCCAGGGGACAGCAAGTGATAGTAAGGCTCTATGGCGAATCAAGTGCAGATATTATGAAGGGGAATGTAAAAAGTATTTCTTATTGTCCCAATAAAGACGAGAAATATTTGGTAGAAGTAAATTTTCCTATCAATATGGCTATGCGACAAACAGGTTCCCGTCCTACAAGACTGCCGACAATAGGACAAGCTAAAATCATCGTCAGGGATAAAAGACTTATTGAGAATTTGCTGCAACCCTTGGAAAGACTATTTGATTGAAGAACTAATTTGTTATGAAGAGGACAAGTACTGTCAAGATTCTTAATAAATGATATGACGGGTGGGCGGTAGCGAAACACAGAGGGGTGAAGTGACGGTTACCGGCCGCATTTTCGCACGGATAAAGTGGCGGCGTGTGGCAAATTATCCGTACCTTTGTACCAACTATGCAGGAAGACACATTCGACATACGCGCCGAACAGCACACGCCGGCCGCCACCGAGCGGGACTTCGAGAACGCGCTGCGGCCCCTGGCCTTCGGCGACTTTACCGGACAGCAGAAGGTGGTGGACAATCTCCGCGTCTTCGTCGAGGCGGCCAAGTTTCGCGGCGAGCCTCTTGACCATACCCTTCTGCACGGCCCGCCGGGACTGGGCAAGACCACTCTTTCGAACATCATTGCCAACGAGCTTGGCGTGGGATTCAAAATCACATCGGGCCCCGTGCTCGACAAGCCGGGCGATCTCGCCGGTCTGCTCACCAGTCTCGAACCCAACGATGTGCTCTTCATTGACGAGATACACCGTCTCGCGCCTGTCGTGGAGGAATATCTCTACTCCGCCATGGAGGACTACCGCATAGACATCATGATAGACCGCGGCCCCGCCGCCCGGTCCATACAGATAGACCTCAATCCCTTCACGCTCGTAGGTGCCACCACCCGCAGCGGACTGCTCACGGCGCCGCTGCGTGCCCGCTTCGGCATCAACCTGCATCTGGAATACTACGACGCCGCCACCCTGCGCCACATCATCGAGCGTTCGGCACGCATTATCGGCGTGCCGGTCAGCCCCGAGGCGGCCGCCGAGATAGCCGGCCGTTCGCGCGGGACGCCCCGTATAGCCAACGCCTTGCTGCGTCGCGTGCGCGACTTCGCCCAGGTGAAGGGCAATGGCAGCATCGACGTGCCTATAGCGCGCTATGCCCTCGAGGCGCTCAACATCGACCGCCACGGTCTTGACGAGATAGACAACAAGATTCTCCTCACCATCATCGACAAGTTCAAGGGCGGCCCGGTGGGCGTGACCACCATCGCGACCGCTATCGGCGAGGATCCCGGCACCGTCGAGGAGGTGTACGAGCCGTTTCTCATCAAGGAGGGCTTCATACGCCGCACGCCGCGCGGACGCGAGGTGACGGAGGCGGCCTACCGCCATCTCGGCCGCGACTTTGCCGCATCGGCCGCCGCGCAGCCCTCGCTCTTCGCTCCCGGCGAACTGTCGTAGTTCCGGGCAAGCGCGTCAGCCATAAACGCTATAGTGGCTATATAAGCTCTAAAAGATACAAGATGATAACCTACAACACCGAAAACGTAAAGATGCCTGCCGTGAAGCGCCGGCTGCTCACGGCCTGGATAAAGGCCGTGGCCGCTACCTACGGCAAGCGCGTGGGCGAGATCGGGTACCTCTTCTGCGACGACGCGCACATACTCGAGGTGAACCGCCAGTATCTCGGCCATGACTACTACACCGACATCATCACCTTCGACTACTGCGAGGACGATGTCCTTGCCGGCGACATCGTGCTGAGCCTCGATACCGTGCGCTCCAACGCCGAGGCCTTCGGCAAGGAATATGCCGACGAGCTGCACCGCGTCATCATACACGGCGTGCTCCATCTCTGCGGCATCGACGACAAGGGACCCGGCGAACGCGAGGTGATGGAGGCGGCCGAGGACAAGGCGCTCGTCCTGCTGCGCGAACTGGAGTCCGGCGGCGTAAAAGTGAAATAATAAACCAAAGAGACACAATATGAATTTTGTAGAAGAACTGCGGTGGCGCGGTATGCTCCACCAGATGATGCCCGGCACCGAGGAAATGCTCGCCAAGGGCATGGCGACGGCCTATGTCGGTATAGACCCCACGGCCGACTCTCTGCACATAGGCCACCTCTGCGGCGTGATGATGCTCCGCCACTTCCAGCGCGCGGGACACAAGCCGCTCGCCCTCGTGGGCGGCGCCACGGGAATGATAGGCGACCCATCGGGAAAGAGCGCCGAGCGCAACCTGCTCACCGAGGAGGTGCTTCGGCACAACGTAAGCTGCATCAAGGCGCAGCTGGCCCGTTTCCTCGACTTCGAGAGCGACGCGCCCAACGCCGCCGAACTGGTGAACAACTATGACTGGATGAAGGGATACTCCTTCCTCGACTTCGCCCGCGAAATAGGCAAGCACATAACCGTCAACTATATGATGGCCAAGGACAGCGTGAAGCGCCGCCTCAACGGCGAAGCCAGCGACGGTCTCTCGTTCACGGAATTCACCTACCAGCTCCTGCAGGGATACGACTTCCTGCATCTTTATGAGGAGAAGGGCTGCCGCTTGCAGATGGGCGGTTCCGACCAGTGGGGCAATATCACCACCGGCACCGAACTCATCCGCCGCAAACTCGGCCCCGAGGCTGAGGCTTACGCTCTGACCTGTCCGCTCATCACCAAGGCCGACGGCAAAAAGTTCGGCAAGACCGAGCAGGGCAACGTATGGCTCGACCGCCGCTACACCACGCCCTACAAGTTCTACCAGTTCTGGCTCAACGTGGGTGACGAGGAGGCCGAACGCTACATCAAGATATTCACTTCGCTCGGCCGCGAGGAGATAGAGCAGCTCGTGGAGCGCCATCGCGAAGACCCCGGACAGCGCCTCCTCCAGAAGCGTCTGGGCGAGGAAGTGACTTGCCTGGTACACGGCCGGGCCGATTATGAAATGGCTCTTGCCGCCTCGGGCATTCTCTTCGGCAAGGCGACGAAGGAACAGCTCCTGTCGCTCGACGAGGAGACCCTGCTGAGCGTCTTCGACGGCGTGCCGCAGTTCTGCGTATCGCGTGATCAGGCCCTCGGTGCCAAGGCCGTAGACCTTCTGGCCGAAACCACCAAGTGCTTTGCCTCGAAGGGCGAGATGCGCAAGCTCGTGCAGGGCGGCGGTGTGAGTCTCAACAAGGAAAAACTTGCGCAGTTCGACCGCCTCATCGGGGAGGAAGACCTCGTAGGCGGCAAGTTCATCATCGTTCAGCGCGGTAAAAAGAACTACTTCCTTATCACGGTGAAATAAGTCTCGCCGCGACGGGGTGATACGAATGGGCGGTGAGTGCTGCCGCCTTTAACACTTCTCGCCTTCGGGCTTGAAATGTTATATATTGCGTGAGCACGGGGACGGACTTTCGGGTCCGTCCCCTTATTTTTCCCCGGTTTCGTAGATGCCCCGACACGTCGGAGGATAAATGTGTTCAATTTGAATTATCGCCAATAGGTCAGGATATTTGTCGGATAAAAAAGTCCGCTTCCTGAAAAATCCCCTCAAATGGGTATTGTGCGCCGCGTCCCGCGTGCGTATCTTTGCATTCGTAACGCCGCGAGGCGTCCGCTTAGAGAATTTAAATTGTTATATCCATGTCAGGACAATCCGTCCGCCCCCGCGAGGGAACGGACGGATTGTCCTGACATACGTGTGCAGCTGCAGGCGGGAGGGTGCGTTATGGGTTATCGGAAAAAATCGTTGCCGGGGAGCTGAAAAGCGTTGTTGGATGTTGAATGATCGGTACTTGGACCTGAAGAATTGTAGCTTGTGCCTGTAAGAAAAACCGGGATTACAATAGAATCTTCGCCGTTGTTGGTCGAGAAAACGTATGCAAAAGAATTTTTAACGCTCATTTAACGATTCTTAGCTATAGGGGGGGGTAAAAAAGCCACTTTTATGTATTTTTGTGTCGTGAAGTTTTTTATGGTTATATTCCTGTGGGAAAAAACCTAATTCCCGTTGTTGCATGTCGCCCTTTGTGCCTGTGCTGCGGCTTTCGGGGCTGGCGAACCGGCAAGGCGCCGGTACAGAGCGACGGCAAGGAGCATCGGTAAAAGGCTTCGGCGAAAACAGAGCATCCGGTCCGGCTGGTTCACAGACTTATATAAAAAAACAGCCGGCTGGATGTTCTTCGCCGTTGGTCCTTTGGTCTTAAAAGCCGTTGTCCGTTCCTTTTTTCTTTTGCAGGTCTTTGTGCTTCTTTCCGACGGTTCTTCTGTTTTCTTCGCCAGATCCGTCCTCTGTTCTTCTACTTTCTCTTTTGTCTGCGTGTATCTTTCCGGTTACGGTCTGGTTCGGGCTTATGGCTCCTTTATCGAGTCGCGCAGCACGAGGCGGCTCTCCGGTCCCATGTTGAAGAGTAGGTCCGCCACGCTCAGATTGGGCAGAAAACCGAGTCGTCCGGCGAAGACCTGGTAGTAGGGCGCCGGCCGGAACTCGGCGTCGTCGGCGTAGTCCGCCTTGGGGCGGATGCGCTCGCGCAGGTCGCGGCAGACGAAACCCTCTTTCTCCGGCTCGATGAAGGCCTGTGAGATGCGTATGTCGGGGTGCAGGCCGAGCAGTTCGCACACCTTTTCGCGCAGCGCCTCGTTGAAGTCCGTCAGGAATTCGTAGCGTCGCTCGTAAAACGGGCGGAAGTCGTCAGCGTAGTATTCGAAGTAGGGGCTCCCCTCGTAGGCGCTTACCAGCGCCGTCCAGTGCGTGTGCCGCCAGTTGCCGTGTTCGCTGATGCGTATGTCGCGTGTGGCCGTCCTCGGGCCGCCGTGTTCCACCGGTATGGTCAGTGCCAGCGGGCCGCCGGGGCCGGCTATGACGCAGCGGTTGCGGTAGGTCTGCTTCACGTAGTGTTCGCAGCGCTCCTCCACCACGAAGGGCGCGGCGTAGAGTTTGGTGTAGTACTGTACCGGCGCGAGGTAGGCCGAGGTGAGGAGTGCTGGGAGCATGACGGGGAGTATTTATGGAAATAAGGACTTCGGGGAGGGAAACAATCCCGCTCTGTGCGGGAATAAGTCCGGTTTTTGCGGGAATAAGGTTGGTTTCAGCGGGGATAAGTCCCTTCTTCGGTGCAGGTAAGGCTGTTTGAGGTGGGGATAAGGTGCCTTGTGTGGGGAATAAGGCCTTTCTTCCTTCGGCGCTACGCTTCAGCGGACCGGCCCTATCCGCAGCATCACGCGGCCGGTGCGCAGCCGGCCCGTGAGCGGGGCGTCGTCGTCCACCGAGTAGGCTACGGCCACCACGCGGCCCAGCAGCGCGGCGTGCGGCACGAGTCTTTCGCCTGCGGCGTAGAGTCCTTCCGGCAGTACGTAGCGGTGTCCGTCGCGCACTATCGTGTCGCCCGGCAGGGCCGTTACCACGCCTACCTTCGCGCCGCCTTCGCCGCCGCCCTCTACGAAGGCGGCCACTTCGCCGCGTTGCGGCATCTCCGCCGCATTGCGCGGGGCGGCGGGAGGTTCCCCAAAGGGCCACCGCAGGCCGTAGGCCGTTCGCGCCACCAGCAGGCGGTCGCCCGCCAGCAGACCCGCTTCGGGCAGGTCGGCGCTCAGCGCGAACTGCGCTACGAGCAGCCATCGCACCAGGCAGAGCAGGGCCACCGCCGTTACCGACGGCAGCAGAATGTTGCGCGCGAACTGACGCCGGCCGCGCCAGTAGAGCGGCTTCCTTACTTTCCCGATGTAGCGTTTTATGGTGACCATAGGCGTAGAGTTGCGCCCGGCCGGCGCGGACTTACCGTATTTTGCCCACCCACTTGAAGATGCGGTTCCAGCGTATCTTGCCGTTGAAGAGGCCGTAGTCGGGGTCGAGCGAGAGCCACACGAAGAGCGGCTTGCCTACCACGTGATCCTCGGGCACGAAGCCCCAGAAGCGCGAGTCGGCGGAGTTGTCGCGGTTGTCGCCCATCATCCAGTAGTAGTCCAACTTGAAGGTATAGGTCGGCGCCTCGCGGCCGTTGATGTATATCTTGCCGCCGCTTACGCGGAGCGTGTTGTTCTCATAGTTGACGATGCAGCGCTCGTAGAGGGGCAGGTTCTGCAGCGTAAGCCGGAGCGTGGCGCCGCGGCGCGGTATCCACACCGGCCCGTAGTTGGCCGTGGTCCAGGTCTTGCTCATGTTGAGCGGATAGAGCTCGTCGCCGCCGGTGAGGGGCGAGCGCGGCGGGTTGGGGCGGATGTAGCCGCGGGCGGAGAGAGCCTCTTTCACGCGGGCCGTCATGGGCATTCCCGCGCCCATGGCCAGATATTCCAGCTCCTCGGCCGTGATGCCGAGCTCCTTCTTGGTGTCGTCGTCGAGCGGGCGCAGGAATTCGGCGTCGTAGCGGTATTGCACGTTTTCGGGCTGCGGGTTGGCGCGGCCGTCGAGCAGGACCGTGTCGTTGCGTATCTCAAGCGTCTGTCCCGGCAGGCCGACGCAGCGTTTCACGTAGTTCTCGCGGCGGTCGGTGGGGCGGTACACTATCTCGCCGAACTCCTCGGGATGCTCGTGCAGGTAGCGCGCTCCGGCCTCGCGGCGCCGGGCGTATTCCCGCTGCTGTTCGTCGTAGGGCATGGACGGCTGGAGCTGGCGCAGCGTGCCCGCTTCGGCCAGCAGGGCGGCGCCCATGCCGTAGGCCATGCCGTAGTAGTCCTGGTCCTGCTTGTCGAGTGCCACCGTGTCGCCCGAGGGGTAGTTGAAGACAACGATGTCGTTGATTTCCACCTGTCCGAGTCCCTTCACGCGGCGATATTCCCAGTGCGGGCGCTCCAGATAGCTCTTGCCGCCTACGAGGGGCATCGTGTGCTGCGTGAGCGGCATGGAGAGCGGTGTCTGCGGTATGCGCGGGCCGTAGGAGAGTTTCGACACGAGCAGGTAGTCGCCCGTGAGCAGCGTCTTCTCGAGCGACGAGGAGGGGATGACGAAGTTCTGGAAGAAGAACTGGTTGAGGAAGTATATGGCCACGAGGGCGAAGACGATGGCGTCGACCCAGCTCATGAGGATGCGTGTGGCGGGGTTCTTCGATTTTTTCCACCAGGTCCAGGGGATGCGTTTCGTCACGTAGGCGTCGAAGATGAAGGGTACGACGAGCAGTCCCCACCACGACTCCACCCACAGCAGGAAGAGGAGGTAGAGGACGGTGGCTATGCCGAATTTGATGTAAGCCCTGCGGCTTGCGTTGAGTTTCATTTTCAGAGTTTTTACGGGATAGAAGAGAGATTTCTGTGCGTTTTAGAAGTCAAAGAGGTCGTCGGTCGACAGCAGTCCGGAGTGAGTGGCGGTGAACTCCGCGGCGAGCACGGCGCCGAGGGCGAAGCCCCGGCGGTTGTGGGCCGAGTGCGTGATGGATATGCAGTCGGCCTCGCTGTCGTAGGTGATGGTGTGTATGCCCGGCACCTCGTCGCGGCGGACGGCGTCGATGCGCAGCAGGTCGTCCGGCTGCCGGCGGCTGCCGCTGACGGTGCCGTCGGCCTCGTGCACCTCGCCCTTCACCCATCCGCGCTTGCGGTCGAGCTCCTGGCATATCTGCTCGGCCAGCGTGATGGCCGTTCCGCTCGGCGCGTCGAGCTTGTGCACGTGGTGCGTCTCCTCCTCCGTCACCTCGTAGGCCGGGAAGCGGTTCATGATGCGCGCCAGGTGCCTGTTGACGGCCGAGAAGATGGCCACGCCCAGCGAGAAGTTCGACGCCCAGAAGAGCGTGTTGCCCTCCGTGATGAGGCGTGCCACGTCGGCCTCGTGCTCCTTGCGCCATCCCGTGCTGCCGCTCACCACCTTCACGCCGGCGCGGAAGGCCCGCACGTAGTTGCCGTAGGCCGCGGTGGGCGTGGTGAACTCGATGGCCACCTCGGCGCTGCGGAAGGCCTCGCTCTCGAAGTCCTCCTGGTTGTCCACGTCGATGACGGATACGATCTCATGCCCGCGCGCGCGGGCTATTTCCTCTATCATACGGCCCATTTTGCCGTATCCTATGAGTGCTAACTTCATGGTCTTGTGTAGTTCTTGTAGAGATGATTCAGTGCTTACAATCCGCAAATATACTGAAAACCCGCGATAGCGCCGCGCCCGCGCCGCCCTTTTTTGCGCCCGTCGCGCGTCCCCCGCGGCCTACGGGAGATTAACATATTTAACGTTCCGCGGCGTCACGGCCGCCTGCTTTTCGTGCGCCGGTAAGTGCTTTCGGAAGACGAAGTAGTGCATTTTTGCCGCGAAGTAGTGCATTTCGGGAAAGCACTACTTGCTTTTCGGCCGCTGAAACGCCGGAAAATGAGACGAATAAGGGGCCGCCCCCGTCGGGCCGCCCCTTTGCGCCGCAAAGATACTACATTTCGCCGCCGAAAGCAAGGACTGTTAAAATCAGCGCCGCCGCGGGGCCGGAATGTTAAAACAAAAGGCGCTGCAGCCGCTTTTGCTAAAAAATGTGAGCGGCGGGGCGCTTTCCCCGTCTGTCGCCTGCCTTTTTTCGCGGCATGGCGCATTTTCGCGGCGGGGCTTTGCGCCGCGCCCGCCTTTTTATGGTTAACTTTGCGGCCGTAAACAAAACCGCGCAGCATGGTACTCAATTACATCTGGATAGCCTTCTTCTTCATCGCCTTCGTCGTGGGCCTCGTGCGGCTCGTCTGCTTCGGCGACTTCGAGGTCTTCCCCGACATGATGAACGCCACCTTCGACATGGCCCGCTCGGCCTTCGAGATCTCCATAGGCCTCACCGGCGCCCTCGCCCTGTGGCTCGGCGTGATGAAGGTGGGCGAGCGCGGCGGTGTGGTGGCCGGTCTGGCGCGCCTGCTCGGGCCCGTCTTCGCCCGCCTCTTCCCCGACATCCCCAAGGGCCACCCCGTGGTGGGCAACATCTTCATGAACCTCTCGGCCAACATGCTCGGCCTCGACAACGCCGCCACGCCCCTCGGCCTCAAGGCGATGGAAGGGCTGCAGGAGCTCAACCCGCGCAAGGACACCGCCTCCAACCCGATGATAATGTTCCTCGTGCTCAACACCTCCGGCCTCACCATCGTGCCCGTGGGCATTCTCGTCTACCGCGCCCAGATGGGCGCCGCCCAGCCCACCGATGTGTTCGTGCCGCTGCTCATAGCCACCTTCTGCTCCACCCTGGCCGGCATCGTTGTCACCGCCGTGGCGCAGCGCATCAACCTCCTCAACCGCACCCTCCTGCTGGCCCTGGGCGGCCTCTCGCTCTTCATGGCCGCGCTGGTGTGGGGCTTCGCCCGCCTCGACGGGCCCGTGATGAACCTCGTGGGCACCACCACGGCCAACGTGCTGCTCTTTCTCATTATCGTGCTCTTCATCGCGGCCGGCGTCCTGCGTAGGGTCAATGTCTATGACGCCTTTGTGGAGGGCGCCAAGGAGGGTTTCTCTACCGCCGTGCGCATCATACCCTATCTTGTGGCCATGCTCGTAGCCATCGGCGTGTTCCGGGCTTCCGGCGCCATGGACTGGCTTATCGCCGGCCTCCGCAGCCTTGTCGCCGCCCTGGGCTGTGCCACCGAGTGGGTGGCCTCCATGCCCTGCGCGCTGATGAGGCCGCTGAGCGGCAGCGGCGCCCGCGGCCTCATGGTCGACGCCATGCAGACCTACGGCCCCGACTCCTTCACCGGCCGCCTGTGCAGCGTGCTGCAGGGTTCCACCGACACCACCTTCTACGTGCTGGCCGTATACTTCGGTTCCGTCGGCGTGCGCCACACCCGCCACGCCGTGCCCTGCGGTCTGCTGGCCGACCTGGCCGGCGTCGTGGCCGCCATCCTCGTGTGCTACCTCTTCTTCGGCTGAGCGCTCCGCGCCGCCGGTCTGAAACGAAAACAGCGGCCGACGCTCCGGCGCCGGCCGCACCAATCCGAAAGATATGGCAAATCTCACCTCCCTGGCCAAGGACACGGCCATCTACGGCCTCTCGAGCATCGTGGGCCGCTTTCTCAACTATCTCCTCGTGCCCCTCTACACTGCCCGCCTCGCCGCCGCGTCGGGCGGATACGGCATCATCACGGAGGTGTACAGCTACGTGGCCCTGCTGCTCGTGCTGCTCACCTTCGGCATGGAGACCACCTTCTTCCGCTTCGTCAACAAGGAAGACGAAGACCCCCGCCGCGTCTACTCCACCACCCTCGTGGCCGTGGGCGCCGTGGCCGCGGCCTTCGCCGTAGCCGTGCTCTGCTTCCTCCCCTCCGTGGCCGCCGCCCTCGACTACGCCGACCATCCCGAGTACATCGGCATGATGGCCGCCTGCGTGGCGCTCGACGCCTTCCAGAGCATTCCCTTCGCGTACCTGCGCTACCGCCGCCGGCCCCTCAAGTTCGCGGCCCTCAAACTGCTCTTCATCGTGCTCAACATAGCGCTCAACGTGCTCTACTTCCTCGTCTTCGACGGGCACGATGTGTTCTACGCCTTCGCCATCAACCTTTTCTGCACGGCCGTAGTCACCGTCTTCTTCCTGCCCGAGCTCACGGGATTCCGTTGGACGGTCGACCGCCGGCTCCTGCGGCGCATGCTCGCCTACGCCTGGCCCATCCTCGTGCTCGGCGTGGCCGGCGTGCTCAACCAGACGGCCGACAAGATCATCTTCCCCCGCCTCGTGGAGGGCGCCGCCGGACGCCAGCAACTCGGCATCTACGGCGCCAGCGTCAAGGTGGCCATGATCATGGCCATGATCACGCAGGCCTTCCGCTACGCCTACGAGCCCTTCGTCTTTGCCGGACAGAAGGACAAGGACGCCCGCGACACCTACGCCCGCGCCATGAAGTATTTCATCATATTCACGCTGCTCGCCTTCCTCGTCGTGATGGGCTATATGGATATCCTCAAGCACATTATCGCCCCCGATTACTGGGAGGGGCTGCGCGTGGTGCCCATCGTCATGGCCGCCGAGATAATGATGGGCGTCTACTTCAACCTCAGCTTCTGGTACAAGCTCATCGACAAGACCGTGTGGGGCGCGTGGTTCTCGGGCGCGGGCTGCGCCGTACTCGTGGCCGTCAACGTGCTTTTCATCCCGCGCTACGGCTACATGGCCTGCGCCTGGGCCGGCGTGGCGGGCTACGGCACGGCCATGCTGCTCAGCTACTTCGTAGGCCGCCGCTTCTACCCCATAGCCTATCCGCTGCGCAGCATAGGCGTCTACGTGCTCCTGGCCGCCTTCTTCTTCGGCGTCATGACCTTCGCCGCCGACCGCGTGCCGCAGCTCTGGCTCCGCCTGACGGTCAACACCGGCTGCATATTCCTCTTCGCCGCCCACGCCGTGCACTACGACTTCCCCCTCTCGGGGCTTCCCGTCGTGGGCAAATATTTCAGAAAACACTGACCCGACCGATGAAAACCGATACTTCCACCGCCTCCGCCGTACACTGCGCCACGCTCTCCAACGGCCTGCGCGTCGTTCACGAAAGCTCCGCCTCGCAGGTGGTCTACTGCGGCTACGTGCTGCTGGCCGGCACGCGCCACGAGGACGCCGCCGACGCCGGAATGGCCCATTTCATAGAGCACATGAGCTTCAAGGGAACGGCCCGCCGCCGCGCCGTGCACATAGCCAACGGACTGGAGCGCGTGGGCGGAGAACTCAACGCCTTCACCGGCAAGCAGGAGACCGTGTACTGCGCCACCGTGCTCAGGAGCGACTTCGCCCGGGCGGCCGACCTCCTCACCGACATCGTCTTCGGCAGCACCTATCCGCAGCACGAGATAGACAAGGAGGTCGAGGTGATATGCGACGAGATAGACAGCTACCGCGACTCGCCCGCCGAACTCATCTTCGACGAGTTCGAGGCGATGCTCTTCGCCGGCCACCCGCTGGGGCGCGACATCCTCGGCACGCCCGAGCGCCTGCGGCAGTACACCACGGCCGACGCCCTGCGCTTCGCGCGACGCCACTACCGCCCCTCGAACGCGGCCTTCTACGTGCTGGGCGATGTGCCGTTCGCCACGGTGGTGCGCACCCTCGAGCGGCAGTTCGCCCTGCTGCCGGAGAGATCCGGCGCGCCGGACGAAGCCCCCGCCAACGCCGGCGGCGGAGCGCCCGTATTCCCCGCCGACGCCGAACTGCTGCGCGTGGTGGAGAAGGGCACCCACCAGGCCCACGTGCTGCTCGGCGCGCCCGCCTTCGCCGCCGCCGACGGGCGGCGCTACGCCCTTTGGCTGCTCAACAACGTGCTCGGCGGCCCCGGCGGCAACTCGCGGCTCAACATGAGCCTGCGCGAGCGCGCCGGACTGGTCTATTCGGTCGACGCCAGCCTCGCGCTCTTTCCCGACGCCGGCTACTGGAGCGTCTACTTCGGCTGCGACGCTGCCGATGTGGCCCGCTGCCGCCGCCTCGTGGCCCGCGAGCTCGCCCGGCTGGCCGACGGCGGACTCTCGCCCGCGCAGCTCGCCGCGGCCAAGAAGCAGCTCTGCGGCCAGGTAGGCATAGCCTGCGACAACCGCGAGAACTATGCCGTGGCCCTCGGCAAGTCGTTCGCCCGCTACGGCGCGCCGCGCGATGTGGCCGAGGACTTGCGCCGCCTTCGCGCCGTCACGGCCGACGAAGTGCGCCGCGTGGCCGCCGAGGTGTATGCCCCCGACCGCCTGCGTACGCTCATTTACCGCTGAGGCCTTCCGGAAAATAGCCGGGCAGCCATAATGGCTATGACAGCTATACAAGCCATGCCGGCCCTAATCGCCGCAAAAGTGGGAAGCAATGCCACTTTTGTGGCACGCCTTCCCACAAAAGTGGCACGCCGTGCCACTCTGCCGGCTATAAAGGCCCTGTAGGCTGCAATAGCCTTTATAGCCTCAAGAGTACCGGCAATTCCAGTTCCTCCAAATACCTTCCTGCCATGAACCATCCTCTCGCCCTCTTCGGCTATTGCCCGCGCTGCGGCGCGGCCGGTTTCCGCCCCCACGACGCCCGCGCCAAGCGCTGCGACGCCTGCGGCTTCACCTTCTATGCCAACGCGTCGGCCGCCACCGTAGCCGTGATTTTCGACCGTCGCGGCCGTCTGCTCGTCACGCGCCGCGCCTTCGACCCCGCCAGGGGCACCCTCGACCTGCCCGGCGGCTTCGTCGATCCCGGCGAAGGCGTGGACGACGGTCTGCGCCGCGAGGTGCGCGAAGAGACCGGCGCCGAGGTGGCCCGCGCCGTCTACCTCTTCTCGCTGCCCAACGTGTACGAATATTCAGGCTTCGAGGTGCACACCGCCGACGCCTTCTTCTTCTGCCGCCTGGCCGACGAGGGGGCCGTCCGCGCCGCCGACGATGCCGCCGAACTCCTCTGGCTGGAGCGCGGCGAGGTGCGTCCCGAACGCTTCGGCCTCGCCTCCGTGCGGCGCGGCGTGGAGCGCGTCGTGCAGGACTTCGAAGCAATTATTAGGCTTTTATAAGACGGCGCCGGCCTTCCGTTCCGGAAAATGTCGGTAACTTGCGCCCCGTAAGGCCGCTCCGCGGACCGCGGGCGGTAAGTTTCATCCCTAAAACACTGACATCATGAATACCGTAACCTTCAAGGGCAACGAAGTGCACCTTTGCGGCGAGCTGCCCGCCGTAGGTGCCGAGGCGCCGCGCTTCGGCGGCGTCCGCGGCGACCTGAGCGTGATTCACCTGCCCGACCTGCGCGGCCGCCGCGTGCTGCTCAACATCTTTCCCAGTCTCGACACCGAAGTGTGCGCCGCCTCCGTGCGCCGCTTCAACGCCGCCGCCGCGGCCCTGCCCGGCGTCACGGTGCTCTGCGTGTCGAAGGATCTGCCCTTCGCCCAGTCGCGCTTCTGCACCGTCGAGGGCCTCGACGCCGTGGTGGCCGTGAGCACGTTCCGCTGCAAGTGTTTCGACGAGAAGTACGGCCTCGCCATGACCGACGGCCCGCTCAAGGGTCTGCTGGCCCGCGCCGTCGTGGTGGTGGACGAGGCGGGGCGCATCGTCTATGAGGAGCTTGTGCCCGAAATCACCTCCGAGCCCGACTACGAGGCTGCCCTGGCCGCCCTGCGCGGCGAGGCGTGAGCCCCGCGCGCCGGCCTTTTGGAAAAAGGCGGCGGACAAGCGGCGGACCGGTAAGTCCGTTGCCTGTCCGCCGCCTTCGTGTGTGACGGGGAGTAAGGTCTCTGCCTGTTGCCTACAGCAGATAGCGTCGGATGACGCCCGCCTGCCGCGGCGAGAAGTAGCGCGAGCCGTGGCGGTAGCCCGCCATCTGCAGCTCGGCCAGCAGCAGCGGGTCGCCCGCTATCCAGCGTCGCAGGCGGGCTACGGCCGAGGCGGGCTTGCAGTCGGCGAAGCAGCGCACGGCCATGTCGCGGCGCTTCGTCCAGTGTCGTTCCTCATAGTGCTTGCTGCGCATGACGGTGGCGGCTTACACGTTGAACTTGCGGCGGTATTCGTCGATGGCCTCGGGCGTGATGCTGACGCCCGTCTCCTGCCGTGCCATGGCCGCCACGAGGCGCGCCAGCTGCGGGCCCTGCTCGTCGAGCCGTTCGTCGGGCCGCAGGCGGCTGCGGCCGCACACGCAGGCTATGTAGAGCTCCGTGCGGTTTTCGGAGGGCGGCGCCCAGCGCGCTATGATGCCGGCCGGTGTGCGCAGGCCGTAGCGGCGCATGTAGGTCTTGATGAGCACGACGGCCGCGCGGTAGCCGTAGGCCGGCGCTACGAACTTGCAGAAACCCTTGACGCAGGGTTGCGTGGGGTGCAGGCCGAGCCAGCGGTTGGTCGGCGAGTAGCGGATGTTGAGCGGGTTGCGGTTTTGCATCCCGATGTTGATGTTCTTCATGGTGTTCGCTGTGTTTTGAAAGAAGTGGCGGCGCGCCGTGCCACGGGGTGTTATCCAATAATTTTTTCCGGTGTGCCGGCATGGTCGTCTCGACGGTCCGGCGGGTTCTGCAGATGAGGCAAAATTATCGGCCCCGTTTCCGAATTGCTCGGAGGCTCTTGCCGCCTTTCGGCGACGCGGCACCGGCGCTCCCGAAGGCGGGCATGGCACGTTAACATATTTAACCTTCGGCAACGTTTCGCGGCGGCGGATTCTGAAAAGCAAGTAATGGTTTGGGCAGGCGGAGTAACCTTTTTTAAGATGCACTTACTGCCCGAAAAAATGCAAGTAGTGCATTTCATGAAAGCATTACTTGCATTTTTGCCCCGAACCCCTGCATTTTCTCCGGAAACAGACCGGCAAAGCCCACGAATAAGGGGCAGACCGCTGCGGCCTGCCCCTGTGCTGATGCAAAGATACTGAATTTTCCGCCCGAAAGCAAGAAGTGTTAAAAAGCGGTCTTCGCCGCGACCGTGCGGCTGCCGTCTGACTGTCGGCGGCAAATGCCGCAGCCCTGAGAGCATGGCGGCTGCGATGACTCTCAGGGCTGCGATGTGTTTCGGGCGGCTGCCGAGGCCGTGCGGCCGTGGCAGTGCGCGCCGGTATTACCAGATATCTTCTTCTTCCACGCCGTTGTAGACCGTGGTGGGGACATATTCGAAATAGTCTATGAAGAACTCGTTGTCCGATGTGTTGAGGGACGACTTGAAGCGCAGATAGTAGCTCTTGTCGGCCTTCATGTCGTTGGTGGTCACTATGAGACGGATGGCACCGCTACTGTTGCGGATGGTGTTCTCGGGCTGGCGGTTGGTCCAGCAGATGTACTTGGGCGCCTTCATGTATCCCTGGTTGCGCATGTTCTTGTCGTTTTCGGCGTTGGTGGCGTCGTCGTTGACCACATCGGCCACCCAGGGTATCTCGATGCCGCCGGCCGATACGCGCATGTCTACGGGCAGTCCTGTCGGCTTGAGGCGGTTGGGGTCGTCGCCGAAGTAGATCTGCGCCATGCCGCGGCGGGGGTTGTTGGAGAGGCCCATGCGGAGTTCGTAGGTGCCGTCCTTGGGGAATGGCGGCAGGCGGAGCGTGAAGTCGAACATGCCGAGGAAGAGGAACTCGTCGCCCTCGTAGTCGCGCCAACCGGAGCCGCCGGAATATTTGTCGTGGCTGCAGCAGAGGTAGGTAGTGATGGTGCCTTCCGACTGGGTGAGGTTCTTGAAGAATCCGTCGGGGAACATGGCCATGTTATTGAAGCGCATGCTGTTGGATAGCATCTCGGGCAACATGGTAGTGAGGTCGAGACGGATGCGCTCGCTGGCCAGATGCGTGCGCGTGGCGTCGTCATAGAGCAGTATGCCGTCGATGGGGAAGTAGAAGCCGTTGAGCGCGTTGTTGTCGAAGTTGCCGTTGAGGGGCGACACCAGCAGGCCGCGCACCTCGGCGCCCAGTTCCTGGTAGTCCTCGTTGCGGCCGTTCTTGTAGATGGACTTGCGGTTGAGGAATATGGGGTGGTCAAGGGCGTTGATGGTGGGGTCGAGACTGCGGTCGCTTACCTGTGTGACCTTTATCAGTCCCTGATATTTGCCGAGGGTCGTGAAGTAGTCCCATACGTTGATGGGGTAGCTGAGCGACTGGGGCCGGGTGCGGTCGCCGCCGAAGTCGTAGCCGTACTCGTTGTAGTGGACCACGAAACGGTCGTAGGCGATGCGTCCGTGGAGCATGTGGTAGGCCACGAAGCGGTTGACGGCGTTGTCGGGGTGGGAGAGGTCGTCGGCGAAGTCGGTGCCGTAGGCGGCCTGACACTTCTGCCTGATCACCCTCATCACTTCGTCCCAGTTCGTGACGTTACCTTCGGCGTCCTTGCTGAGGGTGATGCCCCATTCCTTGGCGAAGATTTCGTCGGGCTCGGTGAAGGCGGTGAAGCCGGTGTAGCGGTGCAGGGGTATGTCGTAGGGCTGGCCCTTCTGCGTGCCGAACTGGGCGGTGTAGATGGCTTCACGCTCCTCGCTCTCGTAGTCTTTGTCGACATAGTCCACGGCGAGCGAGTCGGACCATGTGGTGGCCTCGAGCAGGTGGGCGAAGACTTTCATGTTGTCGGCTGCGGCTATCATCTCATAGAGGTTGTTGGTGGAGGGGGCGATGACGGAGCCGACTTCGTGTATCATGCCGTTGGATACCTCGATGTTGGTGTTCAGTACGCGTGCGTTGCCGTTGATGACATAGTATGTTTGGGTGGCGTCTGTAGTGTCCTGGCTGCAGGAGAGGATGCGGTCGTTGAGATTAGGCTCGGCGAAGGAGCCGGAGGGGGCGGGGAAATCGCTCTCTTCGTAGGGCGAGGATTCGCCGTTGTCGATGATGCAGCTCTTGGCGATGAGTTCGGCCTGTTCGTAGGTCAGTTCGTCGATGGAGCCCACGCCGAGTTCCTTGAGGTAGTTGGTTATGGCCTCGTTGTTGGGGGCGAAGAGCGTGTAGTTGCCGCGGGCCGCGAGTACGCTGGTCAGCGTAGAGGCATCGGCCAGGCTGCCGAGCTTGACACGGTCGAAGATGGTCTTGATGGCCGAGAATCTGTCGGGATTATTGACCAGATAATCTGTCATCGTCTCTTCGGTCTTCATGGCGAAGTTGCTTTCGTCTATCTCTTCTTTGCAGCCGCCCAAGGCCAGCAGAAGACTAAAGAAAATGATGACCCCCCCGTTTAAGCAACGGGACATTCGGGTGAAGATGCTTCTTCTCATAGTTTTAGATCTTATGTATGTTTGTTTCCACGGAGTGCAAATGCGAATTTGCACTGCAAAATTATATTTTTTATACATATTATTCGTTTCCAGGTGTAGAAGAAATGTGGATTTAATATTTTTTAATAGACGGAATATGCGTTTTTCTGAAAATGGGGCCGTGGCGGAGGCTTTTCCCGGCCGGCGGTGCCGCCGCGCGGCAGCATGGCACGTTAACATATTTAACCTTCGGCAACGTTTCGGAGCGGTGGATTCTGAAATGCACTACTTGCATTTCGGTCGCGGAGTAACCTTTTTTTAAATGCACTTACCGCCCGAAAAAAAGCAAGTAGTGCATTTCCGCAAGGCATTACTTGCATTTTCGCCCCGAAACCCTGCATTTTCTCCGGAAAAAGACCTGAAAAGCCCACGAATAAGGGGCAGACCGCTGTGGCCTGCCCCTGTGCTGATGCAAAGATACGAAATTTTCCGGCGGAAAGCAAGAAGTGTTAAAAACGGACTTCGCGCCGCCGGCTCAGAACTTGTAGCTGAGCGAAATGATGCCGCTGAGGTTGCGCGCGCCGCCGCGGCGTGTCCTGACCATGCCCCAGTCGGCCTCGACGCCCGCCGTGAGTCCGCTGGCAAACTGGTAGCCGGCGAAGGTCTGCAGGCCCGCGTCGAAGCGCCGCACGCCGGCGCTGCCGAAGGTGTGGCGCGAGTAGTGCAGCTTCTCGGCGCCTATGCGGCTGCCGTCGCCGCGCGTGTCCTCCTTGCCGCCCACGCCCACGGCGGCATAGGGGCCGGCGGCGAAGAGCAGGTAGCGCGAGGGCGCGAGCCGCACGTAGTAGCCCAGCACTACGGGCAGTTCCACGTAGCAGGCGGAGGTGGTGCGGTTCATGGTGCTGTAGGCGCGGTTGCCTTCGTCGTCGTACATGGGCGTGCCGTCGTCGTTGACCACGGGCACGCGGCGGTCGGGGTCTTCCCAGCCCTTGCCGTAGACAAGGAGCTGGGGCGTGAGCGTCCAGTGCTGGTCGAACTCGACCTCGTAGCCGAGGCCTATCTTGTAGGCCCCTTGGGCGCGGTCGGAGCCGTAGCGCGACGAGAGGCCGCCGCCGGCCTTTATGAGCAGGTTCTGGGCGGCGCAGGGGAGTGCCGCGGCGAGCAGCAGCAGGAGCGCGGCGAGGATGCGGTTGTGCTTCATGGGATGGGAGGATGTGGGGGTGATGCCTTGTGTGTCAGTCGAAGAACTGGCGCCAGTCGTCCTTGCCGTATTTCTTCTTGCCGGCGTGTTGCGCGCGGGCTTCCGACTTCCAGGCCTTTTTCATGCCTTGGGGCGCTTCAGTGGCCTCGTGGCGGCGCTTCGGGGCGCGGTGTCTGTCGCGCTCGGCGGCGGGGGCGGACTGGGCCTCGCGGTCGGCGCTGTCCACCACCACGCGGCGCTCGCCCACCTTGGCCTTGGCCATCTTCTGCATGACCGTGGCGGCGTCGGTCTCGGGCACTTCGAAGAAGGAGCAGTTGGCGGTGAGGTCGATGCGGCCTATTTCCACCTTGCCCTTCACGTAGCGGTTGACGAGGTTGATGATTTCGCGCGCGTAGAAGTTGTCGCGCTTGCCGAGGTTGATGAAGAGGCGCTTGTAGCCGGGCTCTGCCTGGCGCGGGCCGGCGGGACGCTCGGCGCGGCGGCGGTCGGCGCGGCGCGGCTCCTTGTCGGCGCCCTTGTTGCCGCGGCCGGGGGTGGGCTGCACGATCTCGGGCGCGTCGGCGTAGTAGCGCAGGAAGCGGCCGAACTCGCGGCTGACGATGCGCTTGACAAGGTCTTCCTTGGTGAGCCATTCGAGCTTGCGGAATATCTCGGGTAGGAAGGGCGCTATCTCGTTGTCGTCCACCTCAATGCGCTCCAGCTCGTCCATTACGCGGTAGAGCTGCTTGGTGCATATTTCCTTGGGCTCGGGCAGGACGCCGGCCTCGAAGGCCTTGCCGATGACTTTCTCGATGACGCGCACCTTGCCCTTCTCGCGCACGTGGATGATGGAGATGCTTGTGCCGCGCTTGCCGGCGCGGCCCGTGCGGCCGCTGCGGTGGGTGTAGTTCTCCACATCGTCGGGCAGGCCGTAGTTGATGACATGCGACAGTTCCTCCACATCGAGGCCGCGGGCCGCCACGTCGGTGGCCACGAGCAGCTGCGTGCGGTGCTGGCGGAACTTCTGCATGGTGAGGTCGCGCTGCGCCTGCGAGAGGTCGCCGTGCAGTGCCTCGGCGTTGTAGCCGTCGCGGATGAGGAGGTCGGCCACCTCCTGCGTCTCGGCGCGCGTGCGGCAGAAGATGATGGCGTATATGCGCGGGTAATAGTCCACCACGCGCTTGAGGGCATGATACTTGTCCTTGGCGTGCACGAGGTAGTACACGTGGTTCACCTTCTCGGCGCCTTCGTTGCGCGAGCCGACCACAATCTCCTTGTGGTCGTGGAGGTAGTTGCGCGCTATGCGCTCGATCTCGCGGCTCATGGTGGCCGAGAAGAGGAGCGTGTTGCGGGTCTCGGGCACGCCGGCCAGTATCTCGTCGATGCTTTCGGTGAAGCCCATGTTGAGCATTTCGTCGGCCTCGTCGAGGACCACGTTCTCCACGGCGTCGAGGCGTGCCACGCCGCGCTTCATGAGGTCGATGAGGCGGCCGGGGGTGGCCACGATGACCTGGGCTCCCTTGCGCAGGGCGCGGATCTGGCTCTCGATGCTCGAGCCGCCGTAGACGGCGAGTACGTGGAGGCCGTCCACGTAGCGCGAGTATTCCTTGAGGTCGCCGGCTATCTGCAGGCAGAGCTCGCGCGTGGGACTGAGTATTACGGCTTGTGTGCGGCGGTCGTCGGGGCGCACCTTCTGGAGTACGGGCAGGCCGTAGGCGGCCGTCTTGCCGGTTCCCGTCTGCGCGAGGGCTATGACATCGTTGCCCTCTCCGAGCAGATAGGGTATGACTTCTTCCTGTACGGGCATGGGCTGTTCGTAGCCCAGTTCCGCGATGGCGCGACGGATTACTTCCGAGACGCCCAATTCTTCAAATGTTTTCAAGTTGTAAGGGTGTAAATGTATGAATTCAAACTGGTTCAGGCTGCAAAGATACGAAACTTTTTCCGGCTGTAAGGGGTATTGCGGCCATATATGGGTGTTAGGGTTCCTGCGGCAGTCCGTCCGGTGCCGGCGGCGTTTCCGCTCCGTCGGTTTCGTAGTGGCGGCGGTGCGGCGGCGTGAGGGCGAGGCTTTCGGCGTTGTGCCGCGGGCCGAAACTGAGGTCGAGCCCCGCGTCGAGCAGCTGGCGGGCGAGCGCCGGCCGGCCGCGGAAACCGTGCACTGTCCAGCGCACGGAGGGGTGTAACTGCTTGTGCAGGCGCAGCAGGCGGTCGAAAGCGCGCACGCAGTGCACCGTGACGGGCAGGCCGTGGCGTTCGGCCAGGACAGCCTGGCGGACGAAGACGGCTTCCTGCACTTCGGGTGCCGCGCCGCGCAGAAGGTCGAGGCCGCATTCGCCGACAGCCACCACCTGGGGGTGCTCCACCAGGCGCAGCAGACCGGCGAAAAGAAGTTCGGTGTCGGCATCGTCCGTCCACCAGGGATGGATGCCCGCCGAGTAGAGTCCGCCGTCGGCAGGGTGGAAATCGTCGGGGCATAGCAGCCAGCGGCGCGGCACGTTGACGATGGCGCTGCCGGCGGGGGCGAGGAGGTTGTGGGTGTGGAAGTCCATGCAGAGGAGGCGTAGGCCGGTTATGCGGCGGTCAGCCCGCGCGTTGCGGAGTCAGGGCACGGGATCATAGCCGCTGCCGCCCCAGGGATGGCAACGCAGGATGCGGCGCACGGCGAGGTAGAGCCCGCGCAACGGGCCATGCTTGCGGAGCGCTTCGACGGCGTACTGCGAACACGTGGGAGTGAAGCGGCACGCGGGCGGCAGGAGCGGGGAGACGAGGCGCTGGTAGAGGCGTATGGGCGCTATGAGCAGGTTGACGAGGAATCGGCGCATAAGGCGGAGGAGTTGGAGGTGTCGGCTGCGGAGACCGTGCCGTCGGCAGCAGGAGCGGTGCCGACGGCCTGAGGACGGGCCGTGGCGCGGTGCGACTTCTCGGCGATGCGTTGCAGCAGCAGGCGCACGCTTCCGGCCACGCGTTCGGTTTTCTGCGGCCGGTCGGCCAGCCAGATGAACCCTATATGAAGGTGCCGGCCGGCAGGGAGCATGTCGTCCAGCGCGTGCTTGTTCAGACGGTACGCCTCGCGCAGTTGCCGTTTGGCGCGGTTGCGGTCCGTGGCCAGGTGCAGGCGTCGTTTCGCCACGCTCAGCAGTACCTTCACGGCCGGCCCGCGGTCGGCGTCGACGAGCCGGAAGACGGCGCGCAGCGGGTAGGCGGTGGCCGCGTGGCTGCCGGCTGAGAAGAGGGCCTCTATGTCGCGTTGCAGGCAGAGGTGCTCGGCTTTGGGGAATGAGTATTGTTTCATCGTCGTGGAGGCGTGTCGGCGCGGGCGGCCGTCTTTTGCGGAAACCTGGCGGGTGGCGGTGTCTTTCCGGTAGTTCCCGTTGGGCATTCCTATATATAAAAAAGGAGTCAGGGCAGCTGCCGGCCTCGGGGCCGTATAGGCTTCTCTGACTTCTTTCTCTTTGTCGGCGCGCATGGCCTGCCGGTGGTGGTCCGGCTACGGGCGGTGTGGCCGTTATGCCTGCTTGTTGGCTTCTTCGAGGTAGAGTTCGAGCGAGCCGGTCATGGACGGGGCCTTCACCGACGGCGCCTCGAGTTCGAGCGGCAGTCCGGCTTCCTCGATGGCCTTGGCCGTGGCCTTGCCGAAGCAGGCGAGTTTTGCGCCGCTGTTCTTGAATTCGGGGAAGTTCTTGAGGAGCGACTCCACGCCGGCGGGCGTGAAGAGCACCACCATGTCGAAGTCGAAGGGCTGCTCTTCGGGGAAAGGATTGCTCACGGTGCGGTACATCACGCACTCGGTGTATTGCAGTTTCTTGGCCTGCAGCAGCTGGCTCAGTTCGTCGCTGTGCACATCGCTCTGGGGGATGAGATATTTCTCGGTCTTGTGTTTGCCCATGAGCGTGATGAGGTCCGCCAGCTTGCCGCTTGCGGGGAAGAAGACCTTGCGCTTGCGGTAGGGCACGTATTTCTGTATGTAGAGGGATACGGGTTCCGATATTCCGAAGTACTTCATGTCTTCGGGGATGGCCACGCGCATCTCCTTGCAGAGGTTGAAGAAATGGTCGATGGCGTGGCGTGAGTTGAAGAAGATAGCTGTATGGTCAAGGATGTTCACTTTTTGCCGGCGGAACTCTTGCGGGGTGAGGCATTCCACTTTGATGAAGGGATGGAATATGAATTTTGTTCCGAATTTCCGTTCGATGTCGAAATAGGGTGATTTGTCGGAAGAAGGACACGGCTGTGAAACCAGTATTTTCTTTACCATAGATCTTTCTTAGTCTTAGATGCTTTTAGGCGTCAGTAGTCAAAATTGTATTAGTCCAGAACATCGTGCGCCATAGTATTAGTGCTGGCGCGATTTCGAGCGCACAAAAGTACAAAATTATATGGACATGGCCGAGCGGATACCCGAAAAAGATGCGATAACAGCGTAGAAACAGGAGAAACTTCACTGCGGCGTAGGCTGCGAGCAGGGATATTTGCAGCTGGATGAAGTCTGTGTCGAAGAAGACTACGGGCAGCGTGAGGGGCACTATGAGCGCGGCCAGCAGCGTGAGCGATGTCATGTAGGACTCGTGCCACGCGCGCCGTTTCGCGGCGGAGAAGAAGATGCCGTTCACGGCGGCGTAGACCGCCGTCTTGCTCAGGATGAGGAGGAGGCAGAGCAGCGTGTCGGCGGCTATGAGCACGTGGGGCGCCACGGCGTCGGTGATTTCGGGCCGTGCGGCCTGCATGTAGTCGTAGTGGAGGATGCCGCCGGCGAAGCAGGTGAGCGCGATGACGAGTGCCTGGCCGCCGGCTTCGGTCTCGGTGTGTTCGCCGGCTGTCTCACCGTCTGTGCGGGCGTATAGGAAGTCTTTGAGGTAGAGGCGCAGGCGCGGCCACGAGCGCGAAAGGAAGAACGCCATGAGGAAGCAGCCGGCCAGCAGGATGCCGGCCACGATGTCGTCGGTGCGGAAGGTGTAGGGCACGGGATGGGCGCTGAGGCCGGGCGGCAGTTCGCTGATGCTCTCCCGGAGCGTGCGTGGCTGCAGGGACAACGGCCCTTCTGTCGCCGGCTCCTCCCCCGAGGTCTTCCACGGGGCCGTGTCTGAAGTCCCGCCGGTGTCCGGCTGGCATGACAGGGCAGGGAGCATGGCGGGCGTGCTGTCGTTGGGGAGGAGGGGTATGGGCATTGCTTGTTTTATATAGGGGGAATGTTTCGGCGGGGCACCCGTGTGGCGGCGACAGCCGTCACACGGCGGCGAACTTCCTGACGGCGGCGTCCCAGACGGGGGTCTCTTCTGCCAGTTGTACGGCCTCGGCCGGCGTGGCCGCCACGCGCCATATTTTCTTGTGCTGCGGGCGCATGAAGCATTCGTCGGCGGCCCGGTCGAGCTGCCGCAGCAGGTCCGAGAAGTAGTTGCCGGTGTTGAGCACCACGATGGGTTTGAGATAGAGCCCGAGCTGTTTCCACGTGATGATCTCGAGCAGTTCCTCGAGGGTGCCCACGCCGCCGGGCAGGGCGATGCAGGCGTCCGAGAGTCCGGCCATCGTCTCCTTGCGGCGGTGCATGTCGGGCGTTACCACGAGCCGTGTCATGCCTTCATGGTGCCATCCCTGGTCTATCATGAACTGCGGAATGACGCCCGTGGCCTTCCCGCCGGCGGCGAGGCAGGCGTCGGTGGCGGCACCCATGAGGCCGGTGCGTCCCGCGCCGTTCACGAGGCTGTGGCCGCGCTGCGCCACGATGCGGCCCAGTTCGGCGGCCGCGTCGAGGTATCGGGCGGGAACTTTGGCGCTCGACGCGCCGTATACGGTAATGGTCATTTTTTGCAGGAATTATGCGTGCCGCCCGCATGGCACGGGGCGCGGAGGCGCCACGGCCCGCAGGCGGCACAGAGGTCAGAGCCCGAAGGCCTTCTTTATCGGGTCGATATAGTCGAGCTTCTCCCAGGTGAAGAGCTCCACTTCGAGTTTCTTCTCTTCCTGTCCGCGGGCGTGGAAGGTCTTTTCCACCACCTGCGGCGTGCGTCCCACGTGGCCGTAGCTGGCCGTTTCCTCATAGATGGGGTTGCGCAGTTTCAGGCGCCGCTCTATGGCGGCGGGCCGCAGGTCGAATATTTCCTTGATCCGGGCGGCGATCTCGCCGTCGTCCATCTTCACGTGGCTGCGGCCGTAGGTGTTCACGTAGACAGAGATAGGCTCGGCCACGCCGATGGCGTAGCTCAGCTGCACGAGCATCTCGTCGGCCACGCCGGCGGCCACCATGTTCTTGGCGATGTGGCGGGCGGCGTAGGCCGCCGAGCGGTCCACTTTCGAGGGGTCCTTGCCCGAGAAGGCACCGCCGCCGTGTGCGCCGCGTCCGCCGTAGGTGTCGACGATGATCTTGCGGCCGGTCAGTCCGGTGTCGCCGTGCGGGCCGCCTATGACGAACTTGCCCGTGGGGTTGACATGGTATTTCGTGTCGCCGCGGCCGAAGAGGGCTTTCACCTCGGGCGTGTTGACGCGTTCCTCGACTACGCGGGGGATGAGAATCTCCACGACGTCGCGGCGTATCTGCTCGAGCATCAGCTCGTCGGCGCGCTCCTGCGAGCCGGCCTCGGCGGCGGTGATGAACTCGTCGTGCTGCGTAGACACCACAATGGTGTCGATGCGCGCGGCGCGGCCGTTGTCGTCGTATTCCACCGTCACCTGGCTCTTCGAGTCGGGCCGCAGGTAGGTCATCACCTTGCCTTCGCGGCGTATCTCGGCCAGCACGATCATCAGGTCGTGGGCCAGCGACAGCGGCAGGGGCATGTAGGTGTCGGTCTCGTTGTTGGCGTAGCCGAACATCATGCCCTGGTCGCCGGCGCCCTGCTCCATGGGGTCGGTGCGCTCTACGCCGCGGTTGATGTCGGCGCTCTGTTCGTGTATGGCGCTGAAGATGCCGCAGCTCTCGGCCTCGAACTTATAGTCGGCCTTGGTGTATCCTATGCGCGCTATGGTGCGGCGCACGACGTCCTGCAGGTCGGCATAGGCCGTAGATTTCACTTCGCCGGCCACCACTACCTGCCCCGTGGTGACGAGGGTTTCGCAAGCTACTTTCGAGTTGGGGTCGTAGGCCAGCAACTCGTCAAGCACGGCGTCTGATATTTGGTCGGCCACCTTGTCGGGGTGTCCTTCAGACACGGATTCGGATGTGAAGAGGTATCCCATTTTCTTTTCTTTGTTGGTTATGTGTCAATCGGGTTTATTTATAAAAAAATCTGCTTGCGCAGGGGCGAAAGCAGAACGTGGATGGGATTCGTAGGCTGTAGCGTCTGTGGTGCCGCCGCGTCGCCCTTCCGGATCTCTCGTGGGAGTACCGGCGCTGTCCGCGGCTGTCGTTTTAGCATTTTTTTGAGAGGTTGCAAGCAGCCAAATCTGTCCTCGTCCTGTTGTTTCGCCTGCAAAGTTACGTTTTCCCGCCCTACCGGCCAAATTCTGCACCGCCGATTTTCGAGGCTTTCGTGGCATCACGCCGCCGGCCGGCGCGCATGGCGCCGTGGCGGCCGGCGGCGACGGTTATCCGAAGATGCCTGGAATAATTGGCTAACTTATTGTTCTATAAGTAGTAATAGGGAATGCGAAAGCGACTCTCCGACGGCGTTTGAAAACCATTACTTGGTGTTGAAAAAAGCATTACTTGGAATTTTTACACGAGTAAGTGCTTTTAAAATTCCAAGTAATGCTTTTCAAGACGCTCCGCCGGCCCCCTTTCCGGCCATGCCGCCGGGGCTTGTCCGGAACCTTGTCTTCAGGCGGAAAATGCTTATCGGTTCAGCTGCTTCCTGCCGTTGACGATGTGTATGCCGCGGGCGGAGTGCTTGCCGACGCGGCGGCCCTGCAAATCATATACCGCCGTCTTCTGAGCGGTCAGTGCGGGCGTCGCCGCGCCGATTCCGGTGGTCGTTTTCTCTATGTCCACCACGCGCACCTGAAACTGGCAGCCGCCGTCGGTCGTGTTGTTGCCGCCGCCCCAGTTGAATATCTTGAAGGCGTTGCCGCCGTTGGCCTGATGCAACTGCACGCCGCCTTCGGAGGTGAAGATGTAGTAGCCGCTGGTTGCCGCCGGCGAATAGCTCCAGCCGCGGGCCGGGCTGGTGGCTGAAGTTGAAAGCTGGCTGCCGTTGCCGGCCGATGAGGGATCGATGTAGCCGCCGGTTTCGCGGTTGATGATGTCGTAGGTGTTTTCTCCCTCGCGCGTTACGATTTTCCATTGCGCGAGTTTGCCTTCTCCGCTATCCGTGCCTACCATCGGCCCGGCCGCGGTGGCGGTGGTGTATTTGTCGTTGCGCAACGGCGTCTTCAGGGTGTGCCAGTATATCTTGCCGGTCAGACTCGGCGTGGGGTCGAAGATCTCTTCGTCGGGATTGACGGCCGGCGCGTCGGCGGCGAGTTCGTTCACCGAAAATTCGCAGCCCGGATCGGTCGTGTTGCAGGCGTCGGGAAACGAGGGCGTGTTGTAGCCCCAGTTGTAGACCTTCCAGCCGAGCGCCTGCGTGGTCTGGTTCAGTTGGGTCTGTCCGGAGTGGATGATGTAGAGGCCCGTGGTGGAACCTTCCGACAGCGTCCACCCTGCGGCAGGTTCTCCTGTCGAGGTATTCAGCTGGCTGTTGGCGGCCGCGCCGGTGGTGATGTACCGGCCGGTGAAGCGGTTGATGATGTTCCACGTGCCGTCCGTGCGCTTTTCGAAACGCCAGTGGGCGGCGGTGGAGCTTTCCTCGGTGCCGCCGACCAGCGCCTTGGTGGCGTTGTCCACCGACACGAGGCGGTTGTCGCGCCGCGCTGCGCGGATGGTGTACCACGCGGTCTCGTTCGGTTGGTTCAGCCTTTGGGCCTGTTGCATCAGCGGCTGCATCTCGGCCGCGAGGTTCTGCATCTCCTCGAGCGTGGCGCCGTCCTTGGCGAGCAGCGCGTAGATGTCGTCGAGCCGTGTCGTGAGGGTGGCCACCGCGGCGGGGTCGTATGTGCCCGTAGCGGAGCCTTGCGGCAACCTGAGCGCCAGGTTTATCACGCGGCCCAGTTCGCGGCGGGCGTTTATCAGCTCGTAGTGCGCCTCAAACTCCTCCTCGCTCATCACCGTGCAGTCCTCGCCGATGTATCCGGCCAGTATGCGGGCTATCTTGTTGTAGCCGCGTGCGTACACGTAATTGTCTGTGATGTAGCGGGCGTCGGGCGTGCCGTCGGTTCCGGCCAGCGGGGTGAAGATGTCTACGTAGGTGGCCCCTGTGGCTTCGGCCATTTCCTTCAGACGGTCGTTGAACTGCACCACGCGGCTGTTGGCCGCGGCGGCCGATACGGGCAGCAGCGACATGAGGTGCAGCTTCGTCTCCGGCGCCAGTTCTTTGATCTTGTCGACTACGCTCCGGTATTGGGCGACCACATCGTCCAGCGCTTCGGAACCGTTGACCTGTGCCACGCCGGCATACAGATATATCTGCGCCGGCGTCTGTTTGTTGGAGGGATTGGCCCGGAGTATCGGCTCTATCATTCTCAGCCAGTTGGGCAGCCCGCCGATGACACCGCCGTAGCCCCAGCCGGTGCCGCGGTTCTTGACGCGCGTACAGTTGAGCAGTTCGTGCCATTCGCCGCCGTTTATCATTTCGTCGCCGAGCAGAAGCACATCGTCGGCCGCTACCGGCAAAGCGCCGAACAAGCCGACACGCATGCCCCAGGCGTAGCTCTGTCCGCCGGTGGCGAGTACCGGATTGGCGGGCAGCGTAACCTGCAGGTCGCCTCCTATCAGCGGCAGCAGTTTCTGGCTCCATATATAATAGCCCTTGGCGTTGACATGAAGGTTGTCGGCCGAGAGCTCGCCGGTCGTGATGCCCATCAGGTCGTCCCACAGGTCAACGTAGGGCGTGCCGGTCTCCTGGCACACTTCCTTGAGCAGTTCGTTGGTCTTGCCGAGGTTCTCCAGATTACGGTATCCGTTCTTGCTCGGAAAGCAGCTCGTAATGTATATCTCGGTTCCCGGGCTTTCATGCTTCACGCGTTCTATCATGATCCGCGCGTTCAGTGCGATGCTTTCGGGCGTGCCGGTCAGTCCGCCTATGTCGTTGGTGCCTACCATCACGAATATCTTGGCGGGCCGGCCCACGAGTACGCTCTCCAGCTCGTCGAGCGACTCGAAGGAATAGCAGCCCGAGTTGCCGCGGTTGCGGAAGTTGGGGTTGGAGCCGAACTGCTCCATCCAGGCGCCCATGTTGGTGATCGAATTGCCGATGAAGACAATGCTGTTATTGTCTGTCTTGCATGCCTTGAAGGCGTCGTACCTGTGCAGGCGGAAGGGGTCGTCGCTCCAGGCCGCTAACGATAAGGCCAGAAGAATGATGACCGTTATCCATCTTGTGATTCTCATCTTTCTGTATTTTAAAGGGTGAGTGATTTGTGAAACTTCGTGCTGTAAAGCTGATTGGAAAATGCAATATTACTATTTTTTCGCTTATTATATCCTTTTTTTGTTCTGTTTTTGGGATTCTCGTGTGCCGTTTTCGCCGTTTGCGGCCCTAAATGCGGAAAAGATGAAAGATTGGTGCCGCCTTTCGGCCGGGTTGCGTTGCGCTTTGGCCGAAAGGCATGGCTTCAGGAATATATGGCCGGCCTCCCCGGCACCGCCGTCTGTGATATATATAAAGAGGAGTTACAATATCTGTAACTCCTCTTGTACTTGAAGTGGACCAGATAGGGCTTGAACCTATGACCTCCAGATTATGAGTCTGTTGCTCTAACCAACTGAGCTACAAGTCCGGTGACAGGTGTGTATCTGTCGTTTCACGCTGCAAAGATAGAACTTTCTGCGGAGTTGGCCAAATTCGGGCGCGTTTTTTTGCATTCGGCAGGGCGGGGCGGGCGTTTTTTTACGCTTCCTGTGGCTTTGATAGCTGCAATAGCCATGATGGCTATAAGGCTTTTCGGGGCTGTTGCAGACATGGATGCCGCAGGAGTGGCACGCCTTCCCACTTTTGTGGCACCGCCTCCCACTTTTGTGGGAAGCGGTGCCACTATCCGGGCGCGGTGCCTTATCGTTGCAGGACGAGACGGCCGTTGTCGAGCGCTACGGTGTAGCGCTTGCCGCGCTTGGTGGGGAAGGTGAGCGTCTCTTCGCCGTAGCGCACCACGCACTCCTCGCCCGAGCCCGAGGTCACGACGGCGCGGTCGAGGCGGCCGTCGCGCCAGTGGAGGTCGACGCCGAAGTTGCCGCGGGCGCGGAGGCCGGTGATGCTGCCTTGCCGCCAGGCGTCGGGCAGGGCGGGCAGCAGGTGCAGGCAGCCGGCGTGGCTCTGCAGGAGCATCTCGGTGACGCCGGCCGTGCCGCCGAAGTTGCCGTCTATCTGGAAGGGCGGATGCACGTCCCACAGGTTGTCGGCCGTACCGTTCTTGAGCAGGTTGCCGTAGAGCTTGTACGAGCGGTTGCCGTCGTGCAGTCGGGCCCATTGGTTGAGTTTCCAGCCCATGCTCCAGCCGGTGGCGCCGTCGCCGCGGTGGTTGAGTACCACGCGGGAGGCTTCGGCGAGTTCGGGCGTGGTGAGGGGCGAGATGGTATGGCCGGGATGCAGGCCGTAGAGATGGTTCACGTGGCGGTGCTGGTCGTCGGGGTCGTCGATGTCCTTGCTCCACTCGAGGAGCTGGCCGTAGCGACCCACCTTGTAGGGGACGATGTTGTCGAGTACTTTCTGCCAGCCGGCGGCCTCTTCCGCATCCACGCCGAGCACGTCGGCGGCGGCGATGGCGCAGAGCAGTATCTCGCGCGCTACGGCGTGGGTGAAGGTGGTGCCTTCGTCCACGGGGCCGTGCTCGGGCGATGTGGAGGGCGCGGCGGTGTAGGTGCCGTCGGGTTTGTGCCAGAGGAAATCCTCGGTGAACTCGGCGCAGCCCTTGATGAGCGGGTAGGCCGTGCGGCGCAGGAAGTCGGTGTCGCGCGTATAGTCGTAGTAGTCCCACAGGTGGGTGGCGAGCCACGAGGCGGCCATGGGGTTATAGTTCCAGCTCATGTCGGCGCCCTCGAGCGGCGCGGTGAAACCGAAGATGTTGGCCGAGATGCCCGCCGCCCAGCCGCGTGCGCCCCAATAGGCCCTGGCCGTGCGGCGGCCGGGCTTTTCGAGCGTGCGGATGAACTCGGTGAGCGGCTCGGCGCACTCGGCGAGCGCCGTTGGCAGGGCCGGCCAGTAGTTCATCTGCAGGTTGATGTTGTTGTGGTAGTCCACGCGCCACGGGCCGTCGACATTGTTGTGCCAGATGCCCTGCAGGTTGGCCGGCAGGTTGCCGGGGCGCGAGGAGGCTATGAGCAGGTAGCGGCCGAACTGGTAGTAGAGCGTTTCGAGGGCATGGTCGGCCGCTCCCGTGCGGTAGGCCTTGAGGCGCCGGTCGGTGGGCAGCGGCGAGGGGTCGCCGCCGAGGTCGAACTTCACGCGGCCGTAGAGTGCGGCATAGTCCTTGTAGTGGCGCTGCAGCAGTTTCTTGTAGCTCTTCGCGGCGGCGGCTTTCATCCAGGCCTCCGTCGTTTTCTCGGGCACTACGCCCACGTAGGCCTTCGGGTCGTCGGGCGCCGGGTCGAAGTTGGGCTTGTAGTCCGTGTCGGCGGTGAGGAGCAGCAGCACCTCGTCGGCGCCGCTGACGGTGAGCCGCCCGTCGGCGTTGCTTACCGTTCCGCCTTTGGCCGATACGTGCAGGCGGACGGCGAAGCGCATGCCGTTGTTGTCGAGCGCGCCGCAGTAGCAGAGACCGTTTGCGCCGTCGGCCTCGAAGCGGCCTTCGGCCACGGGGCTGGGTTCATAGATGAACTTGAGGTTCTGCATTCCGCCGCGGTCGGCCTTGAAGCGCACCGCCAGTACGTTGTCGGGATAGGACACGAAGGCGCGGCGTTCGTAGCCTACGCCGCCGGCCGTGAAGGTGACGCTGGCCAGCGCCGAGTCTACCGATAGCGCCCGGCGGTAGTTGCCTGCGCTTTCGGGGGCTATGCCGGTCTCCACGCAGAGCTCGCCGAGCGTGGTGAAGGAGCCGAAGCGGAACTCCTCCTCGCCGGTGGCTTCGTAGGGCACGTTGCTGTTGAAGTTCTGCTGCGTGAGCCGTGCGGCCTTCGCGTTGTCGCCGGCCGCGAGGGCCTCGCGTATTTCCGGCAGGAGGCGGGCCGATTCCTTGTTCATGTCCCAGTAGTGGCGCGCGCCCTCGGGGGTTCCTTTCTGCGCGCCTGGGCCGGTGCCCGGTCCGCCGCGCCACAGCGTCTTCTCGTTGAGCGTGATGCGCTCCGTGCCCACCGAGCCCATGATGTTGGCGCCGATGCTGCCGTTGCCTATGGGCAGTGAGGCGCGCTCCCATTCGGGGTCGGTGTTGCCGTTGAAGCCGCCGGCGTCGACGGGCTTGCGGCCGTTGGTGAACTTCTCGGGATGGCCGCCGTACCAAGTGGAGCGGCCCTTGAGCGTAGTGGGCTGGTCGAACCAGATGACATTGTCCTGCGCCAGTGAGGTGGCGGCGGCCAGCAGTCCGGCCGTGAGGATAAAGAGATACTTTTTCATGTGAGGAGGTTAGTCGGTGTGTCGCAGGGCGCGTTTTCCGTCGCGCGTGCGTATATATAATATGAGTGGAGCCTGCATTCCACTGTCGGGTGGAATACAGGCTCCCCGTATGCGGCTTACGCCTTTTGCCGTTCGAAGGCTTCGAGTATGCGTGCGGCCGTCTGCTTCATGGTTTCGGCGTCGAGCTGCAGCTTTTCCTTGCGGAAGTCCATGTCGCCCTCGGTGTGGAGGGGCACCAGGTGTATGTGCGCGTGGTTGACCTCGAGGCCGAGCACGGCCATGCCTACCTTGCGGCAGGGAAAGGCCTCCCTGATGGCTCCGGCCACGCGCTTGGCGAAGACGGCCATGGCGGCCAGTTCGTCGTCGGGCAGGTCGAAGTAGTAGTCCACCTCGTGCTTGGGCACGACGAGCGTATGTCCCTGCGCCAGGGGGCTGATGTCGAGGAAGGCGTAGAAGCGGTCGTCCTCGGCGCACTTGTAGGAGGGAATCTCACCCGCTATGATTTTCGAGAAGATGGTCATGGTGTGTTATATTTAAGGGTTGGCGGCGGCAGGGGCGCTATGGGGCCGGTTCAGGCGCCGACGCTGATGTTGAGAATTTCGAGCTGGATGGTGCCTTGCGGTATCTTCACTTCCACCACATCGCCTGTTTTCTTTCCGAGCAGGCCCTGTGCGATGGGCGTGGTCGACGATATCTTTCCTTCGCGCAGGTTGGCCTCGCTCTCGCTCACGATGGTGTATTTCATCACCATGCCGTTCTTCACGTTCTTCATCTCAACGGTCGAGAGTATCTGCACGATGTCGTTGCGCAGCTTGCTGGCGTCGATGATCTTGGCCTCGGCGATGGTCGCCTTGAGGTTGTTGATTTTCATTTCGAGCATAGCCTGCGCCTCCTTGGCGGCGTCGTATTCGCTGTTCTCGGAGAGGTCGCCCTTGTCGCGCGCCTCGGCGATGGCGGCCGATGCGGCCGGCCGCTCCACTGACTCCATGTGGCGGAGCTGGGCCACCATTTTGTCGTAGCCCTCTTGGGTCATGTAAGCCATAATGTCTGTATTGCTTTATTTTTGTTGTTATTCGGACAATAAGATAAAACGAAAAGAACTCCGTCGCCGGTGCGCTCGGAATCCTTTTTGAAGGTTATGTCGTGTCCTTGTGTAATGTTTCGGCGGCAAAGATACGCCTTATTTTCCGTCTTTCCAAATTTTCCCCGCTAAATTGCGCGCCGCGGTGCGCCGGCCGCTTCCTTTGCCGGCCGTAGAGGACTGATTGCCGTCTGTTTTCCTAAAAAAGAGATACTTCTCCGGCACGGTTGTGTAAAAATGTATATATTTGCAGGTGTAATTGAAAATAATTGTTTATCAAACCAACATTAACTCCCCTTTATTATGAACAAGATGAAACATTATCTGCTGCACTCGTGCCGTCGCGCCGCCCTGGCCGCGTTGTTCGTGCTGCTGGCCGTGAGCGTCGCCTCCTGCGGGAGCGACCATGCCAAGATCCTGCCCGCCGACTGTCCGGGCGTGGTCAAGATCGACGTGAAGAGCCTGCTCGAGAAGTCGCAGCTCGACGAGCGTTCCGAGATGAAGGACTGGAAGGAGAAGGCCCTCGACTATGCCGACGAGCACTTCAGTTCGTCCACCCACAAGCGTCTCAAGGAAATGTTCGACGACCCCTCCGAGTTCGGCGTAGACCTGCGCGAAGCCGTCTACGTGTACGCTCCCAGCAAGTCGTTCAAGTATTCCGGCTTCGTGGCCAAGGTGCTCGACGAGGACAAGCTCTATGACTTCCTCGACATGATGCGCGACGAGAACAAGGATATGGGCAAGCTCAAGGAGTATGACAACTGCCGCATGCTCGTGGCCGACAACGGCCGGGCCGCTCTGGCCTTCGACAGCGACGTGCTCATTTTCGCCGTCTCCGTAGAGGGCGAGGGCCGGACGGCCCGCGACCTCAGCCGCCGCTTCGACGAGATGGGCGACGAGAGCATCCTCGACAATCCCGCCTTTGCCGAGATGGACGCCCGCGACGGCGATGTCACCGCCTACCTCTCCTACGGCGACCTGTTCAAGGTGATGCCCGAATACATGACCAAGGAGCTCAAGCAGATGACCAAGGGCACCGGCATCGACGGCTTCGCTCTGCTGGCCGGCCTGAACTTCGGCGACGAGACCGTAGAGGCCTGGGCGGAAGGTTGCCCCCTGACCGACGAGGCCCGCGCGCAGATGGAGAAGTACGCCGGCATGCAGCGTGAGGTGAGCGGCAAGTATCTCGCCAAACTGCCGAAGGAGACCTTCCTCGTGGCCGGTTTCGGCGTGGAAGGCGCCAAGTGGTGGAGCGAGGTGACCAAGCAGAGTGTCGTGAAGGAGGCCCTGCAGAAGGAACCCGAGATGGCCAAGATGTTCGGCGACATCTGCAAGGCCGTGGAGGGCGAGGGCGTGTTCGCCATGGGCCTGCCTGAGAGCGACGATGCCCACGAGCCTCTCATGACCGCTTTCGTCGACCTGAAGAGCAACGCTGCCGTGGAGAAACTGCTCTCGCAGATGGCCGGCGGCAACGTGAGCACCGATGTCTCCGACAGTGTTGCTTATGGCGACACTGAGGTCTATGCCGACAGCGTCGTGGCCGAGCCCGACTACTACGGCTACGGCTATTACGACTACGACCCCTATGTGAGCGAGCCGGCCTTCTCCAAGGACCCCGCCACGGGCCGCTACCGCTATTGCTTCAACACCTATCACTCCGCCGACACGCCGGCCCGCTACGCCGTGCTCGGCACCACGAAGAGCCTCTTCTACTTCTCCAACCAGTCCGGCTTCGACCCCAAGGCTTCGGCCTCGCCCTCGCTCGCCGGCGCCGACTATGCCGAGCGCATCAAGGGCAAGGTGGCCTACGGCGTGATCGACTTCCGCACGCTCTTCGGCAACTCCGAGGTGCGTAAGGAAATCGACCGTTCGCCCTTTGCCGACTATGCCGACCATCTCTCCACCCTCGAGATGTATGCCGACAAGGACATGAAGTGCTCGATGGTGCTCTATCTTAAGGATCTGGGCAAGAACGCCACGCCGCTTTCGCTGCTCGTCGACATGATAGCCGACCTGGCCGACAAGAATCTCTGAGCGGCCGCGCGGACTCATGGCCCGGGCTATCCAAGCTATTCAGGCTATTATAGCCTGGATAGCCTGAATAGTTGCAATGGCCACGGGAACCCCGATTTTAACACTATTTGCTTTCGGGCTGAAAATTCAGTATATTTGCAATCGCACAGGGGGCGAACCGCGATGGTCCGCCCCCTTTTTGCGGCCCTGCGGGGCGCGGCGGCCGGCGCAGCGGGCCTTTTGGGGGCCGAAAAGCAAGTAGTGGTGTCGGAAAAAGCATTACTTCGTGTGTGAAATCCAGGTAATGGTGTCATAAAAAGCCCGTAGCGCACGGTGTGGTGCGCTACGGGTCTGTCATTTTCCGCCGCATGAAATGTTGCGGAAGGTTAAATACGTTAAAGTCGCGGCTTACTTCAGTACGCCGAGCTCCTTGCCCACTTTCACGAAGGCGGCGATGCACTTGTCGAGATGCTCGCGCTCGTGTCCGGCCGAAATCTGCACGCGGATGCGCGCCTGGTCCTTCGGCACCACGGGATAGTAGAAGCCCGTCACGTAGATGCCTTCTTCCTGCATCTTCTGGGCGTATACCTGCGAGAGCTTGGCGTCGTAGAGCATCACGGCGCAGATGGCGCTCTGCGTGGGCTTGATGTCGAAGCCGGCGGCCATCATCTTGTCGCGGAAGTAGTTCACGTTCTCCACGAGCTTGTCGTGCAGCTCGTTGCTCTCGCCCAGGAGGCGGAAGGTCTCGATGGCTGCGCCCACGATGCCTGGTGCGAGCGAGTTGGAGAAGAGGTAGGGACGGCTGCGCTGGCGGAGCATGTCGATGATTTCCTTGCGGCCGGTGGTGAATCCGCCCACGGCGCCGCCGAAGGCCTTGCCCAGCGTGCCGGTGTAGATGTCGACGCGGCCGTACGTGCCGAAGAACTCGCTCACGCCGTGGCCCGTTGCGCCCACCACGCCGGCCGAGTGGCTCTCGTCCACCATGACGAGGGCGTCGTACTTCTCGGCCAGGTCACATATCTTGTCCATGGGGGCCACGTTGCCGTCCATCGAGAAGACGCCGTCGGTCACGATGATGCGGAAGCGCTGCTCCTGCGCGGCCTGCAGCTGGCGCTCCAGATCCTCCATGTCGGCGTTGGCGTAGCGGTAGCGCTTGGCCTTGCACAGGCGCACGCCGTCGATGATGCTGGCGTGGTTGAGCGCGTCGCTGATGATGGCGTCGTCGGCCGTGAGCAGCGGCTCGAACACGCCGCCGTTGGCGTCGAAGCAGGCGGCGTAGAGGATGGTGTCCTCCGTCTTGAAGTAATCGGAGATGGCCTTCTCGAGCTCTTTGTGCATGTCCTGCGTGCCGCAGATGAAGCGCACGCTCGACATGCCGTAGCCGCGGCGGTCCATGGCCTCCTTGGCGGCCTGGATGAGGCGCGGGTGGTTGGAGAGACCCAGGTAGTTGTTGGCGCAGAAGTTGAGCACCTCGCTGCCGGCCACCTGGATGGCGGCCTGCTGCGGACCCTCGATGAGGCGCTCGCTCTTGTAGAGTCCGGCCTGCTTGATGTCCTCCAGTTCCTTCTGGAGGTGTTCTTGGAATTTACCGTACATAATGAATGAATGTATGAAAAGGTTTATGAATATTGCCGGTGTGCGGCGGCTTCTCCGCGGGAGTGTGCCGCGACAAATGCAAAGGAACGTAATTTTTTGAAAATATCAAGAGGATTGTGGGGTAATTATCAAAAAAAAGTGTTCCTTTGCAGTGGAAAAAAGCAACACATACCATCTAAATACATAAACTACGCAATGAAGAATATTCTGGTTATCGGAGGTACGGGACAGATCGGTTCCGAACTCACCATGCGCCTGCGCGGCATCTACGGTAACGACCACGTAGTATGCGGCTGCATCCCCAGTGCCAAGCCTCAGGGCGTGCTCAAGGAAAGCGGCCCCTACGAGCTTTGCGACGTGACCAACCGCGAGCAGATTGCCACAGTCGTGCTCAAGCACAATGTCGACACCATCTACAACCTGGCCGCCCTGTTGAGCGTCGTGGCCGAGGGACGGCCCCAGCTTGCCTGGAAGATAGGCATCGACGGTCTGTGGAACGTACTCGAGGTGGCGCGCGAACACGACTGCGCCGTCTTCACTCCCAGCTCCATCGGCTCGTTCGGCCCCGAGACGCCGCACGACAAGACGCCGCAGGATACCATACAGCGCCCCATCACCATCTACGGCGTGTCGAAGGTGACCACCGAGCTCCTCTCGGATTATTATCACAAGAAGTATGGCGTCGATACGCGTTCGGTGCGCTTCCCCGGCCTCATCTCTTATGTGACGCCTCCGGGCGGCGGTACCACCGACTATGCCGTCGACATCTACTACAGCGCCGTGCGCGGTGAGAAGTTCACCTGCCCCATCGCCGCCGGCACGTATATGGACATGATGTACATGCCCGACGCCCTCGACGCCTGCGTGCAGCTGATGGAGGCCGACCCCACGCGCCTCATCCACCGCAACGGCTTCAACATCGCCTCCATGAGTTTTGCTCCCGAAGGCGTATTCGAGGCCATACGCAAGTACAAGCCCGAGTTCGAGATGGAGTATAAGGTAGAGCCTCTCAAGCAGGCCAATGCCGACAGCTGGCCCAACAGCATCGATGACATCTGCGCCCGTCAGGAGTGGGATTGGCAGCCCAAGTTCGACCTTGACGCCATGACGCGCGACATGCTCGAGAAACTCACGCTCAAACTGAAATAAGCAGACTGTTGCCGCGCGGCCTTTTGCCGCCGTCCGACCTGCAATATAGAAAGCGGCTTCCGCACCCAGAAGGGGCGGAAGCCGTTTTCTTGTTGTCCGTCTGCTCCGGACCGCCTGGCGGTGTGTCAGAGGTGCGGAACCGGTGTCGCGGTCAGCACGCCGTCTTCCATGTGCCACACGGTGCGGCCGTGTCCGTCGCCGGTCTTTTCGTTTTCGTGGCTCACCATCACGACGGCGCGTTCCGCCGCTTCCTCGCGCAGCAGCCCGTAGAGCAGTGTGCGCGTGTCGGCGTCGAGATGCGTCTCGGGCTCGTCAAGCAGCAACAGGTCGGGGCGTCCTGCCAGCGCGCGGGCTATCAGGGTGCGCTGCCATTGTCCGCCGCTGAGCGCCTCTATGGGCCGTGTGGCCAGGTCGGCGAGGCCGAACCGTTCCATCAGCGCCTCGGCGTCAGCACATAACGACGCCGGACAACGGCGCCACCACGCGTGGCGGCTCGCCATGCCCGAGAGCACCACCTGACGTACGGTGACAGGAAAGGTGCGGTCGATGGTGCGGTGCTGGGGCAGATAGCCTGTGCGCAGGCCGTCGCGGCGTGTCAGCCCGCCCTCGCCGGGGCGCAGCAGACCGGCCATGAGGCGCAACAGCGTGCTCTTACCGCTGCCGTTGCCGCCGCGCAGCACGATGAAATCGCCCGGCATCACGCAGGCCGATATGTCGCGCACCACGGGGCCGCGGCCGTAGCCGGCACTCACGTGGCTGAGTACGACGAGGGGACGGTTGCCGTTATTCTTCATGACAGAGCGCCTTGGCGATGTTTACCGTTTCGGTCTCCCAGTCGTAGCTGAGAGGATTGATGACATAGGTGCGCGCCCCCGTCTCCTCGGCGATGGTGCGCGCGGCGCGGTCGCTGAATTCCTTCTGTACGAACACCACGCTCACGCCGTCGCGCCGGCAGGTGTCCACCAGCGCCGCGAGATGCTCGGCCGAGGGCGCCTTGCCGTCGGCCTCTATGGCGAGCTGGCGCAGGCCGTAGTCGCGGGCGAAGTAGGTGAGCGCGGGATGATAGGTGAGGAAGGTGCGTTTGGTGAGCGTGTCGAGGCGGTTGTGTACGGCGCGGTCCACGCGGTCTATGCGCTTGAGCAGAGTCTTGAAGTTGCGGGCGTGGGTGTCGCGGTAGGCGGTGTCTACGCGGCATAGCGCCGCGTATATGTTGGCGGCGATGATGCGCATGCCGTCGGGCGAAGTCCATGTGTGCGGATCGGCGTAGTCGGCGTTGTCGCCCGAGCGGTGGTGGTTGATCAGAGTGTCTATGCCGAGCGAGGCCTCCACGCAGTGCAGGTGCGGCATGTTGCAGGTGAACTTGCGCAGCAGGCTGCGTTCGAATCCCAGCGAGCCCACGCGTATGTACATGCGGCTCTCGCCCAGTTCGGCTATCTGCTGCGGCGTGGGCTGGTAGGTCTCGGGGCTCGAGCCGTCGGGGGTGAGCGTGTGTACTATGAAGCGGTTGCCGGCGATGGCTTCCGTGACATAGCGCAGCGGTTCCACGCTGACATGGATGTAGGTTCCCTCGTCGCCCGATAGCGACGAGCACGATGTTATCAGCGACAGCAGTGCTATCGGCAGGAGCATGGTGCGGCCGATAACTTCTTTCGAAAAAATGCGGGTCATCTTACTCATGGATAAAATCGGTAAATTTAGGAAAAGTGTCAGGGAGAAGTCGCCGCCAGCCAGGTGGAGACGATGATCTGGTAGCGCAGGTACTTGCCCAGCGCTATGGTGCAGACCGAGAGGGGCAGGTTGGTGCGTCCGAAGCCCATGGCCACCGTGATGATGCTGCCCAGCACGGGCAGCCAGGCCAGTAGTCCGGCCCAGGCGCCGTAGCGCGTCACGTAGCGCATGCCGCGTTGCATCTTTTCGGGCGGCACTTTGGCGTAACGCGTTATCCATTCCTCCTTGCCCAGCGAGCCGAGACCGTAGTTGACCAGCCCGCCCAGCACGTTGCCCGCCGTGGCGCACAGCAGCAGGGTGACGGGCGGCAGTCCCGTCTCGAGCAGTGCCAACAGCACCGCTTCCGAACTCATGGGCAGCACGCTGCCGGCCCAGAAGGCCGAGAGGAACATGCCGGCCGGTCCGCAGGTTATGAGAAAATCAATGACTGACGACATGGCAGGGCGTAGTTGAGGATGAACAGGGCGGCGAGCATGACAAGCCAGCCGACGAACCAGAGGGTCATACGGCGGCTGCGTGCCAGCGTGAGGTAGTGGGCTATGAGCGGGGCGCTGTTGACCGTGAGCAGGCGGAAGAGCACCTCGGAATGCTGCGGCTGCAGCGCCGTGGCGGCTAGCAGGAAAATCTCGGTCACGGTGATGGCGTAGAGCAGCATGCGGGTGCGTATCTTGTCGTTGTAGGCCTTGCGCAGCAGGTGTACGATGCCTGTCAGCGAGAGCACGCCGACGAAGGCGCCGGCGGCCGCCTGCCAGAGCTCGAGGCCGGCATAGCGGGGCGCTTCGAAGCGGAAGGCTTCGGCCATCGGTTCGAAGACGGCGGGGAAGTTGCCGCGCCATACGGCCAGGGCGAGCACGAACCAGTAGGGCAGGGCGGCGCCCGCCACACCTGCCCAGAAGGAGCGCCAGCTGAGGGCGCGTAACTGCGCGGCCAGGCAGAAGCAGAAGACGGGCAGGAGCAACAGCAACGGCGGGTAGCACAGGCTGCCGGCCGATATGAGGGCGAAGGCGTGGAACACGTAGGCCGCCGTCTGTTTCTGCTGATAGGCGCCGAAGAGGGGAAAGTAGGCGGCTACGAGGCAGAGGGCGGGCACCATGGCCGTGTCCCAGCCGTGGAGCGCAGGGCAGGCCGCGGTGAGCGCCAGGTAGGTCACGCTCACCATGCGCGACCGCACACGCAGCAGGGCGTTGCGGTTGTTGAGTTCCATGAGCAGATAGGCCGTCAGACCCGTGGCAGCCAGTCCAGCCCACGAGCGCCCGTCGGCGAAACCGCCGATGAGCCATAGTGCACATACGGCGAGGGCCGTCGCCGGCAGGGTGAAGGTGCCGGTGGTGATGCGCTTTATCAGTCTGCTCTCCTGCATGGTGTGGATGGAAGTGGTGGCTTGTCTCCGGCGCGATGGCCGCGGTGTCAGAGGTCCTTGCCTATGTCGGTGCGGAAGTATTTCTTTTCAAACTGTATCTGCCGCGCGCCGGCCATCGATCTGGCGAGCGCCTCCTCGCGGGTGGCTCCGTAGGAGCTGACGGCAATGACGCGGCCGCCGCTGGTGACGAGGCGGCCGTCCTTGAGGGCGGTTCCGGCGTGGAATACCACGCTGCCCTCCACCTCCTCTCCCGTGATGGGATAGCCTTTGTCATAGCTGCCGGGATATCCGCCCGACACGCACATCACGCACACGGCGGCGCGCTCGTCCTGTTCGGCGGCGCGGCGGTCGAGGTCGCCCGCGGCCACGCCCTCCAGCAGGTCCACGAGGTCGCTTTTGAGTCGCAGCATGACGGTCTCCGTCTCGGGGTCGCCCATGCGGCAGTTGTATTCTATCACCTTGGGCTGTCCGTCGCAGTTGATGAGGCCGAAGAAGATGAAGCCCTTGTAGTCGATGCCCTCTTCGGCCAGGCCCTCGACGGTGGGGCGTATGATTTCGTCCTCCACCTTGCGCATCCAGGCTTCGTCGGCGAAGGGCACGGGCGAAACGCTGCCCATGCCGCCGGTGTTGAGGCCGGTGTCGCCCTCGCCGATGCGCTTGTAGTCCTTGGCTTCGGGCAGTATCTTGTAGTGGCGGCCGTCAGTGAGCACGAAGACGGAGCACTCCACGCCGCTGAGGAACTCTTCCACCACCACGCGCGAGGAGGCATTGCCGAACATGCCGCCCAGCATGTCGCGCAGTTCGCGCTGCGCTTCTTCGAGGGTGGGCAGTATGAGCACGCCCTTGCCGGCGCACAGGCCGTCGGCCTTCAGCACGTAGGGTGCGGGCAGCGTCTCGAGGAAGCGGCAGCCCTCCTCCACGTGTTCGCCGTCGAAGGTGGCGTAGGCTGCCGTGGGTATGCCGTGGCGCTGCATGAAACCCTTGGCGAAGTCCTTCGAGCCTTCGAGCACGGCGCCGGCCTTCGAGGGGCCGATGACGGGCACGCCGCTGAGCTGTCCGTGATGCCTGAAGTAGTCGTAGATGCCTTTCACGAGCGGATCCTCGGGACCCACCACCACCATGTCGATGCCTTTTTCGGCCACAAACTGCGCTATGGCGTCGAAGTCGTCGGCCTTGATGTCCACGTTTTCGCCTACGGAGGCGGTTCCGGCGTTGCCGGGGGCTATAAACAGTTTTTCGGTCTTGGGGCTTTGCGCTATTTTCCAGGCCAATGCGTGTTCGCGGCCTCCGCTGCCCAGTAACAGGAGTTTCATGCGGGTGTATTTTAAGAATTTCTTGCAAAAATAGTGAATATGCCCGAGGCTCTGAAATAAATGTGGCAATTTTATGGTCTTTTTCGCTGAAAACGGTGCTTTTGTCAGCGCGGCCTGCCATTTTCAGGTATGATGCGTTGTGTTTGTCCGTTGCTTTCATTTCATCATAATGCGCTGAGGCTCTTCTTTTTGCACTGAAGGGAATGCACTGCCGCCGCGTTGTCCTTTCCTTCAGCGCCGGCGCGGTGTGTCATCTGCCGCCTTTTCCTGCATCGCGGCGGCTGGAGGATTCTTTTATGTCTGTATGTTGATATTCAATGAGATACGGGCTATTTTCCTGAACTGCAGCCGCCTCGGTGCTGTCCGTCCGGACGCGGCATGACGAACCTGTCTGCCGTATCGCCTCCGTGTAACTTTTCTTTCATCGTATGTCGCATTGTTTCAGTCGCTTGCGGCTGCCCGATGTATAGTAACGGTCGATGCGTTTTATGCGATTGTCGCTGTGTTCATGCCTCTCCGTCCCGTTTGCACCGCAATGTTGCGCTGCAAACCGCCGCGGTGGCGCGGCGCGAAAACCACTACTTGGTGTATCGAAAACCATTACTTGGAATTTTTACACGAGTAAGTGCATTTTTTATTCCAAGTAGTGCTTTTCACGCAGCCCCTTTCTTTCATCCCTCCGGTCGCTTGCTTTCAGCGGAAACCGCTGTCCATCAGAATAATTACGCTGAAATGAAGGGAAAAAGCGGTAAAAGAAAATTCCAGGCAATATATGCGCCCGCTCGCCTGCATCCGTCTCCGCGCCATCTCTTGCCTGTGGCTGTGAAAAAATCCGTCGAAATTTCAAAAATCGTCCGTTTCATCGGTGTTCTGAGCCTTGTCCGATAAATTCTATTCCCTAAAAGTGGCAATTTTGCCACTTTTAGGGAATAGAATCCTCCTTATGCTGTCGCCGGCCTTTCTGCTGCATTGGGGCTGTGCTGCCTACAAAGCGGTAAAAGTTTTCGGTTCAAGCAGAAAATCCAGCAGGCCGACGATGAAATATCCGTTGTTGTCGGTGTAGGGCATGATGTCGTCCCGCACGATGATTATTTTCTTGAAAGAATCGTCTATGTTTCTGAAAGACGCCGTCTCCTGCATTTTTTTCTCGTCGGTGGGCATCGACAGCGCGGATTGTACATAATAGCGCTCGTTGCCGGAGTTGGCTACAAAGTCTACTTCGAGCTGTTTGCGGACAAACCGGCCGCTGCTGTCCTTGCCCCGGATTTCCACCACACCGGTGTCGACCGCATATCCTCTGACGAGCAGTTCGTTGTATATGATGTTTTCCATGATGTGGGTTTCCTCTACCTGACGGAAATTCAGCTTGGCATTGCGGAGTCCGAGGTCGGTGAAGTAGTACTTCGACAGGGTGTTGATGTATTTCCGGCCTTTCACGTTGTATCGCAAAGCCTTCTCCACCAGAAACGCGTCCTCGAGATACGACAGATATTTTGCGATGGTCTTGTTGGATATCTTTATGTTCTTCAGACTCATGAAGGTGTTGGAAAGTTTTACCGGATTGGTGGGCGAACCTATGGTGGAAGCCACTACCTCGACCAGTTCGTTCAACTCGTTCATGTTTCTGACCTTGTGGCGTTCCAGAATATCGGAAAGGTAGACTGTCTCCATGAGATTCTGGAGGTACACCATCTTTTTCTTGGGATTGTCGAGGCTGAGTATTTGCGGAAGACCGCCGTAGGTGTAGTATTCTTTCCATGCCGCCCACTTGTCGCCCGGATAGGCAGAGCAGAATTCGGCAAAGGAGAGGGGATACATGTGGATTTCATCGCCGCGGCCTCGGAATTCCGTCACTACATCCTTTGACAGGAACCGGGAGTTGCTGCCCGTGACATAGGTGTCGACATTGTTCATGTGCAGCAGGCTGTTCATCACCTCTACAAAATCCTCCATCATCTGTACCTCGTCGAGGATAACGTAATACATATCGTTGTCCTGAATGGAGGCGTCGAGATATGACAGGAAATGGTCGGGATTCCTGAACTGCGCGTTTCGTTTGTCGTCAAGGGCGATGTGTATGATGTGGTCCTGCCGTATTCCTTCTTTCAGAAGATAATCGCCGAACAACCGTGAAAGCAGAAAGGATTTTCCACAGCGGCGCATGCCCGTAACGACTTTTACCAGACCATTGTGTCGGCCTGCTATCAGCTGGTTGAGATAAGTGTTTCTTTCTATTATCATGGCGTTCTCGTAAAATGTCTACTTCCAGAAAGTGGCAAAATTGTCACTTTCTGGAAGTACAAAAATAAGGACTTTACGGTTATCCGGCAAATTCTATTCCCTAAAAGTGGCAATTTTGCCACTTTTAGGGAATAGAATCCGGGCGGTGCCGCAGCGGGTATCCCGCGCTACGACCTGTAAAAACCGCCGCGCACGACAGGTGCGCGGCGGTTTGAGGGAGAGTGGTCCGCTGTGACGGGAGCTGTCAGTACGGTCAGTTGGTGTAAAGCTCGAGCAGAACGGACTTTCCTCCGTTGTCGAAAATGAACTGTCCCTTCTCGTTGTAGCTTGCCGTGTAAGTCTTTTCGGTAGTCAGCGTCCGGATGGTCGCTACGCCGGTGGCGGCGTCGTAGTCGTAGACACAGTATTCGGTCTCGTTTTCGTCGGTCTGAATCTGTCCGATCGAGGTTTCCATCGATTCGTCATAGCCAAGCAGCTGCATGGTGACGCTCCCGTCGGCGGCGAACCAAAGGCCGTCGATGGTGATGGGGTGGTTCTTACGCACAGCGGTGAAGGAGCCTGCCCCGATGTAAGATTGGGCATCATAGTCCCCCCCGTTGAAGATAAGGGAGACGCTTACTGAAAGTTTATTGCCGGCACCGTTGTACGAAGCGTATATTTTCGCCGGCAACAGGCTGCTGACCAGATAATAGCCCAATTCGCTGGAACCTTCGGCCACCAGGGTGCCTGAAGCGGCATCGTATTCTGTGATGACGCCGGTCGAGACTACAGGACCGTCGGGAAGACCGAGCATCGTAACCGTCAGGACGGAGTCGCCGGCAGCGTTCTCGGTGATATTGAGACTGTAGGAAAAGTCCTCTCCGGTCTGATCTTCGTAAGCCCAGGCGCTGTAGGCCGGCGCCTGCTTGGGATAGGTGTAGCGCTCGTCCTCGTCGAAATTGTCGATGCAGGAACTGAAGCCGGTGCAGACAGTCAGCAGGACTGCGATGGAATATAGAATCTTTTTCATATTGTCGGTTTATGTTGATTGATTAATCCGCGCTAATGGCTTATTCCTGCCAGTTGTTCTCGATGTTGGGGTTGGCAAAGAGATCCTGCTGCGGAATTTCCCATGTCCAGCGCTTGTTGTCCGGTGTGATGCTGACGGCCTTCGAAGTCTGGTCGGCAATGCTCTGCTGCCTGCTTCCGCGCACAACGGGCATGGAGAGCCGCTTGTAGGCGCTGAAAGCCAGACCCTCGCCGATGTACTCGCGCAGGTATTCGTCGGCCAGCACCTGTTCGAAACCGGCGATGTCGGTCACTTCGGCAGCACCTCGGGCCGTGGCGTGCAGGGCGTTGAAGACGGCCAGTGCCTTGTCGGACTCGCCGTTCTTGTAGTAGGCTTCGGCCGCGATGAGGTAGGCTTCGGCCACGCGGAACGGCTTGGCCGTGTTGTACACATCGGCGGCGTTCTTCTTCAGAGCCGGATTGCCCGGATACTTGTTGAGCATGATGGTCTGACTGCTGACGGCATCTTTAGTGTAGACAGTCCTGAAATAGCCGGGGAAACGGATGTCGGTATCCTCATAAGCCGCAATGGCTTCCGCGGAGACAATGTATTTGGCCTCGTATATGTCTCTGCCGTAGTGGTTGGTGTAGGTCAGATTCAGTTTGCCCAGGTCCGACCATGAGGCTCCGCGCTCGTCTTTGTTCTGGAAACACTGGAAGATGATTTCCGGCCCTTCGTCGTTGGTCCACATGTCGGTCAGGCCTTTAGCGGTCGTTATAAGCGGATATTTCTGTGAATCGATCAGACCGGTGGCCAGTGCGGCTGCCTTGGCGTAGTTGCCGGTGGTGAGGGCCACACGCGCCTCCACGAGGTCGATGACGGAGGTGGTCAGCGTACCCTTCATCTGGAATATCTGAGGATTGTGTACGTAGGAGGCGCTTCTGTTATTGTCGTTCATGCGTACACGGGCCGAGTCAAGATCTTCCTGTATGAAATTGTAGGTGCTGTCGAGGCTCTGGCGGACCGGTTTGTGGTGCTCGTCCACCTTGACGACGATGGACAGACCCTTCTGTTCCTTGGCTTTGGCGGCGTCATAACGGTCGCAGAAGTAGGTGGCCAGCGTCTGGTAGCCGATGGCGCGCATCAGGTAGGCTTCGCCTATGATCTGGTTGAGTTCTCTCGTGTCGGCGGCGCTCAGCTCGGCATTCTTGGCAATAAGGGGTACTTTGTTGATGACCTCGTTGGCTCGGTTGATAAGCGTATAGAAATTGGCCCAGACGGTTGTTTGGTCGTCAATGTCGCCGTTGCCGAAGCTCCAGCGTGCGGTAGGGCCGTAGAAGTTGCCGTATGATTTGGTCGCTACGAACTGGTCGAGTGCGATGTCGCTCAGAAACACGTTGGGGGCGCTGTAGGTGCTGCGCGCGGTGCTGTAGAGCCCCATGCGCCAGCTCTCGGCGTCGGCAATGGATGTCAGGCCTTCTTCCGGACGGAGATTGGCCGGTGACGACTGGTCCATCTCGCACGAAGTCAGAGCGGAAATGGCAAAAGCGCCCAGAAACATATATTTCAGAATATATTTCTTCATGATTGTTTTATGTTTGTTGAAAAATAAATTGGGTGATGATGTACTCGGCGCTTAGAAGGCTACTTCTATGCCGATGGTGTACTGGCGCGTGTTGGGGAAGGTATTGTACGACACGTTCTCGTTTACCTCAGGATCCACTCCGCTGTATTTCGTTACCGTGAAGAGGTTGCGGGCGGTAGCGGTGAGGCGTACATTGCTGAAGAAATTCGTGCTTTCTACCCAACGGCGGGGAAGGTCGTAGGAAAGGCTCAGGTTCTTCAGACGCATGAACGACGAGTTCTCCAGCAGATGGGTGTCGAACTGGCGCTCGCTGCCGAATACCGGCTCCAGCGTGAGGTCGCCCGGCTGCCGCCACATGTTCAGGACGCGCTTGTCCTGGTTGCAGTAGTCCAGGTAGGCGCCGGGATTATTGGCGAAGAAGAGGTCGTTGTTGAGCATATACTTGCCCAGCACGAAGTTGAAGTCGGCATTGAGCGTAAGGCCTTTCCAGGAGGCTGTAAGGCCGAAGCCGCCTATGTGGGGAGCGTTTACCTTCTTGCCGGTGCCTTGGTTCAGTGCGTCTTCATTGTATTCCTTAGTCATGGTCTCGGGGTTGAACTCATGTCCGGGTTTGCCCTTGTAACCGTTCTTGTACCACATCTGCTCGCCGGTGTTCTTGTCTACGCCTGCATAGATGGGGAAATAATATTCAACGGATTCTCCGACCTTGTAGATGACCCCCGTAGAGGGATAAACCCACTGGTCCTGATTGTCGAAGAGTTTCTTGACCTTGTCCTTGTTGTAGTTGTAGTTACCGTGCAGGTTCAAGGTGAAGTCTCTGCTTTTAACCACATCCACGCCGAACTCTATCTCTATGCCCGAGTTGCTGAGCTCGCCCACATTGCGCATGACGGAACTAAAGCCCGTGGTATAGGCAAGGGGCACTGCCATAAGGGCGTCCTTGGTGAGGCGGTGGTACCAGCCCAGGCTCAGCGTGATGCGGTCGAGAATGCGGGCATCGAAGCCTATGCTCGTCTGTATCTGCTTCTCCCAGGAAAGGTCGGCGGTGCCCAGCTGCGAGAGCGCATAGGCGTAGTTGCCGCCATACTGGCCGTTGCCGAGCAGGGAAAGATGGGCATAGTTGCCGATGGCGCTGTTGCCGGTCGAACCCACATCGGCGCGGAACTGCAGGCTGTTGAGCCATCCGCCGGCCGGAGTGAGGAAGTCCTCTTTGGTCATGTCCCACATCACGCCGCCGCTGACAAACGTGGCGGCCTTGTTGTTACGGCCGAAGCGCGAGCACTGGTCGTTGCGCACGTTGAAATTGAGATAATACTTGTCTGCGTAAGAGTAATCCACACGGCCGAAGAACGACAGATACTGATATTCCGCTTCGGAAGAGGTAGGCAGGGAAATAATTTCAAGCCCGTTGCCGAGAATGTTTATCTGGTCGTTGGACTGTCCGGCCGTTCCTGCGCCAAAGGCGTCGCTGGTGCCGCGGATACCTTCCTGGCCGACCAGGAAAGCCAGTTTGTGGATATTGTCTATGTCGAACTTGTATTCGGCAGTATTAGTGATGGTCCAGTTGACATCGCGGGAGAATTTCTCGGAAGCCTGACCGTAGCCGTCGGCCTCAAGGAACGAGGGCATATACCGGCTTGACTGACGCGTTTCCAAAGCATCGAGGCTGAGCTGCGAACGGAGGTTGAGACCTCTTATCGGGGAGATATTAAGATAGGCCGAACTTACCGAGCGCAGATCGTTGTAGTGTGAATAGCTGTGTTTGCTCAGATAGTAAGGATTGTAGAACGTGCCGAACGGCGTATCGTAAAAAGTCTTGCGCGAACCGTCCTCATTGTAGGGATTGATGGTCGGGTCAAGCATATAAGTGGACATCGTACCGCCGTCAATATAGGCATTGGCGTTGGCTGTGCCCGAATCGTTGCGGCGTTGGTCGTAGCTGACGCTCAGATTCACACCGTAGCTCAACCAGTCGAGCGGCTTGGAGTCGAGGTTGGTGCGGAATGTGATTCGCTTGAAACCGGAAGCCGGGCGCAGGCCGTTCTGCTTGTAGTGGGAGGCAGAGGTATAGTAGCTCGTCTTTTCCGACCCGCTGCGAATGGAGAAGTTGGTCTGATACATCGGAGCCGCATCCTCGTAGTTGTATTTCTGCCAGTCAGTATTGACGCCTTCCTGCTTGAGCGTCATATATTCCGAACCTTCAATGAGACCGAGCTCACGACGCAGTTCGAGCAGTTCGTTGGCGGTCATGGGGTCACCGATGCGGCGTGCCAAAGAGTTCCATCCGATGCTCTGGCTGATGGTAATCCGGGCCTTTTCGCCGGTGTGCCCCTTCTTGGTCGTGATGTAAATGACACCATTGGCGGCACGCGAGCCATAGATGCTGGTGGCGGAGGCGCCCTTCAGAACAGAAACGTTGGCAATATCGTTGGGGTTCATCATACCCAATACGTTGGAAGATGTAGGAACACCGTCAACAACGAATAAAGGTGTGCTGCTGGCGTTCAGCGAACCGACACCGCGGATAGTGGCAGAATAACCGCCGGAGCTCAATGCGGCGCCCGGGTCGCCCGATGAACTCAGGATATTCAGACCGGCTACCTGGCCCTGCAATGCGTCGATGACATTAGCTACCGGCTTATTCTCTATCTTTTCGCTGTTTACCGTCGAGACGCTGCCGACGAGAGTTCCTACCTTGCGGGCCGTACCGTAGCCCACGACCACGGCCTCGTCGAGCACGTTGTCGTCATCGGCCAGCGTCACGTTCACGTTGCCGGCGATGCTCACCGTCTGCGCCTGCTTGCCGATGTACGACACCTTCAGCCGGCGGGCCGAGGACGGAACGTTCTGGAGCACGAAGCGGCCGCCGTCGTCGGTGCGCACAATCATGTGGCTGCCCTCGACGCGGACCGTGGCGCCCGACACGGGCTGGCCCTCGGCGTCGACCACGCGACCCGTCACGCGCTTCTGCGCGGAAGCCGTCGCAGCCGTCAGAAGGGCGGCGGTTCCCAAAAGCACTAACTTTTTGTTCATAAATATAACCGTTAAATTAAACATTGTGTGTCTGGAAGGGGGGAGGAGGGGCGCCTTTACTTACTCATATTTATATATGTCTGCACGGGGCGGCCCGTCTGCCGATACGGCGCAGCCACCCCCGCGGGAGGGCTGCGGCGCAAAATGGTATAACTTGTGGCAAAAGTAAGACACTTTTTAACGGCCTTTCATATATTCCGACGAGGGCGGACTATGAACGGAAGGCAGCGGACAGGAATAAAAAGACTTCCCGCCCTGTCGCGATGACAAGGCGGGAAGTGCGTAAAATATATGTTCTGGACTTAGGCCTGCAGGCGGTCGAGTGCCTGGCTGATGTCGGCAATGAGGTCTTCTGCGTCTTCTATACCCACCGACAGGCGGATAAGGTCGGGCGCGATACCGGCCTCGCGGAGCTGTTCGTCGGAGAGCTGACGGTGAGTATGGCTGGCGGGATGAAGTACACAGCTGCGTGCGTCGGCCACGTGGGTGACGATGCAGATAAGGCGGAGGTTGTCCATGAAGCGTATGGCATCCTCGCGCGTGCCTTTAAGTCCGAAGGCCATGACGCCACAACTGCCGTCGGGCAGGTATTTCTGTGCAAGTCCGTGGTATTTGTCGCCGGGCAGTCCGGGATAGTTGATCCAGGCCACGCGCGGGTCGGCGGCAAGAAATTCGGCCACACGACGGGCGTTTTCGCAGTGGCGGACCATGCGCAGGTGGAGCGTTTCAAGACCGAGGTTGAGCAGGAAGGCATTCTGCGGGCTTTGTATGGACCCGAGGTCGCGCATGAGCTGCGCGGTGGCCTTTGTGATATAGGCCATTCGGCCGAACTTTTCGGCGTAGGCGAGGCCGTGATAGCTTTCGTCGGGCTGGCAGAGGCCGGGGAACTTGTCGGCGTGTGCCGCCCAGTCGAAGTTGCCGCTGTCGACAATGCAGCCGCCCACTGCCGTGGCGTGACCGTCCATGTACTTGGTGGTGGAATGGGTCACGATGTCGGCTCCCCATTCAAAGGGACGGCAGTTGACAGGCGTGGCGAAGGTGTTGTCCACAATGAGGGGCACGCCGTGGCGGTGGGCCATGGCGGCGAAGCGTTCGATGTCGAAAACGCAGACGCCTGGATTGGAGATGGTTTCGCCGAAAAAGCATTTGGTATTGGGGCGGAAGGCTTTCTCAATCTCTTCGTCGCTCCACTCGGGATTGATGAAAGTGCACTCGATACCGAGTTTCTTCATGGTGACGCCAAAAAGGTTGTAGGTGCCGCCGTAGATGTCGTTGGAGGTGATGAAGTGATCGCCGGCCTCGCAGATGTTGAGTACGGCGAAGAAGTTGGCGGCCTGTCCGCTGGCGGTAAGCATGGCTGCCACGCCGCCCTCAAGCTGCGCGATCTTGGCGGCGACGGCATCGTTGGTAGGATTCTGCAGGCGGGTGTAGAAGTAGCCCGTATCTTCGAGGTCGAAGAGGCGCGCCATCTGTTCGCTGTTGTCATACTTGAATGTCGTGCTCTGATAGATAGGGAGCACACGCGGTTCGCCCTTGCGGGGAGTCCATCCGGCCTGCACGCAGAGCGTGCCTAAGTGTTTCTTTTCTGCCATCTGCTTGTTTTGTTTGCTTATTGGATTTTCGGCTCGTATGTTTGTTCAGGAAAAAACGCAAGCCCTTCCGCCCGTGGCGGAAAGGCTTGCGCTTATCTGGCTATTTTGGTCGGTTCCGACCGGCGGGCACTGCCCCATGCTGATATTCCCGTCTGTCCCGAGGCACCTTGCAGACGCTGGAGAGAATTGCCTACGGGCTCCACCTCCACATGCGCTACGCCGGCACTGAGCATGTCTATCTTCTTGGCGGCGGCGAAAGAGAGGTCGACCACGCGACCCTTGACGAAGGGACCACGGTCGGTCACCTTCACGATAACCTCGCGCCCGTTCTTCTTGTTACGCACTTTGAGCAGGGTGCCGAAGGGCAGGGTGCGGTGGGCGCAGGTAAGACTGTCACGATGGTAGGGAATGCCGCTGCTTGTGTGGCGGCCGTGGAACTTGTGGCCGTAATAAGAGGCTTTGCCTTCGCTACGGCTTTGGGCCGCGGCGGTTGTTGTGATGATGATGCTGATTAACGATAATAAAAAAAGTCTTAATTTCATCTTTGATTATTTGCCACGGAGGCGCCATAAATGCAAGTCCCGTCCCCTGCCGGACAACGGGCCGGACTGCGGCGTCGCGACGGCTCTGAAGGCTGTCGCAGCAAGAAGCCGGTGCACCGTTCCCAATGCCGGGAAAAAAGCGCTCGAAGAGGCTTCACATGCTCTTTCCGTGTGGTTATCGGGTGCAAAAGTAGACATTTCCTGCGACATAAGCAAACCTTTACGTTTAATAATCATTACTTTAACTTTTTTATCCATTCTTCCGTCACTGTCCGCAGACGCTGTCCGGGGCCCTTTTCAAGGGGCCGGCGGCAGTATGGATATGCGGCGCTTTTCTCCGGCAATACGGTTAAAAAAACAATAGCGGTATATGCCTTTTGGAAAATCTCTTTAACTTTGTATCTTGTTACATGACTGGAAAAATAAATGGAATTAGAAAAATTCGACAGGCAGCTACGCCTGATGGTTTTGCTTACGCAGAACCGCCTGCTCACGATAGACGACATCAGTCGTGAACTGGGCATGAGCAAGCGCTCCATCTACCGCTACGTAGAGGCGTTCAGACAAATGGGCTTCATCGTCATAAAGGAAGGTACGCGCTATCGGCTCGACCACTCCTCGCCCTTCTTCCACACGGTGACGGAACGCATCCATTTCAGCACCGAAGAGGCCATCACCATCGGTCAGGTGCTTAACTCCGTGCTCGACAATTCGCCGCAGGTGCGGCACCTGCGCGAAAAACTATCGGCGCTCTACGATCCGAAAGTTCTGGCGCGTCATGGCGTGGACGACAAAGTGGCCCGCAACCTCGCCACACTTTTCGAGGCAATGCAGGAAGAGCGCGTCGTGATGCTGCGCAACTACGCCTCTCCCAACAGCGGACAGACGAGCAACCGCATCGTGGAGCCTTACCTCTTTCTGGCAGAAAACAGTGAGGTCCGCTGCTATGAGGTGACCACGGGCATGAACAAGACCTTCAAGATAGGGCGTGCCGAGAGTGTGGAAAAGCTCGACCTGCTCTGGTCGCACAAGGAGGAGTTCAAGCCCTTCAGCACGGATCTTTTCCATTTCAGCGGCGAACAGCGTTTCGAGGTAACCCTTCTGCTCGGCCGGCTGGCCACCAGCCTGCTCCTTGAGGAGTATCCGGGCGCCGAGTCGCACCTCACGCTTTGCGACGACGGCCGCCATCGCCTCTGCATAGAAGTGTGCAGCTTCAAGGGCATCGGACGCTTCGTGCTCGGCCTTTCGGACGACATCGAAGTAGTCGGTTCACCTGAGTTCATCGCCTATCTCAAGGCACGCGCCCAAGATTTAACAAAGAAACTGGGCGTGTGACGCAGAGTGTCACGAAAGAGTTCTTTCTTTGCACCATCAAACTTTCACTTTACAAAGCACTATGGCAAAGAAGACTCTCTATCTCGACACCCGGCTTACCGGCAGCCGCCGCAGTTTTATCACCACCGCCACCCCGGCAGACCTCGTGACCGGAATCCTCACCTGGCTGGAGGCGCGGAAGTGGGTGTGCCGGCTCTCCGCCGTCTACAGCGCCCTGCTCGAAGAGCGCGTGTCGGCCCGCCGCACCCTGCGCCTCGTCTACGCTCAGGCCGTAGTGGCCCTGCTGCTGTTTCCGGCAGACTTCGCCCTGTCGTTGCGACTGCTGTTGCTGCTCTGGGCGGCATTGGCCGTATGGCAGTGCTGCCGGAAATAATCCTCGTATACATGAATCGCCAAGTCCTGTTTTCGAAGACTTGGCGATTCTTGTGTCAGACAGGTAATTTGACTGAAATACAAAAATATTTTACGATTATTTGTAAAAGAGTAAAATAAATACACTATTTTTGCACATAGTTCTTGAAGTCCCGGACTTTACGTGACCATTGTCGGATGTATCCGGCCTCGGCCACGTTCAAGGAAGGGACACCACGCCGAAGCCAAGGCGACGATTCGCGAAACGGATAATAGCCGAAGCGGAATGTGGTGGGAAAAGAGGACTGCTATATATGGAAAAGCGTTTACATGCGCTTTGTTCTTGACACTCTGAAATTCTCGCAAAATTTCAATCTTAGTCTTGAACATGGCAACGGTAGATGCTCATGGGATGTTTTTTATAAAGCATCCTTATATCCGTTTATTGTCTTATTAAAGATAAGGCATGGAATGGTGTATAGGGATAATTATATAAAATCATCGGCGTGGGTTTCGCGTTGCTCGTTCAACTAAGATGGGCAATGCGAGAAGCCTCAGAGTGTGGGACGAGTAACAGGTACGGATCTCCACGCTTTTTTTGTATAGATATATCACACCAACTTATTCATTTCGCCGACACTGGGAGGTTGATAGGCATTCAAATCTTTGTAGAATTATGAGAAAGAAAATCCTTTTTATGTTTGTATTGGCATTGGTATGTGTAAGTATTGCGGGAGCAATAGAGTATCGTAATTATAATATAAGTTTCCAACAAGATGGAGACGAGTATTATTGTAATAAATGTAAGGTTAAGCTGATGCCACGAAGTAAAAATGTATGGACTAATACAAAAGAAAAATGTAAAACTTGTGGTGGGGACGGAAAAGTAAATGATGTGGACAAAGATGGGCATATTATACCTAATGGTAAAGTTTGTCCTATTTGTGATGGAGGTTGCTACGAAAAAAAACTTACTATTGTAAATTATTTGCATTGCAGTAAGTGTAAGAAGGATTATTCTTATCCTAAGGATTAATTTGTTTTGATTGTGTGGAATCTCTATTCATAAAACCCTAAATAGAAAATAATATGAGAGATAATATTGTTTCAAGAAGGAATTTTTTTAAGCGTACATATAAAGTTGTTCTACCGATAATAGGTACAATAATATGTTCTACACCAATTCTGGCAAAGGCTCCTGAAAAAATACACATGGGGTGTAAAGTCAGTTATTATGATGCGGGACCATCAAGTCATTGTTCTACATGTTATGGTTCATGTAAGCAAACATGTGAAGCTGGATGTAGTAAAGATTGTACTGGAAATTGTTCTGGCGATTGCGTTGGTACTTGTAATAAATCTTGTTTGGGCAGCTGTGAAGGCACTTGCGCTGGTAGTTGCCAAGGTACTTGCGCTGGTAGTTGCAAAAATTCATGTTCAAGAAGTTCTAAATAAGTTCTCATGATAATGAAGGAATCGCGCGTATGGAAAGAAGATGCAGCCCGTAATATCACATTCATTGTAACGAAAGATTGTCAATTGGCTTGTAGATATTGTTATCTTATAGGCAAGAATTCTAGAGAAAGAATGTCTTTTGAAGTTGCAAAACAAGCTATAGATTATATTTTGAAACATGAAAAAGAATTTAATGAGGAAGCAGTTGTTTGGGACTTTATTGGGGGTGAACCCTTTCTTGAGATAAAATTAATAGATCAAATTTGTGACTATATAAAAGAGTCTTTATTCATAAAAAATCATCATTGGTTTAATTCTTTTAGATATAATTTCTCCACCAATGGTATTAATTATCATACGAAAGCGGTGCAAGATTTTATAAAAAAGAATTATATGCACTTGTCTATTGGTATTACCATTGATGGTACGCAACGAAAGCATGACCTTAATCGTATCTGGAAAACACCAGAGATGGAGCATGGAATAATGCCCAAATCAGAAAAAGAACATGGTTCATATGCAGATGTAGTTAAGAATATACCGCTTTGGTTGAAACAGTTTCCTGACGCAGGTACGAAGGTGACAATAAGCAGTTCCGACATACCCTATATAAAGGAAAGTGTATTACACCTCTATTCTTTGGGGATACATGAAGTAAACATTAATTGTGTGTTTGAGAATGCATGGTGTGAAGGTGATGATAGATTATTTGAAGACCAATTGATGCTACTTGCAGATGCTATTATTGATAATGAATATTATCGGGACTATGCTTGTTCTTTCTTTTCTGAATATATAGGAAAATCGCTTGATTGTAAATTACAGAATCAGAACTGGTGCGGTGCGGGCCGGATGCTGGCCGTGGACGCGGCCGGCAATTTCTACCCCTGTACCCGCTTTGCGCAATATTCACTTCGCGACAAGAAGGCATGGATAATAGGCAACGTGGGTGACGGTATCGACAAGAACAAGCTCCGGCCGTTCCTGACTCTTGACCGCTGCACGCAGTCGGCGCAGGAATGTATCGACTGCGAAGTGGCCGAGGGGTGCGCTTGGTGTCAGGGCGAGAACTACGACGCCGCCGACACGCCTACGATTTACCAGCGTGCTACCGCCATCTGCAAGATGCACAAGGCGCGGGTGCGGGCCAATAACTATTATTGGAACAAGCTCTACCGCAAACTGGAACTCGAAGGCATCGCCAAAGAGGAAGCGGATAATCATGTAAGGAAGTCTAACCCGGAAATTTGCGGATAATCATGTTGCAATATCTAATTATACAGTTGGATGATACGGTCACTTCGTATTGTCACTATGAGAACGGGAAGACGGAGCAGCGTCTGATAGCCCCGGATGACTTGAAGGCGGGCATTCTTTTCGCCATGAAGGAGAACCTGATGATCCAGTTCGTCTATCCGGACTATGAACTGCCACAAGAGTACAAAGACATTATCGGCAGCATCGACCATAGCGACATCGTCTCGTCATCGTGCGAGGACACAAGCCTCAGGGAGGATGCGGATGTAGTCGTGTTCAACGGCTGGGAGATGATAGGGCGATACGCTCTTCGCGACGACATGGTGTGCGTACTGCGCACGACCAAGACCGAGTTGTTGGAGAAATATCAGTCACTATTTCCTGTGCTTGCCGCCGTGACCCGCCTGAACGTGGTCATTACCAATATGGATACGTTCGTGGAGGAGGACTTTGAGGCATACAGGAAAGTGCTCGCCTCTTTATCCGAAGAGATAGAGAAACTCTATGTGGCAGGCCGGTCACCACAATGCAACCTGCTGACCGACCGCATGATGCTCGACAAGATGAACAACTGCAATGCCGGCTGGGAGAACGTGACGCTGGCCCCCGACGGCAGGTTCTATGTATGTCCGGCCTTCTATTTGGCCGGCGATGAAGAGGAGTTCGGGCTGGGCAAGGCAAAATACGCCATCGGTGACCTGCAGTCCGGTCCCGACATCAGGAATCCGCAGCTTTACCGGCTTGACCATGCCCCGCTTTGCCGTAATTGCGACGCCTATCAGTGCAGACGCTGCGTGTGGATGAACCGCAAGACGACGCTGGAGGTCAACACGCCGAGCCATGAGCAATGCGTGGTGGCGCATCTGGAGCGTAACGCGAGCCGCAAACTGCTGGCCAATATCCGCAGGCACGGCTCCTTCCTGCCGGAGAAAAACGAGATTAAAGAAATAGATTATTTGGACCCCTTTGATGTAAGAGAACAATGGTAAAGAAAATCGTAGGGCAGGTTACTGCCGAAGAGAAAAACGAGATACAGATGCTGTTTGAGCGCCGCAACGGGCTCAATGAGCTGGCAAAGATTCTGACGGCCGACAACGGCGAACTGTACGAGAAACTGGTGAAGGACATGGGCGAGACCGGCACCCGATTCCAGAACTGGTGGGACCGCATGGCCGAAAAGTACCAGTGGGAAACGGCCGATGGCGGCAATTGGGAAATCAACTTCGACACCTGCGAGATAGCGCTGGTGGCCGACTGACAAAAAAGCGATTCCGATGATATATCCAATGGTTCACCCACTCTTTATAGGAACGACGGAACTGCTGCTCATCGGCGGCATGGCGCTGCTCCTGTTCGGCGGCAAGAAACTGCCGGAAATGATGCGCGGCCTGGGACAGGGCGTGAAGGAGTTCAAGAAAGGAATGAACGATGTTAAAAATGCCGGTGACGAGGCGCCGCAGGAAGAAACGGACGCTTTGACCGACGCCCCGCAGAACGACGCGGCGGCAGAAGCGGACGCACCCATACGGCAGACCGGCAACGGAAAAGCGGCCGATGGCGGGCAATAAGGAAGAAGGCGGCTTGCTGACCTTCGGCGGCCACCTCGAGGTGTTGCGGCGGATGCTGTTCCGCATTCTCGCGGTGACTGCCGCGATTGCCGTCGTTGTGTTCTGCTTCAAGGACATTACATGGCGGCTGTTGCTGGCGCCGGGCGACTGGGACTTCATCACCTACCGCCTGATAGAGCGCGTGGCGCATGCCGTGGGACTGACCGACTTCCATTTCACGCAGTTTCATGTAGACCTGATAGCTACCGACCTTTCAAGCCAGTTCATGACGCATATTACCACGGCCTTGTACATCGGCCTGCTGGGAGCCTCGCCCTACATCCTTTACGAACTGTTCCGCTTCGTGTCGCCCGCCCTCTACGAGAACGAGCGGCGCCAGTCGGTGCGGGTCATCGCGGTGGTGTACGCTCTCTTCCTGGCCGGACTGGCGGTGAGTTACTTCGTTCTGTTTCCCGTCTCCTTCCGCTTTCTCGGCACCTACAGCGTGTCGGCGCGCATACACAGCACCATCACGCTCGACTCCTACATTACGACCTTCCTGACGCTGACATTGCTGATGGGCGTCGTGTTCCAGTTGCCTGTAGTGGCCTACGTGCTGGGCAGGATGCACCTCGTCACCTCGCATGTGCTGGCCGCCTACCGCAGGCACGCCCTGCTGGCCATCATGCTGCTGGCCGCCGTCATCACGCCGCCCGACCTCATGACGCTCATGCTCGTGACCGTACCTCTTTATCTGCTTTATGAGGTAAGCATCCGAGTACTGAGGTGGACAGCCGGATAAGGCGAAGGTAGCAGTAGATGTTTAAAAACACAGACAAAGGCGATTCCCGGCAGAGAGAATCGCCCTTGTCTGTAGGTTGGTGTGACGAAGGCTCTTACAAGCCGTAGATCTTGCCGACACCGGCGCACGACTGGCAGCGGCCGGTGCCGTGGCAGAGGCTGCATTTGCTTCGGTGATTGTTCACCCATCCGCTGCCGCTGCAGTGCTGGCAGCGGCCCGAACCGTTGCATCCGCGACAGGTGGCCGAATGTCTGCTGTTCGAAGAGCCCGACGAAGAGGACGAGGTCCCGGTTCCGCCACTGTAGGCGCCGGCCGCGGCGGCAGCGGCGGCGGCTTCAGCCTGGAGCTCTTCGGCCGTTTTGGGGAACACGATGCAGTTGTCCTCGATGACATATTTTCTGTTGACGCGCGTGCGTTTTACGTCCTGTCCGTTTTTCCGTTCAACGCAGTAGACCTCTCCGCTCGGTTCTATTTCCCAGAACAGACCGTTGGTGGGCTGGCAGTTCGCATCGAAGGCATAACCGGCTTTGGCGGTTATGATGCGGCCGCCGTCGGGGAATATGGCCGAGCCGGTGTACGACACCGAGATGATTTGTCCGTTGTTTGTGGTGGTGTTCTTTACTCCTTCAAACCGGTAGCCATTGCCGAAGTTCAGCGATACAGGTACAGAGCTACTCCGGAAGTTCGAGGGTGTGTAGCGCGTCTGGTTGATCAGATACTGCGCCGATGCGGTGCTTACGCATATCATGGCACATACGAGGGCTAAGAGCAGTGAGAATTTTCGCATGAGATACAGAATTTATTAATATCAGTTGAATAAAGCGTATGGAGTCAGACCGCAAAAACTGTCCGTCTCCGGCAAAGATACAAATAAATCATTATTTTCAACTTAATAATCATTAAAAATATTGCTTGCGAATATTCCGAGTGCCGGCGGTGCGGCAGAAGTATTTGTTCGCGCCGCACTATGGCTGAATCGATAATTCTGCTTAGTACAGACATCCGAACATCCAGAGCGGTATCCTATTGCCATTACCCGTCTCAATGTCATCGATGGCAAGATAACTATTTGGCAGATTGGCAATCTGGTCGAATGTCTTTCGACTGCCGCCAACCTCGAAAAGATATTTCCCGTCTGCGATAAAGTCGCCTTGTTTAGGCATTGTCAGTCCCATGACCGCTCCAACTTGATTGGCGAAAAACGTTTCGCGCATTGTCCCTTCCGAGACTTTGGTCGAGAGCGCATACATCAGATTGGCGTTGTTCAGATATATTTTTTTCGGTCCGGTCAGGTGCTTGTAGTCTTTCGTCTTGTCTGTGAGCAGCCATAGCAATCCGGCACGGTCCAGCAGATACAGCATTTTCAATGTCTGGTCGCGTGTTGATTCTAACTGGGCCGCGAGCTTATTGATGTTCGGCTCAAGAGGAACATTCTCGGCAATGACCATCAAGAGTTTCTTTATTTTCTGTGCGGTTATATAGGTAATGTCCTCTACTGCCGGAATATCATTGTCAATGACAAGCCGGGCAACCTCTCCGACCCTCATCAGATAATCCTCCCCTGCCTCTTTATAGTAGGGGTAGTATCCCGTGTGAAGATATTGTTCGAAATATTTCAGTACTTTGATTTCAGAAGTAATGTCCAGCGCATATTTCGTGTGGTTCGCAAGCAACTTGTCCAATTCGATAGGCGGAACCGTTATGATGTTCTCATATTCGAGATATTCCCGGAAAGACATGCCGTTGAGTGTGTAAAGGGACTGCCTGCGCGACAGGTCGGCCACCGAATTTTCGATAGCGAGCATGGCAGATCCGGTATAGACAATGTTCAAGTCCGGATAACTATCATAAAAGTGTTTGAGCAGTGCTGTCCAGTTCTTGTACCTGTGCACCTCATCAAAATATATGTGTACTACCCCATGCGTATAGAGGAATTCAACCAGATCTTCCAGTTTATGATTCTCAAACCACAGATTGTCGAGTGAAACATACAATACATCGTCAATGTTATCAAATGTTTCTTTTATATGCTGCAAAAGCATAGTCGTTTTGCCGACACCGCGCGCCCCCTTTATTCCCACCAGACGGACATCCCAATTAATCCGCTCGTATAAATATCTCTTAAACCGAAGGCTCGTCGCCGTCAATTTTCTATGATAGGCGTTCAGCAATGGTTGAATATCCGCGTAATCCATAATGATGTGAATTTTATAGGTTTCAAGTGCAAATATAAGAAAACACTTTTGGAAAAGTGCTTTTTCGTGCAAAATTCGCTTTTGGAAAAGTGTTTTTTTGGAAATCAAGTTACCTGGCGGCTGCCATTATAGAATCCTATCATACTGTTTCGCATAGATGCATTTCACTGGCAGCTGATCTTATGCCGGTCGGTTCGTCCATGAGATTCGCGAAGCAGGCCGCAGGGTTGTAGAATAAAAGTCCGGAGGGGTGGAAAAATGAAGGAAATGTGCGCCGGGAGGCCAGAAAAATTGTTTTGTGTGATTTTTCTTTCATTTCATCATATCTTGTTGTGAACCTGTGCGTTCGGCTGAAAGATATTGGGCGGCAGAGTGGTTCTATAGTGGTTTCAGCCAGTCGGTGGGGCGGCTCTTGAAATGCGGGACGGCGAGGGGCGGGAAAAGTACTTACTCGTGTAAAAAATCCAAGTAATGCTTTTGAAATTCCAAGTAGTGCTTTTCGCAAAAGCAAGTAGTGCTTTTATGACGGCGGCTTCGGACGGGTGATGGCGGGTATGTGGCGGCAGGACAGGAAGCGGTGCGCCGGCGCGGGGACGGAGTGAAGGATTTTTCGGCTCGTATAGTGAAATTATTTCAGCGCAATCGGTTGAATTTTAAAGGAGTACACTGAAAGGATTGTGCTACGGCAAGGATGTGGAGGAAGTAGTGGTGCGGACGGTTTCTTTCATTGTAAACGAATGTCAGTCAATGGAATAGGGCGAAATGAAGGAAATAAGGCCGGAAAGCCGTTCTGCATGGTCTGCGGGCCTGAGTCCGGCCTTCAGAGCGGCCTTGCCGGTATCTTTTCCGTGGTTCCTTGGCGCCTTGTCTCTTATAGCGTGCAGAGCCCGCGGGCGGGGGACGGAAGAAATAACGTACCCGCCCAAAGACCCGCCCGCCGGAGGGGTGTCCGGGGGCGGGTCTTTGAGCGGGTGAATGGGGCGGCGGCTCCGCGCCGTCAAGGGTGCAGGCCGCGGCCGCGTGAGATTATTTCACGATGACCTTCCTGCCCTTCATGAGGTAGAGACCGCGGGCGGGCGACTTCACACGACGGCCGCCGAGGTCGTAGACGAAGCGGCTGCCGGCGGTGTCGTCGGCGTCGATGCCGCCGATGCCGGTCTGCACGAGGCGGAGGGTGAAGAAGTCGGGCGCGCCGGCGGCGTCGGCCGTGAGATAGGCGGTGTGGGCCGGAAGGACGGTGCCGTCGAAGCGCAGCATGGCGGGTTCGCCGGTGCCTTGCTGCTCGCCCACCGTGTAGTAGGCGAGTCCGGCCTCGGTGCCGAGGTCTTCGAGCGTGCCCGAAAGCAGGCTGGTGGCCGTGCCGGCAGCCGAAGAGTGGCCGAACTTGTATGTGCCCGGAGCGGCCTCGATGATGACCGCGGTGCGGGCAGGCACGGTGCCGTCGTCTATCTTCGTGATGACGAGTTCATCGCCCTGGCGCTCCTTCACGGCATAGGCCTTCACGCCCTGCGGTATGACGGTGGCGTAGTCCAGATAGAGCGACGCAAGCCCCGTCTCGTCCACCGTGAGGTCGTAGCCCACGGCGTCGTCGGCGTTCTTGATGACGGCCGGCTCGCGCGTCAGCGTGAATTCCTCGAGGGCCACGCAGCGGCGTCCGCTCATGCTGGTGAGCAGACCGAGCGACACCTCGCTCTCTTCGCTGACGAAGAAGGTCGTGCTGTTGACAGTGGTGAAGTATTTGTCCTCCATCTTGGTGTATCCGAGCGCCTCGCCGATGTTCGCCGCACTGGGCAGCGTCTGTCCGGCGGCGGCCATGATGTACATGTCGCCGGGCTGTCCCTCGTACTGGCCGTAGGAGGCCGAGAAGGTGTAGACACCGGCGGGCAGCGTCACCGTCTGGAAGGCCTTGTAGTCGCTCATGTCGGCAAAGGTGTCCCATCCTGTGGTCAGCGTCATGCTCGATTTCTTCTGGAGGTCTACGTGTGCGGCCGTCGTCACGCCGTTTTCTATCTTCTGGTTCTCGTGCTTCCACACGCTGATTTCCTTGAAGCGGCTGCTGTTGGCGTTGTTGACACTGCGGCCCGTATGCTTGAAGGGGGCGCGGTAGTTCTGCAGATAGGTGGCCGATACGTCCTCGCCGGCCTCGGCCTCGTTGCTGAGGCAGAACACGCCCTTGGAGGAGCTCCAGGCGTCGCCGTCGGGGCCGAAGCCGCTGCGCACGCCGTCGTTGGCGTTGGAGGTGGCGTCCTTCACGTTGCCGCCCGACTGGTTGAAGCCGTAGTAGAGCACGAGGCCGTTGTCCTTTTCAGCCGCGGCCACATCCTCGATGGGCGCGTTGGCGAACTTTCTTATTTCTGCGGCCGTGAGAACCTTGTTCCAGACGCGCAGTTCGTCGAAGATGCCGCCCATGGGGCGTCCGGGCTGTCCCATCACGAAGTCGGCCAGTTCGGGCAGGCTCTTGACGGAAATGTTCATGCGGTAGTTCTGCTTGCCGTCGACATAGAAGATGACGGTGCCGGCCTGATAGGTGACGGCGTAGTGGTGCCACTCCTGCGGCGTGACAGCGCGGGCGAGTGAACTGGCCTTCACGATGCTTCCGGAGGCGTTCTGCAGGCTGAGCGTGAGTACGCCCATGTTGTCGGTGTAGATGGAGAACTTACCCTCCGTGTCGCCCATACCGTTGCCTTCCTCCTGCAGGGCCGAGGGATACATCCACCAGTCCATGGTGAAGTTCGTCTGTCCGGCGGTCAGCGGCAGCGACTTGGCGGTCACTCTGTAGCTGTCGGACGAGAAGTTGAGACCCGTCTTGCTGTCGGCGTTGCACACGGTGATGGCATTCTTCTTCGTAATCTTGTCTCCACCCTCCGCGTTGGACACGCTGAGCGTCGCCTCGTAGCGTCCCGGGTGGTCGATGGTGAGCGACGAGTTCTGCCCGTTGACGATGTAGTAATGTCCGCCGCCGCTGATCATCCAGTTCCATTTCGTGGGCTGGAAGCGGCTCTTGTCGGTGAGGAAGGCGGGCTCGCCCTTGAGCACGACGGCGGGGGCTATGTCGAAGTCGGCCACGGGCGCGGTGGTAACCACCTCGACATCGCGGGTGACCACATCCTTGCGGCCGTCGACGGCGGTGACGGTGAGCGTAGCCTTGTAGGTGCCGGGTACCGCGTAGGTCACCGAGGCGGCGGGCGCCACCTGCTTGTCCATCTCGGCGCCGGGCAGGCTCCATTCGTAGCGGTAACCCATCTGCGGGTTCTTGGCCATGAAGGTAGTGGAGGTGCCTGCGACGAGGCGTTCGGAGATCATGCTGAACTCGGCCGAGGGGGCGGGAGCCTCCTTGACGGTCACGACGGCGTCGGCCGTTACGGTCTTGCCCCCGTTGTCGTAGGCCGTTACGGATACCTTCTGCTCGCCCGGGGCGGCGAAGGTGAACGAGGGCTCGAGCATGTCGAGATCCTTCACGCCGGCGCCTTCGGCCGTCCACGACATGCGGGCCACGCCGAGACCGCGCTGTGCGGTGAACCTGACGGGCAGTCCGGCGTACACTTCGCCGGCGGGCTGGTCGATGCTTACGCTGAGGTCGGTGGACGCGACGGGGCGCACGCCGTTGTTGGTGGTGCTGCGGAAGTTCTCGTTGAAGAAGACGGCATGGTTGCCGGCGACATAGTCGCGCAGCTTCTGCACGCCGTTGTCGTCGATGAGGTCGCCCTTGTAGTAGACCAGGAGCGTGGCGGGCATGCCGGCGGCGCCATAGCTCACCTTCATGTCGCGCTTTATCTCGGCCGCTGTGCGGGCGGTCTTCCACACGCGCAGTTCGTCGATCATGCCGTTGGTCTGGTCATTGGTGCCGTTGCAGCGGAAGTTGAGGTCGCCGAAGCCGCCGAGTCCGTGGTAGCTGGAGCTCGTCACGGAGCCTGTCTGCACGCCGTTGGTGTAGATTTTCATTTCGTTGTCTTTTACCACGATGGCGATGTGCGACCAGGAGTTCGCCTTGAGCGTGCCGGCGGCGGTGTTGGCGCGGTCGCTGTTGGACCATCCGGCGGTGAAAGCGCCGTTGGCGTTGGCGTGGAACATGAAGCTGCCCCAGCCCGGGCCGCCGCTCTGGTTCCAGTTGGCGAGCGTGGTGGGCCGCAGCCAGTATTCGATGGTGGCTTCCTCGTAGCGGGTGTCGAAGAGGCCCTTGATGCTGAAGCCCGAGCCGGTGAGCTGCACCACGCGGTTGGAGCCGGCGGGCTCGGCGGGCGCCACGACGGTACGCACGGCGGTCGACTCGCGGCCGTCGTAGAGGGCCGTCACGCTGTAGGTGGCGTCGGCGTCGGCGGGCAAGTCGTAGGCGGTGTGCGCGGCGTCGACGGTGGCCACGGCCTGGCCGTTGCGGTATATCCTGTATCCGGTGAGCTTGTGCGGCGAGGCGAGGGGCGCGTCCCACAGGAGGCGGCCGTCGGCCGCGCGCAGGTTCTGCGGCGCGTAGTAGGCCTGGCCGTGCACGACGACGGTTATGACGGTCTTCTCGCCCGCGTTCTTTATCTCCACGCCGTCGGCGGCGAGGTCGAAGGGCGTCTCGATGCCGGCCAGCACCTCCTCGTAGTCGATGATGGAGGCGGCGTGCACGCGGCCCGTGCCTACGGCCGTTCCCTTCGTCTCTATGATGAAGAAATACTTGAGCGGCTGGCTCTTGTCGAACGAGGCGGTGAGGTCGGTGAGGTCATATCCGAACTCCATGGGCTCGTAGTGCATGCCGTCGGCCCAGCGTCCGAGCATGGGCACCTCGGGGGCGGGCACGGTGTTGCCGTAGTTGCCGTCGCCGGCGTACTTGAAGTGTTCGAAGGGGATGCTTCTCTCGGGCGTCTCGGCGTTGAGGTCGGCCGACACGCCGGCCGAGAGGCTGAGCTCGCTCCGTCGCGAGTATTCCATGAGGAGCTTGATGGTGCGCAGGGGGCGGTAGTTCTTGCGCACGGGGTAGATCTCGCCGTACCAGAAGTTGCCGGCGTCGAACACCTTCTTGTCGTTTTCCACCTTGAAGCGCGGGCCGGCCCAGGCGTAGGGACAGTAGGCGAAGCCGCCGTCGCCCCAGCCTGTGCCCCAGGAGTTGACGACGATCCAGGCGCCCACCTCGTCGGCGTCCTTCTCGCCGTAGATGCCGTTGCCGTTGAGGTCGAACTCCACGCGGTCGTCGTATCCCACGATGGTCTGCGCGTGGTCCACCTGCGTGCCCCAGCTGCGTATGGCCTTCTTGCCGGTCACGCCGGCGGCGTCGTTGGCGGGTGTCGAGGCTATGGACATGAGGTCGCCGGTGCTGGCCACGCCGATGCCCACTATGCCGCCGCCGTGGAAGTCGGGGTCGCCGCAGTGGTTCCACAGGTAGTTTTTCATCATTTCGCGTCCGCTTTCGGTGCCTACGCTTTCGGGCAGGTTATAGGGTTCGTCCATGCGGTTGTGCATGGCGGCGAACCACTTGTCGTAGCCTTGCATCCAGCCGAAGTCGTTGTCGGCGCAGTCCTGCGAGCCGAACAGCCGCGAATAGGTCTGGCCGCCGTAGACAGCGGCCGAGGGGATGCCGATGCGGGTGACGAACTCGTTCTTGCCCGAGTTGCCGTTGGTGAGCAGCCAGGAGAAGTGCGAGGGATAGTAGTTTTGCGCCAGAGAGCCGTCGAGGTTGCGGTAGGTGTTCATCTCGTGGGTGAACATATAGCTGATGCGCGAGGCCGAGCCGCACGAACCGCCGTCCTGGTTGAACACCGGCGGAAAGAAGCGCGTGAGCCCGTTGTGCACGTGGTCGGGCCGCTGGCCGGCGCTGCGTGCGGCGGCCGCATGAGGCGGCAGGCCGACTTTCTTCACGGGCGCGTAGTCGGTATACTTCGCCCGGTTCACGTCGGTCTGCGCCAGCAGGGCCGCAGCGGGCAGCAGACCGCCCGCCAGCAGAACTTTCTTAAGCAGATTTCTCATGATGGTTGTTTTAGTATGTAAAAGAGTAGATTTCCGGATAACAGCCTGTGCGCTCGCGCGCATATCGGCGTGTAAAGATAGGCAATTTTGTGCGTTGCGGCCATTCCCGGCACCGTTTTTTTGCCGGTGCGCCCGCATTTTATGGATTTTGCACCGGTTGGGGCATAAAACCGCGGCGCCGCGACTTTAACGTATTTAACCTTCTGCAACTTTTCGAGGCGGACTTCGGCGAAATGCACTACTTGCATTTTTGCCGCGAAGTAATGTATTTTAAAATGCAAGTAACCTATTTCAAACTGCAAGTAATGCTTTCCGGCCTTCCACTACCTGCATTTTCGCCCGAAATACGGTCGCGAGGCCCAATAAACAGGGGCAGACCCCGACGGCCTGCCCCTCTGCAAATGCAAAGATACGAAATTTTCCGGCGGAAAGCAAGAAGTGTTAAAATGCAGGGCCGTCGGCCGAAAGTACGGCGCCGGCTTGGCCGCCCCGGCTTTTTTGTGTAACTTGCGGCCGATACCTTTCAGTTTAACATCCTATATTTCTGAATAATGCAACACAACTTCCCCTCCCTCCGCGCCGCCGTCCGCCTGCTCACCGCGCTCCTCGTGGCCGTGGCTGCCGCTGTCGGCACCGCCGACACCGCCGCGGCGCAGAACCCCGTAGCCAACCAGGCACGCAAGGCCCAGCAGCGCAAAGCCGCCCCTGTGGGCGCCAGAGCCGCGCAGGCGCCCGTCCGCAAGGCCGCCCCCACCCGCAAGCCCGTCGCCGCGAAGCCGGCCGCCAACCCCGCGCAGCCGCTCAAATCCAGGGCGAGAGTCAAGGTAGATTCAACCTACGAGGCACAAGCCGCTGCCGACTCGGCTCTCATCAGTACGCTAAGGGAGAACGCATCCGCTTCCGCCCCGGCCAAAGAGGAGGTGGTGATGGATAACGCGCTCGTCGAGGTGCCCGCCGCCTACCCTGGCGGCGAAATGGGCGTGTTGCGCGATGTGGCCAACAACCTGCGCTATCCTGCCATCGCCATGGAAAACGGTGTGCAAGGCAAGGTCATCCTGCGCTTCAAGGTGCAGGCCGACGGCTCGATAGGCACGGTCAGCATCGTCAGAAGCCTTTCGCGCGAATGCGATAAGGCCGCGATGGAATGTGTGAAGAAGCTGAAGCGCTTCACGCCGGCCCGCCAGCAGGGCCATGCCGTACCGGTATGGTTTACTCTTCCCGTCAACTTCCGTCTGCAGAACTGATTCCTGCCCGGCGCATAATGAAGCGGTGCAAACCTTCCCGCAGGAAGGCTTGCACCGCTTTTTCGTGTGACGGCACGGCGTGGCCGCGCTGAAGGCCGGCATGGCGCGGCCCGTCGGCTGCCCGGCGCGCTCAGAGATGGTAGTCCCAGTCGTCGAGGGCGAACTTCCAGTTCTGCTCCACCAGGTCGCGCGTACGCTGTGCGTACTGGTATTTGTTTTTCTTGTAGCCCTTCTTCGAGCCCACATACTGCCCGATGGCCGTGCGCGCCTCGTCCCAGCCCGGCAGCGAGAGCGCGTCGTATATCCTCTCCGTCATGCCCATGGCGTCGGCCTCGAAGTCCTCGAAGCGTATCTCGACGAGGTTGCCTTCGGGTATGAGGTGCTTGTCGGCCTCGTACTTGTGATAGAGCTTGGTGTAGACGCGGAGGATGTTCTCCTCGATCTGCGCGTCGCTGAACTCCTGGAGCTTGAGCGGCTGTATGGTGTTGGTGAAGAAGGAGCGCGTCGACTCGAACACGGTGTAGGGGTTGCGCATGAGATATATGAACTTGGCGTCGGGGAACATCTCGACGAGCTGCTTCACGCGGCCCGTGTGGGGCGGGTTCTTCGAGAGGAACTGCGTGCCGCCGGTGTTCCAGAGCGAGATGCGGATGAGTTTCTCGAAGGTCTCCTTCCACACCTTCAGCTCCTCGGGCGTGATGTCGTCGAAGAGGAGGTATTTGTCGCAATACTCCATCATCGACTTCGGGAAGAACCAGAAGTTGTAGTACGTGTAGGGCATCATGTTGGCCAGGGCGAACTCCTCCTCCTGCGGCAGGTCCACGGCCAGTTCCATGTTGTCGGTGGGGCGCTTGTCGGGCATGAGCCACGACATGTTCTTCTTGAAGAACGGCTGGCCGAACATCATGAGGTGGGGGAACACCGTCTGATAGGTCGTGTTGTAGCCGAAGTGCTTGTCGCACGAGAACACGTTGTGAACGAACGTAGTGCCCGAGCGCCAGTGTCCGAGTATGAACACGGGGGCATGCTCCAGCGGCTGGTCCGCCAGCCGTTTGCGGTAGCGCCGCTCCTGTATGGGCGCGAGCGTGGAGAGCAGGCGGCACACGGCCTTCGTAAGGCGGTATTTGCCGCGCCAGGCCTTGTCCACCTTACGGCCGTCGGTGAGCGCCTTGAAGGTTTTCCAGTCCGCTCCCACGAGCGTATTGATAGGCAGTTTGTTAAATTCCAGAAGTCCCATGATAGTTGCTGTTTGAGGCCCGGGCGGGCCGGTTTGTCGGACAAAGGTATGTATTATTTCCCGATTACTCCGCCCCGCGGAGCGAATAAATGGCCGCGACGGCGCGCTGGGGGGCGTTTTTGTGGCAAGGCGTGCCACAAAAACGGGAGGCAGTGCCACAAAAGTGGCGCGCCTTGCCACTTTCGCGGCAACGGCTATTATGGCTACGACAGCTATCACGGCTATGCCGGCCCTTGCCGAATGCAAAACTCCCCGCCGCGGCCCGGAGGCGCGGCGGGGAGCCTTGTCCTTGGCGAAAGGCCGTGAACTTACTTCACGATGACCTTCTTGCCGTTGATGATGTAGAGACCGCGCACGGCCTTGTCGGCGCGACGGCCGCTGAGGTCGTAGATGCTGTTCACCTTGCCGGCGTCCATGACGGGGGCGTCGATGGCCGTTACGGTCAGGCCGTCCCAGCTGTAGGCGGCGGTGTTCTTGATGCCGGTCGTGCTGAAATAGGTGTCGATGTTACCCAGGAGGTAGACTTCCTTACCCTTGTTGTCGGCGTGATCTACGAGGTTAAGGTCGGCGCGTACCGAGAAGCCTTCGCTGGCGTAGGGCAGCTGCACGGGCACGAAGAAGTCGTCGGCGCCCACGGCGAGGTTGCTGGCCACGGCCTCGGCGGCGAGCTTGCCGCCGTTTTCGTAGCAGCCGAGAATGGTGCCCTTCACCCATACGAGCTCCTTCACGGTGCCGTTGTAGTAGCCCAGGTCAGAGGCGATGTAGGGATTCTCCAGCGTGCCCTCGCCCTTGATGTTGTAGAGCTCGTAGGAAGCCTGCGAAGCCAGGTAGGTGGCGGTGGCGGCGGTAGCCACGGTGATGGTGGTCTTGCCGTAGCCCGTGAAGGTCACGTTGCCCTCGGCGTCGACCGTAGCCACCTGCTCGTTGGAGGAGGTGAAGGTCTTCTCGCCGTCGGAGAGCGTGGTCAGCACGTTAGGCTCGAAGGTCTTGCCGGGCTCCTGTGCCACGGCTGCGCTCTGCCATGCCGTTTCGGGGTTGGTGAGCGTGGTGATGAGCTCTACCTCGTCGGCGCTCATGGGATAGATCTGCGCGCTGCCGTTGTAGTAGGCCACGTAGCCGCTTACGTTGTACTTCTCGCCGGTGGCGAAGATGTAGTCGGCCAGTACGTTGAAGTTGTCGCGGAGGGTCACCTCGGTGCCTTCGCTGTCGGTCATGACGATGTTGCGGCTGCTAAGAGCGTCGGTGGTGAAGCTCACGCCCTCGAAGCGTACGTAGAGGTTCTCGAAGGTCTTGTCGGTGTTGGCCTTGAGGCCGGCGAGGGTGGCGGCCACGGGCTGCACTTCGTTGTCGGAGCTGCTGACGGTCACCTTGCTGTAGTCGGCGGCGCCGATCTCGGTGAGCGTGCGGAAGAGCTGGAGCTGGCCGGCCAGCTGGCCGCTGATCTTGTCACCCTTCTTCACGTTGGGCACGTTCGGGCCGTAGAGGAGCATGCCTTCCGTGCCGTCGGTCACGTAGACGCTGTAGTTCTTGCCGCTCAGACCTACGCCCGTCACGAGCAGGTCGCTGAAGCTGAAGGTGATGTCGGTAGCCTTTTCGGTGGCGTCGGCCTTCAGCTCGGCAATGGTCGTATAGTCGGGCACCGTGGGGTCGGGCGTCGGGTCAGGATCGGGGTCGGGCGTCGGATCGACAGTGCTGCCGCCGTCTTCCAGACCGCCGTTCTCGGTGGTGAGGCTGTAGTCGTCGATGAAGAGCGGCTGGGCGGTGTAGTTCTTCTTGGAGTCGCTCTTAGGATTCATGATGACGAGCGCCAGCTTGGTGGTAGCCTCCAGCGTGAAGGTGTGGGTCACTTCCGTCCAGTCCGTAGCGCTGAGGGTGGCGTAGTCGCCGTACTTGTAATTATTGCCGTCGGCGCTGCCGTCTTCTTTAATGGGTACGTAACCGGGACGGGCCTGTCCGCCTTTTGCCCAGAACTTGATGGTGTAGTCGCCGGCCTTGAGGGTGATTTCCTTGTAGCCGATGCGCTTGTTGCTGCTGGCGCTGGCCACGCTCACAGCGTTCTCGCCGCTGTGGGCGTCTTTCGATTGGCTCAAAGTGGCGTTGCCGGCCGAACTGGCGGTAGTCCAGTTGTCAGGCTTGCCGTCAGTCCACTTTTCGAAGTCGCCGTTTTCAATCAGGTTGACCTGTGCCGTGGCAAACAGGGCTACTGCGAAGAAAGCGACGAAAGAGAGTAAAGTTTTCTTCATAGGTTGTTTTGTTTAGGTTTTAATGAGTTTGTTGGTTTTATAATACGTGGCAAAGTTACGAAATAATATCGTGAAAGCGAACGGCGTGCGTTAAATTATGGCTAAAATGCGGTTACGGGTGGCGGCGCTACGGTTCGCGCCACAGGCGGCGGGTAAATTCGCGCATCTCACGCTCGAGCCGGCGGCCGCTGCCGGGCCCTCCGGCCATGCGGTCCACTTCCTGCCAGAAGCGCGGGCCGTGGTTCATCTCGCGGCGGTGGGCCAGTTCGTGCACGATCACGTAGTCCACGAGGCGTGCGGGAGCGAGCATGAGCCAGAGCGAGAGGTTGATGTTGCCGGCGGCGGAGCAGCTGCCCCAGCGGGTGCGCACGTTGCGGACGGTGAGGCGGCGGTAGCTCACGCCGTAGCGGCGGGCGGCGTCGGCCAGGCGGCGCGGCAACTGCTCGTTGGCGGCGAGACGCAGCACCTCGAGGAGCACGTTGTTGGCCCACTCCTGACGGGCCGGGGCGCCGAGCGTGAAACCGCGCGGCAGGCACACGCGGAAGGCCGACCCCTCGCGGCGCAGGCAGGCGGCGCCCACATCGGCCTCGACGAAGCGGAGGCTGAAGAGGTCGGTGTCGACGGTGAAGTCGTAGTCGATGTGGAACTGACGGAGGGCGGCCATGGTTGCGGAGGAAGGGTATCGGGAAAAAGTGGGAAGGCGTGCCACAAAAGTGGGAGGCAATGCCACAAAAGTGGGAAGGCGTGCCACTGCGGCGGCATCTGCGGCCGGGAATTTTGCAATAGCTGCAACAGCTATGAAGGCTATTGCAGCCGTAAAAGCCATAGCGGCCGGCGCCGTTGTAATACGCAGCGAGCCCCGCGACGCTCGGCGACGCGGGGCTCGGGTCATTGCAAGTTGTTCCACTCCGATTCGAACGGGGACTGAGAGAACCAAAAACTCTAGTGCTAACCATTACACCATGGAACAGGACTTATCGGTGTCGTCGTTAGATGACGGCGCAAAATTACGAAGTTTTCCGGTACGGGCAAAGCGTTTATTCGACTTTTTTGTCAGAAAGGGCTGATATGTTGCGCATAAGGCCCTCGTACTTGGCGCGCTTGACGGCGCTGCCCTTGAAGAGCCGGCGGTAGTCTTCGGGGGTGAGGGCGCGCCAGGCCTCGTCGGTCATGGCCAGCAGCTCGGGGCGGGGGGCGAACTCGGTCACTCCGGTGGGCCGCGCCAGCCGGTTCCAGGGGCACACCTCGGCGCAGCGGTCGCAGCCGTAGGCGCAGCGCCCCATCAGTTCGCCGGTGCCGGGCGGCAGGGCGCCGCGGTGCTCGATGGTGAGGTAAGAGAGGCAGCGGCGGGCGTCGAGCTGACCGTCGCCGAGCAGGGCGCCGGCGGGACAGGCGTCGAGGCAGCGGCGGCAGGTGCCGCAGCGCGAAGGCACGGGCCGGTCGTAGCGGTCGGCCGGCAGGGTGAGTACGAGCTCGCCGAGGAAGAAATAGGAACCGGCGCCGGGCACGATGAGCTGTCCGTTGCGCCCCTGCCAGCCGAGGCCGCCGCGCACGGCCCAGTAGCGTTCGTCGATGGGCGCGGTGTCGCAGAAGACGCGGCCGTGGCGGTGCTCTTCCAGCCCGAGGGCGCCGAGCAGACGGCGGAGACGGTCGCGCATGACATCGTGGTAGTCGAGACCGCGGGCATAGCGGGCGAAGGTATAGCCGGCGGCCGGCGCGGCGGGCACGAAGTAGTTGAGCGCCACGGAGACGACGGTGCGCGCTCCCGGCACGAGGCGGCGCGGGTCGAGGCGCAGGGCGAGGTTGCGGGCCAGGTAGTCCATGCCGGCGTGGCGCCCCTCGCGCAGCCAGCGCAGGCGGCGGGCGGCGTGGTCGGCCCGGAGGGGGGCGGCCGGCGAAAGGCCGCAGGCGGAAAAGCCGAGGCGCAGGGCCTCGGCTTTCACTCGGTCGGCCTGCAGGAGTACCTGCCGGGCCTGTGGATTTTCTTGGTCGGTCATGGGCGATAAGAGGATTTCTTCCACGAGAGGTTCGTGGCTTTCATGGCCTTATAGCCGCCATTGTCTTGGTGGCTGTTACGGCTTTTATGGCTGACATCTTGGCTCTTGTAGCTATTGCCATAGCCTTGGCGGCTGCCGCTATGGCTTTTATGGCAGTCGGAGCGGCCGGTACGGTGCTTCGGCCGGCGCGGTGGTTCAGTCGAACACCTTGAAGGCGTAGCCCTGCGAGAGCAGCCACTCTATGGCCCGCGGCAGGGCGTAGAGGAGCTTGTCGTGGCTCTTGAGGGAGTCGTGGAAGGTTATGATGCTGCCGTTGCGGGCGAAGCGGCGCACGTTGAGCAATACGTCGCGTCCGTTGAGGCGGGTGGAGTAGTCGCGCGTGACGAGGTCCCACATCACCACACGGTAGCGGCGGCTGATGGCCACGTACTGGTCCCATTTCATCCATCCGTGGGGTGGACGGAAAAGGTCGGTGCGGAGATACTCGTTGGCACGGTCTACGTTGCGCACGTAGTTGGAGATGCCGTGGCGCAGTCCGCCGATGTGGTTGAAGGTGTGGTTGCCGAGCCGGTGGCCGCGGGCCTTGACCATCTCGAACTCCGCGGGATGCTTGCGCACGTTGTCGCCCACCATGAAGAAGGTGGCCTTGACGCCGTAGCGGTCGAGGATGTCGAGTACCCACGGCGTGACTTCGGGAATGGGCCCGTCGTCGAAGGTAAGGTACACGGCGCGCTCGTTGCGGTCCATGCGCCAGAGGGCGTGCGGGTAGAGCCAGCGCAGGAACTTGGCGGGTTGTTCTATAATCATGGCCGGGCGGACGGTTCAGGCATTGCTCATTCTTCCATATCCAGACTGCTCATGTCGAACAGGCCGTTGCCCTGCATCTGCTCCTCCTGCCGGCGGTAGTATTCCTCTACCATGTGCACGGCGCGGGTGTTGCTCACGGCTATGAGGGTCTTCTCGAACTGCGAGGCTTCCTTGGGGGCGACGGTGCGGAGCAGGTCGTAGACGGAGTAGAGCGTGCTCACGTAGTTGATGACGCGGCTCTGCATCATTTCCATGCGCTGTTCGCTGACGGTGCTTACCCAGCGGAGGAAGTCGGCAGCCTGGTTGCCCACGACGAGGGCCACGCGGGTGGCTTCCTTCACATCGCCGGCGTCAGCCCAGTAGTTGGCCAGCGCTATGTCGGCGTCGTCATAGGGAATGTTCTCGGGCGGCAGCACTTCGCGGCACTTGCGGAGCACCTTGAGGGCCTTGTCCTTCTGTCCCTCGCGCAGGAGCTGGCGGGCGAGGATGCTGAACATGCTGCGGTGGGTGGAGCACATGCGGCGCACGGTCTCGTCGAGATAAATGCCGGGCTGGTTGACGTTGCCGTAGCGGTAACGGTTCATGAGATTGTCGTACATCTTGCGGGTGTCGATGGCCATGCCGGTGGCGCCGTCGGCGTCGCGCTTGTGGCTGAAGGGGGTGATGCGGTAGGCGAGACCTTCGAGCACGAGATACTCGTCGAGGCCGGCATAGTTGGGGTTGCCGGGACCGCCGAGGGTGAGCGACATGTACATCGGGCGCTTCCAGTCGTTGCGCGCAAGCATTTCGTAGATCATCATGGTGCTCTTGCTGATGCGCGACTTGCCCTTGAAGGAGATGGTGATGTAGTCGGGGATGGAGTCGGGACCGTAGGGAAGCATCATGCCCGAGCGGCGCACGGCTTCCTTGTTTACGGGCACTACGACAGAGTCGGTGGGCATGACGCCGGGACGGTCGTCGGCCACGCGGGCCCGTATGTAGTGGTCGATGATGTACTTGAGGTCATAGGTATTGACACCGGTTTTCTGCTTGACGGCGTCGAGTTCCTTGCGCATTTCGGGTTTTACGTCGTAGGAGTCGAAGCCCTCGCCGCGGTTGTCCACGTACTCGTAGCGGCTCCAGGCTATGGGCAGGGGCGCAGACTTGTAGGCCGGCCGGCGCATCTGGTCAGTGTACCAGTCGGTCTGCAGGTAAGAGAGGTTGCAGACGCGGGCGTCGGTGCGCTCGCCCTCGGTCTCCTGGGCGTACCATAGGGGGAAGGTGTCGTTGTCGCCGTTGGTGAAGATGATGGGCATGCCGTCTTCGGGCAGGGTGTTGAGGTAGTTGAGTCCGAAGTCGCGGCAGGCGTAACGGCCGGAACGGTCGTGGTCGTCCCATGTCTGGCTGACCATCTGCAGGGGGACGGCGATACCGGCGACGGCGGCCACGCCCGTGGCCACGGCGGGCTTGCGGAGGTAGCGGTTGAGGCCTTCGAAGAGGGCTACGACACCGAGGCCTATCCATATGGCGAAGGCGTAGAAGGAACCGGCATAGGCGTAGTCGCGCTCACGCGGCTGCGAAGGCGTCTGGTTGAGGTAGAGCACGATGGCGAGACCCGTCATGAAGAAGAGGAAGAATACCACCCAGAACTGCTGTACGCCTTTCTGTCCCTTGAAGGCCTGCCAGAAGAGGCCGAGTAGTCCGAGCAGGAGGGGCAGGCAGTAGAACACGTTGCGTCCCTTGTTGTCCTTGAGGTCCTGCGGCAGGAGGCTCTGGTCGCCGTAGAGGGCGTTGTCGATGAAGGGTATGCCGGTTATCCAGTTGCCGTGGTTGGGGTCGCCCACGCTCTGTATGTCGTTCTGCCTTCCGGCGAAGTTCCACATGAAGTAGCGCCAGTACATGAAGTTGATCTGGTAGGAGAGGAAGAAGCGGAGGTTGTCGAACTGCGAGGGCATTTCGCCGTCCTGCGTCTCCTCGTCGCCGTCGGGGGTGGTCCAGGTGGCGCTGACGGGGTGCATGTCGATGTCGCCGAGCCAGGTGCGGTAGTTGGCCTCATGCTGCCAGGCGTAGATGCGGGGGAAGAGCATCTTCATGGCCGAGGGATAGATGGCGCCGGTCTGCTCGACCATTTCGTCGTAGCGGTCGGGATCGTCGGCGTGTTTCTTTTCGTGGCGCTGCACGCGGGTGCCTTCCTCATACATCACCTCGCGGTCGTAGTAGAGGTTGCCGTCCTCGCCGGTTATGTACTGCGGCTCCATCAGTCCGGTCTGCGGGTTGAGGGCCTTCTTGGTGGTGAAGCAGGGACGCGAAGAGAAGGCGGGGCCGCTGAAGAGCGGCGTGCTGCCGTACTGCTCGCGGCCGAGGTAGCTGCCCAGGGTGAAGATGTCCTCGGGCGAATCCTGGTCCATGGGGGTGTTCTGCGTGGAGCGGATGACGATGACGGCATAGGAAGAGTAGCCGATCATGAGCATGAGCATGCAGAGCAACGAGGTGTTGAGGAAGCGCTTGCGCAGGAGGTAGTGCCCGTCGGCACCTTTGCGGAAGAGCAGCCAGCCGAGGGCGCCCGTAAGCAGCAGGCCGAACAGGGCGGCGCCGGTGCCGTGGCCGGCGAAGAAGGGAATGCCGAGCAGAGCCACCGAGAGGGCGTAGAGCACGGCCGCGAGACGGCGTCCGGGGCGCGTGGTGCTCCATATGGCAGTGAGTACCACGGCGATAAGCACGAGGATATAGACGATGAGGCCCGAGTTGAACCCGAAGCCGAGTACGTTGACGAAGAAGAGCTCGAACCAGCCGCCCACTTTCACGATGCCCGGCACGACGCCGTAGAGCACGGCGCCCACAAGCACCATCGACACGGCCAAAGCCGCGAGCGATCCCTTGGCGGTGGCCTGCGGCTGCTTGCGGTAGTAGTAGACCAGGGCGATGGCCGGCAGGCACAGGAGGTTGAGCAGGTGCACGCCGATGGAGAGGCCGGTGAGGTAGAATATGAGCACCAGCCAGCGGTCGGAGTGAGGCTCGTCGGCGTGGTCTTCCCACTTCAGGATGAGCCAGAACACGAGGGCAGTGAACATGGAGGAGTAGGCGTAGACTTCACCCTCCACGGCCGAGAACCAGAACGTGTCGCTCCACGTGTAGGCCAGCGCGCCGGTAAGGCCTGCGGCCATGATGAGCGCCGTCTGGCGCGGCGAGCTGACTATGCCGTCGGGGCAGATGAGCTTGCGCGTCAGGTGCGTGATGGTCCAGAAGAGGAACAGGATGCACGTGGCCGAGAGCAGGGCCGACATGATGTTGACGCACAGCGCCACCTTCGTCGGGTCGCTCGTAAACTGCGTGAAGAAGTTGCCCGTGAGCATGAAGAAGGGGGCGCCGGGCGGGTGTCCTACCTCGAGCTTGTAGGCCGTGGTGATAAACTCGGGACAGTCCCAGAAGCTTGCCGTGGGCTCCACCGTCATGCAGTAGGTGAAAGCGGCGATGGCAAAGGCGAGCCAACCCATGAGGTTGTTCACGATGTTGTACTGTTTCATAGTGAGGAGTACGGTTGCTATGAATTGGTTGTTTGTAAGTTTCCTGCGAGCGGGGCCGTGCGTGCGGCCGGCTACAAGCTGCAAAAATAGCGTTTTTTTTTCTCTTACACTCTTTCAGCCCCTTAAAATGCCTCTGTCGGCCACGAATAAGGGGCAGACCCTTGCGGTCCGCCCCTTTACTATCGCCAATATTCGGTTTTCGTCCTGCGGCGAATAAATCCAAGAGAAGGGGCCTCAACAGCAGGAATGGCTCTCATGGCTTTTATAGTTTTAACAGCTCTGACAGCTATACCGGCCATCAAGCCTGGCCCGCCGTCCCTTACAGGAATTCCTCGCCCAGCCGCACGCCGGCCTCGTTGCCCAGCCGTCGCGCCAGAGCGGGGTCGTCGTTGGGACACACTACGAGCATGTTGCCCTCCATCGCCACGAGATAGCCTTCGAGGCCGCGCACCGCCGCGCCCATACCCTCGGGCAGGCGCACCAGACTGTTGCGGCAGCCCGAGAACATCACGCGGCCGCCGCCCAGCACGGCGTTGCCGTCGGCATCCTTGCCGGCCACCTCGCGGAGCGCCGGCCAGCAGCCTATGTCGGCCCAGCCGAAGTCACACTCCTGCACGCGCAGGTTGCGGCAGCGTTCCAGCAGCACCGTGTCGATGGTTACGCGCAAACTGGCGGGGTAGACCTTTTCCATAAACTCGGTCTCCTCTTCGGCCGTGAAGCCGTCTGCGTTGTGCGTCATGTATTCGGCCGCCATGGGTGCCAGGCAGTGTATCATGTCGGCCATGGTGCGGGCGTTCCACAGGAAGATGCCTGTGTTCCAGAGAAACTCGCCGCTCTCCACGAACATGCGTGCGTACTCCGGCGCCGGCTTTTCCGAGAACGACTGCACGCCGAAGCGCCGCTGCCCGTCGTCGTTGCCGTCAGTCTGTATGTAGCCGTAGGCCGTGTTGGGCACCGTCGGCTTGGCCCCTACGGCCAGAAAGTCGCTGTGTGCGGCCACGAACTCCAGACCTGCACGGATTTGCTGCCCGAACTTCTCCTCGTCGGCTATGAACTGGTCGGACGGCGTGACCACGATATTGGCCTCCGGCACCAGCCGGCTGATGTGGCACGAGGCCCACACGGCGGCCGGCGCCGTGGAGAGCTGCACCGGCTCGGCCAGTACGTTGGCCGCCGGCAGTTCGGGCAGCTGTTCGGCCACAAGGCCGGCATAGTCGCGGAAGGTCGACACGTATATGTTCTCACGGGGAATGAAGCGCGCGTAGCGGTCGAAGGTCTGCTGCAGGAGCGTGCGTCCCACACCGGTAAAGTCGATGAACTGCTTGGGAACGTTCCGGCGGCTGCACGGCCAAAGGCGCTTGCCCACTCCGCCGGCCAGGATGATGCAAAAGTCGTTGCTCATAGTCATGGTGCGTAGTTTTTCATGAATATCTTGTCGTGTCTGTCGGGAAGCCGCCGCGCAGACGCTCGTCCGGCCGTGCGCCGCGGGATTCCACCGCTAAGATAGACATTATTCCCTTACCCCGCGCCCGCAAAGGTCGTAAAGAAGAAAAAAGAAGACTTTTTCACCCATATTTTTGGTTCGTTAAGATATTTCCCTTACCTTTGCAGCGCAAATCGCCCTCTTGCGGGCGGACTTGTAGCCCAGATGGCGGAATCGGTAGACGCGCTGGTCTCAAACACCAGTGGGGCAACCCGTGCCGGTTCGACCCCGGCTCTGGGTACGAAAAAGGGAAACAGAGCAATCTGCTTCCCTTTTTATGTCCCTCCTGCTTTATACGGCTCATCCGATAAACATGACCATAGAACAGATAAGTGCCTATACTTCATAGTAAGAGTCGGCTCTATATGTTTATATTTGTATGGTTATTAAAAATGAGATAAGAAATTCGTTGTCTCATTTTTTTGCCAAAATTTGAGATAACGAGATTTCCATTGTAATTTTGCAAAAAATCGATATGATAAACTTAGAGACATTTAAAGCTGGACATTACGAAGATGGATATGGATATAAGTACTTTGTACCTAATCCTATCAATCAAGAGTGGACATGGAATAATTCTACTATCAGCCATCTATTAGAAAAAGCTGCCTTGAAATTGGGAGAGCTAAATTCTTTTTCCAGACTTGTTCCAAATATAGATTTGTTCATACAATTACATGTAACTAAAGAAGCCGTCGTTTCGAGCCGCATTGAAGGTACACAAACAAGAATGGATGAGGCACTTCTTCCTGAAACGGAAATAAAATTTGAACGAAGGGACGATTGGAAAGAGGTCCAGAACTATATCAAGGCAATGAATGAGGCGATAAAAAGTTTGAATACCCTTCCCATTTCGAGTAGACTGATTCGTAATACCCATAAACTCTTACTGAATAGTGTTCGAGGAGAACACAAACTCCCAGGAGAATTCCGAACAAGTCAGAACTGGATTGGCGGTAAATCTCTTGCTGATGCCAAGTTTATCCCTCCCGCTCATCAACTTATTGGGGAATTGATGGGAGATTTGGAGAAATTTCTAAACAATGATCAAATTCATCTCCCGTCTTTGTTGAAGATAGCCATAGCCCATTATCAATTTGAAACGATACACCCGTTTTTAGATGGCAATGGACGTATCGGTCGCTTGCTTATCACCCTGTTTCTTGTCAAAGAAAATATTCTGGATATGCCATTGCTCTATCTATCTACATTCTTCGAGAATCCCAAAGACCTTTATTATGATAATCTTTCTTCTATTCGTACAAAGAATGATATGACGCAATGGATAAAATACTTTCTTGTTGGCATACAGCAGACCGCAACTACAGCAGTTGAAACATTATCTTCAATATTGCGGTTTAAAAGCGAGGCAGAGGATTTGATACGGTCTTCTTACCGTAGTCGCTCTACAAATGCCATCATATTGCTTCATCAGCTTATGAAAAACCCATATATAACCGTTGACGATGCCGCTACAATTTGTGATATAACATATAATTCAGCTAATACGCTTGTCAAGATGATGGCAAATGACAAATTGTTGTTAGAAGTTACAGGTCAGAGCCGAAACAGGTTATATGTTTGCAAATCTTATCTATCGTTGTTTGACTAATCTGTCTCCCCTTTCATATGTTTCACTGCTTTATCGTTCGTAAGTCGATGCGGGAAGCATATAGACCCCATCTTTGCACAGAATTAATATAAGACTACATATAAATAATCATTGAGTGGCAGATTGCCGGTCGGCACCGTATGAATTTCAGAACGGCGGACAGGAGAATTTTCAACTGAAAGTTCTCCTGTCCGCCGTAAATATATTACATCTCTCTTATGCGCCCGCTGCGCGTCGCTTACCGGTACGGATTGTCCGTCTCGGCGTAGTGCTTGCAGGAGGCACACTTCGAGCGGGGCCGTGCTTGTTGCTGTATTCGCAATGGGCGCATTTAGAACCCGAGGAATTGTGGCTGCCCATGATCTGCGAGTCGGGGCGCTCGTATTCAGAAGACTTGCCATGGCAACTTTTATCCGCCTGAATCCGGTTTTCCGTATATTTTCTTTCATTTTTCTTCAAACGGCTGACTGATTGCGACTTGTAATGAAGGCAAGTGCGTGCGGCGCTTCTGGAGGCGGAATAGCGTGCGGCGCTCCGGCAAGATGAAAGGATTCATCGTAACGTATTGCCGCACAACGGGTAATGCTGAAAGGTATTCTTCGGATTTGTCAAAAATATTCTCCGGCGGTTTCTTTCATCTCTATCCGCCGGCGTGAAGGAAGGTGGATGTGCGCCTGGCGGCGAGCGCATCAGGGCTTTGCGGAAAAGCACTACTTGGATTTTGAAAAGCACTTACTCGTGTAAAAATTCCAAGTAGTGCTTTTCGGAACACGAGTAAGTGCTTTTTCTTCCGCGCGGCTTCCCTTCATTACGCGACGCGCATGCTTTCATCGGAACTCGTTGTACTACACATGCGTTACGCTGAAATGAAGGGAAAATACGCAAAAGAAAAATTGCGGAGAAACGGACCGGTTTCTTTCAGCGCCGTGCCGGCGCCTTTTCTATGATGCTCCGTATTTACACGGCTCTCCGGAAATTCAAGAATCGCCCATTTCATCGGTGTTCTCAGCCCTTTCGCGGAATTTCCGGCTGTCGTGTTTTTCTATAAGAGGCCATAAGAAAGAGTCCGGCGCAGACCAATTGGTCTGCGCCGGACTCTTTTTCATGCGGGGCAGGCGTGCTGCCGCGTGTTTACTGCGCTACCTGATGGAGCGAGGAGAGTCCCATGCCGATGATGAGCACACCGAGGTTGCCGCCGTTGTAGTAGTTGGGGTGGCCGCAGTGGCTGTGGATGGTGATGTAGCACTCGCCGTCGTAGGCGAGGGGGAGGTTGTAGGTCACAACCTTCTCCTCGAAATCAGGCGAAGTCGTGTCGTCCGAGAACGCGCAGGTGCCGAGCAGCGTGGCGGCGGCCAGCTCTTCGGCGTTCGTCACGGGCTGCTCCGAAACGTACACATCGATGTCGCCCGGGCAGTCGGCATAGCTCTCGCCGAAGAGGGCGGCGAGGTTGAAGGCGTCGATGGTGACGGCAGGGAAAGGCTTGCCGGTCAGGTCGGCCTTCATGGAGAGCAGGTTGTTCTCCTCGGCCGACACGAGCTGGGCGCTGCCGTTCTGCAGATATCCGGGATGGTAGGGCGAGGACACATAGGCGTATTGCGGCACGCCGAAGAGGTTCTGGAGCGAGATGAGGCTGAAGCCTACCACCGAGCCGTCGAGCTTGCTGCCGGTAAAGTACTGGCCGTCGGCGAAGTCGGGGTCTTCAAAATCCACCATAAAGTCATAGCTGCGCTCGTAGTTGTCGCTGGCCGTGATAGTCTTGGTGTCGCCGTAGACGATGCCGCCCTTGGCATAGGCGTAGGCCTTCACGTAATAGGTGGTGCCGGGCACGAGGTCGAGCAGGGCCACGGGCGTTTCCTCGCCGCTGTTCACGGCGTCGGCCTTGATGAGCTGTGTGCCGGCGTCGGTCAGCGACATCTCGGCACTGGTGCTCACCACGAAACCGGCTTCCTTTACTTCGGCGCCTTCGGGTATGTTGACGGTAAGGCTTGCCTTGGCGGCGATGCCGTATGACTCGACGCTGCCGGTGACAACGGTGGGCATGGCGCCCGCAGTTTCCTGGCGGTCGTAGTCGGCCTTGTCGAGGTCCTCGCCGCAGCCCGTGAAGGCTGCCAGCGTGAAGCCGAGCAACAAGGTCTTCAGTATGTTGGTCTTCTTCATTGTGATTGTTTTGTTTGAAAGTAAAAGGTGAGCGTTTCCGCGGCGGCAGTGCGCCGCCGCGAAAGCGCTGTTAGTACATTACTCTGCCGGATTCTGGTCTTCCTTGTTGATGTCGTTGTTGTCGTTGAGCTCGCGGAGCGGAATCTGGTAGGTCCACAGATAGCTGGTGTAGGGGATGTTACGCTGCGTGGCGGTGGGCTCGTTGGTGCCGGGGTAGGTACGAACGAGGTCCTGACGCAGGCGGCAGCAGTCGAAGTAGCCGAAGCCCTCGCCCCAGAGTTCGAGGCGGCGCTGGCGGTAGATGGCGGCCTGCGAGTAGGCGCTGGGAGCGGTCCAGCCCTCCACGCGGTTGGGCATGTATTCGGCCATCACGGCGGCGGCGCCGTTGGGATCGCCGGACATGAGCAGGCCCTCGGCCTCGTTGAGGTACATCTCGGAGGCGCGCATGTACACCACGTTGCCCATCCACTGCGACACGAAGGGGAACTTCACGTTGGCGTAGTCGGGCACCTGTGCGTTGCCCTCGCCGGGTGCCACGAAGAGCTGCTTGCGCACGTCGCCTTCGGGCATGGAAGCGTAGAGAGCGGCGTCGATGAGCTGGAAGCAGCCCACTTCGGAACCGCCGTAGCCCGGGCCGTCGTAACTATGCCACGAAGCCCAGCTGGCAAACATCATGGTGGTGGTAGTGGTGGGTGCGAAGCCCCACATCACCTCGTGGTTGTCGAGGTCCTGATAGTTCCATTCGGCAGCTTCCTGCAGGTCGTTGAGGAAGTAGCCCTGGCGTGCGTCATGGGCCATCTGTGCGGCTTCGGCCCAGCGGTTCATCACGAGGTATACGCGCGAGAGCAGGCCCTGTGCCACGCTCTTGTCGATGCTCGTCTTGTCGGCGCGCTGGTAACCGTCGAGGTAGTCGATGGCCTTGAGCAGGTCGGCCTCGGCCTGTGCGTACACCTGCTGCACGGTGGCGCGGCCGTTGATGCTGCCTTCCTCCTTGGAGCTCAGACGGATGGGGACGCAGGGCTTGTCCTGGCTGTCGGCATAGGTCTTCTGATAGAACTGTGCGAGGTAGGCGTGGGAGATGCCGCGGAAGGCGTAGGCCTGGCCTACGATATTGAGCAGATCCTGGTTGGCGTTCTCTTCGTCCACGATGGCGATGAGCTCGTTGGCGCTCTTGATGGCGGTGTAGAAGTACGACCAGGGCCAGTAGGCGCGGACATACTGCTCGCCGTTATAGTCGAGCGTGTGGTCGAAGTGCCAGGGGTCGCCGTTGCCGAGAGCGAGCGAGATGTCGTTGCTCATGGCGTCGGAGAGCATCATGATGCCGCCGAATCCGCGGCTCATGTGGCCGTTGATGTTGTTCTGGTTGACGCCGGCCATGAAGTTCCAGTTGGTGTAGCAGCCCTTGAGTTGGGAAGAGAGCACCTTGTCGGGATCCTTGTTGGCCTGGTCATTTATCTGGTCGGGAGTGACCGAACCGGAAGGCATATCGTCGAGGTAGCTGTCGCCGCACGAGACGAGGGCGCCTGCCGCAAACAATACTGCCAGATATTTTATCGTTTTCATAATCTTGTTCTTGAAACTGTTAGATTAAATAAATGATGGCGAAAATGTCCGTATTCCTCATCAGAAGGTCAGGTTCACGCCGAACGAGATGGTGCGCAGTGCCCCGTAGACATCGCTGGTGGTGGTGCCGCTGATGTACTGGCGCGGGTCGAGACCCTTGCGCTTGGAACCGAGGAAGAGGTTGTCGCCTACGGCATAGACGCGCACGGCGCTCAGTCCGGGCACGCGGGCCGTGATGTGGCCGGGCAGCGTGTAGCCGAGCGTGATGTTGCGGAGCGAGAAGTAGTCGGAGCGCGTGAGGAAGCGGTCGCTGGTCACGCCGCCGGTCATGCGGTAGCCGTCTTCGAGGCGGGGCACGTCGGTGATGTCGCCGGGCTTCTGCCAGCGCTTGTACATGTCGGTAGAGAAGGTGGCACCGGCGGAACCGGCCATCAGGGTGCTGTAGGCGTTGTCAAGGGTATAGCCGCCGATGGAGAAGGCCGTCGACACGCTCAGGTCGAAGCCGTAGGCCTCGAGCGTGGTGCTCAGACCGCCGTACACCTTGGGCAGGGACGACTTGCCGAGCTGGTAGAGCGTGGCCTGGCCGCCGTCGTTGGTGGTCTTCATGACAGTGTGCATGACGGGATTGCCCTCGCCGTCGAGCACGGGCTGGCCTTCGCCGTCGAGCACGGGTTCCTCCACATCCATGTAGAAGAGGGCGTCGCCGGTCTGCGGGTCAACGCCGGCATAGCGGGCCATGTACCAGTCGTAGAGCGAGCCGCCCTTCTTGCGCCAGTAGTTGCCGGTCTGGTAGCCTTCGGCCGGACGGCCTTCCTGCATGCGGGTCAGTTCGTTCTTGTAGTGCGTCAGGTTGAGCATGGCGCGCCACTTCAGGTCCTTGGTGTCGATGATGGTGCCGTTGAGCAGAAGTTCCACACCGGTGTTGCGCATGGCCTGTTCGTTGGTGTAGATGCTCGAGGGCGAGCCTTCGCTGGCGGGCAGTGTGTGCACGCCGAGCATGTCGTCGGTGTTCTTCACGAAGAAGTCGAACTCGAACGAGAGGCGGCGCTGGAGCAGCGAGGCCTCGATGCCGATGTTGAAGGTCTTGCTCTTCTCCCAGGTAAGGCTGCGGTTGCCGCGGTAGGTCTGCACGACAGAGAACTCGGGGTTGGCGTCGGTGCCGGCGTTGCTCACCGAGAAGTGGTCGACATAGCCGCCGTAAAGACGGGTGCCCGATGAAGTCAGCAGGTAGTCGTTACCCTGCGTACCGTAGCTGGCCTTGAGCTTCAGGCTGTTCACTACGCTGCCGAGGGCGTTCTGGAACCAGACTTCCTCGCCCATGTTCCAGGCGGCGCCTATCGACCAGAAGTTACCCCAGCGCTCTTCGGGAGCGAACATGCTGGAGCCGTCGCGGCGGTAGGTGGCCGAGAGGCTGTAGCGGTGGGCGTAGCTGTACTCGGCGCGGCCCAGATAGCTCTCGAGATGGTAGCTGTTGTCGCTTGAGGCGGGATCGTCGAGATTGAGGAGGGAGTAGGAGAAGTCGTTTTCGGGCAGGTAGAACTGCTTGCGGTAGGCGCCGAGGCCACGGTTGTTCTCGGCCTTCGTCTCATGGCCTACCATGAGGCCGATGCTGTGCTTGCCACCGAAGGTCTTCTCGTAGTTGAGGCGCTGCGTGGCGTTCACTACGCTGGTGCGTGCGGTCTCCTTCTCGCCGTAGCCGTTTGACTCGGCGGCGTCGGGCGTCACGGGTGCGCTGAACTTGTCGTTGTAGCTGGCAAAATTGTCGATGGCCACATCGGCGTGGAAGGTCAGACCGTCGTAGAGCTTGATGTCGGCATAACCGCGGGCGTTGAACACATCATACATGAGCTTGTTGGTGTTGTTGTACACCTCGACGAGCGGGTTGCGGTTTTGCGAGTAGAGCTGCGTGCGGCCGAACTCGCTGCCCATGTCAAGCTGGCGGTTGCCCTGGGCGTCGAGCACGAGGTTACCCTGTTTGTCGTAGAGATAGACAGGATAGATCGGCGCGATGAACTGCGTGAAGCTGAAGAGGCTGCTGCCCTTGCCCGCTTCTACGGACAGACCGTCGCGCTTGGTGTGGGCGTAGCTTACGTTGGCGCCTACGGTCAGCCAGTCGAAGGCCTTGTGGTCTACGCGCAGGCGGCCCGTCATACGGTCGAAGGCCGACTTCTTCACATACGACTCGTCGTTCAGATAGTTGAACGACATATAGTAGTTGGTGCGGTCGTTGCCGCCCGATATGCTTACGTTGTACTCCTGGCGCAGGCCGTTGCGGAAGGCCTCGTCGTTCCAGTCGTCGTGATAGAGCAGGCGTGCGGCGGGGTTGAGCAGGCCCGTCAGCGGGTCTACGAGCAGAGCGTCGGCCACGTTGAAGGAGTTGTAGTTACCCAGTTCGCCCACCAGTCCCTTCGAGGCGGCGATGCGTGCGGCCAGGTCGCTCATGCCGGCCTGGTTGCGGTTACGGTTGTAGAACGACTCCCAGCGCAGTTCGTAGTAGTCCTTCTCGCTCGTCACCTTGTCGTACTCGGGCACGCCGCGCGAGTTCCAGCCCCACTTGGCGTCGAAGCTCACCTGCGTCTTGCCGCTGCGGCCGCGCTTGGTGGTGATGTAGATGATACCGTTCGAGCCGCGGGCACCGTAGATAGAAGTAGCCGAAGCGTCCTTCTGCAGGTTCAGGCTCTCGATGTCGGCAGGGTTTATCTGGTTGAGCGAGCCTTCGAAAGGCGCGCCGTCCAAAATGATAAGCGGCGCGGAGTTGGCGCTGATGGAACCGATGCCGCGCACATAGATGCTGGCGGCCGAACCGGGCTGGCCGGTAGAGGACGAAATCTGCACGCCGGGCATGAGACCCTCGAGGGCCTTCGAGATGTTCGACACCTGCAGTTTCTTGATTTCCTCGCCTTTCACGGCGGATACGGAGCCGGTGAAGTCACCTTTCTTCACCTTGCCGTAGCCCACTACTACGGCCTCGTCGAGCACGTTGTCGTCATCGGCCAGCGTCACGTTCACGTTGCCGGCGATGCTCACCGTCTGCGCCTGCTTGCCGATGTACGACACCTTCAGCCGGCGGGCCGAGGACGGAACGTTCTGGAGCACGAAGCGGCCGCCGTCGTCGGTGCGCACAATCATGTGGCTGCCCTCGACGCGGACCGTGGCGCCCGACACGGGCTGGCCCTCGGCGTCGACCACGCGACCCGTCACGCGCTTCTGCGCGGAAGCCGTCGCAGCCGTCAGAAGGGCGGCGGTTCCCAAAAGCACTAACTTTTTGTTCATAATATAACCGTTAAATTAAACATTGTATGTCTTCTTTCAGTACCTTATGTGCAGACATAAGTATATAACTTGTGGCAAAAGTAAGACACTTTTTTAACGGTCTTTCGCATTATCAGCAGAGGAGTGGCCGGTGGAATAAAAGTAGCGGGAAAAGCACTACTTGGTTTGAGCAAAAGCACTATTTGGAATTTTTACACGAGTAAGTGCATTTTTAATTCCAAGTAATGCTTTTTGAGCGAGTTACGCCGAAGAGAAAATGTACTGGCCATACCTCTTTCCAATCAAACTATGGTACAATGACTTATACAAGGCCAGCTCAGGAGATTGCGTTTATCCCGTTTTTCAGCCCGCTGAAGGGCGCTCCGAAGCATAGTCGGTGATGCGAGGGCGACCGGCAATATCTTTTTTGTTAACGTTTAAGAAAAAGAAGGAAGCCTTTTTCTGTTTTTTCGATGCGGGAACACCCCTTTTTGAACGCTTGTTTTTCACGAAAAAGTGCTTTAAGCTATAAAAATGCGAACTTCGACTTACAAAAATATACACTTTACAAGCTGTTTTGTTAATAAATCAATCAAAAGGTTGTATTTTTCTTTATTACATAAAAATTAAGTCTTACTTTTGCCACAAGTTATACCATTTTGCGCCGCAGCCCCTCCCGCGGGGGGATGGCTGCGCCGTATCGGCAGACGGGCCGCCCCGTGCAGACATATATATAAATATGAATAAGTAAAGGCGCCCCTCCTCCCCCTCCAGACACACAATGTTTAATTTAACGGTTATATTTATGAACAAAAAGTTAGTGCTTTTGGGAACCGCCGCCCTTCTGACGGCTGCGACGGCTTCCGCGCAGAAGCGCGTGACGGGTCGCGTGGTCGACGCCGAGGGCCAGCCCGTGTCGGGCGCCACGGTCCGCGTCGAGGGCAGCCACATGATTGTGCGCACCGACGACGGCGGCCGCTTCGTGCTCCAGAACGTTCCGTCCTCGGCCCGCCGGCTGAAGGTGTCGTACATCGGCAAGCAGGCGCAGACGGTGAGCATCGCCGGCAACGTGAACGTGACGCTGGCCGACGACGACAACGTGCTCGACGAGGCCGTGGTCGTTGCCTTCGGTACGGCCAAGAAGTCGTCGTTTACCGGTTCGGCCGCCCAAGTGAAGGGCGAGAAGATCGAACAGCGCGTCACTTCCAACGTAACCAACGCTCTGACCGGTCAGATGGCCGGTGTGCAGACCTTCAACTCCAGCGGTGCGCCGGGCTCGGGTGCCAGTATCCGCATCCGTGGCATTGGTTCTATGAGTTCGTATAGCGATCCGCTGATTATCTTGGACGGTGCGCCTTATGATGGAAGTATCTCGAGCATCAACCCGATGGATATCGAGAGCCTGAGCGTGTTGAAGGATGCCGCCGCCAACGCTATCTATGGTGCCCGCGGCGCCAACGGCGTGGTGATCATCACGACCAAGCGCGGTACTTCGCGCGACGCCGTCGTGACGGTCGACGCCAAATGGGGCTCCAACCGCCGCGCCGTGCCCAACTACAAGCGTCTGGGCGTGGCCAACTACTATGAGACGATGTACCGCTCGCTCTATAACTCGCAGTTCTACAATGGCGCTTCGGCTGCCGAGGCATACGCCTACGCCGACCGTACGCTGCTCGACGCCAAGAACGGCGGTCTGGGCTATCTGGTGTATGATGTGCCTGAGGGCGAGAAGTTCATCGGATCCAACTTCAAGATAAACCCCAACGCCAAGCTGGGCTACAGCGACGGCGAGTATTACTATACGCCCGACGACTGGTACGACGAGTTCTTCGGCAAGGGCAACCTGCGCCAGGAGTACAACATCAATGTGGCCGGCAGCACCGAGCGCATGAACTATTATGCCAGCGTCAACTACCTTAACGATAACGGTCTCGTCAACAACTCCAACTTCCGTCGCTATGCCGGCCGCGGCCGTGTGGACTATCAGGCCAAGGACTGGCTGCGCATCGGCACGAACCTCGACTTCAGCGAGACGCAGAACCGTTCTTCCAACGGCAGCAGCGACTGGAACTCTTCGGTGAACCTCTTCGGCATCACCAACATGATAGCCCCCATCTATCCGCTCTACGTGCGCGACGCTTCGGGCAACATCATGTACAATCCCTCTACGGGTACGCCGGTCTATGACAACGGTATGACCACCAACATGACGCGTGCCTACATGAACAACGCCAAGCCGGGCGCCGTCATCGACAACAACCGAGGCACCTCCATCACTTCTACCGTCAATGGCAAGTGGTACGCCGAACTGACTCCCGTCAAGGGCCTCAAGCTGACGGCCAACATCTCGGTGAGCGACATGAACCAGCGTTCCAACTTGCTGTACAGCCGCTGGGGTAGCAGCGACGCCGTGAGCGACGGTAGCGCCAGCGTGTCGCACTCCCACACTACGGGTGTCAATACGCAGTATCTGGCCAACTACTCCCATGTGTTCGACAATATCCACAATGTGGAAGTGCTCGTGGGCTATGAGTCCTACAAGCTGCGCATGCAGGGGCTGAGCGGTCGTAACGATCACCTCTTCAACCCCTTCATCGGCGAGCTTGACAACGCGCACGGCTTCAGCAAGCAGAGTACTTCTTCCGCTACGAACCGCTATATGACGCAAGGTGTGCTCTCCCGTCTGCAGTACGACTACGCCGGCAAGTATTTCCTCAGCGCCTCTTACCGTCGCGACGCCTCGAGCGTGTTCCATAAGGATCACCGCTGGGGTAACTTCGGCAGCGTCGGCGCCGCATGGCTCATGAGCAAGGAGACCTTTATGGAAAATGTCAGCTGGATCGATCTCCTGAAACTGAAGGCCAGCTGGGGCGTACAGGGTAATGACGCACTTACCTACACCGTGAACAATGTTGTTTACCCTCAATATTACGCTTATACCGATCAGTATGATGTAACCTATTCCGAGGAAACCGGTGAGTATTCCAAAAAGCTGGTTTATAAGGGTAATAAGGACATCACCTGGGAGTCGAGCTACAGCTTTAATCTGGGTGTAGACTTCGAACTCTTCCGCGGCCGGCTTTCCGGTACGTTGGAGTACTTCAACCGCAAGACGACCGACATGCTCTACAACAAAGACATGCCGATGTCTGCCGGTTATGACTATATGCCTATGAACGTAGGTTCGATGGTGAACAGCGGTGTCGAGCTCGACCTTACCGGCTACATCTTCCGCACCAAGGATTTCGACTGGGCCGTCAACCTCAACCTCACGCACTATAAGAACGAGATTAAGTCGCTCGATCCTTCCACCGATGTTACCGGCGGAATCAAGTCTTCTTCGCGTATCCTGCGCAAGGGCGGCTCGCTCTATCAGCTCTACCTCAAGGAATATGCCGGCGTAGATCCCGAGACCGGTCTCTCGCTCTACTGGAAGGATGTGAAGGACGCAGAAGGCACTGTGACCGGCCGCGAGCTGACCACCAACTATGAGCAGGCTACGCAGTACGACCTCGGCGACGCTTTGCCTACTGTCTACGGCGGCTTCGGAACCACCCTTCATTATAAGGGTCTCGACTTCTCCGCATCGTTCTCCTATCAGCTCGGTGGTCGTCTCTACGACGGTTCTTACCAGTCGCTGATGCATACCGGCAATTCCAAGAATGCCGGTACGGCCTGGCACAAGGATATCCTCAAGGCCTGGACGCCCGAGAACCGCTATACCGACGTGCCCCGCTTGAGCGCCAGCGATGATCTCGGTCAGCAACCTACCAGCCGCTGGATTACGAGTTCCGACTATCTCGCGCTCAACAACATCACGATCGGCTATACCCTTCCCAAGCAGTGGCTCGGCAAGTCGGGCATCGCTTCCGTCCGCTTCTACGTGACGGGCGACAACCTCGGTGTCATCTCCGCCCGCAAGGGTCTTGACCCCCGTATGATCATCGGTGGCGGCAGCTACAGCAGCCAGAGCTCCACTTCCAACTATTCTGCCATGCGCAATATCACCGGCGGCATTACCCTCACCTTCTGAGGCCCGCGGCAGTGAGCTAACGCATATCAACGAATACATACTTAAAGACATAACAAATGAAATACCTCAACAAACTTTCAATACTGGCGTTGGGCTGCCTTTCCTTTATGGCTTGCTCCGACATCGACGATATGGTGCCCGATGGCGGTACTGTCACCGAAGACCAGCTTGGGGAGACAACCGCAGCTGTCTCTGATCGTGTGAATGCCGATTTGGCGGGTATCTATACCTTTGCCGGTGAAATAGCCGGAGGTTTGGGCAATACCAAATATCACTGCGACTTCGGTATGCCCTCTGTGGCCATCGCCATGGATGCCAACGCCGCCGACCTCGTGTCCGATGATTCGGGTTACGAATGGTTCTCGCCGGCCTTCATGCTTTCCGACCGCGATCCCGGTTATATTATAGCCGCTACGCGCTATGCCACCATGTTCAAGCAAATCAAGCTTTGCAACGATTTGATTGCCACTATTCCTGCAGATACCGAGGTGGAGGCCTTGCGCTATACTCTTGGCCAGGCCCGGGCAGTCCGCGCCTTCGCCTACCTGAACATGGCACCCTACTTCCAGTTCAGTTATGCTACGAGCAAGGACAAGCCCTGCATACCTATCGTGACGGAAGATACCGATCCCACGAACAATCCCCGTGCAACAGTGGGTGAGGTGTATGAGTTCATCATGGCCGACCTCGACTATGCCGTGGAGGCTCTCGACGGCTACGTGCGTCCGAGCAAGGTGAATGTGGATCAGCAGGTGGCCTATGGCCTCCGCGCCCGCGCCAACCTCTACATGGAGAACTGGGCCGCGGCCGCCGACGATGCCGACAAGGCCATGGCCGGCTACGAACCCGCCTCTGTCGGCGATGTGAGCGAACCTTATTTCTATGATTTGAATGAGCCCAACTGGATATGGGGCATCCTCATGGAGAAAGACAAGATCGGCGGTGCCGGTATCCTCACCTGGCCGAGCCACCTCGGCTCGTTCTCCAGCAACGGCTATGCCGCCGCTACGGGTGTCTACAAGCGTATCAACAAGCTGCTCTACGACAAGATTCCCGCCACCGATGTGCGCAAGGGCTGGTGGGTCGACGAGAACCTCCACTCGCCGTTGCTTGAGAACTGCGTCTGGGACGGCGCCATGGGCGACGAGATTCCCGCTCTCAAGATTGATGAAGTCAAGATGCCCTTCCCCGCCTATACCAACGTGAAGTTCGGCATGAAGAGCGGTATCGGCAGCGAAATCAACGATTGCGACTGGTGTCTCATGCGTGCCGAGGAGATGATCCTCATCAAGGCCGAGGGTCTCGCCATGAGCGGACAGACCGGCCAGGCACAGCAGCTCCTTGCCAGCTTCGTGCAGACCTACCGCGACCCCGCCTACACCTGCGACAAGACCGGAGAGGCCTTGCAGAACGAGATATGGAAGCAGCGCCGCATAGAACTCTGGGGCGAGGGCTTCGCCATGGCCGACATCATGCGTCTCAACAAGCCCATCGTGCGCTTCCATGGTTCCGACAAGGGCAACTGGCCCGACGCCTTCGCCTTCAACGTGCAGGCCGGCGATCCCTGGCTCCTGCTCCGCTTCCCTACCTCGGAGGTCAATGCCAATGGCGCTCTCTCGCCTACCGAGAACGTGGGTGGCGCACTTCCCGTGGCCGGTCAGAATCCTAACCTGCGCGACGGTGTGACCGACTGAGGCCCGTAAGTTAATTAATCAACAAGCTAAAGCAAACAACTATGAAATTACTTGATAAGAGCTATCTGTTCGGACTCATGGCCGCCGCGATGACCTTCACCGCCTGCGGAGAATACGAGGACGACTATACGCCCGGCAGTGTCGAGAAGGACGGCCACGCTGTCGTTTACTTCCCCGCCGACGCGCAAAGCGACATAGCGCTGGGTGTTGACGACAAGGAAATAAAGGTGAAAGTGGCCCGCGAGGATGCTGCCGAGGCGCTCGAAGTGCCCCTCCAGGTGGGTACAGTCTCGGCCGAGTACTTCTCCGTGCCCTCCAGCGTGAAGTTCGAGGCCGGTGAGACTGAAGCTGAAATAACCATTGGTGTGTCGGAAGAACTGCCGATGTTCGAGACCCGCAATATCAGCATTACCGTGCCCGATGAATATCGTGTGCTCTACGGCGACCAGAATACTTCCTACTCCATCTTGCTCAATGTACTCAAGGAAGACTATACGCCTGTTGCAAAGGGTATTTTCAAATCCGAGTTCTTTGAGGTGTCTTATGAAACGGAACTGGAATATTCGCCTGTACTCGACCTTTACCGTCTGCCCGAACCCTGGTTTCTTTCGCCCAGCTTATGCCTTCCTGGCTACCATCTGACCTTCAAGTGGAATCAGGAGACTGGCGAGGTGGCCTTTGAACAGGAAAAGTATGAAACCGGTTATCTCCATCCCAGCTACGGTATGATAACGGCCGAGGCTCAGCAAACTGTCTACAGAGCCGGTTCGCAGACCTTCCTGTTCTTGTTCGAGTTCACGGTAGGCGCGGGTTCTTTCGGTCAGGCTGTCGAAAGTTTCCAGATCACCGAGACTTATTGATACGCTCCTTTGGCGCTTCGCCATTCTTCTATAAGAAAGCTGCCCGGCTGTTTTGCCGGGCAGCTTTTTGCTTGATGGATAAATCCGGTACGATGTTTTGTGTCGTCGGCGTGGAATAACGGAGACACGTTCGTTGCCTCCTTGTCAGCAATAGGCTCAAAACACCGATGAAATGGGCGATTCTTGAAATTTCTGCGGAAGTTTTCCACAACTGGCATACGAATGGGGCGCGGAGACGGATGCAGGGGAGCAGGCGCATATATTGTCCGGAAATTTCTTTTATGCTTTTTTTCTTTCATTTCAGCGTAATTATTCTGACAGACAGCGGATTCCGCTGAAAGCAAGCGGGCGGAGGAATGAAAGATAGGGCTGCGTGAAAAGCACTACTTGGTGTAGAAAATGCACTTACTCGTGTAAAAATTCCAAGTAATGGTTTTCGATACACCAAGTAGTGGTTTTTGCGCCGCGCCACCGCGGCGGTTTGCGGCGTGACAGTGTGGTGCAGACTATGTCGGCGCTGAAGGAAAAGACGCGGTGGCGGCGGCCCATTTGTTTCAGCGCAAAAGTGAGAATTTCAGTGAATTATGATGAAATGAAGGAAATATACGAATATACTTTCCCCGTTCTTGCAGAACGGAGGAAGGCGCGTTGTGTCCGGTTGGAGGACTTGCAGATTGCCGGCAGTTTCAGATTATTCCGAGCTGGTGCAGGAAGATAAGGGCGATGCCCGCCGGACACACGATTCTGATGGAGAAGATGTAGAGGCGGTAGAGGTTTCCTTTCAGCGCGCCGTTGTTGGTGAACTCGTCGCGCACAAGCTGGTCGGGCAGGCGCCAGCCGACGAAGATGCAGGTCAGGAAACCTACGACGGGCAGGAAGATCTGTCCCGTCACGAAGTCGAAAATATCGAACAGTGGCCGGCCGAACAGTTGCAGGCCTTCATGTCCGCCCAGCGACAGCGAGCAGAACGTGCCCACCGCGATGGCGCCGACCGTCACGATCAGCGCTCCGCGCCGGCGCGGGATGTTCAGCTCTTCGGTGAGGAAGGCCGTGCTCACCTCGTGCAGGGATATGAGCGAGGTGAGGGCTGCCAGCGATAGCAGGGCGTAGAACAGGATGGCTATGACATCGCCGGCCAGCGGCACAGAGGAGAAGGCCTGGTGGAACACGTTGGGCAGGGTGATGAATATGAGCGAGGGGCCGCTGTCCGGCTCCACGCCTACGGAGAAGGCGGCCGGAAAGATCATCAGGCCGGCCAGCACTGCTACTATCGAGTCTATCGCGCCGATCTTCACGGCCGTGCCTGCCAGATTGGTGTCTTTGCTGAAGTAGGAGGCATACGTGCACAGGCAGCCCATGCCTATGCTGAGCGAGTAGAACGCCTGTCCCATGGCGCCGAGCAGCACATCGCCGCTCACCTTGCCGAAGTCGGGCTTGAGCAGGAAGGCGATGCCGCGTTCCGCTCCGGGCAGCAGGCAGGCGGTCGCCACGATGAGCAGCAGCAGTACGAACAGCGTGGGCATCATCATCTTCGAGGCCTTCTCGATGCCTCCCTTCACGCCGCGCGCTATGACGGCGTGCGTCGCCGCGAGTATCAGCACCGTGCATAGCACCGGCTTCAGCGGGTGCGTCTCGAAGTCCGTGAAATAGTCCTTTATGAATTGCGGGTTGCCGTGCAGGTGCCCCGAAAGGGAGGCGTAGATGTATTGCAGGCACCAGCCGGAAACGACGGCGTAATAGCTGATGATGAGAAAGCCGGTGAGCACGCCGAGATAACCGGTAATCATCCACGGCGACCGGCCGCCGAGCTTGCGGTAGGCCCGTGCCGTGTTGGAGCGGGCATGCCGTCCGATGATAAACTCATTGATCATGCAGGGCAGTCCCAGAATGACGATGCAGACGATGTAGCACACGATGAAAGCCGCTCCGCCGTTTTCGCCCGTTATGTAGGGGAAGCGCCAGATGTTGCCCAGGCCGACGGCCGATCCCGCCGTGGCAAGTATCACTCCTATTTTGCTCCCGAAATTAGTTCTTTCCTGCAGGGCCATAAGTTCTTTGTGTTTGTAAGTGAGATATTTCGGCCTGCAAAGTTAATAAAAATTAGGGACATAGCCTAAAGTCCGGTTGCGGTGGCCGCAAATGCGCGCTTCAGTGCCTGCAGGTACTGCGATGTATTGTCTGAAAAGAGTGGGCGGTATTTTTTAGTTATTCTTTTCCTTCTGCATTCGCGCCAAATTGCCAAACGAAATTGCGCCAAATTGCCAAATTGTTATTGTATTTTGTTGAAATTCAGAGATAAGTAGGTATGTAGGCTTTCCCCGTTGCCGCGGTCCCGCCTTGTGCGGCTGTGGCGATAGAAAAAGAATACGCTCCGGTGCCTGTCGGCGCCGGAGCGTATTGTCTGAAAAGGGTGGGGCGGCAGTTCTGTTACTCCTCCGTGTCAGTCCAGAGGTCGCTGCTCCATCCGCCTTTCTTGTTTGTGTATTCTTCTTCGTCGCCAATCTGGTCGTTGATGTTCAGGCTTGCGTTCAGAAGAGCGCTTTCAGGGGCGCATTCTATGACCGTAGCGGTCGGCTGCATATATTTCTTCATGATTCTTTCTTCAATTATAGGTTCATACTTGCGTTGCGGGATGTGTTACTTTACCAGCAGCTTTTTGCCGTTCACGATGTAGATGCCCTTGGGCAGTCCGGCGGTGGAGCCGGCGTTGACGCGTACGCCCGAGATGGTATAGATGGCGCCGTTCTGCGTCGTTTCGGTCACGGTGCCGATGCCCGTAGTGCCGCTTTCGCCGATGACGAGACGGAGACCGTTAGCGCCGGCCACAGCCTTATCCACGGCCAGATAAGCCGTCGTCGGGTTCTTCATGATGAAGGCGGCACCCTCTTCGGCGCCCCAGTAGAAGCCCGGGTTCTCGCCGTTCAGCGTTGTCAGCTTGTAGTAGAGCACGTTCTCTCTGTCCGAGCGCGTCATGCCGTCGGCCATGCGCTTGCCTTCCAGCAGGTTCTCGCCCTCATAGGCGGCCACTTCCTTGTTCAGTACGGGCAGGCGGTACGTGCCGGCCTCGCCGCCGAGCAGCAGGGCCGTGTTGGCGGGAACATCCTCACCGGCGGCGTAGGCCTCTATGGCATTTACCTTACCGGCTTCATCGGACTCACTGATGGTGTAGGCGGTCATGCCGTCGGCCAACTGATATACTTTGTCCGTGTAGAAGGTCGTGTAACCTATCTTTTCATTGATGGTGGCAGAGGTTTCGAGGCGGTAGAGTTGAGCTTTGTAATAGTCCTTCCCAAGGTTCTGGACCGCATAATTCCCAAATACGGCGGGGTTGGCGGCTGTACTAAATAAAATAGCGCGTGTAGTAGTTGACTTGCATACAATGCCGTTGGTTGTGTCAAGTTTCCATTTGGAATTGTCATTCGCGGTCGCATTTTCAGTAATATTTGTACTTGAGCCCGCAGATAAGAATTTACCTTCATTTATAAGATAGAAGAAACCGTCACTGTCTTTGTTGGAAACAGTATAGATTATCACATCATTTGGCAATTTTGTTGCGCTCGTTACCTCGTCCGTTATTTGTATAGTAGCTGATCCGCCTTTATTCTTTGACGAAATTGTAGTCATAGCTACATTTTGGTCTTCGCAAACAATAATATATTGTCCGCCATCTATCAATTCGTCGGTAGAAGTCACCTTCTTGAAGGACATGGGCGTAACCACTTCTGCCGGTTTGTTGGGATCTACCACCTTTATCTGATAGGTAGCGGTGGCCGATTTGTATTCGCTCGTAGCCGCGATGGTGGCGGTGATGGTGGCGTCGCCCTCGGCTATACCCGTTACATTGCCTTCGGCATCTACCGTTGCCACAGCGTCGTCGCTCGAAGCGTAAGAAATCTCACCGTTAGAATTGGTTGTGGGCAGGATTTGCTTTGCTTCGTTGACATTTATGGTGTAGGACTCCTCGGAGAAAGAAAATTCAGGAGCAGTTCTCGGGTCTTTTACCGTGAGTTCGCAGGTTGCTGTGGCAGACTGATAACTTCCCTCAACTGCTTCTAATGTTGCGGTGATAGTGGAGGTACCTTCGCTGATAGCGGTTATATTTCCGTTTTCGTCAATCGTAGCAACATTTGTATCGCTTGAAGAATAAGTGATCTTGCCGTCTTCTATGGCAGCTTCGTCTAAAAGTGCAGTGGCCGTTAATTGAAGCGGCTGACCGATGTTTACGCTGTAAGTAGTTTCGGAAAAGGAGATTGTAGGTTTAGGATCGGAACTTGTAACAAGACGGAATAATACTACATCTAGTTGCCCGCTGGAATAACATGAAAAAATTTTGCTGCTATTATTATATTTTAATATATTATGCGTGTAGTTTCCTGTAAATTTTATAGTAGTACTTCCATTCGTTCCTATGGTAATTGTAGCTTTACCATTATCGTCAAGTGTAGTTTGAGATCTCAAATAATTACTGCTGGAACTTGCTGCATACAAATACCCTTCTTTTGCTTTAAAAGTATATTTCCCATCCTCTGTTATTCCGAGAGTCAGTTCGGCAACATTCGTTCCAATGGTTTGGATTTGATCGTTTTCTATCGTTACATCTCCGGCACTTCTGTTATTGTTGTTCTGCGTACTGCCGAGGGCCTTCTTATTTGCAACATTTACAATCAGACACTTGTCACCGTCTTTCAATTGGTTGACATCGGTAACCAATTCATAATATTGCGCTTGCGCACTTACCCCCCCGATTAGGGTTGAGATAGCTAAGATACAGAGCGTTAAATAGGCTCTCATTGAGTAAAGTTTTCTCATAATGTTGTATATTTAGTGATTAATGAAAAATTTTTCTCTCAGAGCGGCCCTGTTCGGGGCTTATGGATGCTGCAAAGATACGACTTTAATAGACACCCCGCTCTATTTCTGCATATTTTTTGGCGTTTGGTGGGATATTGAATAGTAGCGAATGGTCGCGGCCTCTTTATGTGTTTTTTATGAAGAGTTGGAAATGCCGATGAAATGGGCGTTTTTTGTATTTGGGAGACTTTTCGATGTCGGCGGATGGCGCACGGGCGCTGCCGGCGAGGCACCGGAGCGTGATGAAAGGGATTTTCTGAAGGCAGAGCGCCCCATTTTCCTGCAATTTTGTTTATCGTTTATTTTCCTTCATTTCCAACTAATCGTCTGACCGATAGTCGGTTTTGCTGAAAGGAACGTGCCCGAAAAGTGAAGGAACTGAAGGATGTGGAAAAAGCATTACTTGGAGTTTTTACACGAGTAAGTGCATTTTAAATTCCAAGTAATGCTTTTCGTAAAAGCAAGTAGTGCTTTTTCGCCGCGCTTCGTGGCGCCTGTTTCGGCGAGCCGTTGCCGCCTGTCCGCCGTGGCGGATGAAGGAGCGGACGGCGGGGCGGAGTCCCTGTAGGATTGACTGCCGCAAATCTTTCATGGTAATCCGTTTCCGTACAGATGCTTGCGCTGAACGCATCCGTGCCGATGTGGAGCAGACCGAATAAGCGCCTGTCGGCGTGAAACGATGGTTCCTTTCAGCATAACGGCGGTGAAAAACAATCTGTTATCATGAAATGAAGGAAAAAGCGGCGGAAACTCTTCTTGGGGCCGTTTTTGCCCGTCTGCGGCGGCTCGGCCGCCTCATGGCGCGTCCTGCCCGTCGAAAAGCGTCGGCTCCAGCCCCAGGTTGAAACTGAGACGGTGGTGCGGCGTGGGGCCGAAGCGGCGCAGGCCCTCGCGGTGCTCCCGCGTGGGGTAGCCCGCGTTGCGGTCCCAGCCGTAGTGCGGAAACTCCCTGTGCAGCTCGGCCATGTAGTCGTCGCGGTAGGTCTTGGCCAGTATGCTCGCTGCCGCTATGGAGAGATATTTGCCGTCGCCCTTCACGACCGTGGCGTAGGGCACCGCCCCGGCGCCCTCCGGCACCGGACAGGCCGCGTGGGGCAGGGCAGGGCGTTCGCCGCCCGCGGCGAGGGGCACGTAGGGACGGAAGCGGTTGCCGTCGACGATGATGTGCTGCGGCCGCACCGTCAGGGCGTCGAGTGCGCGGTGCATGGCCAGTATGGAGGCGTAGAGTATGTTGATGCGGTCGATCTCCTGCGCCGTCACCACGCCTACGGCCCAGGCCACGGCGTCGTGCTCTATCGTCTCGCGCAGGCGGTAGCGCTGGCGGGCGGTGAGTTGCTTCGAGTCGTTGAGCGCCTCGTTGCGGTAGTCGGGCGGCAGGATGACGGCCGCGGCGTAGACGCTGCCCGCCAGACAGCCGCGGCCGGCTTCGTCGCAGCCCGCCTCGACGAGGCCCGAAGTGTTGAAAATGCTTTTTAGCATACCGATGGTTCTTTAAAGTCAAAGTCCGGATCTGACCGATGAAACGGGCAAATCCGGACGCTTGTGTCTCTTGTGGGCGGTGTCGTGGTTTCAGATGACGACGGAGGTGCCCGTGGCCACGACCATGAGCATGCTGCCCGTGCTGCCTACCGTTTCGTAGTCGAGCTTCACGCCTACCACGGCGTTGCCGCCGGTGCGCTGCGCCTCCTGCGCCAGCTCGTTGAGCGCCGCCTCGCGGGCTTCGCGCAGCACGTTCTCGTAGGTTCGCGAGCGGCCGCCGAAGAAGTCGCGCAGTCCGGCCGCGAAGTCCTTGAACACATTGGCGCCGATGATGGCCTGTGCCGTCACGATGCCGTGATATTCCCTGATGGGGTGTCCCTCGATGGTGTTGGTGGTTGTCTGTATCATGATGTCGGATGGATGGTGTTGCGGTTTTGTTTCAGAACATGCGGCTGACGCGGCGGATGCCCTCCACGAGCGCGTCGACCTCCTCGCGTGTGTTGTAGAGGGCGAACGAGGCCCGCGCCATGCCCTCCACGCCGCAGCGCGCCATGAGCGGTTGGGCGCAGTGGTGGCCCGTGCGTATGGCTATGCCCAGCTGGTCGAGCAGCGTGCCGAGGTCGAGCGGGTGGATGTCGCCCACGTTGAAGGCGATGACGGCCCCTTTTTCCTCGGTTTCACCGTATATTTTCAGGTTCTCCACCTCGCGCATCCGCTCCATGGCGTAGCGCGTCAGGGCGTGTTCGTGGGCGGCTATCGCGTCGAGACCCAGGGCGTCCACGTAGTCCAGCGCCACGGCCAGCGCGTGCGAGCCCACGTAGTCGGGCGTGCCGGCCTCGAACTTGTAGGGCAGGCGCTCGTAGGTGGTACGTTCGAAGGTGACGCGGGCTATCATTTCGCCGCCGCCCTGGTAAGGCGGCATCCGGTCGAGCAGGTCTTCGCGGCCGTATAGCACGCCGATGCCCGTGGGGCCGTATATCTTGTGGCCGCTGAACACGAGGAAGTCGCAGTCGAGCTCCTGCACGTCGACCTTCATGTGCGGCACGCTCTGCGCGGCATCCGCCAGGAAGAGCGCGCCGTGGCGGTGGGCCGTGCGGGCCATCTCGCGCAGAGGGTTGACCGTGCCCAGCACGTTGCTCACGTGGGCGGCGCACACCAGCCGCGTGCGGTCGGTGAAGAGCGCCTCGTAGTCTTCCTGCTGCAGGTAGCCCGCGTCGTCCATGGGTACGACCTTGAGCACGATGCCCTTGCGGTCGCGCAGCAGCTGCCAGGGCACGATGTCGCTGTGGTGTTCCATGACGGTGAGGATGACCTCGTCGCCCTCCTTGAGAAAGGCCTCGCCGAAACTGGCCGCCACGAGGTTGAGGCCCTCGGTGGTGCCGCGCGTGAAGATGACTTCGGCGGCGGAGCGGGCGTTGATGAAGCGCCGCACCCGCTCGCGGGCGGCCTCGTGGAGGTCGGTGGCCTGCTGCGAGAGGTAGTGCACGCCGCGGTGCACGTTGGCGTTGACGGAATAGTATTCCTCGGCGATGGCCTCCACCACGCATCGCGGCTTCTGCGTGGTGGCCGCGTTGTCGAGGTAAACGAGCGGCCGGCCGTGCACCTGGCGCCCGAGTATGGGGAAGTCCTTGCGTATTTCTTCTAAGTTGTACATGGTTTGCGGGGATTGGTGGTTTCGGGCCGCGGCCTCTCACTGCCGGCACATGCGGCAGCTGCGGCACTTGGCCAGTTCGCCGCGGAAACGCAGCTCTACGAGATGCGAGAGCCGCTCGCGCAGGTGTTCGATGGAGATGCGGCGGATGACGTCGTTGATGAAGGCGTGTTGCAGCACGAGGCGGGCCTCCGCTTCGGGAATGCCGCGCTGCCGCATGTAGAAAAGCGCCGTTTCATCGAGCTTTCCGATGGTGGAGCCGTGGTTGCACTTCACGTCGTCGGCGTATATCTCGAGCATGGGCTGCGAGTAGGCCCGTGCGCGGGGCGAGGCGCACAGGTTGGCGTTGACCTGCTCCGAGGCCGTCTGCTGCGCGCCGGGGCGCACCAGCACCTTGCCCGCGAAGGCCCCGGTGCTTTCGCCGTCGAGCACGCATTTGTAGAGGAGGTCGCTCTGGCAGTGTGGTGCGGCGTGGTCTACGAGGATGTTGTTGTCGGCGTGCTGCGTGCCGTCGGCCACTACCGCTCCGTTGGCCGCCACGCGGCTCTCCGGGCCGAGCAGGCGGAAGGTCATTGTGTTGCGCGTGAGTCCGCAGGTGAGCACCACGCCGTTGTGCGTGAGCCGGCTGCCGGCCTGCTGCTCGGCGAAGAGGTTGCAGAAACGCACGCAGCGGTCGCCCGTCTCTTCGATGGAGAAGATGTCGATTTCGGCCATTTCATCGGCAAAAACCTCTATGACCTGTGTCGTGAGCGAGCGTCCGGTGCCCGCCGTGTGCTCGCAGAGCAGCACGGTGGCCGCCGCCCCTTTGCCCGCCACTACGAGCAGGCGGCGGTTGCTCATGAGGTCGGCCTCGCCGGCCGCCACGTTGACAATCTGCAACGGCTGCTTCAGCCGCACCCCGTCGGGGATGAAGACGAGGAGGCCGTCCTGCGCGAGCAGCGTGTTGAGCGCGGCCACGGCGTCGTGCTCCCGGCCGGCCGCGCGGTTGTAGTATCGTTCGATGAAACCGGGCATTTTCTGCGCCGCTTCGCGCAGCGGTGCCACCACTACGCCCTCTTCGGCCTGCGGCGCCCTGGCGGCGGGCGGGCACGGCGTGTCGTTCACCACAAAGTAGAGCGAGGTGCTCAGGTTGGGCACTTCGCAGCGGTAGGTGGCGTAGGGGTCACCCTTCACGGCGGCGCGGCGCAGGTTGAGGCCGTAGTCCGGCGCGAAAGCCGCCGCGGCGTCGGTGTATTTGTAGCGCTCGTCGCGGGTGTCGGGCAGGGCGCCTGCCGCACGGAGCGCCTCGCGGGCCGCCGGGCGGCAGGCGTTCATCGGCGCGCAGCTGCCGGCGTCGATGATGTCGCGCTGCGCGTCGTAGAGGTCCGTATATTGCTTGAGACTGCTCATGGCTGTTCGTCTTTCAGTTCTTCCTTTATCCAGTCGAAGCCCCTCTGCTCTATCTCGTAGCCCAGTTCGGCGCCGCCGTCGCGCACGATGCGGCCGTCGACGAGTACGTGCACGAAGTCGGGACGCAGGTAGTCGAGCATGCGCTGGTAGTGGGTGATGACCATGGCACTGGTCCGGGGCGTGCGGAGCATGTTGAAGCCCTCGGCCACGATGCGCAGGGCGTCGACGTCGAGGCCCGAGTCCGTTTCGTCGAGGATGCTGAACGACGGCTCGAGCACTGCCATCTGGAAGATCTCGTTGCGTTTGCGCTCGCCGCCGCTGAAGCCTTCGTTCACGCCGCGGCTCATGAAGCGGGCGTCGAGGCCCACGAGCTTGCGCTTCTCCTTGAGCAGTTTGAGAAATTCGCCGGCCGGCACGGGCTCCTGTCCGAAATATTTGCGTTTGGCGTTGAGGGCGGCGCGCATGAAGTTGGTCATCGAGACGCCGGGTATTTCGACGGGCGCCTGAAACGACATGAAGATGCCCTCGTGCGAGCGGTCTTCGGGCGCGAGGGCGAGCAGGTCCTTGCCGTTGAAGGTGACCGAGCCCTCCGTCACTTCATATTTGGGGTTGCCCACGAGCACATTGCTCAGCGTGCTTTTCCCGGAGCCGTTGGGGCCCATGAGCACGTGTACCTCGCCGTCGCCGATGGTGAGGTCCACGCCCTTGAGTATCTCTTTGCCTTCGACCGAGGCGTGCAGATTTTTGATTACCAGCATAATGTTCGTATGTTTTATAGCCTTGCGGTTTATTGAGCGACAAATTTAGGGAATTATTTTGGTGCGTCCCGCATTTGCAGGCTTTTTTAGCATTCGTGCGGCGGCAGTCGGCCGCGTGCGTCGGGCCGGTGGAAAAATAAAAGGGAAAGTCGCCCCGGCGCGGGCGTCTTTCCCGTTTTATTTGCCGTCCCGTCGGACGACGGCTTGTGAGAGAACTGAAACCTTTGGTGTTTCGTTGTGTTGTTTTAAAAGCAAGTGACGTTTTCACCGGTTGCCGTCCGCGTTTCGGGCGGCCTTATGTTGTAGTAGCTGTTTCCGTTGTCGTGAGGCCCGGTCAGAGTTTCATGAGCTGGCTGATGAAGTCCTCGGTCATGTTGCCCGTCATGTCGATGAGCGAGAAGTGACGGTTGTCCTTGAAGCTCATCACCACGATCTCGACGATGTACTTGCCGCGGCGTCGGGCGTAGACGGTAGTGTCGTCGGTCTGTGCGTAGGGGCGGTATCGCCGTGCGTTTTTCCCGGCCAGCCGGCCGGCGCGTGCGTAGAGCCCTTTGCGGGCGTCTTCGTCGTCGGCCGTGACGATGCGTATGCTCTTGATCTGTGCGAGCACCTGGCGCAGGTCGTTGTCGGTCTCTTCCTCCTTGAACTGCATGATACGTTCCATCATCTGCGGGCTGACGGTGCGGCACGTGAGCCGGTCTTCCTTGTCGGCCGTGGCCGTGAAGTGCGTCGCGAAGTCGTGCTCTTTCTGTGCCACGGCGGCCGTGGCCGCTGTCATGAGCATCATTAGGGCGAGGATGAGTCTTTTCATGGCCGCTTCATGCTATGGTGTCGTTCTTCTCGCCGTCGGCGGTCTCTTCCCCGGTGTCCGACGCGCGGAGCACCTCTCGCAGCTGGCGTATGCCGTCGTCGAGCATTTCGTAGGCTTCGGCCGGGTTGTCGTAAGAGTCCTGATAGGCGGCGGGGTTGTAGTCCCATTCCTGCACCTCGGGCTGCTTCTGGAAGGCATGGCGGGCGGCGGTGCCCACGAGCATGACCACGGCCACCGATGCCACGGCGCCGTAGAGCGGGCGCAGGCGGCGCATGAGCGGCAGGCGGCGGGCGCGCACCACGCGCGGCTGCGCCTCGGCGTCGTCGTTGCCGGCCACTCCGGCCAGGCGGAGCAGACGCTCGTCGAAGCCGTCGGACGGCGTCAGGCGGGCCTCCCGGGCCTCATATACGAACAAGTCGCGCCAGCGCGCCAGGCTTGCCGGCTGCTCCGGCTGGGCGAAGAAGGCACGCAGCACGTTCTCCTCCTCGGGCGAAGTCTCGCCTTCCCAGTAGCGTTCGAGTAGTTGTTCGATATATTTATAGTCCATAGTTTTCAATCTTTTCGTATTGTTCCCTGACGGCGCGCCGTGCGCGTAGCAGCGTCACCTTTACGTTCTCCTCCGTCAGTCCGGTGATGTCGGCCGTCTCTCGGGTAGTCTTGCCCTCGATGTCGCGCAGCTGCATGACGGTGCGTTGCTTTTCGGGCAGTCGGGCGAAGATGTCGTGCACGCGGCGTAGCCTTTCGTCGTGTTCCATGCGTTCGTCGGCCGTAGGTGTGGCGTCGGGCGTGGTGTCGTGTTGCTCCTCGAGCGTGATGTTGCGGTTTTCGCAGCGTCGCAGGCGGTCGAGCGCCGTGTTGTGTGCGGCGGTGAGCACGTATGCCTCGAGCGAGGCTACGGCCGGCATTTCGCCGCGGCGTTCCCATACGCGCAGCAGCACGTCCTGGGTGATGTCTTCGGCCTCGTCGCGGCTTGCCGTTATGCGTAGGGCCAGCCGGAAGACCTTGTCTTTCAGCGGCAGCAGGTCGGTGCGGAAGTCGATTTCTATCATGGCGCTCTATTAGTATGACGGATTACCTGGCCGAAAGTTACAAAAAATATTCGTTTTTTCGCGAAAGGGCGGACGGCAGGGGGAATAAAGGCGGCCGGTAGTCTTGCGGCTGCGGCAGCTCGGATAGCTATTATAGCCCAAATGGCCTTTATAGCTTTTATAGTCCGAATAGCTATAATAGCTATGGAAGCTATTGAGACTATAAAGGCTATGAAAACCTTAGCCCCTCTTTTAACACAATTTGCTTTCGGGCGGAAAATTTCGTATATTTGCAACAGCGAAGGGGCAGGCCGCGACGGTCTGCCCCTATTTAGTGGACTTTTCGGGCGTATTTCCGGCAGGAAAGTCCTTATTCCCGTTGAAAAAGCAAGTAATGGAATTGTTCAAAGCACTACTTGCTTTTTGAAAAAGGTTACTTCCGAGCGGAAAAGCACCGCCCGAAAGGCGAAAACCGCCTGCCCGAAAAGTTGCAGGAAGTTAAAAACGTTAAAGTCCGCCGGCCCGCCTGTCGCGTGCGCGTACCCGTCCGCTCCCGCCTCCGCAGGCGCGCTTCGCTTTTCCGGCGGAATTTCGTACTTTTGCAGGTGCAAGTAAAAAAACGTAACGATATGAAGGAACAACTCACCGTGGTCAAGGTGGGCGGCAAGATCGTGGAAGACGCCGACGCCCTGGCCGGTCTCATCGACAGCTTCTCGCGGCTCGAAGGGCACAAGGTGCTCGTGCACGGCGGCGGCCGCACCGCCACCGATGTGGCTGCCCGTCTCGGCCTCGAAACGCAGATGGTGGGCGGACGCCGCGTCACCGACGAGGGCATGCTGCGCGTGGTCACCATGGTCTACGGCGGCCTCGTCAACAAGGGCGTCGTGGCCGCCCTGCAGGCCCGCGGCGTCTGCGCCCTCGGCCTTACCGGCGCCGACATGGGCGTCATCCTCTCGCGCCGCCGCCCCGCCGGCGAGGTGGACTACGGCTACGTGGGCGATGTGGAGCGCGTCGACGCCGACCGCCTGGCCGCCCTCGTGCGCAGCGGCGTGGTGCCCGTCATGGCCCCCCTCACGCACGACGGCCGCGGCACCCTGCTCAACACCAACGCCGACACCATCGCCGGCGAAACGGCCCGCGCCCTGGCCCGCCACTTCGACGTGACGCTCGTCTACTGCTTCGAGCATCCCGGCGTGATGCGCGACGCCGCCGACCCCCTCAGCGTCATTCCCGCCGTCAGCCGCGACAGCTTCGCCCGCCTCGTGGACGAAGGCGTGGTGAGCGGCGGCATGATCCCCAAGCTCGAGAACTGCCTCGCCGCCGTCGACGACGGCGTGAGCCGTGTCGTCATCACCCGCGCCGACCTCCTCGGCCAGCCCGGCGGCACCGTCGTCAGCCGCTGACGCCCGCCGGCAGCCTCCGCCTTCATCCCAACCAACGCAACACTATGTCCGCACCCTATGAAATAATGGCCCCCGCCGGCTCCCGCGAGTCGCTGGCCGCCGCCATCAAGGCCGGCGCCAACTCCGTGTACTTCGGCATCGAGGCCCTCAACATGCGCGCCCACTCCGCCAGCCGCTTCACCCTGGCCGACCTGCGCGAGATAGCCGCCACCTGCGCCGCGGCCGGCGTGAAGAGCTACCTCACCGTCAACACCATCATCTACGACGAAGACCTCGCGCTCATGCGCACCATCTGCTCCGCCGCGCACGAGGCCGGCATATCGGCCGTCATCGCCGCCGATGTGGCCGTGCTCGCCTACTGCCGCTCCATCGGACAGGAAGTGCATCTCTCCACACAGCTCAACATCTCGAACATCGAGGCCCTGCGCTTCTACGCCGCCTACGCCGACGTCGTGGTGCTCGCCCGCGAGCTCAACCTCGACCAGGTGGCCGACATACACCGCCACATCGTCGAGGAGAACATCTGCGGCCCCTCCGGCCGGCAGGTGCGCATCGAGATGTTCTGCCACGGCGCCCTCTGCATGGCCGTGAGCGGCAAATGCTACCTCTCGCTCGACAATCTCGCACACTCCGCCAACCGCGGCCAGTGCCTTCAGGTGTGCCGTCGCGGATACACCGTGCGCGACCGCGAGACCGGCGTGGAGCTCGACATCGACAACAAGTACATCATGAGTCCCAAGGACCTCAAGACCATCGGCTTCGTCGACCGCATGGCGCGCGCCGGCGTGAGCGTCTTCAAGATAGAGGGCCGCGCCCGCAGCGCCGAGTACGTGCACACCGTCGTGTCGTGCTACCGCGAGGCCCTGGCCGCCGTGGCCGACGGCACCTTCGGCGACGAAGAGCGCCTGGCCGGCTGGGACGCCCGCCTCGCCTCCGTCTTCAACCGCGGCTTCTGGGACGGCTACTACCTGGGGCGCCGCCTCGGGGAGTGGAGCGAAAAGTACGGCAGCAGCGCCACCGAGAAAAAGGTCTACGTGGGCAAGGGCATCAAATACTTCTCGCGTCTCGGCGTCGGCGAGTTCTACATCGAGGCCGGCGAGCTGCAGCGCGGCGACCGCCTGCTCGTCATCGGGCCCACTACCGGCGCGCTCTATCTGACCGCCTCCGAGATACACTTCGACAACGGCCCCGTGGAACGCGCCCTCAAGGGGCAGGCCGTCTCCATACCCGTGCCCGAAAAGATACGCCCCAGTGACAAACTCTACAAGCTCGTGCCCGCCGACCGGTAAGCCGGCCGCACGGGCGCCCGCACCGCAAACATACTCCACACCATGCAGATACTCTTCGACTACGGCGGCGTGCTCGTCGACCTCGACCGCCGGCGCTGCGAGGCGGCCTTCGACGCCCTCGGGTTCGACATCCGGCCCTACCTCGGCACCTACGCCCAAAGCGGCATCTTCTCGCAGTTCGAGCGCGGCGAACTCTCCGTGCCCGGCTTCTGCGAGGCGTTCCGCCGCCTGTCCGGCCGGCCCGACCTCGCCGATGAGGCCATCACCGACGCCTGGCGGCAATATCTCGTCGGTGTGCCCGACGACCGCCTCGACGCCCTCCTGCGCCTCCGCCGGCACTACCGGCTGCACATCCTGAGCAACACCAACCCCGTGCACTGGCAGTTGGCGCTCGACCGCCACTTCCGCCGCGACGGACTGACCGTCGCCGATTTCTTCGACCGCTGTTTCCTTTCCTACGAGCTCGGCGTGGAAAAACCCGCCCCCGAAATCTTCCGCGCCGTAACCGACGGCCTCGGCTGCGCGCCCGCCGACATACTCTTCCTCGACGACAGCGAAGCGAACTGCGCCGCGGCCCGGCGCTGCGGCCTGCAGGCCCGCCTCGTTCCGGCCGGCGGCGCCTGGCTCGCCTTCTTCTCGCCCGAGGGCTACTATATTCCCTGACCGAAGCATGACGCCACTCCTACGCTACAACGAGCGCGCCGCGCTCCCCCTTGTCGCCTCCATCGGCTTCTACGACGGCGTGCACCTCGGCCACCGCCATCTCCTGGCGCAGGTAACGGACGAGGCCCGCCGTCGCGGCATGGGCGCACTGGCCGTAACCTTTGCCGGACACCCCCTTGCCGTGGTGCGCGGCGGCCAGGCGCCGCGCCTGCTCTCCACGCCCGAGGAGAAAGCCGGCCTGCTGCGCGACGCAGGGCTCGACGCCGTGGCCATGCTCCGCTTCACGCCCGCGCTCGCCGCCCTCACCTCGCGCCAGTTCATGGAGCAGGTGTTGCGGCGTGACTACGGCGTGCGCGTCCTCGTCGTAGGCTACGACCACCGCTTCGGCAGCGACCGCGGCGCCGGCCTGGCCGACTATCGCCGCTACGGCGCGGCCTGCGGCGTGGAGGTGGTGGAGGCCACGCGCTATGCCCCCGACGGCGCCGAGGTCAGTTCGTCGGCCGTGCGCCGCCTGCTCGCCGCCGGCGACGCGGAGGCCGCGGCCCGTCTTCTCGGGCGGCCCTACGAACTGGGCGGCACGGTGGTGGCCGGCCGCCAGGTGGGGCGCCGCCTCGGCTACCCCACGGCCAATCTCCGGCCGGCGTCGGCCGAAAAGCTCCTGCCCGCCGCCGGCGTCTATGCCGCCGAGGCCGAGACCGGCGGCGTGACTTGCGCCGCAATGCTCAACATCGGGCTGCGTCCCACCCTCGACGACGGCCGCGGCCAGACGGTGGAGGCCCACCTCCTCGACTTCGACGGCGACCTCTACGGCCGGCCGCTCACCCTCCGCTTCGTCCGCCGTCTGCGCGGCGAACGGCAGTTCGGCTCGCTCGAGCAGCTGCGCGCGCAGCTCGCGGCCGACGAGGCCGAAGTGCGCCGCCGGCTGCTGCGGTAAGCCGCCGGCCGTCCTACCTTATTATATAATATATATGAGTAAGTCCATAGCCATCTTCCTCCTCTTTCTGGCGACACAGCTCGTAGCCTTCTGCGGCGCCGTGCTCGTCGACAACGCCGGCCGCTTCACGGGCGATGCCGCCGGCGCCGTGCAGGCCGTGCGGCCCGCCACCCTCGGCGCGGTGCAGCTGGCCGCCGACGCCGTGCTCGTAGTCCTGCTGACGCTCACCCGCCTGGTGCGCCGCCGCCCCCTGACCTGCGGTCTGCGCACGGGCGCGGCGCCCTATGTGGCCGGTGTGGCCGGCGTGCTGCTTGCGGCGCTGGGACTCGACCTCCTGCTGCAGCCCCTCGCCCTCGGCGACGGCGGACAGATGGAAGTGTTCCGCGAGATGAGCCGGAGCGTGCCCTGCGTCGTGCTGCTCTGCCTGGTGGGACCGCTCGTAGAGGAACTCGTCTTCCGCGAGGGCATTCTGCGCCACCTCGGCGCCGCGGGCCTCGGCCCTCTGGGCGCCTGCATCGTGTCGGCCCTCGTGTTCGGCGCCGTGCACGCCAACTGGGCGCAGGCCGTACCCGCCGTGGCGCTGGGCTTTCTGCTGGGCCTGCTCTACCTGCGCACCGGCGACATCCGCCTGAGCCTGCCCGCCCACGTGCTCAACAACTGCGTGGCCGTGGGCCTGATGTATGTCCCCGACGGCGCGCAGCCGCTCTCCGGCCTCGGCGCCGCGGGTGCCGCCGTGCTCGGCGCGGTGCTGCTGGCTGCCGGACTGGCCGCGGTGCTGGCCGGCGCGGCCCCTCGGTTTAATGTAAAGGAAACACCCCGCTTATGAAGATAGGAAACATAGATCTCGGACCCCGCCCCGTGCTGCTGGCGCCGATGGAGGATGTGACCGACATCGGCTTCCGCCTGCTCTGCCGCCGTCTCGGCGCCTCGATGGTCTACTCCGAGTTTGTGGCGGCCGACGCCCTCGTGCGCCTGGTGGGCCGCAGTCTCGACAAACTCACCGTCTGCGACGAGGAACGCCCCGTGGCCATACAGATATACGGCAAGGACCCCGTGGCCTGTGCCGACGCCGCCCGCATCGTGGTGGAGCGCGCGCGGCCCGACGTGCTCGACCTCAATTTCGGCTGCCCCGTGAAGCGCGTGGCCGGCAAGGGCGCCGGCGCCGGCATGTTGCAGAACGTGCCGCGTCTGCTCGAGATAACCCGCGCCGTGGTCGATGCCGTGAAGATACCCGTCACCGTGAAGACGCGCCTCGGCTGGGACGCGGAGCACAAAATCATCGGCACGCTGGCCGAACAGTTGCAGGACTGCGGCATCGCCGCCCTCACCGTGCACGGCCGCACCCGGGCGCAGATGTACACCGGCCAGGCCGACTGGACGCTTATCGGCGAGTTGAAGCGCAATCCCCGCCTGACGATTCCCGTCATAGGCAACGGCGACATAGCCGGCGCCGCCGACGCCCTGCGCGCCTTCGACGAATATGGTGTCGACGCCGTCATGGTGGGACGCGCCACCTTCGGCCGGCCCTGGATCTTCAAGGAAATCAGCGACGCCCTTTCCGGCGGCACCCATGGCGTGGACGGCGTGATAGACAGCCGCTTCGAGCCCATGAGCCCCCAGTGGCAGCTCGATGTGCTCAAGGAGCAGGTGCGGCAGAGCGTGGCCCGCATCGACGAGCGCCGCGGCATACTGCACGTGCGCCGCCACCTGGCCGCCACACCTCTCTTCAAGGGGCTGCCCGACTTCCGCCAGACGCGCATAGCCATGCTCCGCGCCGAAACCGTGGACGAACTCTTCGAAATCATGGAGAGCACGCGGCCCCTCATCGGCGGCAAATTCTAATTGGTCTAATTAGTCTAATTGGCCTAATTGGTCTAATTAACACTATTTGCTTTTGCCCTGAAAATTTCGTATATTTGCAGTGGCAGAGGGGCGGGCCGTGCGGCTTCGCCCCTTATTCGTGGGCTTCCGACCCCCTTTTTCAGTGAAAAAACGGGGGCGTCGGGCCGGAAATGCAAGTAGTGCTTTGAGAAAAAGCACTACTTCGCGTCGGAAAAGCACTACTTGCACTCCGAAAACCATTACTTGCATTCCGGAATCCGCCGCCTCGAAAAGTTGCTGAAAGTTAAAGATGTTAAAGTCGGCGCCGCCGCGGAGCCCCTTCGCCCCGCCCAAAACTTAAAGAAACGGAAAAGCGCCCCACAAAGCCCCGCCGGCGCTTGGCGGCGTGGGACGAAAAGCGTAACTTGCCGGCTCAAAAACAGCATCGGCTGACTCAAGTTTCATTTCTAAAAAGCAAGTCTTATGAAGAACTATCGCATCGAGGCCGCCATCGTGGCCGCCGGCCTGTTTGTACTGGGCCTCTTCCTCTATCTCGGTTTCGGAACATTCGCGCAGCGTGACCGCTTCGTGTCGGTGCGCGGCCTGGCCGAGCGCGAGGTCAAGGCCGACCACGTGATCTGGCCCATCACCTACAAAATAACCGGCAACGACCTTCAGCAGCTCTACGATAACATCAACGCCGACAACGCCAAGATCGTCAGCTTCCTCACCGCCAACGGCATCGATAAGAGCGAGATCAGCGTGGCCGCCCCCCAGCTCGTCGACCTCAAGGCCGAGCGCTACGGCGACCAGCAGCGCCTGGTGGACCGCTACAACGTGACCTCCGTCATCACCGTCTCGACCGGAAAGGTCGACGCCGCCCGCGCACTCATGTCGCGCATGGGCGAACTGCTCAAGCAGGGCGTGGCCATAGCTGCCTCCGACTACGGCAACACCGTGAGCTACGAGTTCAACGGACTCAACAAAATCAAACCCGACATGATACAGGAGGCCACCCGCAACGCCCGTGAGGCCGCCCTCAAGTTCGCCCAGGACTCCGAGAGCGAGCTCGGCAAAATCAAGAACGCCACCCAAGGCCTCTTCTCCATCGACGACCGCGACCAGTACACGCCCTACGTGAAGAACGTGCGCGTGGTGACCTCCGTCGACTATTATCTCGAATCCTGAACCCCGGGGCGGGGCGCTCCGGCGTACCCGCCCCCCTAATGTCCTTACTCCCTTTCTGCCAATGTACGCGACACTCATCATTCTTGTCCTGTCTGCCGCGCTGTTCGTGTCGGGGCGCCTGCGCTCCGACCTTGTGGCCGTGTGCGCCGCCCTGGCCCTCGTGCTCTGCGGCGTGCTTACCGCCGAAGAGGCCATAGCCGGCTTCTCCAACCCCATAGTCATCATGATGGCCGGTCTCTTCGTGGTGGGCGGCGGCATCTTCTCCACCGGACTGGCCGAGATGGCCGGCCGCCGCATCCTCGGCCTCGCCGGCCGCGGCGAGACCCGCCTCTTCGTGCTCCTCATGGTGACCACCGCCGTGGTAGGCGCCTTTGTCAGCAACACCGGTACCGTGGCCCTGATGCTGCCCATCGTGGTGGGCATGGCACGCGCCGCCGGCCTGCCGCCCGCCCGTTTTCTCATGCCCCTTGCCTTTGCCGGTAGCATGGGCGGCATGCTCACCCTCATCGGTACGCCGCCCAACCTCATCGTGCGCGACGCGCTCGTCGGCGCCGGCGTGGACCACGCCCCCGGCTTCTTCGGCTTCACGCCCGTCGGTGTGGTGTGCGTCGTCGTCGGCATCGTGGTGCTCATCCCCCTCTCGCGACGCTACCTCGGCCGCGGGGAGGCCGCCGACGGCAGGCGGCCCGCCGGCAAGACACCCGCCCAGCTGGCCGATGAATACCGCGTGGCCGGCCGCGTGGAGGCCCTGCGCGTGGTCGACGGTTCACCCGTGGCAGGGCGCACCGTGCGCGAGCTCGACGTGCACGGCCGCTACGGCATCACCGTCATCGAGACGCGCCGCACCCGCCAGCAGAGCGCCGGCCTGCTGCGCCGCGTGGAACAGTATGCCGCCGGCGATGTGGCCCTCGCCCCCGGCGATGTGCTCTACCTCTCCGGCACGCCCGACCAGATAAGGCTCTTTGCCGCCGACGCCCGGCTCGAGGCCCTCGGCAAGCGCGGCGGCCGACGCCATCTGCGCTTCTACGAGGTGGGCATGGTCGAGGTGCTGCTCCTGCCCTCTTCGCCGCTCGACGGCCGCACCGTGGCCGAAGCCGGCTTCCGCAACCATTACGGCGTCAACGTGCTCGGCGTGCGCCGGCACGGCGACTATCTGCTGCACGGCCTCAAGGACCTGCGCCTGCACGCCTCCGACGTGGTGCTCGTACAGGGGCCCTGGGACAACCTGACGCGGCTGGCCCACGACGGCGACAAATGGGTGGTGATGGGGCAGCCCGACGAAGCCGCCCGCCGCGTGACGCTCGACTACAAGGCCCCCGTGGCCGCCGCCATCATGCTGCTCATGGTGCTCTGCATGGCCGTCGACTTCATCCCCGTGGAGCCCGTGACGGCCGTAGTGGCCGCCGCCGTGCTCATGATCTTCAGCGGATGCCTCCGCAACGTGGAGGAAGCCTACCGCACCGTCAACTGGGAGAGCATAGTCCTCTTTGGCGCGATGCTGCCCATGTCGACAGCCCTCGAGAAGACCGGCGCCTCCGAACTCATCTCGCACTTCCTCGTGCAGACCTTCGGCGGTTTCGGCCCCTACGTGCTGCTCGCCACCGTATATCTGGCCACCTCGCTGCTCACCTTCTTCATATCCAACACCGTGACGGCCGTGCTCATGGCGCCCATCGCCCTCGGGGCCGCCTCGGGGCAGGGCCTCGACCCCGTGCCCTTCCTCATGGCCGTGACCGTGGCGGCCAGCATGTGCTTCGCGTCGCCCTTCTCCACGCCGCCCAACGCCCTCGTCATGTCGGCCGGCGGCTACAAGCCTGTAGATTATGTGAAGGTGGGTCTGCCCCTCCAGCTTGTCATGGCCGTGGTCATGATCGTGGTGCTCCCTCTTCTCTTCCCCTTCGGCTGAGGCGCCGCGCCGCCCTGTCCGCACCAATGCGCGCCGGCCGGTCTGCCAACGATAGGCAGACCGGCCGGCGCGTGGAGTGGGGCGGGGCGTCAGGCGAATACCTCGCGCAGCACCGCCGGCGAGCGCAGTTCGGGAAAGGCCGGCAGGTGCAGGCGGTAGTAGGCGTTGATGTGTTCGAGCAGGCGCGAGCGTTCCGCGCCCGAGAAGCGGAAGAGGTGCATCGTGCCGAAGTTCATGCGCATGAGCAGAGGCAGGCGCGCCGCCTCGTCGGGCCCGATGAAATGCGGGTGGGCCGGCCGCTGCGCGGTGAAGCGTCCCGCCTCGAGGTCGAAGCACGCTCCCGGCGCGGCCCCGTCGAGATTGGGTGCGAAGCCCAGGAAGCGTGCCAGGCGCAGGAGAAACACAAGGTGGAAGTTGGCGCAGTTGCCGCGGGCGGCGTCGAACCATTCCACCGAACTGAACACGTAGTCGAAGAGCAGGCCTGGCGCCGCCTCCGTGCGGGCCGCGTGGTGCAGAAACTCCGCGAGAAAGAGCGCCACGGTGGCCTTGCGCGCCTCGTAGGGGAGCGACACCAGCGGCACGGCGGCCTGTGCCGAGCGCAGGCGCTGGAGTCCGCCCGTGGTCCTGTGGTTCCACTCCACCTCCAGCAGGGCGAGCGGCCGGAACAGCGTGTGGCGCACCGCGGCGCGGCGCGAGCGCGACACGCGTACGGCGAACGACACGCTGCCCGTGGCTTCGGTGAGCAGCTCTACGATGATGGACTCGTCGGTGTGTTTGAGGGTGTGGAGCACGATGGCCCGCGATTTGATCAGCATGGTGTGTCTGTGGGGGCTTGGGTGGATGCCGGGGCGGGGCCCGGCGGCGCGAAAGTGGGACGCCTTGCCACAAAAGTGGGAATGCTTGCCACAAAAGTGGGACGCCTTGCCACTTTTCCTGCCGGCGGTGCGGTCCGCCTTGCGGCAGGTGGCGCGCCAGCGGCCATTAATAGGCCCTCAAAGTTAGTGCTTTCCGTCATTTCCGCCTCCACTTCCCTCGAAAAGAATCTTTTTTTGAAAAAAAACGCGCCGCGGCTTTGTGCTTTCAAAAATAAGTTCTACTTTTGCACTCGCAAATGAGCTCCGAAAGGAACTGACCTGCAAAAACCTCACGAAAGAGGCATGGTCCCTTCGTCTATCGGTTAGGACGAGAGATTTTCATTCTCTAAAGAGCGGTTCGATTCCGCTAGGGACTACTCTAAATAAAAAAATAAAAACAAGAAATGGCAAACCACAAATCATCTGTAAAAAGAATTCGTCAGACGGCGACTCGCAGACTGCATAACAGATATTACGCTAAAACGATGCGTAACGCAGTTCGTAAGCTCCGTGCTACGACTGACAAAGCAGCTGCCGTTGAACTTCTGCCGAAGGTGCAGAAGATGCTGGACAAGCTCGCCAAGAACAACATCATCCACAAGAACAAGGCTTCGAACCTCAAGTCGAGCTTGGCACTCCACGTGAACAAGCTGGCCTGATACGGGCTGTCGGATAAGAAACAAGCCGCTCTTTCGAAAGGAAGAGCGGTGTTTTCGTTTAAGACCGTAAGGAAGGCATCGCCCGACAGGCCGCCGGCCTCTAAAATACAATAGGATATGAGCAGGATATATCAGAGTCTGACAGAACTCGTCGGCCGCACTCCGCTGCTGGAAGTGAGAAACATAGAGCGTGACCTCGCGCTGGCGGCGCGTCTTCTGGTCAAGATAGAGAGTTTCAACCCCGGCGGCAGCGTGAAGGACCGCGCCGCCCTCTCCATGCTCGACGACGCCGAGCGCCGCGGGCTGTTGCGTCCCGGCGGCGTCATCGTGGAACCCACAAGCGGGAACACCGGCATCGGCCTGGCCTGGGTGGCCGGCGTGCGCGGCTACCGCGTCATCCTCACCATGCCCGAGAGCATGAGCGTGGAGCGGCGCAAACTCCTCCGCTTCCTCGGCGCCGAACTCGTGCTGACGCCGGCCGCCGAGGGTATGGCCGGCGCCATACGCCGTGCCGGAGAGTTGCAGGAAGAGCTGCCCGGCGCCTTCATTCCCAGTCAGTTTGACAACCCCGCCAACCCCGCGGCGCACTTCGCCACGACGGCCGAAGAGATATGGGCCGACACCGACGGCGGCGTAGACATCTTCGTGGCCGGCGTAGGCACGGGCGGCACGCTGAGCGGCACGGCGCGCGGACTCAAGCTCAAGAAACCCGGGGTGCAGGCCGTGGCCGTAGAGCCCGCCGCGTCGCCCGTACTCTCCGGCGGCAAGGCCGGCACGCATCGCCTGCAGGGCATAGGCGCCGGCTTCGTGCCCGGCAACTACGACGCTGCCCTGGTGGACGCCGTAATGAAGGTGGGCGACGAAGAGGCCGTGCAGGCCGCGCGGATGCTGGCCCGCCGAGAGGGCGTAATGGCCGGCATATCGTCGGGCGCCGCGCTCCACGCCGCCATCACTCTGGCGCAGCGCGAAGAGAACCGTGGCAAAATCATCGTGGCCCTGCTGCCCGACACCGGCGAGCGCTATCTCTCGACCGTACTCTTCGACTTCGGCGACTGAACGGCGGCTTGTTCGGCTGTTGTGCGGCAGATTGACGGCCTTGTCGGGCCGTCGGGAGTTTACGCGGCCGATTTTTTTGCCTTAATTTGAAAAATATTAGTTACCTTTGCGCAGATAAAGGCAACCTTCCCTCTATGGATTCCCACGAGACTTATAACCGGCTGCTGAAGCAGACGGTCGACGCCCTCTCTTCCACGGCTGAAATGCAAGGCCTCTTCCACCAGCACCGGCACGGCGATCCGTTGCCGTCGGCCGCCGCGTTGGAAGAAATCATAGCCCTGTGCCGCGCCGTCCTCTTTCCCGGTTACTACGGCAAGTCGACGCTCAACAGCGTCACCGTGAAATATCATATCGGCATGGAGGTGGAGCGGCTTTTCGCCCTGCTCACACGCCAGGTGCAGGCCGGGCTCTGCTTTGCCGTACAGGAATCCGGCGGACAGGGCGATGCCGACTGCCGGCAGCGGGCCGAGAAGATAGCCGCCGGACTGGTGTCGCGTCTGCCCGAGGTGCGCCGCGTGCTGGCCACCGATGTCGAGGCCGCCTATCTGGGCGACCCGGCCGCGCAGAGCCACGGCGAAGTCATCAGCTGCTATCCCGCCGTCCGCGCGCTTACCTGCTATCGCATCGCCCACGAACTGCATTGTCTCGGCGTGCCTCTCATTCCGCGCATCATTACCGAGATAGCCCATAGCGAAACGGGCATTGACATACACCCCGCCGCCAGTATCGGAGGGCACTTCACCATTGACCACGGAACCGGCGTCGTGATAGGCGCCACCTGTATCATCGGCCGTCATGTGAAGCTCTATCAGGGCGTGACGCTGGGTGCCAAGAGTTTTCCGCTCGACGAAGAGGGACATCCCATAAAGAACATTCCCCGACACCCTATCCTTCGCGACAATGTGATTGTCTACAGCAACGCGACCATACTCGGCCGCGTCACGGTGGGCGAGGGGGCTGTCGTGGGCGCCAACGTGTGGCTCACACGCGATGTGGCGCCCGGCGAGCGCGTCGTGACCGACCACAACGCTTGACGCGGCAAGCGAGCCGCGCCACCTGCTCTGAACATAAATACTCTTATCCGCATAAATGGAACAATTTGAACTTATCGCCAAGACCTTCCAGGGACTGGAAGAAGTGCTGGCCCAGGAACTGACCGAACTCGGCGCCAACGACATACAGATAGGCCGTCGCATGGTTTCCTTCTCCGGTGACCAGGAAATGATGTATCGCGCCAACTTCTGCCTACGCACGGCGGTGCGCGTGCTTAAACCCATCAAGCACTTCAAGGCTTCGGGTGCCGACGATGTGTACAACGCTGTCCGCGCCATCGACTGGAGCCGCTACCTCAGTCTTGACACTACCTTTTCGGTCGACACCGTCGTCTTCTCCCAGGAGTTCCGCCACTCCAAGTTCGTGGCCTACAAGGTGAAGGATGCCATTGTCGACTATTTCCGCGAGACCACCGGCGAACGCCCCAATATCAGCATCACCAACCCCGACATCCGGCTCAACATACACATAGCCGAGGACGACTGCACCCTGTCGCTCGACTCCTCCGGCGACAGCCTGCATCTGCGCGGCTACCGCGTGGCTTCCGTCGACGCCCCCATCAACGAGGTGCTCGCCGCCGGTCTCATCAAGCTCACCGGCTGGAAGTGTGACACTGACTTCATCGACCCCTTCTGCGGCTCCGGAACGATACTCGTGGAGGCCGCGCTCATGGCGCGCAACATCTATCCCGGCGTGTTCCGCAAGTCGTTCGGATTCGAGAAGTGGAAGGACTTCAACCGCGAACTGCTCGACCGCATCTACAACGACGATTCCGCCGAGCGAGAGTTCGCGCACAAAATATACGGCTACGACCTCAACCTGCGCGCCGTGGAAGCTGCACGCGCCAACGCCAAGAGCGCCGGCGTGGCCGACCTTGTCAGCGTGGAGCAGCGCGAGATGAAGAAGTTCGTAAAGCCCGCCGAACCCGCCATACTGGTGACGAATCCTCCTTACGGCGAGCGGCTCGTGTCGCCCGACCTGCTGGGCATCTACCGCACCATCGGCGAGCGCCTCAAGCACGAGTTTGCCGGCGGCGAGGCCTGGATAATCAGCTATCGCGAGGAATGCTTCGACGAGATAGGCCTGAAGGCCAGCTTCAAGGTGCCCCTCTTCAACGGTTCACTCGACTGTGAGTTCCGCAAGTATCAGCTCTTCAGCGGCAAACTCGACGACTTCCGCGCCGCCGGCGGCGAGGTGAAGAGCGACGAGGAGCGCCGCCGCATGGGCGAGAAGCGCCGTTTCAAGCAACATCGCGGAGAGTTCAACGGCCGTTTCGCCGAGCGCCGCAACGACGAGCGCGACGGCGACGACGAGGAATTCAACGCCGAATACGCCCTCTTGCGCCGCAAGCACCGCGAGTTTGAAGAGAACTTCGGCCGCGGCGAACGCGGTGCGTCGCGCGACCGTTCGGACCGCCCCGAGCGTGGCGCCCGCTTTTCCCGCCCCGAGCGTGGCGAGCGCCGTGACCGTCCCGAGCGCCGCGAGGGAGGCTACGGCAACCGCAACCGCGGCGGCTTTAAGGGCGGCCGGCGCGACGGTTTCAAGAAGGACGGCGGCCGGCGCGGCCCGCGTCGCGACTTCGGCGCGCACGAGGATTAATCATGAATAAAAAAACTACGACGATATGAACAGACTGATCAAGGCAGTAGTCCTCTTCGCACTGCTGCTGCCTCTTACGGCTATGGCTCAGACAGAAAAGAAAAGTTTTACGCTCGACGATCTGATGTGGGGCGGTTCCAACTACTGGAACCTGCAGCCCGCCAATATCTACACCGCCTGGTGGGGCGACCGCCTGCTGCAGACCGAGGTGGACGAAGTAATGGCCTACTATGACGAGAAGGGCCGCAAGACAGAAGGGAAGGTCCTTTTCACCGCCGAGCAGGTGAACAGACATCTCGACGAGGAGAAGCAGGGTGTGGTGCGTAATCTGCTCAACGCCACCTTCCCCGACGGAAAGAAGACCGAGGCTTTCCTGCAGACTCCCAAGGCATGCCTGCTCTACGACTGGAGCGCCGACAAAATAGTGTGGGCGCAGCCCCGCGTACAGGGCTGTCAGGCCTTCGACTTCTGTCATGCCTCGCGCGCCGCGGCCTACGTGAAGGACTGGAACCTCTACGTGACCACCGCCGACGGCAAGACCCTCCAGGTGAGCAACGACGGTTCGCGTGAACTGCAGTACGGACAGAGCGTGCACCGCGACGAGTTCGGCATACACAAAGGCACCTTCTGGAGCCCCAAGGGCAATCTGCTCGCCTTCTACCGTATGGACCAGACTATGGTGACCGACTTTCCGCTGGTCAACAATTCGCCCCGTGTGGCCGTGCTCGCCCCCGAGAAATATCCCATGGCCGGCATGACCAGCCACAAGGTAACCGTAGGCGTCTTCAATCCCGCCACCGGCAGCGTGGTGTACCTGCAGGCCGGCGACCCCACCGACCGTTATTTCACCAATGTGGCCTGGAGCCCCGACGAGCGCACCGTCTACGTGATAGAACTGCCGCGCACGCAGGACAAGGCCGAACTCGTGGCCTACGACGCCGCCACCGGCGCACGCAAGGGCGTGCTCTACACCGAGACCAACGACCGCTACGTGGAGCCCTGCCAGCCCATCGTTTTCCTGCCCTGGGACGACAGCAAGTTCCTGTATCAGACGCGTCGCGACGGCTTTAACCACCTCTACCTCTTCGACACCGCGGGCAAGGAGCTCGGGCAGATCACCGCGGGCAAGTTCGAGGTGATAGAGCTCCTCGGCTTCAATGCCAAGTCGCGCAGCGTCATCATCAAGAGCAACGAAGGCTCGCCCGTGCGCCATAACCTTTACAGTGTCAGCCTGAAGGACAAGAAACGCACGCTCATCAGCAGCGGCGAGGGTGTGCACCGCGGTTCGCTCTCCGCCTCGGGCGCTTATGTGCTCGACCGCTGGTCGGCCCCCGACAAGTATCGCTGTGTCGACCTCCTCTCCACCACGCGCCGCCAGCCCGTGCGCCTTCACGACGCCCCCTCGCCCTGGCTCGACTATGCCGTGCCCGAGATAAGCGCCGGCACCGTCAAGGCCGCCGACGGCACCACCGATCTCTACTATCGCCTTGTCAAGCCCGTAGGCTTCGACCCCGCGAAGAAATATCCCGCCGTGGTCTACGTGTACGGCGGCCCCCACGCCCACAACGTGGACGAGTCGTGGAACTACGCCACCCGTCCCTGGGAGGTGTACATGGCCCAGCGCGGCTACGTGGTCTTCGTGCTCGACAACCGCGGCTCCGAATACCGTGGTTTCGACTTCGAGAGCTGCACGCACCGCCATCTCGGCGACATTGAGATGCAGGACCAGCTGAAAGGCGTGGAGTTCCTCAAGACCCTTCCCTACGTGGATGCCGACCGTCTCGGCGTGCACGGCTGGTCGTTCGGCGGTTTCATGACCACCAACCTCATGTGCTCCTACCCCGAAGTGTTCAAGGTCGGCGTGGCCGGCGGCCCCGTCATCGACTGGAAGTTCTACGAGGTAATGTACGGCGAGCGCTACATGGACACGCCGCAGGAGAATCCCGAGGGCTACGCCTCCTCCAGCCTGCTCGGCAAGGCCGGCAATCTCAAGGGCCGCCTGCAGATCATCGTGGGCTACAACGACCCCACCTGCGTGCTCCAGCACAGTCTCTCCTTCCTGCGCGCCTGCGAGGACGCCGGCACGCAGCCCGACTACTTCGTCTATCCCGGCCAGGGCCACAACATGATGGGCAAGGACATGGTGCACCTGCACGAGCGCATCACGCGCTATTTCGACGACTACCTCAAGCCCCTCGCTCCGGCGGGCCGCTGAGCATAAATCTACCTTCCCTGCATCCGGAGCTCCGCTGCGTGGAGCTCCGGATGTTTTTTTCCTTCGTTTCACCATGATGTATTGAATACCGCGTGTTCCGCTGGAATTTCCGTATACTTTGTCAGGATAAGATTTTGCCTTGCAACGAAAAATGTTCAGAATATTATTGTTATCTTTACGACTGATATTGTCAGAGAATGTTATTGAATAATTGATATTGTGGAATGCAAAAGGATAAGATATTGATTCATGGAACAAAGTAATATTATCATATACAATACTGACGATGGTAAGGCCAAAGTTATTCTGTATGCCGATGATGGTAACATATGGATGAATCAGAATCAGATGGCGGAACTTTTTGCCACCTCTACGCCCAATATAAGTATTCATATATCCAATATATTGAAGGAGAATGAGTTGAGTAGAGATTCAGTTGTTAAGGAATACTTAACAACTGCTGCAGACGGTAAAAAATATAATGTTACGTTCTATTCGCTTGATGTAATTCTCGCTGTCGGCTTCAGAGTGCGCGGTAAGCGTGGAACCCAATTCCGTATCTGGGCCAACCGTAACTTGAAGGAATATCTGGTTAAAGGATTCTTAATTGACGATGACCGTTTGAAGAATCCCGATGGGCGGCCGGATTACTTCGATGAATTGTTGGAACGTATTCGCGATATTCGTGCCAGTGAGAAGCGTTTTTACCAGAAAGTTCGTGATTTGCTGGCGTTGAGCAGTGATTATGACAAGACGGATAAAGCTACTCAGATGTTCTTTGCAGAAACTCAGAATAAGTTACTTTATGCCGTCACACATAAGACGGCTGCAGAACTTGTTGTCAGTCGTGCCGATGCGGAGCAGCCCAATATGGCGCTGACTTCGTGGAAAGGTAACGTGGTACGCAAACAGGATATCTACACTGCAAAGAATTATCTGAAAGATAATGAGATTGACATGTTGAACCGTTTGACGGTATTATTTTTAGACTCTGCCGAGCTACGGGTGAAGGAACATAAGGATCTGACATTAGACTATTGGCGGGAAAATGTTGACGCGTTGCTCAATTTCCAGGACAAGGAGGTATTGAGAAATGCAGGCTCTGTCTCTAATGCGCAGATGGAGCATATTGTCGGTGCCGTGTATGAAGAATTCAACCGTCGCCGAAAGTTATATGAGGCAGAACAAGCGGATCGGGCAGACCGTGACGAATTTTCGAACCTGATAGAAGACATAAAAGGCCGTAAGAAATGAGTATGAATGAGGTCTGTCTGCTTTTTGTCGCGTGCCGGTTTTGCCGTGCGATTATTCCTCGGTTCTTTTTCCGCCCGTCCTTTTACTTAATATTCCGTGACGGTGCAGCGGCAGTGTACGAAGAAGTTCCTGTAGAAGCCGTATGATGCCTCGTCGGCGCCGTTTCTGTAGAGCTCGAGCTCCCGGTGCGGGAGGCAGAGCTGCCCGATGGCCGAATCCTTGAACTGACGGCCGTAGGGTGAGCGGTTGGCGGCGTCGACGACCAGCCGCCTGATGTACGAGCCGCTGAAGGCGTAGAGGCCGAGCGACTTCAGCGACGCCGGCAGTACGACCTCCGGTAGGTAGCAGCCGGCGAACACGTTGCCCGCGGCGTCCATGCTACCGATGCTCTCCACCGTTTCGGGCAGCACGAAGCGCTCGGTCACGGCCCAGCCCTGCATGAAGCGGTCGCAGAAGCCCCTGACGCCGTGCGGTACGACGAAGGTGCGCACGGCCTTTTCGTAATGAATGTCGCCGCCGGCTTTGGCCGCGGGCGCGCGGAGGCCTCCCCCGACGATGTTGCCGGCCGTGGGCGTGAAGGTGTGCGCGATGCCGCCGAGGCACCCGAAAGTGCCCGACTCGGAGGTCAGAGTGTCTATGAGTCCCATGGCGTAGTGTGTATGGCAGGTGCCGGTTTCCTGCCGGCGCCGTCCGCGCGACTGTCCGCGCGGTGCTGCCGGCAGATGCAATTTTACGAAAAAATCTTTGAATAGGCCCCGTCCTGTGCCGTATTTTCCGCCGCGTCGCGCCGGCAGCGGAAAATGTCTTCCCGACCGCGTTCCACTTTAACGTATTTAACCTTCTGCAACTTTTCGGGTGACATGATTTGACAATGCGGGTAACGTGTTTTTGCCGCGAAGTAATGTATTTCGGAATGCACTACTTCCATTCTGAAATGCAAGTAACCCTTTTCACAAAAGCATTACTTGCATTTTTGTGTCCGACGGGGCGAAAAAGTGCGCCGCAAGGCCCTGAAGGCCGAAAAATAAGGGGCAGACCGATGCGGCCTACCCCTCTGCAAGTGCAAATATACGAAATTTTCCGGCCGAAAGCAAGAAATGTTAAAATGAGGGCTCCGGCCGCTTGTTTACCGGAAGGTCATGACAAATTCGCCGCTGGCGTCGATGAAGCCGCGTACAGGTGCTGCTCCGTTCGTGTAGGTCATTTCGCACCAGGCCAGTCCGTCGTTCCAGTTGGAGAAGCGGCCCTTGCCCTTGGGCAGACCCGTGCGGAAGACCACCTTGCCCCGCGCGTCGACGGCCAGTTCGGCCATGGCCTGCGCGGGGTCGTTGGAGGTGCCGATGATGCCGCGGCCTTCGCCGGCTATGACATTGTAGCACGCGGCGCCTTTGGGCAGGTAGAGTATGCTGCCCAGGTCGGCCACCCGCTTGAACGTGGCGTCGATGACGGCGGTGTTGCCCGTCACGGGTATGATGAAGGCATGGCCGTCTACGAACTGCGATAGGGCCACGTATCCCTCCGGAGACACGACCCGCCCCGTCCGGTCGATGGCATAATAGCGCCCGTCAGACTTCCTCACGGCGGCCAGGCCCCCCTTGAAGGGCGACGGCGCCATGTGGTCGGGTTCAAGCGTAATGACTACGCGGCCGGTCTTGTCGATGTAGAGCCACTGGTGCTTGCCCTTTGCCTTCACGGCCGCCAGCCCTTCGCTGAAGTCCTGGGCGGCGTCGTAGGCCGGTGCGACGACGGTCTGTCCCGCCGCGTCGTAGTATCCCCAGGCGTCGGCCGCCGCGTCATAGTAGGCCGCCAGACCCTCGATGTGCGCCCGCGGCGCGCCGGGCCTGACGGAGGGCTCGTATTGCGAGGCCCGCTCCATGGCTGGCAGAGTCTTGCGGCCGTCGGCGCCGGCGAAGTAGGTGACGAAGCCATTGCCGGTCTGCTCCACGACGACGAGGCGGCCGTTGCCGTAGTCCGAGGCGTAGCGCACCGTCTTGGGCAGGAGCGTTTCCTGGCCGGTCTTGTCGATGACGGCGTAGCGCATGGAGTAGTCCTCCATCGTCTTGCGCACCACGCAGTGGCCGCCGTCGAAGCGCGGCACGCCCGCGAGCGCTTCCTGGTAGAGCGGCTCCACGGCGATGCGTCCCTGCCGGTCGATGAATCCCAGCTTGCTGTTGTCGGAGATGAAGGCCGCCATGCCGTCGTGGAAGGCGTGCGACACGCGGCTGCCGTCGAGGTCTACCTTGACCGTCCGGTCGGTGAGGCGGGGGCTGGCTCCCGGTTGGCCGGCGATGCTGTTCGCTGCGTCGGCCGGCTGCCCGGGCGTCCGGACGGCGCTCTTCGCAACGCTCTCGGCGGCTTTCTTCAACTTCTTCAGTACTTGTGCCTCTCCCGGCAGCAGGACGCAGAGGGAGAGGAGGCTCAGGCAGATGGCTCTTTTCATGGCTAAAGTGTTTTTGGGGTGTGGTTTCCGGACTATCCGTCTGGTAATCCGGATCTTCGACGGTATGGTTCCGTGGATTCTGCAAAGATAAATAAAAACGGAATAGCGTATCACTACGGTTTTCCGTGAATTTGTGTGGAAGAGACCGGCTGTCTGTTGCCGGGGAACAGATGCTGCCGTCAGAAGGTATAGCCGATGCGCGGCCGGACTACGGCGGGCGGCATCTGCGAAATGTCCGTCGGCAGGATTTCGGTCAGCGCGTCGTCTTCAAAGGTATCTGCCGATGTCACTCTGACGGCCATGGCCGGCAGGATGTCCGTCTGTATCAGGTTGATGACATAGCGGGCGTTGCCGAAGTTCTTTTCCCGTTGCGAGTGGGCCGCCCTCAGCCGGTCGGCCAGTGCCGTGCGTGCCTCCTCCGTCAGGCTGTAGCGGTTGCGGCTCAGGTACTTTTCGGCTATCTCCATGAGCTCCAGCTCCGTGAAGTCATCGAAAGTGTAGATGTTCGATTCCGGTATGCGCGACTTGAAGCCCGGATTCATGTCCAGCATGTGCCTCATCTCCTCGGGGTATCCGGCGAGAATGAGCATCCAGTCGCGCTTCGACTCGTCGGCAAGCGATGTCAGCAGTGTCTCTATGACAAATTTGCCGGGGTCACGTAGATCGTTGGGTTGGAACAGCTGGTAGGCCTCGTCGATGAAGAGGATGCCGCCCTGCGCCTCCTCGATGGCCTTGAGGGTGTTCTCCGACTCGGAATTGTAGTTCTTTCCGAGCAGCGTGGCCCGCTCCCTCACCACGACATGGCCCTTCGACAGGACTCCGGCACGGCGCAGCATCATGCCCATCATCTTGGCCACGGTCGTCTTGCCCGTGCCCGCAGCGCCCAGAAACATGGCGTGGAGTGGCGGCTGAACGCAGGGCAGACCGTTGTCCGACCGCATTTTGTTGAAGCGCACTACGCGCTCGTAGACGGTCAGTTTCTCCTTTACCGATTTCAGACCGGTGAGGTGGTCGAGCGTTATGAGCTGTCGTTCCGGTCCGGCGGTTCCGGCTTTCTCCGGTTCGTCGCGGTTTTCGGCCGCCTTGTCGTCTTCAGCTTCGGCGGGAGGGGCCGGTTCGGGAAACTTCCGGATGTCTTCTTCCGCTATCTCCTCTTCCTCCTCCGCCGCCGGCTCCTCTTCGTCGGCAAAGGCGGCTGCCACCTCGTCCATCACGTCTTTGCCGAACACCTCCCGCAGGCTGTCGCGCAGCCTTCCGGTGGCCTCCGCCAGCGAGTATTCCTTCATGCACTCCAGGTGCCGGCCTTCCCAGACGCCTTCCTTGCCGGAGAGGCCCGTGCTGAAGACGAAGCCCGCTACCGGGTAGTCCATGCAGATTATCTCGACATAATAAACGCCCTGATAGTCCCATCTCGGAATTACCTGCCTTTCCACGTGATACGTGTTGATTTTCTCGTTGTCCGAACACGGTCTGACGAACCATGACTCGACTTTCCCGTCCGGAGCGTAGAGGCGCATCTCGAGTTCGGGCGGTGTGAGAGGATCCTGCGCGAAGTTCCCTTCGAGGCTGAAGCGTATCCTGTAGTAGTCGTGGCAGCCGATGTAGACGCAGAGGCACATCTCGTCGTCCCATCCGGAGCAGAGGCCGCCGCTCCGGACTTTGTACCACTCGTAGGGGCGCGGGCCGAGGACTGCGGCGTCGTACAGGTGGAATACCTTCTCGCCGAGCAGCCGCTTGGAGCATTCGTCGCGCACCAGCACCTTGTACGAGTGGTCGGTGTCGACGGTCTCGTAGGGTAGCGGCAGGTCGATGCGGCGCAGGCGGATGTATTCGTCGCTGGTGAAGCTGACGCGCAGAAAGGCGGTGTGCAGTATTTCGCCCGCGGTGACATCCAGAATGCTGACCGAGACCTTGCGCCTGAGCCCTACGGGGCGCCTGGCGGAGGAGTTCAGAATCCGCTCGTTGGTAAACATGAGGGCCGCGGTCATAGTGGTCTGTGAGGAGTCTATATAGAAATCGCTCCGCGAGTCGAAGTCGCGTAAGCGCGGAGAGACCGGCGCCGTGTCGGCGTCGGGAGAATAGTTGCAAAGCTCTATCTTTGCCAGTTTAAGAGGATTGTTACTTTTCATATTATTACAGTTTTAAGGGGGATACCGGCAGATCTCCGTGTTATTGCATAATTCATTCTTTTCTCATCCGGAGGCCTTCCTCCGGATACATTACCAGCATGTCAAAGTGCACTTTGCCCCCGACGACATGAGGCGGCGCGTAAAGACGCACCACGGGCTCGCGGGGCTTTTCTGCGGTTTGAAAATGTGGGTGGAAAGATTATGCGCACCTCATCTCCGCGCCGCCGGGGGGAGCGGCACCGCCGAATGTGATTTCGTTGAGATGCAGATGCTTCATAACAAGCAGGATGAAGTAGTTAAATAGTAAGAATATGATTTTACACTAAAAGAAGGGGCTAATCCCCTTCATAATGCAAAAATATGAATATCCTTTTGTTCTGAAAAACTTTTATCGGATTTTTTGCGAAATCCTGCCCTTTTTTGTTTGGTGGGCTCAAAAAAAGGCGTGAAGCAGGCGGAAATGCTGCGGGAGTACGGCCTGTGTCCCGCCCGTAAGATCGTGTCGGCGGCGCATTCGTCCGTGTCCGCCGCCGGCGTATTGCGGTTCATAAAAAGCAGGACGCCCGGTGCATCCTGCTTTAGGTTTCGGCAGAACCGGCGTAACGGTGGCATTGCGCCGTTACGCCGGTTTTTTTATTGTTGAGAGGTTTTCCGGCAGCCTCCGGCTTCCCGCCACATCTGAACGCGGCGGCCGCGGCTCAGGCCCTGCCGCCGCCGGGCGTGTTCCTCCGCGCGGCGGATTTTCTCCGGCCGCGGCGTATCACGAATACCGCGGCGGCGGTGACGGCGCCCGTGGCCAGTGCGCCCAGACCTATGGCGAGCGCTTTTTTCTTTATGCTCTTCTTGAACTTCGGCCCGATGAAGTCGCCGCCTTTCTCTCCGTTTGCGCCGAACCCGCCTTCGCCGGCGTCATATCCGCCTTCGCCGGCATCGCCGCCCGATGCGCCGCCCTGTATGTAGTAGTTGCCGTCGCTGTCGATGCCGATGCGCGGGCCGTTGGGGTCGCGGGGCGAGATGCCGCGGCTGGCCCGCAGGTTGGCCAGTTCGGTGTATACGCCGCAGTTCCGGGCTATTTTGTCCCGCTCCTCCTGACTGTGGGCCAATTCGGTGCGCCCGCCCGTCGAGCCTTGTCCGTTGCAGGCGATGCACAGTCCGCCGCCGCCGCACACGCGGCACAGCGAGGCTACGTCGGCGTCGATGGAGAGATTCTGCACGCCGCCGCATTGCCGGCACCGTCCCGAGCCGCCGCATGCCTGACAGGTTTCGACAACATATTTCGTGTCGAAAAGCGAGCTCATCATGGCCTGCCGCATGGCGTTCTCCTCGACGGTGAGATGGGTGGCGAAGAAGGCGGCTCCCTCATCGGCGCGGCGGTCGGCCACGCTGCTGCCCGGCTCGCGCCCCCTGTCGCCTACTTGCCCGGTGCCGCCGCACTGGGTGCAGCGGTCTTTGTGGCCGGAGAAGACCATTTCGCCGCAGACGGGGCACTTGCGCTTTGTCCTCTCCACGCCGTAGTGGCCCACATCGGGGATGGTGGTCTGCCAGCCCGAGCCGTGGCATTTGGGACATTGGCGGCCGCTCGCGGTCGGCGGATGGAGCAGGGCGCCGGCCAGTAGCAGCGAGAAAAGGAGGAGGGTTCGCGGGAGGAGTTCTTTCAGAAGTTTCATGGGTGTGTCCGTTAAGGGTTATGGATTTTCGGAGGTATCCGCGCTGCCGCTGGCGTGTCAGACGATGGCCGGAAGGCGTCCGCGCAGCTCGATATTGGTTGCAGATAGCAAAGATACGTAAAATTCAGTGCTTTTGTGTTATCGGCCGGCAAAACTTTATGCTTCGCCGTGAAAAATGTCCGTCGCGGCGCGCCGCCCGTGTGCCGTTGCCGCCGTTATCCGAAATTCGGAACAATGCCGCGCCCCGGCCGTCTGCCCCGCCGGTCCCTTGGAGAAAGGGCCGCCGCACTCCGTCGGCGCCGATCCCGACGCGGCGGCCGAAACCGGCGGTGTGTCGCGGTCGGCAGCTCCGTCGACCGGCTTCTTTAGGAGTATGCAAACGGTTGGCAATCAGATGAATATTTTGTGCTTCGGCGTGCCGTCCGCCGTGTGCGGCATCGTGCGCCGAAAACCATTACTTGGAAGTGGAAAAAGTACTTACTCGTGTAAAAAATACAAGTAGTGCTTTTCCGAACACGAGTAAGTGCTTTTTTCGCGCCGCGCCGCGGTGTGTCCGCGCCATACCCCTGTCGGCGGAAAACGACGGCGTGGCGCGCTTCTTGAGCCGTATCGTCGCGCCCCACCGCCACCCGAAAAATGGAACAATCCCTACCGGCGCAGTTCTTTCCGCCCATTGGCGGCCATAAGACTACGGCGCCTGCCCGATGTCAGGGCCAATGTGGCTACGACAGCTATTTCCGACAGTCGGAAACGGCGGCCATGCGGGTCGCGCTGAAATTGCTGGAGCGTTAGGCCGGCGGGACACATAAAGCATCTGCCCGTCGTGGACGGCAGGCCGCACTTGGCGGCGGTGTGTCTCCACGACGGGCAGATCTGTTTCATGTGCGGTGCAGGCCCGCGGCGTGGCGGTGCCTTTACTGCGCCAGCAGCCGGCGCACCACCTCGGATATGGCCTTGCCGTCGGCGCGGCCGGCGAGCCGCTTCGAGGCTACGCCCATGACGCGGCCCATGTCCTTGGGCGAGGCGGCGCCCGTCTCGGCGACGATGGCGCGCAGTTCGGCCTCCAGTTCTTCGGGAGTGAGGGCGCGGGGCAGGTATTCCTCTACCACGGCCGCCTGCTGCTCCTCCTCGGCGGCGAGGTCGGGACGGTTTTGCGAGGCGTAGAGCGCGGCGGTGTCGCGGCCCTGTTTGGCCAGTTTGGCGAGGATTTTGAGCGCCGCGTCGTCGGTCAACTCGTCGTTGGCGCCCGGGGCGGTCTTGGCCTCGATGAAATATTTCTTGATGTTGCGCAGGGCCTCGAGGCGTACTTTGTCTTTCGCCTTCATGGCGGCGATGATGTCTTTGCTTACTTGGTCGAAAAGTGACATGTCGTTGTTGTTTTTTATGAGAAATGATGAATGTGTCGGTAGGGCAGGCGGAGGCGTCAGAGCGCGTCGTCCGCCGAAAAGTCGATGACGCCGCCGGCCGGCGCCGTGGGCTGCGCGGATTGGGCGGCCGCTTCGCCGCTGGCGGCGGACAGGCTGCACAGACGGCTGAGCGCCTCGGCGTTGCGGCGTGCCGTGGGCGAGCCGTCGACGGCGGCTATGAGGTGTTCGTTGTCGAGGTCTTCCGTGCCGAAGAGAAATACCTTGGAGCGGCGGCGCAGGCGACCGCGGCGGCTGGTGGCGGAGTAGCCCGAGGCGCTGTAGTAGGACGACCGGCGCACGAGTTTGTCGGGATCGTACTCGTCGGCGCTGTCGGCCGCGCCGCCTTGTTCGTCGGCCAGGCGCGAGCCGTTGAGGCTGAAGCCCGAGGCGAGGATGGTGACCTTCATGCGGCTGCCGAGCGACTCGTCGAGCACGAGGCCCCATTTGGTCTCGAGGTCGGTGCGGAACTTCGCGGTGAAGTTGTTGAGCTCGTTGATTTCCTCCATCATGAGCGTATGGCCCGACACGGGGCTTGTGGTGATGGAGATGACGAGGCGCCGCGCGTTGTAGATGTCCGTATTGTTGATGAGCGGCGAGTAGAGGGCGTTCTCGATGGCCTTGGTCATGCGGCCCTCGCCCTCGCCGTAGCCGGTGGACATGACGGCCACGCCGCCGCGGGTGAGCACGTTGGCCACATCGCGGAAGTCGAGGCCTATCTTGCCGTGGCTGTTGACGATTTCGACGATGCCTCTGACGGCGACGGTGAGCGCCTCGTCGGCTTTGCGGAAACCCGAGATGATGTCGAGCGAGGGATAGATGTCGCAGAGGCGCTGGTTGTTGATGACGAGAACGGCGTCGACCTCCTTGCTGAGTGCCTCGAGGCCGTCGAGCGCCTTGTCTATCTGCCGCTCCCGCTCGAAGAGGAAGGGGAGGGTGACCACGCCGATGGTGAGGATGCCCTTCTTCATGGCTTCGCGGGCTATGACGGGCGAGGCGCCGGTGCCGGTGCCGCCGCCCATGCCGGCGGTGATGAAGACCATCTTGGTGTCTTTGTCGAAGGCCTGGCATATCTTCTCGACGCTCTCTTCGGCATACTCGCGTCCGGTCTCGGGTTTGCCGCCGGCGCCGAGTCCGGGGCCCATCTGCAGTTTGTCGGGCAGGGGCGAGTCGGCAAGGGCCTTCGAGTCGGTGTTGGCCACGAGAAAGCGTACTCCGCCGATGCCTTCGCGGTACATCTGTGCGACGGCGTTGCCCCCGCCGCCGCCTACGCCTATGACCTTGATGATGTTTTCGGTTTCGGGCAGGGAAATGTCTATGAGTTCCGAATCGTCCATGAGATGATGTTTGAAAAAGTGGGGTGATGATGTGTGTGGCGGCGTACTGCCTAAAGACGGGCGGCAGCCCGAAACTCCGGACTGCCGCCTTTTGCCGTCAAGGGAACGGATGGGCCGTTCAGGAGAACGAGATGATGCCCGGCATGGCGGTTCCGGCCGATTCGGGCTCGAAGGCGCAGTTGCCCGCGGCCTTCATCTTTATTTCGTTGAGCTGCTCCTTGGTGCGCTTGTAGGTGGGCGTCATCTCCACGAGCGAGATGATCTCCTCGTTGTCGAGGTCGTCGGGCGCGAAGAGGTATATCTTCGGCCGGCGGCGCTGTCCGCCTTTCTTGTCGGCCGAGCCGTAGAACTGGCCGCGGCGTTCCTCTTTTTCCTCGATGTTCTCGGCCTCCTTCTGGCGGCGCAGGGCCTCCTGCGCGTCGTGCTTGTCCTTGATGCCGGGCACGGTGGATATGCCGAAGCCGGTGGCGAGAATGGTTATCTTGACCTTCTTGCCGAGCGAGGGGTCGGTGGAGAGTCCCCACTTGGTCTCGACGTCGGCGTGGAACTTCGACATGAATTCGTGTACCTCGTTCATCTCTTCCATCATGAGCGAGTCGCCCTCCTTTTCGGCGCAGAAGGAGATGGAGAGGAGTACTTTGCGGGAATTGAAGATGTCGTTGTTGTTGAGCAGGGGCGAGTGGAGGGCGTCGTCGATGGCCTTGGTCACGCGGTTTTCTCCCTCGCCGTAGCCCGTCGACATGATGGCCACACCGCCGTCCTTAAGTACGGTGCACACATCGCGGAAGTCGAGGTTGATGATGCCGTGCATGGTGATGATCTCGGCGATGCTGCGTGCGGCCACGCTGAGCGTGTTGTCGGCCTTCTCAAAGGCGCTGAGCACGTTGAGGTCGGGGTATATCTCGCGCAGGCGTTCGTTGTTGATGACCAGCAGGGCGTCTACGTGCTTGGATATTTCTTCTACGCCGTCGAGCGCCTGGTCTATCTTTTTGTTGCCCTCGAAAATGAAGGGGATGGTGACGATGCCCACGGTGAGTATGTCCATGTTCTTGGCCTCGCGTGCCACTACAGGCGCCGCGCCGGTGCCGGTGCCGCCGCCCATGCCGGCAGTGATGAAGACCATCTTGGTGCCGTCGTCGAGCATGCGGCGGATGTCGTCGACGCTTTCTTCGGCGGCCTCACGGGCGCGGGCGGGAATGTTGCCGGCGCCGAGGCCTTCGCGTCCCAGTTGGAGGCGCACGGGGACAGGTGAGTCGCAGAGCGCCTTGGAGTCGGTGTTGCAGAGCACGAAGTTGACATCGTGTATGCCTTCGCGGTACATGTGGTTGACGGCATTGCCTCCGCCTCCGCCTACACCGATGACCTTGATGATGGAAGGAGAGGTGGAAGGAACACCCATATCTATTAAGTTGTTGTTGTCTGACATATTATATAAAGGTATATCGCCGGTGTGCGGGGCGGTAGCCGTCCCGGCCGGGCGGGTTATGTTCTTAGTCCTTTTTGTTCTTGTCGTCGATGATTTCCTCTTCCGTCATGATGTTGCGGGTAAAGTCGCCGAAACGCCGCCACAGTTTCTTCAGCCCCGACTCGCCCTTGGGCTTGGCCGGTGTGGTAGTGGTGCCCTGTTCCTGTACTTCCTCCTGTTGCACCTCGGTTGTTCCGCCGGTCTGTGCGGTATTGTCCGCCGCAGTCTGCCCGTTGCCGGTGTCGCTGAGGCCGGTGTTGCCGCCGAAGAGATCGTTGGCCGGCGTTCCGAGCTCCTCGCCGCAGCAGTTGTGTTCGCACTTGTCTATGAGGGCGATGGCGCCGTTGAAAGTTCCGTCGGCGTTGAAGGAAGCCGACTGCCGTCCGTCAAGGCGTACGGCGAGGCGAAGGTTCTTGACGAGGCGTATCTTTTCGAAGCCGGTGTGCTTGAGGAAGGCTTTGTTGATGTCCTTGATGCCGGCTGCTCCGCCGGTGATGATGAGGCCGCCTATAAGCAGTGACTTGTCGTAGCCCGAGAGCGAGATCTGGTGGTTTACGTTGAGAATGATTTCTTCCATGCGTGCCTCGACCAGTCCGCTGAAGTCCTCGAAGTTGATGCTCCGCCCGTCCTGCAATGTGATGGCGGGGTGGTCCTCCATGTCTTCTCTGTAGGCCGAACCGAGGCGTATTTTGAGCTCTTCGGCCTCGTCGTCTTCTATTTGCAGATTGCTGAGGTCGCGGTTGATGCTGGCGCCGCCGAGGGGGATGACGGCAAGATGCCGCAGAAGGTTGCCGCGGAATACGGCGACGGTCGTCGTCTCGGCGCCCATGTCGACGAGCACGCAGCCCGAGCGCTTCTCGGCCTCGTTGAGGATAGCGTCGGCCAAGGCGCAGACGGTGATGGGGAAGCCGGCGATGCCGATGTTCTCCTGCTGGAAACAGCCGCGTATGTCCTGCGATACGGAAGCGCTGGAGATGATGTTCAGATAGTGGCCCTCGATGCTCTCGGAAGAGATGCCCACCGGATCGCCGGTCTTCTGGGCGCCCAGAACGAAGTCCTGGGGAATCACTTCGAATATCTCGCGCTCGCTGTTCGGCATGGTGCGGTTGGTTTCCATGAGACTTCTTATAATCTCATTGGTTATCTGCGTTTTCTCTCCGAGGTGACGCATCACGGAGTTGCGCTCGGAGTGCATGCCCATACCGCCGGCTCCAACGTAGACACGGGTGATGGTCTTGTTGAGTTTCTTCTCCATCTTTTCCTTGATGATGCTGTGTATGCACTGCGCCATCTTGTTGATATTGTTGATGCGTCCCTTGCGGATGAAAGAGGTGGATGTCTCCTGTACATAGTCCAGCACAAGGATAGCTCCGTCAGGCTGTTTTTGCCCGGCAATGGCCGTGATTTTGGTAGAGCCGAGTTCGACGGCTACGAAAATTTTATCGTCTGTTGCCATATCTGTTGTTTCTGTTTCTACTTTAATGAAGTGCTTGCAGATGAACGCAAGTTATAAAGGCACTTATTTCTTTGCTATGATCTGGTTGGTAAATTCCAGACTCACCTCGCGGTAGGCGTTCCAGCCTACCTGAGGCAGGACTTTCCCGTAGAACGCCCTCAGGTTCCGGAATTGCTTTGCCACCGTAGCACTGTCCGTTATCTCGCCCAAGTGGATGGCTTCGCAACCGATGCGCGGTATGAGTGTGACGCGGTGGTGCTCGTCGACATCGATCTGTTGAACGAGGTCGTTGGCGTCAGGATTGGCGTGCAGGTAACGGCCTATCAGCATCAGCTTGTCCTTTGCGTATCGTTTGTCTACGTGCCCTGTGGCCACCACGAGGTCGGCCGTGTAGTCCTGCGGGTCCATCGGCCGGCCGTCTTTGTCGACATAATAATCCTCGCCGTCAGCGCTTTTCACGCGCATGACCGGCAGGCGCTGCCATACGTTGATGCTGATGCGTCCGTTGGGCATCTTGCAGCAGCAGGCCTCCCGTATGAATGAGTTCTTGCGCAGGGCCGTCTCAATCTTGGTTCCGTCCACTTCATTCATAGGGCGTCCTATGGGATAGAGCGTGTCCCGACGCAACAGCCGTTCCACTTCCGATACGGTGATGAATCCCGCGTGGCTGCTGTCGGCAATCATGATCTTGAGTTCCTTGCAGGGGGTGCTGTCCTTGCCGGCCGATATGTTGGTGAAGGCAAAGACTACGTAGACCAATAGGGCTACCAGAAGCAGGAATTTCAAGATGTTCTTCATTTCGGTGTATGTATTCGGGAAGACTGTATCTCCGCGTTGCGGAAACTTGGTTTGCGGATTAGTCTACGGCGTACTTCTCTTTCAGTATGCGGGTTATTTCGCCGCAGCTGTTGTCGAGATTGCCGGCACCTATTACGGCGAGTACATCAAAGTCTCCTTGTCTTATGATGGACGGCACTTCGGCAGTGTTGCAGAGGTGACGCTCCATGTCCGGCCGCAGTTCGTCGTATATGATCCGGCTGGTAACGCCCTCGATGGGCAGTTCGCGGGCGGGGTATATCTCGGTGAGATAGACTTCGTCGAGCAATGAGAGACTGTCGGCAAAGTCCTTGTAGAAATCGCGTGTGCGGGTGAAGAGGTGAGGCTGGAAAAAGGCCGTCAGTTTGCGGTCGCCGAATACTTCGCGCAGCGACAGAATGCTCTGGCGTATTTCCGCGGGATGGTGCGCGTAGTCGCTGAGGAAGACGATGCGGTCCGTCTTTATCTTGAAATCGAAGCGGCGGTCCACTCCGCCGAATGTGGCCATGGCTGTTCTTATTTCTTCAGCCGTGGCGCCGGCCAGCTGGGCCAGTGCCATGGCGGCAATGCCATTGTCGATGTTGATGCTTACCGGTACTCCCAGTTCCACTCCGGCTATATTCTCTATCGGTGATACGAGGTCGAAGCAGATGCGGCCGTCGCCTATATGGATGTTCTCTGCGTGGAAGTCGCCTTCGTTGCGCGAGTAGTCGTAGCGGCGTACGCCCGGTTGTAGCCGTTCCTCCACCTTCAGCCCGCGGTGTATGACGAGTGCTCCTTCCGGCTGTATCAGTTCGGTGTAGCGGGCGAAGCTTTCCAGGTAGGCCTCTTCCGTGCCGTAAATATCAAGGTGGTCGGCGTCGGCCGAGGTGATGACCGTTGCGTAGGGCCGCAGATGGTGGAAAGAGCGGTCGAACTCGTCGGCTTCTATCACTACGTAGGGGCTTTTGTCCGACAGCAGGTAGTTTGTGCCGTAGTTCTTGGTGATGCCGCCCAGAAAGGCATTGCAGCCCACGTGGCTCTGGTGCAGCAGGTGGGCGGCCATTGAGGTCGTGGTCGTCTTGCCGTGCGTGCCGGCTACGCAGAGACCCTTCATCTGTCGTGTAAGCGTGCCCAATACCTGAGCCCGCTTCTGTACCTCGAATCCTCCCTCGCGGAAATAGTTCAGTTCCTTGTGGTCCGCCGGGATGGCAGGTGTGTAGACAACGAGCGTGTGCTTCGCGTCTTTGAAGGTGTCGGCAATCAGTGAGGGATTGTCCTCGTAATGTATCTCCGCACCTTCGGCGCGGAGCTTTTCCGTCAGTTCGCAGGCAGTGCGGTCGTAGCCGCCCACGGCCAGGCCTTTCGACAGGAAGTAGCGCTCCAATGCGCTCATGCCGATGCCGCCGGCACCGACGAAATAGACAGATTTTATATCTTCCGGCTTCATTTCTTGCTTCTCTTGTATTTTTGTTTCCTGTTAACAGGAGGTAGAAGGCAAAATTACGAATTATTTTTTGTTGCAGGGGTAAGTTTTCGCCTTGATTTTAGCCGGCCCTTTACGCCGAGAGCAAATATTGCGGCGCGGGCGCGGCCTATTGTTCCCGCGAAGTCTTCTCTTCGGCCAGCGCCACCACTTCCTCGGCTATTATGCGAGCGGCGTCGGGGCGCCCCATGCGGCGGATGTTGCGACCCAGCGTGTCGAGTTCCTGCACGCTGTTCACCGTGTTGACGGCCAGCGGAATGAGTGTTTTTACTGCCTCGGCGTCGGCTACGTACAGTGCCGCGTCCTTGTTGACCAGTGCCATGGCGTTCTTCGTCTGATGGTCTTCGGCCACGTTGGGCGACGGTACGAGTATCACGGGCTTGCCCAGCAGGCAGAATTCCGAGATGCTGCCGGCGCCGGCGCGCGATATGACCAGGTCGGCGGCAGCGTAGGCCGCGTTCATGTTGCCGATGAAGTCCATTACCTTCAGGTTGGGCGGGCAGTAGCTTTCTTTCAGCCGGCGGGCAATCTCTTCACTATAATATTTGCCGGTCTGCCAGATGAACTGGACCATTCCCTGCTGCCGTATGAGCGAGAGGTTGGCCAGTACGCTTTCGTTGAGCGTGCGCGCTCCCAGCGAACCGCCCACGATGAGTACGGTCCTTTTGCCCGGCTCCAGGCCAAATTCCTTTACGGCCTCTTCCTTCGGGATTCTTACCGTCAGCAGCGTCTGCCGCACGGGATTGCCCGTCATGACAATGCGTTCCGCCGGAAAGAAGCGCTCCATGCCGTCGTAAGCCACGCAGATGCGCCGGGCCTTTTTGGCCAGGAGCTTGTTGGTGACGCCGGCATAGGAGTTCTGCTCCTGCAGCAGTGTCGGCACCCCCATTTTCTGCGCCATGTTCAGTGTAGGGCCGCTGGCATATCCGCCTACGCCGACGGCCACGTCCGGCCGGAAGTCGCGTATGATGTTCTTGGCCATGCGCCGGCTCTTCATCAGCTTCATCACTACGCCGAAGTTCTTCAGCAGATTCCTGCGGTCGAATCCGGCTACCGGGAGCCCTTTAATCTCGTAGCCTGCGGCCGGCACGCGCTGCATCTCCATGCGTCCTTCCGCTCCTACGAACAATATTCTGGCATCGGGGCGCAGGCTGCGCACCGCGTCGGCTATCGACACTGCCGGAAAGATGTGTCCGCCTGTGCCGCCGCCGCTGACGATGACCCTTATTTCTTTTCCCATTCTTTTTTGCTCTATTGTATTGCCGTGCGCCGCCGGTGCGTCGCTTCCGGTCAGTCTTTCAACAAATCTTCCAGTTCTTCCACGCTTCTTACTACGGCGAGCATTTTCTCCTGCCCGCCGCTTATCAGCCCTGCCGCGGCCATCTCGTCCAGCAGCTTCACGAGCGTGTCCCAGCATCCCTCCACATCGTAGAGCACGATCCGTTTCCGGTGTATGCCTATCGTGTTGGCCGCCAGTACGGTGAATATCTCGTCGAGCGTGCCTATGCCGCCCGGGAGCGCTATCATCACCTCGCTCTCGCGCACCATGACGGCTTTGCGGTCGTCAAGGTCGATGGTCGGTATGGTGATGTCGAGCGTGTCGCTCACCCATCCGCGCTGTTGCAGTATCTGAGGCACTACGCCCATCACGCGGCCGCCGGCCGCCTTGACGCTTTGTACCAGAACCTCCATCAGCCCTTTACGCGCGCCGCCGTACACAAGCATATATTTCTTCCGGCCTATCCATCCGCCCAGCTCCTCGGCGGCGCGGACATAGGTCTCGGGCAGATGGTCTTTGGACGACAGGAATACGCCTATCCTCTGCATCTCTTGTCTTTTTTCGTTGATCGGTTATGGATTATCCCGGCCCGTGTGGGCCGGTCGCATTATCATCTGGCGGCGATGCACTCTATTTCCAGACGTGCTCCCTTGGGCAGTGTCTTTACTGCTACGGCCGAGCGGGCCGGCGCCGTACCGGGGAAGAAGGTGGCATATTCGGCGTTCATCTCGGCGAAGTCGTCCATGTCTGCCAGGAATACGCTTGTCTTCACCACGTTGTCCATCGTCAGACCGGCGGCGGCCAATATGTTGCGTATGTTGGTGAGCGACTGCCGGGTCAGTTCCCTGACACCGCCTGCGGCGAACTCGCCCGTGGAGGGGTCTATCGGCAACTGGCCGGAAACGAATACCATGCCGTTGGCCTCGACGGCTTGGCTGTAAGGGCCTATTGCAGCAGGGGCCTGCTGCGTGGAAATGGCTTTTTTCATTTTCTGTATTCTTTATATGGGTAATATCCGCAAAGTTAAGGATAAACCGCGGACGCTACAAATGTTTTGCTTCTTTTTCGCGGCCGTCTCCGCCATTTGTCTTTCCGGCGTTTTCCGGCGTCAGTGCGGCGGGCATTTACGCCCGGTTGCTCACCGTGCGGTCGAACTCCTCGCCTTTCACGTAGCCCCGCTTGACCTTGTTGAGCGGTATTTCCGACAGCAGGCCGCGCTCTACGAGCGGGGTGAGATCGGCCTTGGCGGTCGTGGGGCTTACGAGGAACTTGCTTTGCAGGGCCTTTACGGTGATGACCGCCTTCGGATCGTCGGCGAACATCTTGATGATTTGCGCCTGGCGTTCGTTGATGCCGCCTATCCGCAGATAGTCGCCGGCCGCCTTCTGCTCGTTCTGTTTTCTTCGGATGTAGTCCTGCAACTGCCTGAACGACTGCTCCAGCACCTTCAGGTTGTAGGCTACGAAGTACCCCAGGTCTTTATTGTCGGCCTCTACGTACTGGTAGGCTTTCTCATAGGCCTTTTTCGAGTGTGCTATCACGCGCGATATGGAGAGGTATTCCGTCAGCCAGTAGCCTTCCTTCAGCATGTACCAGTAGAACAGTGCCCGCGCCGTCCGTCCGTTGCCGTCGGCGAAGGGGTGTACGTAGGCCAGCATGAAGTGTATGATGATGCCGCGTATGATGGGGTGTATGAATATCTTCTGGTCCTTTTCGTTGAAGAAGGTGCAAAGCGCCTCGACGAAGGCGGGTATCTCTTCGCAGGGCGGCGGCGTGTGCACGGTCTCGTGCGTGATGCCGTCTTCCACCACTACGTTGTCGTTGGTGCGGAAGCGTCCGGCGTCCTCCGGATCCTGCAGTGTGCGCTCGGTCATCAGCCGGTGCACCTGCAACAGGTTTTCAGGCGTCAGAGGCTGCTGCTTGTTTCCGGTGATATATCTGATGGTCTGGTAGTTGTTGACGATCATCTGCTGCGACTTGTCCTTCGGGGTCATCTTGCTGCGCAGCATTTCCTTGGCCTTCCGCCGGGTGGTCGAGGCGCCTTCCATCATGCTGGAGTAGATGGCTTCTTCCATGAGCGAGCTGGCCAGATATTGTTCCCGGTAGTTGTCGGAGATGATGGCGTCGGTGCCCCACGTGCCGCCGAAGTTCATGTCGAATTCGTGGCACATCCGTTGCATCTTGTTCGTGAGGCAGAGTATGATGCCGTATGGCTCCCATATCTTCAGCAGGTTCTTCACGCGGGCGCTCTTGATGTGTATCCACAGGTCGTGCGGAGTGCAGCCTTCGGGACATTTCCTGTATTTCACGGTGTCCCAGTATTCATATTTCTCGTTTGCCTTGTTCACGAGCTGTTCGATCTCGTCGTCGGGCGGCGTAAGCATTGCTCTCAGCAATGCCCGTGGCTCTATGGCGGGAGGCGGTTCTATCATGTGTCGGTGGCTTGATTGTCGGTCCAAAAATATAAAATTCTTTCCAATATTGCAAACATTGGAAAGAATTTGTAAGAAAACGTGCCGTTGCAGCCCGTCCGGTCAGTCGCCGAGCAGTTCGGCGGCCACTTCCTCAAGTTCGGCATACCATGCCTCGCCGAAGCGGCGCACCAGCGGGTCGCGCAGGAATCTGTAGACCGGCAGCCGCAGGGCGCGGCCCTTCTCCACGGCGGCGCGGCACACGCTCCAGCGGTGGTAGTTGAGGGCCGAGAGGCCGTTGCCCAGCCGCTTTTCGCGGATGGGGTAGAGGTAGCACGAGATGGGTTTGCACCATGTCGTGCGGCCGGCGCGGAAGGCCTTCTCGGCGGCGCAGAAGCAGCAGCCGTCGGCGTCGTAGCAGGTGAACACGCAGTCGCGTCCGTCCACGATGCTCGTCACCCGGTCGCCGTCGGCGTCGGTGTAGGCCACTCCCTGGCGGTCTATCACCGCCTGTGCCGCGGCGCTCAGGTCGGGCCATACGGCGTCGAGCACGCCCTCCAGCTCGCGTTCCTCGCCGGCGTCGAGCGGCGCGCCGGCATCGCCGTCCACGCAACACTCGCCCTTGCAGGCCTCGAGGTCGCAGCAGAAGTGTTCCGTCAGGATGTCGGAGGAAAGGATGACATCGCCCACCTGCAGGATGGGCGGTATGGGATGTTTTTCGTTCATGGCAGGATGATGTGCTTGCCGGCGGCCCGGACGGGCGGTGCCGGTTCTTACCAGACCACCGGCTCCATGCCGTGGCGGGTCAGGTAGTCGTTGGCCAGCGTGAAGTGGTGGTTGCCGAAGAAGCCGCGGTAGGCCGACAGCGGCGAGGGGTGGGCCGAGGTGAGCACCAGGTGGCGCCCGCGGTCGATGAAGGCCCCCTTCTTCTGCGCGTAGCTGCCCCAGAGCATGAACACCAGGTGTTCGCGCTCGTCCGAGAGGTGGCGTATCACGGCGTCGGTGAACGTTTCCCAGCCCTGTCCGGCGTGCGACGCCGCGCGGTGGGCCCTTACCGTGAGCGTCGCGTTGAGCAGCAGCACACCCTGTTCGGCCCAGCGCCGCAGGCTGCCGCTCTCCGGCACGGGGCGGCCCAGGTCGGCCTCTATCTCCTTGAATATGTTGACCAGCGAGGGAGGGAACGCCACCCCGTCGGCCACCGAGAAGCAGAGGCCCTCGGCCTGTCCGGGTTCGTGGTAGGGATCCTGCCCGAGTATGACGACCTTCACGGCCTCGAAGGGACAGAGGTTGAAGGCATTGAATATCTTTCCGCCCGGCGGGTAGCAGGGGCCGGCCTGATATTCGGCACGGACGAACTGCGCGAGCCGGTTGAAGTAGGGCGCGGCGAACTCCTCTTTCAGACGTTCGCCCCACGAGGGGTCTATCTTGACATTCATCGGCGGGTGATACTTTGGCGACATCGCGGACGGTGTTTTCGCCGCGTGTCGGGTTTTTGCCTCACAAAGGTAAGTCAAAAAAATGAATTGGCCGTAAGCGTCCGACCGATATCTCTGCCGGCGATGTGCGGACTGCTGTCGGCTCGCGTGTATTATATATAAAAAGGTACGCGCGCGTGCGTGCGAGAAATCGGTGACCCGTGCGGGGTAATGGCACTGCCGCTTCTTCGCATGCCTTGCGCGATGATGTCTTTGGCTGTATTGAACTCCGGCTTTTCATCCGCCGGTTCGCGCTGTCTGCTCCTTGTGGCGGCTGAAGTTAAGGATGGGCGGTTTGTATGCTTGTAATCAGTGTTTTATGAAATTTATAGGCCGGGCGTTGAAAAGCACGGCGTGGAAGTGAAAAAAGCATTACTTGGAATTTAAAAAGCACTTACTCGTGTAAAAATTCCAAGTAATGCTTTTTCGCACACGGGTAAGTGCTTTTTCCGCGCCCTGTTCCGCACGTTTTTTCACACCCTCTCCGCCGGCGTGCCCGGCCGGGCGGTCTGCCGCTTCGGAACAGCCTCCATCCTCCTCTTTTCCTCCTCTTTTTGTTAAAATATTTTCTTTTGTGGTAAAAACAGTCATGGTATTAATAAAATTATATGTATCTTTGAACGCTGAAAAATATGGACATACATTGTTTAACTTAAAATTTTTATTCACTTAATTCACGCTTATGAAAAAGTTACGATTACTCTTTTCATTGTGTCTGGCCGTAGTCTTCGGGCTCGGCACGGCATGGGCGCAGACCGGCACGTTCCCTCGCCAATACGAGCAGGGGGAAGTTGTTGATGAACTTACCGACGGCATGGAAGTGATCTTCACTCCCGATGCTGGTGATAAGTATCATCCCGGCCAGTTCTTCGGTGCGGCAGCGAATGCTTCCGGCGAAGTTTCCACTGTATGGACGGGCGCCCCGTCCGGTAATTCCATCCTCGTCATCGAGGTGGTAGGTGATTATGAAGACGGTAATGGTCAGGTGTATACGACCTACCGTGTCAAGAACAAGGCTACCGGCTTCTATATGAAGCATGTGGACGGCGGCGGCGATGTGGAATGGACCGACGAAGTGAAGAAGGCTTTCGTCTGCACCATTCTCCGTACCGCGTACACCGAGCAGGACCTCGAAAACAAAAATCCTGACTTCACCTATCGCGCGGCTGCCCACAGCGGTGGCAACAATGCCGGTACCGTCGCCAATATCGGCGTGACCTGGATTCTGACCGATGCCGCTCCTCAGAATGAGGATGATGTCATCTATCTCGATGCCTATGGCGACAAGGCCACTTACTACTCTTATTGGGACACCAACCAGTGGTTCATCTGCGACTTTACCGAGACCTCGGAGTATCGTGACGCTCTGAGCTCTGTCATCTTCGACCTCTACCCCAGTGCCGAGGAAATTACGACCATGTTCCCCATCGGCACGACTCCCGGTGAGTACACCGATGCCGCTGCCGTTCAGGCTCTCGTGGATCTCTACAATGAGTTCGACGCATGGAGCCAACTGGCCGATCCTGCTTCTTACGAGGAGTGCGCCGAGTGGTATGCCCGCTTCGTGGCAGCCCGTGCCGCCATCGAGGCCAGCAAGTTGCGCTTCCAGTCCGGACACTACTATGTCTTCGTCAGCGTGAAGAACGGCTCCATGCCCTATGTCCGCTCCGTACCCAACAGTAACGGTTCTGCCGTGGGCGGATCGGCTGTCAGCATCAAGCTTCCCGAAGACCTCAACGAGCTCACCGCCGACGATGCCAAGTACATCTGGCAGCTCGAGGATGCCGGCGACGGATACTTCTATATCCGCCACTACCTCACCGGCAAGTATCCCCTCTATCCCGGCAACAGTGCCAACCTGATTTCCTCTCTCTCCGATACGCCTGAGGAAGGTGGTATCTTCTCCGTGGATGTTTCTCCCTACACCGCCGCCCGTTGCTTCGCCATCATCCCGAAGGCCAATAGCGGCACGGCCTGGAATATCTTCGGCCCCGACAATGATGCCCGTGGTATCGGCTACTACGGTTGGGTGTCCAGCGACGCCGGTTCCAACTGGTATGTACAGGAAGTCAGCGAGGATATCATCAAAGGTCTTGAGGGTGCCATCGCCCAGAAGGCTCTCAACGACAAGCTCGCAGACATCTTCCCGAAGGCTTCCAGCCTTTACAACAAGGGCCGCGTCTATGTTTCCGACCAGGCTGCCAACGACGGTGTGTTCACTACTCCCGCCGACGGCTTCGTGACTTCCGGCTCCCAGCTCTGGTCCAACGCTCCCGAGACTTCTGAGGCCGAGCACTCCTCTTACGACAACCTCGTGGACGGCGACTTCACCACTTACTTCCACTCGGCCTGGAGCTACTCGCCCGCCGGCGTCAAGCTCCACACGCTCGAGGCCGACCTCGGCGAGGCCCAGCAGGTCATCGCCATGAAGTACGCCAAGCGTATCCGTACTCTCAAGGACAACAACCCGCTTACCTTCAACCTCTACGCCGCCAACGATACCACCGCAGCCGGCAGCGACTGGACCTACATCGGCGGTTACACCTTCACCTACGACCAGAGCATCACCGTGCCCGGTGCCGACGGTGCCGATCCTACCGTGAAGGCAACGCACTCCGGCATGGTAGGTATGGACATGAAGGCCCCCTACCGCTACATCCGCATTGAGGTGACCGACAACATCGCCCACGCCGGCGGTGACAACGCTAATACCAACAACAACGGTATTCCTTACTTCTATCTCTCCGAGTTCCGCGTCTACACCGGCAAGTTCGACGCCGACGCTTCCATCTCCTTCAGCCAGGTTCCCGAAGATGTCCGCACGGCTCTCGAGACCGCTCTTGAGGCCGCTCGCCCGCAGTATCTCGGCGGCACCGCCACCCAGGAGGTCATCGACCAGCTGCAGGCTGCCTATGACGCCTTCTATGCTGCATTCCCCGATATTGCCCGCGCCAAGGAGGCCGTAGCCGAGGCTAAGGCCAATGTAGCTGCCTATGCGAATGCACAGGTTGTCGGCGAAGGCATCGGCATGTTCCCGGCCGAGGCCAAGGACGCCTTCGACACGACGATTGCCGACATCGAGGCCGCCATCGCCAACGGCATGTCGCTCGAGGCTATCAACGCTCTTGTTGACAATGCCAAGAAGGCAGTAGCCGACTTCGAGTCTACCCTGCAGCTTCCCGAGGCCGGTAAGATTTATGCTCTCCGCGGCATGACGCCCGACTCTCCCCGTCTCGACGCTCTTGTGACTTCTGCCACGACCGACTATAATACTGCTCTGTATTATACCGTAGATACACTTGATGTCAAGATTGATCCGGCTTCGGCCCTCAACTATCTCTGGAAGGTCGAGAAGGCTTCGCTTGACGAGGGTATCGTTCTGCGCAACCTCGCCACCGGTTTCTACATGGACACGACGGTTGTCCTGAACAACGGTATCCGCAACGCCGTTGAGCCTATCGCTCTCGGCATCCGTTCCGCCAAGACTCCTTACGGTCTTAACCTCCGTGTAGGTGTCGATCAGGAAAGCGGTGATGACCTCTTCATGAACTTCGCCGGCGGCCGCACCGTGATCTGCGCCTGGAATTCCGCCAGCGGCGCCGACAACTCCGCCGTACGTTTCGAGGAGGTAAATGTCGATCTCGACGCTCCGTCTGAATATAACGCCAACTGGCCCGTAGCAGCCGGCAAGCCCAATATCCTCACGTTGCCGTTCCCCATCTACTACGTTGAGGATGAAGATGGCAGCAAGGCTTACACCGTATTGGGTGAGAAGGCCGTTACCGAAGGCGAGACCACGACCTACACGCTCGAACTCAGAGCTATTGAGGACTTCGACATGATCAAGGCCGGTACGCCCTTCGTACTTGTTGCAGGCCCCAACACCACATCTTATCGCATGAGCCTTGAGGAGAACAGCATCAACGAGATGCCTTATGCCAAGGAAGCTGTCAACGACGAGAACAGTCCTCTCGTCGGTACGATAACCGGCATCCTGCTCGACTGGAACCAGGTTGGTCTGCTGACATTCCGCAACGGCAGCGCTTCCTACATCACTTCCGAACAGGAGGAGAGACCTCGCATCAGCGGTAACTCCGGTTACATCAAGGCTGTTTCCACCGAGGAGGTCGGCGACCACTTCATCGTTCTGCGCCGCAGCATCGCTTCCGGCATCGAGGGCGCTGTCGTAGCCGACAAGAATGCAACCGTAGATGTTTACACCGTTTCCGGCGTACAGGTTCGCAAGGCTGCCAAGGCTGGCTCTGCTACCAACGGTCTGCCTGCCGGCCTCTACATCGTGGGCGGTAAGAAAGTATTGGTGAAGTAAGGAAATGTCGCTTCACTGACTGAAGTACAGAAATTATAATTATTCGGCGGGTGCAGCCTCTTTAAGGATGTTGCACCCGCTTCTTTTGTGTCTCCTCTGCAGCGGCCTGCACCGGTCGCGTTCTTCCCTGGTGTTGTGTGCCTGTGCGTTCTTTTGTCGCCCCCTTCTATAACTCTCTTCCGTGGCCTGTGCCCTTGCCGGTTCGCCGGCATACCGATGAATCTCTACAGGGCTTCTCTGAGTGTGTCTTACGCGCACGCGCGTTCCTTATTATATATGTAAATAATATCGCTTCATTCGGTTTTGCCGTGTCCGTAGCCGTTTCCCTGCATCAGGTTCGCTCTCTTAGACTTCTTCCGGTAGAACCCGTAGCCTGTTGTCAGGCTTGCCTGGCCTTGTTGTCCATGTAATGTTAAATTCCTTTGTTTGAATGGGGAATATTTGTAAATGTGAAAAAATGTACGTATCTTTGAACGCTGGAAAATACGGACATACATTGTTTAACTTAATAATTTTATTCACTTAATTCACGCTTTATGAAAAAGTTACGATTACTCTTTTCATTATGCCTGGCCGTCGCTTTCGGGCTCGGCTCGGCATGGGCGCAGACTGGTACGTTCCCACGTCAGTATGAGCAGCTGGATGGCGTTGACGAGATTGTCAACGGCATGGAGGTGATTCTCACGCCTGACGCTGGTGAAATGTATCACCCTGGCCAGTTCTTCGGTGCCGCAGCGAATGCCGCAGGCAGCGAGGAGGCCGTCATCACCAACTGGGCGGCCACTCCTTCCGACAACTCCATCTTCGTCATCGAGGAGGCTGGAGAACTTTCCGATGACTTCGGTACCTATACTACCTGGCGCATCAAGAACAAGGTGACCGGCTACTACCTGGAGGCCAAGCACCTCGTTGAAGATAATGCCGCTGCCGTAACGTGGACGAATGATGTGAAGAAAGCCTTCACCTGCACCATCCTTCTGACGGCCAGTGAAAACACCGAAGAGGGGGCCAATCCCCGCGAGATGGCTGCTGCCGCCGGCAACAATGCCGGTACTGTTCCCAACATCGGCGCTACCTGGATTATCACCGATGCCGCAGATCAGTTCGACTCAGCCGGCGAAGACGGTAATGTCCTCAAGGCACTCTATCTTTGTGCCTGGGGCCCCAATGCCACTTACTCTGAGTATGCCGACACTAACCAGTGGTTCATCTGCAACTTTACTGAGACTTCGGAGTATCGCGACGCTCTGAGCTCTGTCATCTTCGACCTCTACACCAGCGCCGAGGATATTGAGGCCATGTTCCCCATCGGTTCGACTCCCGGCGAGTTTACCGATGCCGCTGCAGTTCAGACTCTCGTGGATCTCTACAAAGAGTTCGAGACATGGAGCGGCCAGCCCGGTTCCGCTTCTTACGAGGAGTGTGCCGAGATCTATGCCCGCTTTGTGGCTGCCCGCGCTGCCATTGATGCCAGCGAAGTGAAGTTCCAGGCCGGTCACTACTATGTGTTCTCCTGCATCAAGAACGCTAACGGCGCTGTGCCTTATGTGCGCGACGTGCCCAACGGCAATGGCTCTGTAGTAGGTGCTACCGCCAACTATGTATTCCCCGACGAGCCCACTGTGGACGATGCCAAGTATATCTGGATGCTTGAGGATGCCGGCGACGGCTATTTCTATATCCGCCACTATGTAACCGGCAAGTATCCTCTGTATCCCAATAGCAATGCGTTCTTCAATGCTCTTTCCGATACTCAGGACGATAAGGCCATTTTCGCCATCACGACTTCTCCCTATACAGCTCAGCGTTGCTTCAACATCACTCCGAAGACCAACTCCGGCACGAGCTGGAACCTGTATGGTGCCGACCCCGACCAGCGTGGTATCGGCTTCTGGGGTGCTTTGGATAGTGACCTGGGTTCTAACTGGACCATCAAGCAGGTTAGCGAAGAAACCATCAAGGCACTCGAGGCCGAGGTGGCTCAGAAGACCCTCAACGACAAGCTCGCCGCTATCTTCCCGAAGGCTTCCAGCCTTTACAACAAGGGCCGCGTCTATGTTTCCGACCAGGCTGCCAACGACGGTGTGTTCACTACTCCCGCCGACGGCTTCGTGACTTCCGGCTCCCAGCTCTGGTCCAACGCTCCCGAGACTTCTGAGGCCGAGCACTCCTCTTACGACAACCTCGTGGACGGCGACTTCACCACTTACTTCCACTCGGCCTGGAGCTACTCGCCCGCCGGCGTCAAGCTCCACACGCTCGAGGCCGACCTCGGCGAGGCCCAGCAGGTCATCGCCATGAAGTACGCCAAGCGTATCCGTACTCTCAAGGACAACAACCCGCTTACCTTCAACCTCTACGCCGCCAACGATACCACCGCAGCCGGCAGCGACTGGACCTACATCGGCGGTTACACCTTCACCTACGACCAGAGCATCACCGTGCCCGGTGCCGACGGTGCCGATCCTACCGTGAAGGCAACGCACTCCGGCATGGTAGGTATGGACATGAAGGCCCCCTACCGCTACATCCGCATTGAGGTGACCGACAACATCGCCCACGCCGGCGGTGACAACGCTAATACCAACAACAACGGTATTCCTTACTTCTATCTCTCCGAGTTCCGCGTCTACACCGGCAAGTTCGACGCCGACGCTTCCATCTCCTTCAGCCAGGTTCCCGAAGATGTCCGCACGGCTCTCGAGACCGCTCTTGAGGCCGCTCGCCCGCAGTATCTCGGCGGCACCGCCACCCAGGAGGTCATCGACCAGCTGCAGGCTGCCTATGACGCCTTCTATGCTGCATTCCCCGATATTGCCCGCGCCAAGGAGGCCGTAGCCGAGGCTAAGGCCAATGTAGCTGCCTATGCGAATGCACAGGTTGTCGGCGAAGGCATCGGCATGTTCCCGGCCGAGGCCAAGGACGCCTTCGACACGACGATTGCCGACATCGAGGCCGCCATCGCCAACGGCATGTCGCTCGAGGCTATCAACGCTCTTGTTGACAATGCCAAGAAGGCAGTAGCCGACTTCGAGTCTACCCTGCAGCTTCCCGAGGCCGGTAAGATTTATGCTCTCCGCGGCATGACGCCCGACTCTCCCCGTCTCGACGCTCTTGTGACTTCTGCCACGACCGACTATAATACTGCTCTGTATTATACCGTAGATACACTTGATGTCAAGATTGATCCGGCTTCGGCCCTCAACTATCTCTGGAAGGTCGAGAAGGCTTCGCTTGACGAGGGTATCGTTCTGCGCAACCTCGCCACCGGTTTCTACATGGACACGACGGTTGTCCTGAACAACGGTATCCGCAACGTGGCTGAGCCTATCGCTCTCGGCATCCGTTCTGCCAAGACTCCTTACGGCCTCAACCTCATCGTTGGTACCAACCAGGCTAACGGCGAACCTCTCTTCATGAACTTCGCCGGCGGCCGCACCGTGATCTGCGCCTGGAACTCTGCCAGCGGCGCCGACAACTCCGCCGTACGTTTCGAGGAGATTAATCTTTCCGAGGACGCTTCCGAGTACAATGTCAACTGGCCCGTAGCAGCCGGCAAGCCCAACATCCTCACGTTGCCGTTCACCGTATATTACAGTGTCGACGACTTCGGCAGCAAGGCTTACACCGTATTGGGTGAGAAGGCTACTGTCGACGGCGAGGAAACTGTCTACACGCTCGAGCTCAAGGAAATCACAGATGAGTTCATCCCGGCCGGCAAGCCCTTCGTGCTTGTTGCAGGCGAGGATGTACGTTCCTACCGCATGAGCCTTGAGGAAGCCAGTGCATACGATATTCCTTATGCCAAGGAAGCTGTCAACGACGAGAACAGTCCTCTCGTTGGTACGATGACCGGCATCCAGCTCGACTGGAACCAGGTAGGTCTCATGACCTTCTCTAACGGTAATGCCTCCTTCATTACTTCCGATCAGGCCGAAACGCGCCGCATCAGCGGTAACTCCGGTTACATCAAGGCTGTTTCCACTGAGGAAACCGGTGACTATTCGGTTGTTCTGCGCCGCAGCATCGCTTCCGGCATCGAGGACGCTGTCGTAGCCGACAAGAATGCGACCGTAGATGTTTACACCGTTTCCGGTGTACAGGTTCGCAAGGCTGTCAAGGCCGCTGCCGCTACCAACGGTCTGCCTGCAGGTCTCTATATCGTAGGTGGCAAGAAGGTACTGGTTAAGTAAAAGACCGGTTTGAAAAAAGTTTATTAGACTTTTCATGACAATTTTGCGGGTGCGACTCTTTATAGGAGTGTCGCACCCGCTTTTTTATTGACATTAGTCGGATTTCTCTGTATGTGGTCGCGCGTGTCCGGAACGTGTCCTAAATCTGTCTCTTGGTTGCCTTCTGTATATGGTTGCCGTATTTAGGTGAGTCAGCGTTTCCTCCAGTTTTGTTATTCTGCTTTTGTCCTGTTGCAACTCGGCTTCGGAAATATCCCTTATTTTAACTCTGCTTTGTATCCGGTCAAGTTAATTTTTTGGTTTTATGAGATTTTTTTTGGTGCGTAATGTAGAAAGTGGTAACTTAGTGCGCAGAAAAACTAACCTATATTGTTTAATTACTAATCCATCACATTTATGAAAAAGTTGAGATTACTCTTTTCGCTATGTCTGGCCGTCGTCTTCGGACTTGGTTCGGCATGGGCGCAGACTGGTACGTTCCCGCGCCAGTATGTGCAGGAAGAAGATGTCGATGAGATTGTCGATGGCATGGAAGTATTGTTCCTTCCCGATGCCGGACAGTATCATGTCGGCCAATTCTTCGGTGCAGCCTTGGATGCTGCAAGTGGCGAAAGCCTTGTGACAACTCAATGGTCGGTAGCGGACCAGCCGTCGGACAACTCCATCTTCGTTATTGAGGAATGCGAAGATGAGTTCGAGGATTCGTTTGGTTCTTATCCCACTTATCGCATCAAGAACAAGGCGACCGGTTATTATATAGCCGCCAAGCATCTTGTGGAGGAAGGTGAAACCGATGTTACCTGGACGAATGATCCGAAGAAGGCTTTTGTATGCACGATTCTTCGTACAGCTTACACTACGGACGAGGAAGGTGCCAATCCTCGTGAGTCTACGGCTCCTGAAGGCAACAACGCCCAGTCCATGCCTAATATAGGCGTTACATGGATTCTCGCCGATACGGATCCTCAGGAACATGGTATAGACGATGACGGTAACCCTCTCAAGGCTCTCTATCTTTGCGGTTACGGTGATAAGGCTGCTCTTTCCCAGTACTCCGACACTAACCAGTGGCAAATCTGCAAATTCTCCGAAACCACGGAATATCGCGATGCTTTGAGCACTATCATCTTCAATCTCTATGATAGCGAAGAGGATATCAGGGCCAAGTTCCCCATCGGCACGACTCCGGGTATGTACACGGACGCTGCCGCTGTGCAGGCCCTCGTGGATCTCTTTCTCGATTTTGAGGTATGGAGCGGTATGGACGGTGTCGCCACTTATGATGAGTGCTCGGCTCTGTATGTCCGCTTTGTAGCTGCCCGTGCCGCTGTTGCCGCCAGCGAAGTCAAGTTCCAGGCCGGCCATTATTACGCTTTCATCAGCGTCAAGAACGGCGGTGTCCCCTATGTTCGTAAGTCCCCCAGCTCTGCAGGTTCTGTAGTTGGTGTCGATGTTCACACCTTCGGCGAAGAAATTACGGTCGACGACGCACAGTACATCTGGAAGCTCGAAGATGCCGGTGAAGGTTATTTCTACATGCGCGGTTATGTTACCGGTAAGTATCCCGTATTCCCTTCGGGTGGTATCATTACTCAGCTTTCCGATACGCCTGTTGACGGCGCTATCTATGCTATTGAGGTTTCTCCTTATACTGCAGAGCGCTGCTTCAAGATTTCTCCGAAGAGCAACTCCGGTACTGGATGGAATATGTACAATACAGGAAATGACGGTGTCGGTGCATGGGGCAGTTTCGATTCCGATGCCGGCTCCAACTGGCGCGTACTGGAGATCAGCGAGGAGACCATTAAGGGTCTTGAGGCTGAAATCGCCCAGAAGGAACTCAACGACGAACTTACCGAACTTTATCCGCAGGCTTCTGTCATCTACAACAAGGGTCGCGTCTATGGCTCCGATCAGGCTGCCAACGACGGTATATTTACCATTCCTGCCGACGGTTTCGTGACTTCCGAAAGCCAGCTGTGGTCCGCCGATACCGATCCTCAGGAAGGTTCCATCGCAGCTCTTCTTGACGGTGAGTATCGCACTTTCTTCCACTCCAACTGGCATACTCCCGCCAGCAACGGGTATTATCATACGCTCGGCGTCGACCTTGGCTCTGCCCAGCAGACTATCGCCTTGAAGTATGTCAAGCGCCTTAAGGCTACAGTTGTCGACCATGGCACTGCTCCCAAGATGTTCAATCTTTATGCAACCAACGATACCACGGCCGCTACCGGTCAGTGGAATTATATCGGCTCTTATGAGTTTACTTATGGACAATCCATAAATGCTCCCAAAACCGATAAGGAAGAGGATAAGGATAACATTGTCGAGTTTGCAAAGGCTGCCGGTATGATCGGTATGGATATGCAGGCTCCCTATCGATACATCCGTATTGAGGTGACCACGAAGGGCGACGGTAGCGCTAATGCCGCCGAAAATGGTATAGTCGCCAACTTCTTCGACCTCGGTGAGCTCCGCGTTTACACCGGTAAGTTCGATGCTGAGGCTTCTACCAATTACAACAAGGTGCCCGCAGAGATCCGCGATGCCTTCGAAGCTGCTTTCGCTGCTGCTACGACGCAGTATCTCAATAAGACGGCTACTCGTGAAGTTATCGACAACCTGAAGTCTGCTTACGACGCATTCCGTGCAGCTTATCCCGACGAGACCCGCGTGAGAGATGCTGTTGCTGAGGCAAAAGCTGCCGTCAAGGTTTACAGTGACGCGGAGGTTATCGGTGAAGGTCTCGGCATGTATCCGACGGAAGCTAAGGAAACCTTCGACGCTACCATGGCGACCGTTGAAGAAGCTATCAACAGCGACATGTCGGTTGACGAAATCAACGAACTCGTTGCAGCCGCTCAAAAGGCTGTAGCTGATTTCGAGGCTTCTCTCACGATTCCTGAGGCCGGCAAGATCTATGCTCTTCGCGGCCTGACCGATGTCGAAAAGAACAAGATGAGCGTCAACTCTCTCGTTACCGACTATTCGAACGACTACAATACCGGTTTGGCTTACACCGTCGACACGCTCGATGTCAAGATCGACGCAGCTTCGGCTCTCAACTATCTCTGGAAGGTCGAGAAGTCTTCGCTCGAAGAGGGTGTTGTCCTGCGCAATCTCGCTACCGGCTTCTATATGGATACGGTTGCTGTCAGCAACAAGGGCATCCGTACGAATGCTGAGCCTATCGCTCTTCCCGTTCAGTCCGCTAAGGTTCCCCACGCCTTCCTGCTCACTGTCGGCTACGACCAGAACACCAATAAGCCTCTCTATGCCAACTTCGCCGGCGGTCGCGCCGTTCTCGTTTCCTGGGGTGATGAAACTGACTCCAACTCTCGCCTCGGCTTCGAGGAAGTGACGTTCTCTGAAGATGATGCCGAGTATAATGCCAACTGGCCTATCGCAGCCGGCAAGCCCAGCATCCTCACTCTGCCGTTCTCCATCTTCTATGGTGAAGACGAGAATCAGAGCAAGGGCTACACCGTATTGGGTGAAAAGGCTACCGTAGATGGCGAAAGCACCATCTATACCCTCGAACTCAAGGAAATCCCCGAAGGCACTACCATTGAAGCCGGCACGCCGTTCGTGGTAGTCGGTGGAGAAGAAGCGTCTTACTTCCGCATGAGTCTCCTCGAGGCTAACATCTACGACATTCCTTACGCCAAGGAAGCCAAGACCCCTGCCGATGATGACATCATCGTGGGTACTATGAGCGGTGTGTTGCTCGACTGGAATCAGGTCGGCTTCATGACCTTCCGCAACGGTAACGCTTCCTTCATCACCTCCGATCAGCCCGAGAAGCCCCGCATCAGCGGTAACTCCGGCTACATCAAGGCTGTTACTACCACTGAGACCGGTGACTATTCGGTTGTTCTGCGCCGCAGCATCGCTTCCGGCATCGAGGACGCTGTCGTAGCCGACAAGAATGCGACCGTAGATGTTTACACCGTTTCCGGTGTACAGGTTCGCAAGGCTGTCAAGGCCGCTGCCGCTACCAACGGTCTGCCTGCAGGTCTCTACATCGTAGGCGGCAAGAAGGTACTGGTCAAGTAACTTTTTGACAGATCCGACAAAAGTTTATCAGACTTTTCATGACAATTCCGCGGGTGCGACCCCTTTCAGGGGTGTCGCACCCGCTTTTTGTAGGCGTTTTCCGCCGTCATGTCTCGCAAAATTCGTACCTTTGCTAAGTCATAGCAACAGTATAGACTAAGATACACGATATGGAAGAAATGCAGAAGAACGGGGCGAATTATTCCGCCAGCAACATCCAGGTTCTTGAGGGTCTGGAGGCTGTGCGCAAGCGCCCCGCCATGTATATCGGCGACATCAGTGAGAAAGGACTTCACCACTTGGTCTACGAGACCGTGGACAACTCCATTGACGAGGCGCTCGCCGGATATTGCACCGACATCGAAGTGACCATCTGTGAGGACGGTTCGATTGTGGTTCAGGACAACGGCCGCGGCATACCTGTGGACATGCACCCCAAGGAGCACCGTTCGGCCCTCGAGGTAGTGATGACCGTGCTCCATGCAGGCGGTAAGTTCGACAAGGGCTCCTACAAGGTCTCCGGCGGTCTGCACGGTGTGGGCGTCAGCTGCGTCAACGCCCTCTCTACGCGGATGCTCTCGCAGGTGTTCCGCGACGGCAAGATCTATCAGCAGGAATATGCCAAGGGCCATCCCCAGTACGCCGTCAAGGTGGTGGGTGAAACCACCCTGCGCGGCACACGCCAGCAGTTCTGGCCCGATCCCGACATCTTCACCACTACCACCTACAAGTACGACATCCTCGCCAACCGCATGCGCGAGCTGGCCTACCTCAATGCCGGTATCACCATCACCCTGACCGACCTCCGCAAGGACGACGAGGGCAATACCCGCTCCGATGTGTTCCACTCCGAGCAGGGACTCCGTGAGTTCGTGCGCTACATCGATTCCTCGCGCACCCACCTCTTCGACGATGTCGTGTACATCAACACCGAGAAGAACAACATGCCCATCGAGGTGGCCATCATGTACAACACCTCCTACAGCGAGAACCTCCACTCCTACGTCAACAACATCAACACCATCGAGGGCGGCACCCACCTGGCCGGCTTCCGCATGGCCGTCACCCGCGTGCTCAAGAAGTACGCCGAAGAGACTGCCGCCAAGCAGCTCGAGAAGGCGAAGGTCGAGATTGCCGGCGAGGACTTCCGCGAAGGCCTCACCGCCGTCATCTCCGTCAAGGTGGCCGAGCCGCAGTTCGAGGGCCAGACCAAGACCAAGCTCGGCAACAGCGAGGCCACCGGCGCCGTGAACCAGGCCGTGGGCGAGGCGCTCACCAACTATCTCGAGGAGCACCCCAAGGAGGCCAAGCTCATCGTCGACAAGGTCATACTCGCCGCCACGGCCCGCGTGGCCGCCCGCAAGGCACGTGAGAGCGTGCAGCGCAAGAGCCCCATGTCGGGCGGCGGACTGCCCGGCAAGCTGGCCGACTGCTCGTCGAAAGACCCCGCGCAGTGCGAGCTCTTCCTCGTCGAGGGCGACTCCGCCGGCGGTTCGGCCAAGCAAGGCCGCAGCCGCGCCACCCAGGCCATACTCCCCCTGCGAGGCAAAATCCTCAACGTGGAGAAAGCCATGTGGCACAAGGCCTTCGAGAGCGACGAGGTCAATAACATCATCCAGGCCCTCGGCATACGTTTCGGCCTGGGCGAGGACAGTAAGGAGGCCAACATCGAGAAGCTGCGCTACCACAAGGTCATCATCATGGCCGATGCCGATGTCGACGGACAGCACATCGCCACGCTCATCATGACCCTCTTCTACCGCTACTTCCCTCAGGTCATACAGGACGGCTACCTCTACATCGCCATGCCGCCCCTCTACCGCTGCAAGAAAGGCAAGGTGGAGGAATACTGCTACAACGACGCCGACCGCCAGCGCTTCATCGACAAGTACGGCGACGGTTCCGAAAACAGCGTCCAGACCCAGCGTTACAAAGGTCTCGGCGAGATGAATCCCGCCCAGCTCTGGGAGACCACCATGTGTCCCGAGACGCGCCTGCTCAAGCAGGTGACCATCGACAACGCCGCCGACGCCGACTACATCTTCTCCATGCTCATGGGCGACGATGTGGGTCCACGCCGCGAGTTCATCGAGCGCAACGCCACCTACGCCAACATCGACGCCTGATCTTCCGGCGGCATTTGCCGCCCATCGGCAGGCTGTCTGATCCTTATCGACGCCCCGTCCCGCGAGAGCCTGGCTTTCGCCGGACGGGGCGCCTCCTTTCCCGGCGTATGACTTGTTTGCCGTCTCCGTGTCAGGCAAGAAGAAATGTGACGGAATAAGATATGTTTGCCGTAAAATGGTCATTTATTTTAATGTATGGCCATTTCATTTCCTTGAAATAAAAGCGGTAAAAGTTTTACATATATGTGAAATATTTATCGTATCTTTGTTTCGTAATTATAGAATTAAAAAACATGAGAGAGGTTGAACTTGTTTTGGTCAATGATACCGACAGGTGTACTATTTATACTATTCAGTTTTCGACAGAGTCCGAAACTGAATACGAGCGCTTCTACTCCAGGTTTATAAAAGATGCGCAGTTGAATCAGGATTTGTTGCGAATTGTCCAACTTGTGGACAGAATTGTCGATGAAGGCGCGTTGGAACGTTTCTTCCGTCCCGAGGGCAAGATGCGGGACTCTGTAGTAGCATTGCCAGTGCTTCGTTCCCGGCTTCGTCTCTATTGTTTGCGACTTTCCGATAAAATCCTTATTCTTGGTAACGGTGGAACCAAGAACTCACGTACCTACGAGGAAGACGATTCTTTACGCGGATATGTCCTGACGCTTCAGAAGTTTGAGGAATTGCTGAAAGAAGGACAGCGGGATGGAACAGTGACAATTACATCAAAGACAATAGAAACCGCTAAAACGTTTGAGCTATGAAGGATATAAGAGATAAATACCGGGATATGGTCGCGCAGGTACCGCATGAGATAAAGGAGGAAGTCAATCTCTCCTTTGCAATATCCAACAAGATAGATGCCCTTATGCGAGAGCGCGGACTGACCAAGAAACAATTTGCCGACCAAATAGGCCGCCGGCCGAGCGAAGTGACCCGATGGTTGAGCGGTCAGCACAATTTTACAGTATCTACACTTGCCATGCTGTCGGCCTTCTTCGGTAAATCGATTGTTTCCGTCTGAACTGCTGTATCGTTCGCAGCCGGTGATCCGTCAGAGTGTTCGCCAGCTGTTGCGGACTGAAAAAAGAAGTTGTCGATAAAAACTTTCATTCCTTTATAATTTACTGATTGATAGTTCTGTCGGCTGAAAGATAGGCTTTCTTTCAGCTCCCGGCGTGAAGGTTTTGAAAAAGCACTTACTCGTGTTGCGAAAAGTACTTACTCGTGTAAAAATTCCAAGTAATGCTTTTCGCAACACGAGTAAGTGCTTTTTCCGCGCCCCGTTCCGGCGGCCTTTTTCGGAGTGCATGGGGAACTTGTCGGTGCGCTCGCGCTGAAAACAGCCGGCGTCCGCTCGGCCGGCGAAATCCATTTTCTTTCAGTGTAAACTATAGAACGACAACGCATTGCACTGAAAGGAAATAAAATCAACGCGGGACGCGGAGGAGCATTGCACCTACATCCCTTCCGGCGGCTCCGGCCGAGGCAGCGAAGGTGTCCGCGATGAAGAAGAAAACGTTCGTGAGGCAATAAACGGCATCCGCTGCCGTCCGTCGTACTCCTCCGGAGTCGCAGAAGGTGCCGACGAAGAACATGAAGGCGTGGATAGGGCCTGTGAAAGTAAATATCTTTCAGTGTAACCGGCAGATGGACAGAAAGTTATGATGAAGTGAAGGAAAAATCGTGAATGATTTTTCCTGGCCTTCGGTGAAGGATCCTTCGGCCTTGGAGCGACCCGAGAGAGGGTAGGGCGGCGCTTTCCCCCGGCGTTGTCAGACGGGCAGTCGGCGACAAGTCGTTGCCAGGGTGCGGCGTTTCAGTACGTAGCCGCGACGGCCGTGTTGCCGTTCGCCAGCCGGTGCAGTCATCCCGATTTTCGTTTTATTGTGTCGCAATTAGACATTATTATGTGTTGCGGTGGGAAATGAGTGGAAAAAACTTTCTATTTTTGCGGAGTTTTATATTCATGCGAAAATCAGTGACCCGAAAGTTATCCTTCATATTGCTCCTTCTCCTCGTCGTCAGAGCGGCGGCCCAGACCGTCAGCGGCGTCGTCACCGACTCGCGCACCGGCGAGCGGCTGCCCTTCGTCAACGTGACCTACGACAAGAGCGCCGCCACGCAGACCGACGAGCAGGGCCGCTACAGTGTGCCTTTCCGCCAGGGGCGCCTGCGCTTCTCCAGCATCGGCTACGCCACCAAGACCGTCAGCGTGCGGGCGGCCGGGCGGGTCGACGTGAAGCTCGTGGCCGACGAGAGCACCTTTGCCGAGGCTGTCGTCACCGGCCGTCGCGAGAAATACTCGCGTAAGAACAATCCCGCCGTGGAGCTTATGAAAAAGGTCATTGCCGCCAAGAAGAAAGTCAGCCCGAAGGAGCACGACTACTTCAGCATGAACAAGTACTCGAAGCTCACTTTCGCCTTCAACGAGGTGACGGACAAGGTCTTTCAGGAAGGGAAATTCAAGAAGATGCCCTTCCTCAAGGAGCATGTCGAGGTGTGCAACGAAACCGGCAAGCTCGTGCTGCCCATATCCGTGGAGGAAACCGTCAGCCGCGAGCTCTACCGCCGCAGTCCCGCCGCCGAGAAGAGCGTCGTCACCGGCCATCGCAGCGTGGGTGTCAACAGCCTTTTCAGCACCGGCGACATACTCACCGCCATGCTGCGCGATGTGTTCACCGATGTCGACATCTTCGACAACGACATCCGCCTCTTCCAGCACTACTTCACCAGTCCGCTCAGCAGCCGCAGCGCCATAGGCTTCTACCGCTATTTCATTGTCGACACCCTCCAGGTGGGCGCCGACCGCTGCATCCGCGTGGACTTCACGCCCAACAACGCGCAGGATGTGGGTTTTTCGGGCGCGCTCTATGTAATGGCCGATTCCACGTGGCGCGTGAAACGGGCCGACATCAGCATTCCCCGCAACTCCGACATCAACTTTGTGGAGGACATGCGCGTCATACAGGAGTTCACCGAACTGCCCGGCGGCGGACAGGTGCTCAGCCGCGACGACATGCTCGTGCAGCTCACCCTCGTCGACTTCCTGCAGAAGTTCCAGGTGACGCGCACCAACGAGTACAGCGACTTCTCCTTCGCCCCCCTGCCCGCGGCCGACTTCAACTTCAAGGGCGACACCCGCACCGAGCCCGACGCCGAACTGCGCGATGCCGGATTCTGGCAGGCCAGCCGGCCCGCGCGTCTCAGCGACAGCGAGGACAAGATGGAGCTCTTTGTCCGCCGACTCGAGCAGGTGCGCGGCTTCAAACCCGTACTCTTCGTGGCCAAGGCTCTCATCGAGAACCACGTGGAGACCTCCGCCGACCCCGACCGCCCCTCGAAGGTCGACATCGGGCCCATCAACACCATGATTTCTCAGAACTTTGTCGACGGGCTCCGCCTCCGCGCCTCCGCGCAGACCACAGCCAACCTCTTCCGCCACTGGTTCTTCAAGGGCTACGTGGCCTACGGCTTCAAGGATCACCGCTGGAAGGGCATGGGCGAAGTCACCTATTCCTTTCCTCCCAAGGCCTTCCTGCCGCGTGAGTTTCCCGTCAACAATCTCACCTTCAGCTACAGCCGCGATGTGATGTCGCCCAGCGACAAGTTCCTGCCCACCGACAAGGACAACGTGTTCACCTCCTTCAAGTGGACCACCGTCGACCACATGATGTACTACGAGACCTTCCGCCTGCTCTGGGACCGCGAGTGGGCCAACGGTCTGCGCTTCCAGACCCAGCTGCGCACGCAGAACGACGAGCCGACGGCCGCCCTTTTCTATCAGCCCCTCGACGGTCGCGGCGCGCCCTCGCCCGACCCCGCTTCGTGGCGGCGCCGGCTGCGCACCAGCGACCTCAGCCTCAAACTGAGCTATCAGCCCGGCACCGACTGGATCAATACCAAGCAGCGGCGCATAGCCACCAACAGCGACGCACCCATATACAGCCTCTCGCACACCGTCGGACACTACCGTAGTCTTGGCCTCGACCGCGTCTACAACTTCACCGAAGCCTCCGTCTACAAACGCTTCTGGCTCAACTCCTGGGGCAAAATCAACGCCGAGCTCAAGGGCGGCGTACAGTGGAACCGCGTTCCCTTCCCGCTGCTCATCATGCCCGCCGCCAACCTCTCCTATATAAAGGAAGAAGGAAACTTCAGTCTCATCGACAACATGGAGTTCCTCAACGACCGCTATGCCTCTGTCATGCTCTCGTGGGACCTCAACGGCAAGCTCTTCAACCGCATTCCCCTGCTCCGCAAGCTCAAGTGGCGCGAGTTTCTCGGCGTGAACGCCCTCTGGGGCACCCTCTCCGACAAAAACAACCCCCTGCTCGAGCGGAACGCCGCCGACGGCCGCCTCTTCTACCTGCCCGGCAAGTTCCGTCCCGACGGCGCCTTCGACTACCTCTCGCGCCCCATGGATCCCCACCGCCCCTACGTGGAGGTGATGGCCGGCGTGCACAACATCTTCAAGGTGCTCCACGTGGAATACGTGCGGCGCCTCACCTACCTCTCCCGCTCCGGCACCGACAAGTGGGGCGTGCGCGTCATGCTCAAGATGCGCTTCTGATCCTCCTCCCCGCTCTGCGCCTTCTCTTTACGGCCGTTCCGCACTTCCGTTGCGGCGGCCGTCCGCGCCTTTGCCAAAACAAAGGCGCGCGGGCTTGTGCGTTCCGCTCATTTTCGCTATTTTTGCAGAAAATACCGAAAAGCGAACATTATGATAAGGATATTGGCCGTATGGCTGTTTTTTGTAAGCGCCGCCCTCGCGGGCCGCGCCCAGCAGAGCCTGCCCTCGGCGCAGCCCGTCATGACCGTTACCAACCCCGACGGCGAGACGAGCGACGAGACCTCTTACGACGGTTCCGCCCCCATGGTGGCCCGCTTCGCCGCCGGCCCGCAGGATGTAGGCGACTACACGCCCTACTACGAATGGCGTTTCAGCCGGGCGGCCGAGGAGGAGCCTTTCCTCGTGCGCTACGACGAGAATACCGACTACACCTTCGCCGAGAGCGGCGCCTTCCGCGTGGAGCTCCGCGTCAGTTTCGTGCTCGGCACCGACACCGTGGAATATGTCATGGACCAGCCCTTCACCGTCAACATCAGCGAGTCGAAGCTCGAACTTCCCAACGCCTTCTCGCCGAACGGCGACGGCGTCAACGATGTCTACCGCGTGAAGGACGGTTATCAGAGCATCGTCTCCTTCGAGGCCACGGTCTTCAGCCGGTGGGGCAAGAAACTCTATTCCTGGAGCACCCTCGAAGGCGGATGGGACGGCCGCAGCGGCGGAACGGCCGTGCCCGACGGCGCCTATTATCTCGTGGTGAAAGCCCGCGGTGCCGACGGCCGCAACTATAATATAAAGAAAGTAATCAATCTGTTGAGAGGGTTCACGGAAAACTCGGCCACCGCGCCCTGACGCGCCCCGTCCGTTGACCGTCCGACCCTTACGTTAATAAATGGAGAAGAAAAACGCCGCCTTCGAGGGCGGCAGCATCGACATATACGGCGCGCGCGTACACAATCTGCGCAATGTGGATGTGAGTCTGCCACGGGGCAGTCTGAGCGTTATTACCGGCCTGAGCGGGTCGGGCAAGAGTTCGCTGGCCTTCGATACCATCTATGCCGAGGGCCAGCGCCGCTACATCGAGACCTTCTCGGCCTACGCGCGCAACTTCCTCGACAATATAGAGCGCCCCGATGTGGACAAGATAACGGGCCTGAGTCCCGTCATCAGCATCGAGCAGAAGACCACCAACAAGAATCCCCGCTCCACCGTGGGCACCGTCACCGAGATATACGACTTCCTGCGCCTGCTCTTCGCCCGTGCCGGCGAGGCCTACAGCTACGAGAGCGGCGAGCGCATGGTGCGCTTCACCGAGGAGAAGATCATCGACCTCCTGCTCGAACGGCACGAAGGCCACAAGGTATTGCTGCTCGCGCCTCTGGTGCGCAGTCGCAAGGGCCACTACAAGGAAGTGTTCGAAAACGTGCGCCGCAAGGGCTTTCTCACGGTACGCGTCGACGGTGAAGTGCGCGAGGTGGTCAAGGGCATGAAGCTCGACCGCTATAAAAACCACGACATCGAGGTGGTGGTGGACAAGCTCGTCGTACAGGCCAAGGACGCCGCGCGGCTGCGTAAAAGCGTGGCCGAGACGCTGCATCAGGGCGACGGTCTCATGATGGTGCTCGACCGCAACGAGGACGACGCCGTGCGCTTCTACTCCAAGCGCCTCATGGACCCCGTGAGCGGCCTGTCGTACCGCGAGCCCGCGCCCCACAACTTCTCGTTCAACTCCGTGCAGGGAGCCTGCCCCAAGTGTCGCGGACTCGGCACGGTCACCGTCATCGACCGCGAGAAGGTTATCCAGTCCGGCCTCTCCGTGCGCAAGGGCGCCGTGGTGCCGCTCGGGAAATACCGCAACGCGCTTATCTTTTGGGAGATAGAAGCCATCCTCTCGCACTACGACTGCGACCTCGATACCCTCGTCGACGATCTTCCCGAGGAGGCTCTCGACGAGATATTCAACGGCTCGCCCGACCGGTTGCGCATACCGGCCGCCGTGAGCCACACCACCGACGACTACTACGTGGAGTTCGACGGTCTGGCCGAGTACATCCTCCACATGGCCGACGACGACATGTCCGCCGCCGCCCAGCGTTGGGCCGAACAGTTCTCGCATGAGGCCGTATGCCCCCTTTGCGGCGGCGCCCGCTTGAACCGCGAGGCCTTGTCCTACCGTTTCGCGGGCAAGAACATCGCCGAACTCGCTGCCATGGACATCGGCGAACTCTACGCCTGGCTCGACGGTGTGGAGGAGCGGTTGGCCGACAAGCAGCGCGCCATTGCCGTGGAGATACTCAAGGAGATACGTACCCGCCTCCGCTTTCTGCTCGATGTGGGGCTCGACTATCTCTCTCTGGCGCGCTCCACCATGACTCTGTCGGGCGGCGAGAGCCAGCGCATCCGCCTGGCCACGCAGATAGGTTCGCAGCTCGTCAACGTACTCTACATTCTCGACGAGCCCAGCATCGGCCTGCACCAGCGCGACAACGTGCGTCTCATCAATTCCCTCAAGCAGCTCCGCGACACCGGCAATACCGTCATCGTAGTGGAGCACGACAAGGACATGATGCTCGCCTCCGACTATATCGTCGACATGGGGCCCCGCGCCGGCCGCCTCGGCGGCGAGGTAGTCTTTGCCGGCACGCCCGCCGAGATGCTGCGCACGCAGACGCTCACGGCCAATTTTCTTAACGGCCGTCTGGCCATAGAGGTACCTGCCGTCCGCCGCAAGGGCAACGGAAAGACGCTCCGCCTGTCGGGCGCCTCGGGCAACAACCTCAAGAATGTCACGGTGAGCTTTCCGCTGGGCACCTTCGTCTGCGTGACGGGCGTTTCCGGTTCCGGCAAGTCCACGCTCATCAACGACACCCTGCTCCCCATTCTCTCGAAGAAGTTCTACCGCTCCCTGCGCGAGCCTTTGCCGTATAAGAAGATAGAGGGTGTCAGCCACATCGACAAGGTGGTGGCCGTCGACCAGAGCCCCATCGGCCGCACGCCGCGCTCCAATCCCGCCACTTACACCGGCGTCTTTTCCGACATACGCAACCTCTTCGTCAGTCTCCCCGAGGCCAAGATGCGAGGTTACAAACCCGGGCGCTTCTCGTTCAATGTCAACGGCGGCCGCTGTCCGGCCTGCTCCGGCAACGGCTACAAGACCATCGAGATGAACTTCCTGCCCAATGTGTATGTACCCTGCGAGGTGTGTCACGGCCGCCGCTACAACCGCGAGACGCTTGAGGTGCGCTTCAAGGGAAAGAGCATAGCCGATGTGCTCGACATGACCATCAACCAGGCCGTGGAGTTCTTCGAGAACGTACCGGCCATACTCAATAAGATAAAGGTGTTGCAGGATGTGGGACTGGGCTACATCAAGCTCGGACAGTCGAGCACCACGCTCTCCGGCGGCGAGAGCCAGCGCGTGAAACTGGCCACCGAGCTCTCAAAGCGCGACACCGGCCGCACGCTCTACATACTCGACGAACCCACCACCGGCCTTCACTTTGAAGACATCCGCGTGCTGCTCGGCGTACTCGACCGCCTGATAGCCAAGGGCAATACCGTCGTAGTCATCGAGCACAACCTCGATGTCATCAAGGTGGCCGACTACCTCATAGACATGGGGCCTGAGGGCGGCCGCGACGGCGGAACGGTTGTGGCCACCGGCACGCCCGAGGAGGTCGTAGCCGCCGGCCGTGGCTTCACCGCACAGTTCCTGGCCGCCGAACTTCAGCCGCAGCGGCCCGTATCCGACGAAACTGACAAATCTAATCAATAATCTCAAAAAACAAAGCAAAAAATGTTTGAAGGACAACCTAAAGGATTGTACACCCTGGCCCTTGCCAACACCGGCGAGCGCTTCGGTTACTACACAATGCTGGCCATCTTCACCCTGTTCCTGCAGGCGAAGTTCGGCTACACGGCCGCCCAGACGAGCACCATCTTCGGCAGCTTCCTGGCCTGTGTCTATTTTATGCCGGTTATCGGCGGTACGCTGGCCGATAAGTTCGGCTATGGCAAGATGGTGACGACGGGTATCGTCGTCATGTTCCTCGGCTACATCCTGCTTTCCATTCCCATGGAAGGCGCCGCCCCCATGTTCGCGGCCCTGTTCGCCATCTCTCTGGGCACCGGACTGTTCAAAGGCAATCTGCAGGTGATGGTCGGCAACCTCTACGACAATCCCCGCTATGCCGAAAAGCGCGACACTGCGTTCAGTATTTTCTATATGGCCATCAACATCGGCGCCCTCTTCGCGCCGACAGCCGCCAACAAGGTGGCCGGCTATTTCCTCGGCAAGTCGGGTCTGAGTTACGATCCCGACATACCCAGCCTGGCCAATGCCCTGGTGCGCGACTACGACAACGTGACGGTAAAGCAGATCAGCAGTCTGACCGACCTGGCCGAGAAGCAGGGCCTCGATCCCTCGCAGCTCGAGGCCGTCGAGAAGTTCTGCAACCAGTATGGCTCCGTGCCCGAACTGGCCGACGCACCGGTTTCCAAACTGGCCGACTATGTGGGCGGTGTGGACATGGCCGCGATGCTCAAACCCCTCAGCGATTTCTCCCAGAACTACCTCAACGAGCTCTCCGGCGCCTATCACTGGGGCTTTGCCGTGGCCTGTGTCTCCCTCATCGTGTCGATGCTGATATACGTGCTTGGCCGCAAGACCTTCCAGGGCGCCGAGTGCGGTACGCCGGCTCCCGCCGCTGCCGCCAAGAAGGCCGACAAGCCCACCGAGATGGAGGAATTGTCGAAGGAAGAGACCAAGCAGCGCATCACCGCCCTCGTGCTGGTATTTACGGTCGTGATATTCTTCTGGATGTCGTTCCATCAGAACGGCCTGACGCTGACCTTCTTCGCCCGCGACTATACGGCCAAGTCCATCTCCGGCTTCGGAACGATAGCCTTCAATGTGCTCAACCTGGCGCTTATCATCGTAGCCTTCTACGCCCTCTTCAGCCTGTTCCAGAGCAAGAAGATCCGCACACGTGCCATCTCGGGCGCTGTGATCGTGGCCTGTCTGGCCGGCATTTGCGGTATCTATGCAGCCTCCGGCTCAGGCGCCGAGATGAAGGTAGGTCCCGAGCTCTATCAGCAGTTCAACCCCTTCTTTGTCGTATTGCTCACCCCCGTTTCGCTCGCCATCTTCTCCTCGCTTGCCAAGCGCGGCAAGGAACCCTCCGCTCCGCGTAAGATCGGACTCGGCATGATTATCGCCGCTGTCGGCTTCCTCGTCATGGCCATCGGTTCCATGGATCTGCCCAAGCCCGTAGTGGCCGAAGACCTCGAGACGGCCGGCTGGTCGGCCGCCCAGTGGAGCGAATTCTTCGGCAAGTTCGTGCCTCTGGCCGGCGAGGGCGGCAATGCCATCCTGGCCGAGAGCGTGGCCCGTGTTTCGCCCATGTGGCTCATCCTCACCTATCTCATCCTCACCTTTGCCGAACTTTGCCTTTCGCCGATGGGCATCAGCTTCGTGTCGAAGGTGGCTCCTCCCAAGTACAAGGGTCTTATGATGGGCGGCTGGTTCGCCGCTACGGCCGTGGGCAACTACCTCGTGGCTGTCATCGGTTATCTGTGGGGCAGTGTGCAGCTCTGGATGCTCTGGGGTATACTGATAGTGCTCTGTCTCCTCTCCGCCCTCTTCATCTTCTCCATCATGAAGCGCCTGGAGAAGGTATGCTGATTTTTCGGGAGCATCTGCTTCCCGCCTCATAATGCCAATGTCGCGCCCGGCCTCCGCAAGGATACCGGGCGCGGCTGCTTTCAGACGCCGGCCATACCCCTCTTCCGCCGGCCGTCTCCATTCGTTTTTTGTCCTCGTTGTCCGAAAAATGTTTTTTGGAAATTTTCTTTCATTTCATCATATCATGTTGATATATAAATTATTCCGCTGAAAGAAAGTGTACATTCATTTTCCGTGATGTTCTTTCATGCCGTTCCGTCCTGCCTCCGTTTTCTTTCGCCGCCTGCCCTCTGCACCCCTCTGTCCGCATCCTTGTGAAAAGCACTTACTCGTGTGCGAAAAAGCATTACTTGGAATTTGAAAAGCATTACTTGCATTTTTTACACGAGTAAGTGCTTTTCGTCCCTCCGCGCCTTTCCCCTCCCGCTTCGGCGCACCGGCCGTAAAATGTCAATATCCTTCATCGCAATCCACTAAATTCCAATATTTTGTAGAGAACTGAAAGAAAAAACGCGCGTAACAGTTTTTCGGGTGAAAATACCGCTCCACATCCCACGTTCCTTCAGTGTTTCGTTCTTCGTAAATGTATAGGAATCAATGCGCAGTGCTGAATGAAATGCAAGGGAAAGGCTGAAAGCTGTAGGCGGCAGTAAGAGAATCGGAATAGGGAACCGGCCATGTGCGCGGTTTCTGCAGTCGGATAGGGTACCGGCCGTCTTGCGTGCGCCCGGTCAGCATCGATAAGTCTATAAATAGAGCGGGCCGCGAACTATTGTAATTCGCGGCCCGCTTACTGGCGCTTCAGGATGGGCTTGAACCAACGACCCCCTGATTAACAGTCAGGTGCTCTAACCAACTGAGCTACTGAAGCATGACAATTCGGCAGTGAAGTGCGCCTTGCGGCGTGGCGCTTCAGGATGGGCTTGAACCAACGACCCCCTGATTAACAGTCAGGTGCTC